>Ga0181575_10001444_pt1 | contig 17048 bp, 31 predicted proteins | sample 101ome_23_FD_145599 | JGI IMG/M metagenome (GOLD analysis project Ga0181575, IMG submission 145599) | Coastal salt marsh microbial communities from the Groves Creek Marsh, Skidaway Island, Georgia - 101411CT metaG (spades assembly) | ecosystem: Environmental > Aquatic > Marine > Intertidal zone... | reverse complement strand
CAACACCAATAGAAACTCCAGCAAACCAAAGAATGCCCGTAGTGACTGCTTTAGGTCTTAAGTTAATTTCTTTTCCTCCTCATCTTTTGGCTTCGAAACTGTTACTGGTGGTGCTTTTTGTTGTCCACCATTTCCATTACCATTAGACTTTGATGGAGTCACACCAAAAGTCGCCAAAGTTCCCGTAAAAACTGAGGCGATAAAAGTAGGATCAATTTTTTGTTGCGGAATACCTGGAATTGATACGTAATTCAAAGTTAATATTGCACCTGTCCATCCAAGAACCACTAGTCTTACTAAACTAGAAATCCCTTCTTCGTGCCAATTAAACTCATGATCATCATGCTCTGCTTTCTTCTTTTTTGGAAGCATTGATCTAAGAAATTTGGTCATGAATATTTATGGATTAAGAACATCAACTGTTAAATTTGTACTGACAATTTTATTGTATTGCTTACAAAGTTCTTCACTTGATTCATGTTCCCATTTATGGTAGACAGTCTTAAGTTGTTTTGTATAATCAGAACCATCATGACTTCTCATTTCATTAGCAACAATGGTTTTGATTAATACATCTCTTGTTAAGTTAGTCATTCTAGATTACTTGTATCCAACAAAGAGTTCCCAAATATAACATGAAGAGAAATCTCACGGAACTCTTCTTGGCTGGTCTTCCTGTGTAGGATTTTATTATTTAGCAATAAATCCTTGTTCCTCTAACCACTCACGGGTCAATGGTGTTGGTTCATAAACTTCCCACATAGGTGTGTCTGAAGCACAAACACGAAGAGCTTCCATTGTCATCTTTTCTGTATGTCCTGCCCAAAATGCTTCCTTCTCCCAAGGCCATACTGCTTCAGGATAAGTATCTTCTACAACATTCACCCAATACTTTGGAACTTTATTTTCTGGATTGATAAGAGCAATGATACTATTATCAATACTTCCTCCCATACAATCTTGTGCTGCGTGATAACCTTCATGTCTCATCACTGCCATCAAAGCACTAGGGCGACTCATAAATGTTTTGTTGAGGAAAAACCTATTATGCTCTGTATGATATAGTCCTCTAGCACCAACAGGAAAATACTTTTCATCTGCTAGAAACACGTCAATTCCGATCTGATTGAGATAAGTGAGCATGGAGTTGAACTCGTGAGCAACATGAGTATAACGCTCAGGATTATCATACTCGCTAGATACATCAAGTAAACTGAAGACTTGTTTGACATCCTCGATACACTCCCTAAGAATCATACACCCAGTGGCATCGGGAGTATAAAACTTAACTTCTGGGTCGGAAGTTTTGCTACTCACATTTCCACCAGTCAGACCACCACCTTGGGCGAGTTCTGGATTCTTGTTAGCAAGGGCAGGAGCAGCAAGTGATGCTGCAGCAAGCAGACTAATAAAAAGTTTTTTCATGCGTAATAAGCCTCATAATATTTTACGATACCATTAGTATTTACATTACCTTGTGATACCCATTCGTTTGCACATTCGTAAATAGATTTTGTTGAATGTTTTGATTCTCCTTGACTATTAAGTTCTGCAAAATTAATAAAGAGAACTGATAGTGATTGTTGCCTTACTCTCATTTGAGTGTCTGTAAATTTATACTCCTCAGAAATCCAGTCTTGTTCAGTCATCGATACTGCCCCATACCAGTGCCAGAGTTCCAACCCTTTTGGAAGTTCTCAGAACCACCCATAGATTGCTTTGTTTCATCTACAGTGTTCCAATTACTGGTCGCAATCTCATACATTTTTTGATGAATATCTTCAGACTCCACAGAATGAGTTTCTTGATACTCTTGCTGTTTAATTAAAGTTTCTTGCTCCATGTAATCTCGATTAACATCAGAAATAGGAGCAGGACCAAACCAAGGGTCATCTTCAAGAACTTTAGGTGCAGGGACACCAACATAGTTTTCTGCATGTCCCAACCATCCATAACCTTGTGTGAAATGACCGGGACCACACTCATGAATAGGTGCTTCCAAACTTTCACAATTAACAATTTGATCGTCAACTGCACACTCAAGTTCTTTTTCGGAAGTCACTGTCTTCACGGCAGACTGAATCATAGATGCAAATCGTTTAATCATGCTAGTACCAGTTTCTTAGTGTAATTGTAGGCATACTGCTCTCGGTATCCCTTAATGCCCCATCCTAACCAATAATATGCAGGAACCATGTATTGGGAAACAGTTCCTCCATTGCCTTCAAACTCAGGCAGATACCGTTGGAAGACACTTTCATTAATCATGTATCGTGTCTGTCCTTCCAGACTGCTAGGGTCGCAGTCATACTTATCACAGAATTTACCAAGGTTATTGTATCGTCCTAGACTGGTCCACTGAATAAGGCCATACCCACCCCGAGTGCAATCCCTGTAAGAAACTCTAGCCCCTCCCTCGCATACGTTGGGAATGAAGTTGCTTTCAGATTTAATGTTTCCCATGATCGTTGCAAGTGCATTGCGATCTGTGATTTGGGTGTGTTCTTGGAGTTGTGCGAGGACATATTGTTCGTTAGGAGTGCAGTCCTCACACTTCCAAGTAGGTTCATAGGGAATAACAGGAATCTCTACTGGAGGAGGTGGTGTGACCATAGTAGATGCACAAGCAGAACTTGTTACTCCCATCATTAGAAGTGTTAGGATTCGTTTGAGCATAAAAAATGGGAGACCATTGAGTCTCCCCATAATAGGGTATTTTATCTAGGTTGTCAAGGGGTAGGGACGGCAACAGGAACCATCATTCCACCTTGGTGGTCATCGTCATCATCAACATCATCTGTTAGAGCACTACCAAAAATGAATGCTCCTACCAGGATAGTTGCTAATAACAACATCACCAAATACCTGGAATGATTTGTCCTGTTGTTGCGTAAGATCCCATAGCAGCCATGATGCCGATCATTGCTGCCCAACCATTAATACGTTCTGCTCTTTCGTTCATTGTTTTTCCTCTAGTGTTTTGTTAGTGATGATGATCTTTTGACCATCGTGAGTAAATTGTAGCACATCGTCTGGGTGCCACAGTAGCTCTTCATACAGATCATCTAATTTCTGCATGTCGATATAAAGTTGGTCTGGATTAGGCATACTCGTCAAATAACTTTCTAATGTTTTGAGTGATTTGCATTCCTCCAACTTTCTCTTCGAGTTTGATACCATCAGCATCAGTGATGATGAGAACAGGAGTTGCTGTTACACCATACTTAGAAGCAAGGTCAAGGTTCTCCTGAGGAATTGGAGTGTCGCTAAAATCTTCAAGGTCTACTTTCTCTAAAAGAGAAGTGCGTTCATCCTTGATAGAATTCATGTATTTATCGACAAGAGCGCAAGGTCCGCATGACTTTTTAGAAAAAAGATAAAATTTATTCATGAGAGTTCAAGAAAAAATTTAGTGTTATCTCCACGGGTATTTTCGTAGATAGAACTGTCGCCATAGGTTTTATGGTCTTTGTATCCTACCATACGACCCTTCGTATTTTGAAGAGCAGGCATAAATGCAATAAGGAAGAATACTGCAGGTGCTCCAATCAAAAGAGCTCCACCAATAACATAATAAGTAAGAAGTTCAATCATTTTTTACAGATTCATAAGGATGACGTGGATTAAATTCTTCCATAGGTTGAGATTTACTCAAGTCCCTACGGGATTGGTTTTTAATAATGATGAAAGCATCTTTGTTGTATTTACGAGTACCAATCGGTGATTGCCATTTCTTGTTATACACTTCACCAACATCAATACCAGAAACTTGGGTGCCACCAATTTCTACATCAATTTCATCACCAGGTTCCCAACCAAGTTGCGACAGTGCTTTAAAAATATCACCAGTCCATTCAGGAACTGTCATCACTGTTTCAGTAACCCAATTGCGGTCACTCATAATGTCTTCATCTGGTTCAAGATTTCCGTGCATCAGTAGAGATTTTCCTCTTGCTCAGTTTCAATTGTAACGTCTGATGTAGGATATGCAACACATGTGAGAACAAATCCTGCATCAATTTGGTCATCATCAAGGAAAGATTGATCAGATTGGTCTACCGTACCAGAGACAATTTTACCAGCACATGAAGAACATGCACCAGCACGACACGAATAGTTCAAGTCAATTCCTGCTTCATCTGCAGCATCAAGAATATACTGGTCATCTTGACAAGTGATAGTATTTTCAGTGCCGTCAGGTGAACGGAGTGTAACATTAAAAGTCATCAGTAAGTTTCAGATAATTGTTCAATAGAATAACCTAAAAGACAGAAGAATGCAACTGCTGTTAGGGTAAAGATAATTTCGGTCATCAAACAATGCCGAAAAACAGTTTACCAGTAATTGCGTAAGAAAGCAAGGCAGCAACAAAACCCATCATCGCAGTGCGACCATTGAGTTTTTCTGCACGTTCTGCATAGGTCTCATAACCATAACGCTCAGCGTCTGTTTGAGAGACATACATTTGTGGTTCACGGGCGAACAAATTTTGCTGACCACGCTCATTAGTTGTTACAGTCATTTTACAAATTGTTGTAAATCTTTACATAGTATATAGCAAAAGAGGAGGTGTGTCAAGACCTCCTGTGTATAAATTACTACTGATTAGAAAAACTCCTACACATATCAGGGTTTTTCTTACAAAACTGACGAACATATCCATCAGTATCAATGTCCATTTTGTGATGAGCATGGTTATGCATCATCCCAATTACAATCAATAAACCTACCATAAGACCATTGATTTGAGTCAATGGATGTGTTAGTGCTTTCAGATAACGCATAAAAAAAGGAGACCCGAAGGTCTCCATATTCTACCACAGATATGATCAGAAGTCGTACTTCAGACCGACCTTAGCGCCGTATCCACGGTCGATGTCGTCATCGCCTGAACCAACGAAGGAGACCTCACCATAGGCACCCAGTGCATCGGTGACTGCGAAACCAAGACCTGCCTTACCAGAAGGAACAGTGTCGTTATCACCACCGTCAGGAGTCACGACAGTAGCACCACCTTGGACGTAGTAGGAACCACGCTCACCCAGAGCACCTTCGTAGCCAACGTGCAGGTCAGTAGCAGCACCGTTGTAGTCCGAACCAGTCCAACCAGCATTGGTTTCGACGTTCACGTAGGGACCTGCAAGGGCAGCACCAGCGGACATGGAGAGAGCAGCAGATGCTGCGAATACAGATTTGATCATTTGTTAAACCTCGTAATTTTACTTGTGGAATTTCACCCACAGATGAAGGGGGATTCGACGTTTCCCCGCGTGTGTATTATAACATAAACCTGACGCAAGTAATTGAGGCGGTTAGTTTTGTTACAGTTCGTGAAGCAGTTGCCTCCCGAACACTTATTTATAATAGTACGATCTTATACAGTTGTCAAGTGTCTTGTTGAGATGAAGATTCAGATACTCTACCTAAGTAAGGATTAAACTCCGTTAATTGTTCTACGGTAAGTTGGAATCCTTGATTCTTCCAGAAATTAGAGATGCCTTCGTAACTTCTCTTATGAAAAAGATCTACATGATCTGGGTGAATGGTTGATCCTAAATCTGTTTTATATAGAAGCAAAGGTGCAGAATAAGTACAACCCGAATTATAAATCAAATCATCAGCAACAGCTCTTGGTTTGATTCCATTATCAAGTTTATACTTATCACCACGAATATGATTACGAATCAATTTTTCAGCATGGTGTCTGGTAATTACATAACATGCGGTAGAAAAATCATTTACAAACCTACTATGAATAGGCACAACAATATCACCAGTCTGAATAATAGAAATCTGAATTACATCCCATGCATAAGGAACTCTGGCAATGTAATCACTCCAAGTAAAGTTCCAACACGAAACAGTTTCCAAACTACAATCATCTTCCATCATAATTGCATAAGGACTATCAGAGGTCTCATACCAGTGCTTGATTGCCTTTAGATGAGACGTTACACATCCAACCTCACCAGAAGTCATTCCCTCAGGATAACGACCCTTCAGAATGTCTCCTAGGTCGTCCTCACGTCCATCGTATGCAGAGATGCGAGTATAGTTCTCAATCTCCCAATACTTAAATTGATCCTCCATATAATCCTTTCTTTCTGGTTGCCCATCAAGATTCAGATAATATATTGGACCAAAGTTTTTGAGTTTATATGCTGCTTTGTTTCTATCCATTAGATAACTGTCCAATCCTCACAATACAAATCTTTAGTGTCTTTATCGGCATAATCAGAACCAAACCACATACTTGGTGCAACGACTTTTTTATTTGGATTTTCAATCAACCAGGCACCCCACCAAGACATAGAACTATTTGCAATAATAGCATGATCACACAAAGACATCAAACACATATCAAGATAAGGTACTAATGCACCATCTCCATACTTATCATCAGGTTCTGAGAACATGAATCTACCACCTTTAAAGATTTCTTGCTCCTTACACCATTCAATAGAATCCGAAAACACAAGAACTGGAAGATCTTCAGGAAACTCTGCAAGTGCTTTTTCGTAATACTCAAGAGGTTGAACTGGATGAGTGCTCTGAAGATTTGTATATGCCCACTTAAATCCTCTCTTATCAGCAAGGTTAGGGTCTCCACGACGAACATGAAGGAAAATAACTTCTCCTTTTATTTGACTACGAAATCCTTTACAAGGTTCTAACCAGTTTTCTTTGAATGTGAAATCTTTACGAAGGTCTTCTTCAATATGCTTGAAGTATTTTTCTGATTGAAAAAATCCTACAAGTGAAGTTTTATCCTGACACTTATTGAAGAGATTTTCATCAAAATGAAAATGATTTTCCCGAGACCCAAGTTTTGTATCAAGATACCCGATATTCTTATTTGTTGTTAGTTCAAATGCTTCCAATAATCCATAATTATCAATCTGGTCTAACATTCCATCTGGGGGAATAGTATATTCAAACCCACGATTTGCAGCAATGCCTTTCAATGCTGCGTATTGGAACATTTGATTACCAAATCTCCCCATTGTTCCAATATGATTAAATCCAATCATCTTTCATAGCCTCAAATACTTTTGCAATCCCTTTATCTATACCAGTCTTAGGCAACCACCATCCAGCGATATATGTGTCTGCCTCATTCCTCTTATCCATCTGCACACTATCTTTAGCAAGTCCTGGTTTAATTTTAACTTGCTTACCAATCATCTGAAACTGTCCTTGAATAATAGAAGCAACTTCTCTAATAGTTGATGAACGAAAAGAAGTGATGTGAAGAGGGTCTTCTGGTTTGAAGTCAGTGTAGTTTTCCATCACAGTTTCAAGTGCTTCACAGCAGTCTTCTGCATACAGGAACTGCCTCTCTTCTGTACCGTCAGTCAACATCTCAAACTCACCTTCCTCAAATCCTCTACGAATGAAGTCAGTGATGACATGTGATTTCTCATAATCTTTCTCAATACCATACACATTCCAGAACTTAACAGTCAATCCTTTGAGCGCCGTTGTATATAATTCCCCAAGTTTCTTACAGGCACCATAAGGAGAATAACTCATATTACTCATCTGTGATGATGCAAAGACAAACCTTTTATTATACTTCTCCAAAAGACCAAAGACATTTGCCATCAGTCTGGTGTTGTTATTGATGAAGTCAAAGGTGTGTTGATACTTTTTGAGGTATCGTGATCCACCAACATCAAATGCAAGAAAGAATATAAAGTCTGCATTCTTAATAGCACGATCAAGATTATGGTTAGGAATCTGTGTCAGATCTTCTCCGTGATGTCGAGCAACATCAAACTCAGTTACCTCATGATTTTTACCACGAAGATACTCAGTAAGATATGCACCAATCTGACCACTAGATCCTAGAATTGTAATTTTCATTTTTGTTTTTCCCACTCAAATCTTACAAAATCAGTTGACCAATTACCAGTATGTTTTTTTTCCTCATGCAATCTATAATTATGAGAATTATCTCTGTTGATATCTGCTTCACCCTCAGGACAGTAATCCAAATACAAATCACTATATGTAATCACATGGAGTTTTCCAATAGATCTATACCAAAAACTAGGATCAGTCCATCCATAATTTCCAACTAAGTCTTCTTCACAACCACCAACATTCCAATAGTCTTCCACTCTCAAAAGACATACAGCTGGGTGTGGTTGTCCGTTCTTAGGATGTCTAGGGTCAGCAACTCGTCTGTTAAATTTAAATGCTTCACCTTTCCTTATTGTTCCTGCTAATCGTAACATATTGGTAGCAAGTTCTTCAGATATAAAAGTATCCATATCCAAGATAACCATCCACTCAGTCTTACATTCTTTGGCAGAGAGATTTCTTACTCCTGCAATATTACAATATAGATCTTCCTTAACACGATAGATAGATAGATCCATATCAGACATATCAACATTTTTCAATGTTTCCATTGCCTGCACTTTACTACAATCATCTACGATGCAGAATGAAAACTGATCCCTAATCTCTTTAGACCAAGACCTCCAACTTTCAACCTGATCTACAAGAACTTTATGTTGATTATAAAATGATAGGTTAATTGTGATTTTTTTCATTTTCATTTAACTTGCGAATTTCAGATTTTACATAAATCATATCATCTTGAAGACTTTCTATTAATTCCTTATGTGACTTAATCCAATCGATAATAAAATAAGATTCTCTAGTTTCATCATCTTTAACTTTAATATAATAGTCTTCTTTATTATGTTGAAGAGGATCTTCTTTCCATGGATAAAGAATATACTCTAGCTCTGCGACAAGTCTCCATGCCTCCAATCTAAATTTTGATAATACTTTATGGACATAATTAATAATCATTTCTACAATAATTTTTTCATTTCTTCATTAGTCATAGTTTCTGCAGATAGTGAAGAATATTCTTTATCTAGTTTTTTGCCATTAACTATTTGATTATACAATAAAATAAACTTTCCGTCCAGTTTTGTAAATTTTAATTCATTCTCAGATATTAAAATTTCATTTAACTTTTCTCCGGGCCTTTTACCAATTATTTCCACTTCCAAAGGACTGATAAGTTTTGCAAGAGAATATAGATTTACATTTTTCATTAAAGTAGATAATATAAAAAATTTATTCTCACCATCATTAACATAATCAATACATTTATGAATTAGTTCTGCAGAATCTTCTTTTGAAAACATCAACCTATTCATTTTAATGTCAGTCAATTTAAGTGAATTTCCTTTTTCACTCTCAGATAACCAATATGGAATTACAGATCCATTACTCTTAGCAACGTTAGCAAATCTAGTACATACAAATTTTGTTTCCGTAGAATGATATTTGCTAAAAATTTGTTCCATTAATTTTTTAGTGTATCCATATGTCGAATCTGGATTACATGCTTTATCAGTACTAATAGATATTGTTAGGGGAACTTTTGCTCTTAGACTTGCATCAGCAACATTTATAGATCCATTCACATTTACTTTAACAGCAGTCAATGGGTTTTCTTCAGCAAGATTGATATGCTTCATTGCAGCAGAATGTATGACAATATCTGGTTTTATTTTTTCAAACAAACTAATAAGATAGTCCCTATCACAAATGCTTCCAACATAGCAATTTACTTTTGGAAATTCATGTTTCAATTCATCAATTAACTTTTCATTTCTACTAATACTATAAAAATCATATTGACTATAATATTTTTGAATAAAAGCTTTACCAATTGTTCCTGTTGCGCCAGTAATAAAAACTCGTTTCATTTTATTTAAAATAATTAATGGAAGATGAAAGACAACTATCAGGAGATACTTTTTTCCCAAACTTAGAATTACAACCTTTCCACTGCTTTAAGATAGTAGTATTGTGCCAGCATGTTTCCCACACAAGAGGAAGTTTTATACCCTCATTAAAATATCCAGAATGAATTCCTATAATATTTGTAGGGTCTAAATCATACAGTGGAAGTGGAAATGTTTTTATATTATTTAACTTATAAAGTAAAGATAATATTGATTGATCGTATTTATGAGTAATAAATTCATTAAGATTTTTAGATTGCGATGATGAATCATCAAATAATCTAGTAATAGAACTAATTTCCCACCATTGCTTAAAAAAGTTTACAGAAAAATTACTTTTTTTAGCAAGAAAAAATCCACTGTAAGCCTGATTAGTATCCCAATATTTAGAATTTTTTATGTTTAAGTGGTCGTAAAGATCTTTTTTACAAAAAAGTTTTTCCAACCAAAAATCATTATGAAATCCAACAATACCTTTTTCGGAATTATTACATAAATTGAAAAGATTTTCAATTCCATCTTCTCTAATATCAACAATGTCACTATCAATCCACAATATTATATCACCATCTTGTGAATCATTCAAAGTTTTATATACAAAATAAACCTTTGCCAGCATATTAAAATGTTTTTGAGAGTTAAACACTGACAGATTATCTCCATATACTTTCTCTGGTATATCGGACATATCAAATACTTTAACTTCATCTATAATAGAATATTGCTCGACTCTCCCAGAAAATTTCTTCATATTAGAAATTCTCTGAGGATGTCTATCAGCAAAACTTATTATCTTATATCTACCTTCTTTGTTAGAAGGTCTCATTTCATTACCACCATCAATAATCTTCTGAAAATTATCAGGATTTCTATAGTAAAAATTAGTGGTTACTTCACAGAAAGGTTGAAGGTACTCTCTAATCATGTGCAAATCCAAAATACTCAATGTCTTTTTTAAATCTACGAGATACTAGTTCATTTTGTTCTTTAGAAAGATTCGTTTTTTTATAATTTGTAGGATTCAAATGAGGCCAATTAATTTTTTTATTTAATTTTTTTTCAAGAATATTAAAAGTATCACCTAAAGATTCAAAGTGCCCAATGTGAGATAACCACTCTTTTTCATCTATGGTACAAAAAGATTTTTGATCTAATTCATTATAGATGTCTGAGTAATCGGAACAAAAACCATCAGTATTTCCAATTATCTGCCTATCATTTACTAAATTCATCCAAGTATCAAAATCATAATTATGAAGATTATTATTATATTCGTGATTATACTGCGATAATATTTTAGTAAAAATATTTCTAACAACTATAAATGAAAACCAATCATCAAAGTTTTCAGACACTTCTTTGATCGATTTTTCATTCACTGCAATTTCTGTTGCATTACTCTTAAGAACTTTATAAATTGTTGTTCCTGCAGTTTTTGACAAGTGCAGATAAACTATATTAGGATTTTTAAATAATACTAATCCACCACCACATTTAGATTTTTTTATATCTAAAAGTTTTTTATATATCTTATAATTTTCCATATCAATATCTTGGAATTTGAATATCAAATTTTTTCATATCTCTATAGTTATAATTTACTCCAATTTTTTTCTTTAAAATAATACAATCATTACCTCTTTCTGGTCCAATTTCTTTAATGCTTTCTACTTCATCAAAATACTTATAAAGAATATCAAAATTCCACAAAAGATCATGATGCTCTTTTTTCTCTACATTATAAAAATCATGAATCATAATATACCCACTATCTTTTACATGCCTAAAAGATTTTAGATAACAATGATTCCTTGAAGACCCATCAATAAAAATAAAATCAAAGTTTTCATCGAAGTTTCCAATTTCTTCAATATAATCTTTATAGTCATCATACTTCCAGTATTTTCCACCCCGTTGAAAGTTTTCAAGGTTATTGGGAGGAATATATCTATAATCTATATTTTCAATTGATTGTTTAGATATCTCATCTTGCACAAGTTTATACCATTTTTCATCATCCTCAAGACTACAATATTTTTTTACTTTTGAAGCAAAATGACAGGTACTACCACCACTTCCAACTTCTAAAAATACAGTATCTTCGTTGAGATAACTCTCAAGAAGATTTATGCACTTTCCACTCATTAAAGGTTTCATAAGTATTTCAAAATAATTTTTTCAATTTCTTCTGCTCTATGTATCCATGTTTGAAAAGATAAAAAATTAGAGTAAGCAGTGTTTACAATCTTCATCCTTTCTTCTTCATTATTGAGATAGTATTCTGCCTTATCATAGAACTCATCAACCGTAGAAAACATAACACAGTTGATACCATCAACAAGCATATCTTCATAAACATCTTTATTCATTCTGTTACAGAGAATAAGACTTTTGTTTCCAGACATAACTTCAAAGTATCTGGTGCCTACAAGGTCAGAAGGTCCTGTAGTTATGAAACAAATTTTAGACGATGCTAGTTTTCTTGCATAGTCCTCATCCGAATATATCTTTCCTGCATAGTTATTTCTATGAGACCTAGCATTAATTTCAAGTTTATAATCTGATAGTCTTGACATCTCAGACAACACTCTTTCTCTCAAGTTTTCTGTCTGTTCAGGTCTCGTAACACCGGAGAAAAATAAGTCACTATTATATTCTTCACCATAATCTTTAAATACTCTTTGATTGGCAGACCACATGATTCTATAGAAAGGAATACTAGTCTCAGACATAAACTTGTCTACATCATGATGAACACTAAGAGCAGCAGTTGCTCTCATCTCTCTAATCCAATCAAGTTTATTTTTAAGTCCCGTATATTCTTTATTGAGTATTGGAAATAACTTAACTTTACTATCTCTAATAAGAGTTTGTGGTTTACCTTCTCCACAATCAGTATGCCCAAATCCTAGAAATACAACATCATATCCTTCAAACTCACTAGTTTTTCTTGGGACAAAGTTCTTAAATTCAATATCAAATTTTTCTCTTAAAGCATAAAAAATTTCACTATAGTAAGAACAATATCCACCCCTAAGAGATTTACCAGGATGTTCACAAAATAATACTTTCATCGTTTTTTCCACGTCAAGTTTACTTTATTATCAAAATTACCTTTGTTTCTAAAGAAAGTAAGACCATACCCATAAGGAAGAGTACAGGTTTCAAGTTCCTTGTCCTTAGCAAACTCTTCTACTGCTTCACGCATACCTTCACCAAGTGTAGCATGTCGGGTGTCATGAGTGATAAGAATACCATCATGCTTGAGATATGGATAGATGTTATTGAGATCTATCAAAACTTCCTCACCAATATGCGACCCATCATGAAGGATTACATCGTACTGATTAAACTCAACATCTTCATCAGCAAAAATCTCATTGCTATTTCCATTATAAAAACTCCAGCGATCACTGTCCTGAGAGAACTGTGTAACGTTAGGATTATCAGTATAATTAGTGACATCTACACTGGTCAATACTCCACCAGTTTTTTCAAGTGCATGAAGAATAACATGTGTTGAAAATCCACTACCAAACTCAAATACATTTTTAGATTCCATACCCACTACACAAGAATAAAGGAATCCATAATGAAGTGACATTCCAGTATCACCTCTATCAGCTTTTGCTGCAATTTGCTCAAAAATGTTCATTTAAACTCTCCTATTGTGTCCCGATGCTACTACTTGTGGCATTACAGAATTTTGCCTTATACCATTTGCTTTACCAGGAAGTATTGATGGTTTAATACCTAACTGATGACAAACAAATGGAAAACTAATTTGATCTCTTGATGAAAACATACATATTTGCTCCCACCACATCCATCCCATTTTTTGGGTTAGTTCAGTATTTCTCTGAACTCTTGCTGGTAATTCATAAAGACCATTATGCTTAGGATAATCTATATCTTTATAAAAAGAAAGTTGGTCTTCCAAAAGATTTGAATAGTCAAATCCAATTTGCTTTACAAAGTTACCTTCTATGTAGATACAATCTCTTTCTGGATGTTTAAAGACTGCAACATCACTATCTTTCAAATATGCTTCAATGACTTCTGCTGGATTTGCTTCTAATATATGAGTAGAATCTACCCAAAAGTAATAGTCATATTCAGGAAGAAATGCAAAAGGTAATACCTTATAAACCTTTGCATTTCTTCTATTTGAGTAAATTGGATCATTAGAAAAAGAAATTGGGGAATGAGTTACCCATTTATCATTTGAAGAATTAGTATCAACAAATGCATGATAATCAACTCCTTCAAAAGGAATTGGATCTAAAAGTTTATTAGCTCCAATTGAAGATGTAATTACTGCTATTTTCATTTCAAATGTTTTTTAATACAATAATCAATTTCCGATTTTAATTTATTCTCACTATTCAATGACTTATTATACTGAGAAGATATTTGTTCAGAATGAACTCTATTTGAAACTAAAATATCATTATAGTAAATAGGGTCTCCAAATTTTTTCTTTGTATGAAAATAAAATTCACAATCCATCATCATGACTAAATTTTCATCAAATACTACTTGATTAAACACCTCTCTTTTTGCAGATAAAACAGATGGAGAACTGATAGTATTTCTACCATTTATGATGTCAGTATTCCATTGAGGATATAAATCCCAATAAAAAGAATTACCATCATTATTAGTATGATTCGATGCATTTACCAACCAAAATTTATCACTTGAATCAAGTTCATCATAAATTTTTTCAAGTGCTTCATCATCATAGAAGAAATCATCCTGAAACATAATCTTTACAATCTCACCAGAGCATAAATCTATGGCAGCATTTGTATTTGCAGGACCATTTCCACGATATTGTGAATTTTTTTCATAAACAATCTTGAAATTATCTTCAAATTTCTTTACTTCATTCATTACCTCATCATTTAAACTATGATCGGAGATGCAAACTTCAAAATCTTTAAATGTTTGTATCTCAATAGTTCTTAGAAGATCATTAATGAATTCAACACCCCTACCATGACATTCCCATGTAGGAATTGCTATTGATAATTTCATTTATTAATCTGCTCCACAATCCAATTGTAAGTCTTAGAAATACCCTCCTCAAGAGTCTGAGAGTAATCCCAACCCAACTCTCTACGAATCACATCGTTGTTAGAATTACGTCCACGAACACCAAGAGGTCCATCAATATGAATCTTGGTAACTTCTTTACCAGCAACTTTAGCAGCAGTCTCTACCAATTCGTTGATAGTAACCATCTCTTCAGATCCAATATTCACAGGACCCATGAAGTCGCTGTCCATCAGTCTTCGAGTTGCTTCAATGCATTCGTCAATGAACAGGAAGGAACGAGTTTGTAGGCCATCTCCCCACACTTCGATAGCTCCACCTTGTTCTGGGAGGTAAGCGACTTTACGGCAGATTGCAGCTGGCGCTTTCTCTCTTCCACCGTCCCAGGTTCCTTCTGGACCAAAAATGTTGTGATACCTAGCAATCCTAACAGGAATACCGTGGTTACGATTGTAGGCAAAGTAGAGACGCTCAGAGAACAACTTCTCCCATCCATATTCTGAATCTGGGTTTGCTGGGTATGCTGATTCTTCACGGCAATCGGGGTTATCAGGATCAAGTTGATTGTGCTCTGGATACATGCAAGCAGATCCAGAGTAAAAGATCTTAGTTTTATTTACACCCTTATTCTCATTCCACTTACGTTGTTCTTCAAGAACGTTTAGATTAATAGACACAGAGTTATGCATGATGTCTGCATCGTTTTCTCCCGTGAAAACGAAACCTGCACCACCCATATCAGCAGCAAACTGATAGATTTCATCAAAGGGAGTATGATACTTATCAGGAACACTGGCATAAAAGTTTCCTAGGTATCCTTTGAATCGGATAACACGACGTACAAAATCTACGTCACGAAGATCACCCTGAATAAATTCATTTGCTTCAGTATCTGAAAACTCAGGACGTTTGAGATCTACAGCACGTACCCAATAACCTTCAGAACGAAGACGTTTAACCATGTGACTTCCAATAAATCCACCAGCACCTAAGACAAGTGCTGTTTTCTTATATTCAGACATAATAATAGTAAATCTCCTTTATGTATCAAAGTTTAATCCAACGTTCATTTGTAAGAGTCCACTCCACAACTTCACGAATACGATCACGAATGTTCTGTGGCTCCCATCCCATCTTCCGCATCTTCTCACCAGAAAGTGCATAGCGAAGGTCATGACCAGGGCGAGTAGAGTGGAAATCAACCATCTCATACTTCAGTTCTTTACCCTGAATATCAGCAATAATCTGTGCCAGTTGCAGATTGTTCAGTTCTTCAGCACCAACAATGTTGAACTTGGGACACTTTGCTTCACCATAGTTTGAAGTTTCAACCACAGTTTCCTGTGCCAGAAGGAACAACAGAGCATCAGAGACATCCTCAGCATGGATGTAATGACGAGAACCAGGAATTGTTTTGGTTTCATCACTATGAATGGTAATTGCTTCACCATCACGAACACGCTTGATACACATTGGAATGAACTTCTCTGGATGCTGACGCTGACCAAAGACATTCATCGTGTGAGTAATATAAACGGGAAGTCCATAAGTGTTCTCGAATGCGACTGCCAGTTCTTCTCCACCTGCCTTAGATGCACTGTAGGGATTAGTCGAGTTATAACGATCATACTCTCCATAGTTAATGCCATTAGGAGCAGGACCGAATACTTCATCCGTGCTGAAGTAAACAAACCGTTCAAGGTGATCCAGACTACGGGCAAAATCAAGAATGTTGCAGGTTGCCACAACATTATCCATGACAAATTCCATGGGATACTCGATACTGCGGTCAACATGAGAACCAGCAGCAAGGTGAAGAATATAATCTACCTTACCAATGTCTGCCGCGATGAGTGGATTAACTGCTGCCTTCAGATCGTGAAACACGACTCTTACACGAGCACGATCTTCGGGTGAAAATTCTTGCAGGGCATCTTGAAGACGATTCAAGTTACCACTGAAATCAAGACGATCAAGAGTTACAACTTCCCAGTCAGTATTCTTTAGAATTTGAGAAATCAAATGGTGTGCGATAAAACCCGCACCACCAGTAATCAATACTCTTTTCATACTTTATTATTATGAGACTCTATATTTAGATTATACCAAAAAGGGAGAGTTTATGCAACTCTCCCATAAGGTCTTTACATGCACGCCACTTGCTCTTTAACCTGAAGCAAGAAACAGGGCGGGAGTTTCCTCCATCCGCACCAA
>Ga0181575_10001439_pt1:0-12500 | contig 17086 bp, 9 predicted proteins | sample 101ome_23_FD_145599 | JGI IMG/M metagenome (GOLD analysis project Ga0181575, IMG submission 145599) | Coastal salt marsh microbial communities from the Groves Creek Marsh, Skidaway Island, Georgia - 101411CT metaG (spades assembly) | ecosystem: Environmental > Aquatic > Marine >... | reverse complement strand
CCCCAAATGGCCACGGGCGGGTCCAGCGCGATCAACCCGAGTAAACCTACGACCAAGAGCATCCGCACGAAGGGCACCCGCCGTTCAAAGGTAATGGACTTGAAGCTCGAGTAGGGAAATCGCGAGATCATCAAAAACCCAAGCGCAGCCAAGAGCATCGCATGCACCCAGTCCAGCGTGGGCCCTGTCCAGCCATGGGTTTGGCCCATCCAGACCAGGCTGGTAGCCGTTGCCGCAGCGGCGGGGCTTGCGAGACCCGTGAAATTCACTTTGTCGTCGCTTTCCATGTGGGCGTTGAAGCGAGCCAGACGCAGGGCGGCGCAGGCCGCGTAGATGAATGCCGCTACCCAGCCCACCTTGCCCAATCCAGTCAGCGCCCAATTAAAGGTCAATAGCGCGGGTGCGACGCCAAAGCTAACCATGTCAGACAAGCTGTCATATTGCGCACCAAAAGCGCTGCTGGTGCGCGTTAATCGGGCAACGCGGCCGTCCAGGCCGTCAAACACCATGGCTACCAGAATAGCCACTGAACCCGAGTAAAAATCGCCCTGCATCCCAGCGATGATGGCGTAAAAGCCGCAGAACAAGGCTCCCGATGTGAGCAGGTTGGGAAGCAGGAATATCCCCGGCGCTCGCAGCGTCTGCCCGGCGCCGGACTCCTCATATTCTCCGACCAGACTCGCCAGAGGCGCCTCGATCTGTTCGGCCGCGCGCTCAAGCTCGTCGGTATCGGCGTTCTGATCGTCTGTCAGCATGCACGTCACTCCATAGGGCCGCCCGTTCGGCAACCAAGTTAATTGTAACAGCGGCGTTTACCCGGGGCACGTTGTCCGACACAATACGCACCCGTTTTTTCAGGCCCCCGATCGAGGTACCGTCAGTGAGCAATTACTTCAACTCTCTCCCCCTCCGCACGCAATTGCAAGAATTAGGCAAGTGCCGATTCATGGACCCGAGCGAGTTTGACGCGGGCGTTACTCCCCTGGCCGGCAAAAAGCTGGTCATTATTGGCTGTGGCGCTCAGGGCTTTAACCAAGGTCTTAACCTGCGCGACAGCGGGCTCGATGTGTCTTACGCGTTGCGCGCAGAAGCGATCTCGGAAAAGCGCGCGTCATGGATCAAGGCGACCGAGGCGGGTTTTAAGGTCGGCACCTATGAAGACATGGTTCCCGAAGCCGATATGGTGCTCAATCTAACGCCGGATAAACAGCACAGTAATGTCGTCGAAGCCGTTATGCCGCTCATGAAGCACGGCGCCTGCCTTTCCTATTCCCACGGCTTCAACATCGTCGAAGAAGGTAAAAAAATCCGGGAGGATTTGACGGTCATTATGGTTGCACCCAAGTGTCCGGGCACCGAGGTGCGAGAGGAATACCTCAGAGGTTTTGGTGTGCCGACGTTGATCGCGGTGCATCTGGAAAATGATCCCGAAGGCAAGGGACTCGAGTGGGCCAAGGCTTACGCCGCAGGGACCGGCGGCCACCGCGCGGGCGTGCTCGAGTCCTCATTCATTGCCGAAGTCAAATCAGACTTGATGGGAGAACAGACCATCCTCTGCGGCATGCTGCAGACGGGTTCACTGTTGTGCTTTGACAGAATGGTGGCACTAGGCGTGGACGGCGCCTATGCCGCAAAACTCGTGCAGTACGGTTGGGAAACGGTCACCGAAGGCCTCAAGCAGGGTGGCATCACCAATATGATGGACCGTCTGTCCAACCCGGCCAAAATCCGCGCCTTTGACCTGGCTGAGGAAATGAAGACGATCCTCCGGCCGCTGTTTGAAAAGCATCAGGACGACATTATGTCGGGTCACTTCTCCAGTACGATGATGGCGGACTGGGCAGCGGACGATGCCAATTTGCTCAAGTGGCGCGCGGAGACCAATGGCACATCATTCGAATTACAAGCCATCACCGATGACCCCATCGACGAGCAGACCTACTACGATCAGGGGATCTTGATGGTCGCGATGGTCAAGGCCGGTGTCGAATTGGCCTACGAGACCATGGTGTCCGCCGGCATCATCGAAGAATCCGCCTACTACGAGTCGCTCCACGAGACGCCGCTGATTGCCAATACCATCGCGCGCAAAAAGCTCTACGAAATGAACGTTGTGATCTCAGATACTGCGGAATATGGTTGCTATTTATTTGATCAGGCCGCGCGACCGCTGCTCAAAGATTTTGTCGAAAATCTCAATACTGATGTCATCGGCGTTGGCATGACGGGTAACGCCGCCGTCGACAACCGCCGCCTGATCGAGGTGAACGCAGAGATCCGTTCGCACTCGGTGGAAGTCGTAGGCGCCCGGTTGCGAGGCTACATGACCGGTATGAAAGCGATTATCTCAGGCGCATGAGCGCGAGCGAACAATTTTCATCGCAACCATGTATCTATTGCACAAGAATCCCATTGATAGGGGCCCGGTCGCTGGTTAGACTTGCGCCCCATTAAATTTTGAACCGTACTCACCAGGAAATCCTATGAGCTTTGATCTAACGTTGCCGCCCATGCTCGGGGCGGTAGGACTCGTAATTGCCTTCTTAATTTACACCGTGATGTCACGCGCCCCGGCTGGCGAAGGCAAGGTCACGGATATCGCTGAGCAGATTCACATTGGCGCTATGGTCTTCATGCACCGTGAATACAAATTGCTGCTGGCCTTTGCTGCTGTATTGGTGGTGGGCATTCTCGCCTCCCCTTTGGGCACTAACACAGCGATTGCATTCGTTGCGGGCGCTGTGTCGTCTGCCACGGCAGGCTACCTCGGCATGTTCGCCGCCACCAAGGCGAACGTTCGTACTGCCGTTGCCGCCAATCGAGAAGGCGCCGCTGCGGCCTTGAACATCGCCTTTTACGGCGGGTCCATCATGGGTCTTTGCGTCGCTTCTCTGGGCCTGCTCGGTCTGGGTGGCCTCTACTACTACTTTGGCGGCGATCCCCACACAGCACACGCGATCCACGGCTTTGGCATGGGCGCTTCGGTCGTGGCGCTCTTTTCGCGCGTGGGCGGCGGTATCTTCACCAAATCTGCTGACGTCGGTGCAGACCTGGTTGGCAAAATCGAAGCGGGGATCCCCGAGGACGACCCTAGAAACCCCGGCGTCATTGCCGACAACGTGGGCGACAACGTCGGCGATATCGCGGGCATGGGCTCGGATATCTTTGAGTCATACTGTGGATCCATGATTGCCTGTATCGCTATCGCCTCAACGATGGCCTTAAGCGCGGACGCGCAGAGTGCAATGATGGCCTTTCCACTGGCACTCGCGAGCATTGGTCTGATCGCGTCAGTTGCGGGCATCATCATTGTGCGCGCGCGCTCCTCAGCAGCGCCAGAGGCTGCGTTGCGCAGCGGCACCCTGGGTGCACCGATCATCTTCATTGCCATGGCGTGGTTTTTGTCACAGAGCATGGGCATTGACCAAAACATCTGGTGGGCAGTGGTATCGGGCGCCGTGGGCGGCATCGCGATTGGTCTGATCACTGAGTACTACACTGGCGGCAAGCCCGTGAGAACCATTGCCAAGTCCGGTGAGACCGGTCCGGCAACCGTTATGATTACTGGGTTGGCCGTTGGCATGCAGTCAGTGGTGGCCCCGGTTCTGTTCCTCGCTGCCATTATCTACGTATCGACGCATCTGGCTGGCCTCTATGGCGTGGGCATTGCTGCCGTTGGCATGCTGGCCACAGTTGGCATTACGATGGCAATTGACGCCTATGGCCCGGTTGCCGATAACGCAGGTGGTATCGCCGAGATGGCGGGCATGGGCGCTGAAACTCGTGCCATCACCGATGGCCTCGACGAGGTCGGTAATACCACTGCGGCGATTGGAAAAGGCTTTGCAATCGGTGCTGCCGCCCTTGCGGCCCTCGCGATCATCGCAGCATTCGTGGAGACCGTGACCACCAATAACCCGGGCTTTGCACTGGAACTCTCCAACCCAGACGTGCTCATTGGTATTTTCATCGGCGGCACGATTCCGTTCCTGATTGCGTCAATCACCATGACGGCTGTGGGTGATGCGGCGTTTGACATGATTAACGAAATCCGCCGCCAGTTCCGCGAGATCCCCGGGTTGCTCGAGGGCACTGCCGAACCGGATACGGCACGTTGCGTAGATATTGCCACCACCGCGGCGCTGAAGCGCATGATCGTGCCCGGTGCGATCGCCGTACTGGCGCCGGTGGTAGTAGGTTTTGGCCTGGGCGCAACCTCCTTGGGCGGCATGCTCGCGGGAGGTCTGCTGGGCTGTGTTTTGATGGCACTCATGATGGCCAACGCAGGGGGCGCATGGGACAACGCCAAGAAGTACATTGAGAAAGGCAACCTCGGTGGCAAGGGCTCTGATACTCACGCCGCGGCGGTCGTTGGTGACACCGTGGGTGATCCCTTCAAGGACACTTCCGGCCCTTCGATGAATATCCTGATCAACGTCATGGCGATCGTGAGTTTGGTAATTGCGCCGCTGCTCTGAAATCCTTTACGACATGATTGAAAAAAAAGGGGCTTTATGCCCCTTTTTTGCGCCACTGACTCAAGACTCCCGGTAGTAGGTAGCATCTTAAGGCGCCAACACTTTTTCTCCACGCGCCATGCCCGCGACGCCTGAACGGACCACTTCCAGTACTTCAGTCGTGCCCAGCGCCTCTAGAAAAGAGTCGAGCTTTTCAGAAGGGCCGGTCAATTGAACAATATAGGTGCTAGGACCTACGTCTATGATCTGGCCTCGAAAAATCTCGGTCGTCCGTTTGACCTCATCGCGCAGATCTCCCTCAGCCCGCACCTTCACGAGTAACGTATCGCGCTCAACATGCGCGCCCTCGGTAAGGTCCACAACCTTCACCACGTCGATGATCTTGTTGAGGTGCTTAGTGATTTGTTCGATTTTGAGATCATCCCCCGTAGTCGTCACGGTGAGCCGCGACAGCGAATGATCGTCAGTCGGCGCCACATTCAGCGATTCGATGTTGTAACCACGTTGCGAGAACAACCCCACAACCCGGGACAAGGCGCCCGATTCGTTCTCCAGCAGTACCGAGAGTATCCGTCTCATCAGGTTCTCTCCGTTTTGCTGAGCCACATGTCTTTCATGGCCCCGTTTGGTGCCACCATCATCGGGTACACATGCTCATCGGGATCGACATGGATATCCATAAATACGAGACGATCTTTCAGAGCAAATGCTTCCTCCATGGCGGGGAGGAGATCCTGTTGCGTCTTTACCTCCATCCCGACATGCCCGTAGGCCTCAGCGAGCTTTACAAAATCGGGCAGAGACGCCGCGTAGTGACTCTCGGAGTACCGGCCCTCGTATTGCATGTCCTGCCACTGCTTAACCATGCCCAGATAATCATTGCGCAGATTGATGATTTTGACGGGGCAGCCGTACTGACTGCAGGTAGAAAGCTCCTGAATATTCATCTGGATACTGCCTTCACCCGTCACACATGCCACGTCAGCATCGGGCAACGCGATTTTGATGCCCATCGCTGCGGGCAAGCCAAACCCCATGGTTCCCAGACCACCGGAGTTGATCCAGCGCCGCGGATAATCGAACTTATAGTACTGAGCCGCAAACATCTGATGCTGACCCACATCTGAGGTGACATAGGCCTCGCCTTTGGTCGCCTCATAAAGCGCCCGAATGGCGTCCTGGGGCTTGATCGCAGTGGACTCGCCATAGCGCCGTCCGTGCCACAAGCCGTGGGCCTCGCGCCAGCTATCGATTTGTTGCCACCATTTAGACAAAGCGTCGGCATCGGGAAGGGCACGGTCCCCCGCTCCCATCTGCGATGCGACCTGCTTGTCCAATTCTTCAAGAATCGCATCAACCGGCCCCACTATGGGGACATCAACCGGAACGATCTTGGAAATGGACGCGGGATCAATATCGATGTGAATAATCTTGGCGCCAGGACAGAACTTTGACACGGTGTTGGTCACCCGATCGTCAAAACGCGCCCCCGCCGCCAAAATGACATCGGCGTGGTGCATCGCCATGTTGGCTTCGTAGAAACCATGCATCCCCAACATACCCAGGAACTGCCGATCGCTCCCGGGGTACGCACCCAGACCCATGAGGGTATTCGTCACCGGAAAATTGAGCCGGCGCGCAAGCGACGTCAACTGAATCGACGCCTCACCCTGAATCACCCCACCCCCCGCATAAATCACCGGGCGCTTTGCGCTAAGTAACATTCTGGCGGCTTTGCGAATCTGCCCCGAGTGCCCCTTGGACGAAGGTTGATAGGAGCGCAGACTCACGGATTCGGGATAAACATAGTCAAACTTGTACTCGGGATGCGTCAGGTCCTTGGGAATATCCACCACCACCGGTCCGGGCCGCCCGGTAGAAGCAATAAAAAATGCCTTCTTAATGGTGGACGGAATATCCTCGGTTCGTTGCACCAAAAAGCTGTGCTTCACGATCGGTCGTGAGATGCCCACCATGTCGGTTTCCTGAAAGGCATCCTCGCCGATCAAATGACTCTGTACCTGCCCAGAGATGACCACCAGCGGAATCGAATCCATATAGGCAGTAGCGATACCCGTGATCGCATTGGTGGCGCCAGGGCCTGAGGTGACCAACACCACGCCCGGCTTGCCAGTCGCGCGCGCATAGCCATCAGCTGCATGGGTCGCCGCCTGCTCGTGACGCACCAAAATGTGAGGGACTTTATCGCCTTTGAACAAGGCATCGTATATGTGGAGCGCCGCTCCACCGGGGTAACCGAAGATGTAATCGACACCTTCGTCTTCAAGCGCGCGGACGATCATTTCGCCGCCAGATAGCTTGGGCATGGCTATTCTCCATCTCGTTCAACATTCGGATGGAGAGACGCGATAGCACCGCTCCACCACATGTCGCACGAGACACCGGCCGGATCGCTCCGACGCCCGCAAGATCACAACCACAACACCCATGTGCCGGTGACCTGCGAGGTAGCGCAGTGTCGAGCCCGAGCGGCAGGAGCGCAGCCCCTCCCCACGGAACCCGCAAACAGCCTTGAGAACTATCCCGTCCTGAAGGTAGGCCAGAGGGTAAGGGTACTTACCAATCGCCGTTGCCGCTCGCGTGACGGCGTGAATTGTCTGGGCGCAGCTACCGCAAAGTCAATAGAGGGTGACAAATGACCATAATCAAAAACGGGCAACGTTGACTCAAAAATGACGCATATAAAACCAGTCACCTCTCCCGCTCAACAAAACCGAACGCGGGTTGAGAGAGGCGCTTTTAGCCTCACAGACTCGCTAGAGCTTGTCGATATTCTCGACGCGAAAAGCCTCACGGACTTTGCTGGGTGGCGAGGGCGTGATGTCCACGACCTCAAACCCTTCAAGACCGATGATGACCGACACCACGTCGTCGGTAATACGTCCCGGTCCGCAATTTTCTTCGCAGGTTTCCTCGGCGTCAGACAGTCGTACGGTCACAATAATGGGCGGAATGGGAATACCCTCACCGAACGCCTTGCCCTCAACGGCCTCGGGAGCGAAAAGCGGGACGCGATAAGCTTTCGCCGTACCAAGATCATTGCAGAACCCTTTGCTGGACCCTTCCGCCTGAAACGAATTAAAAAAGACGTAACCACCACCGATTGCCGCTTGATTGACCACTTGCTCACCACGATCCGGAAGGTCCAGGTACCAACCACTGCACGTGAGGAGATTGTCAATCTGCCCGCTCTGGTCTGGCGCATCGCAGGAGCCCACTGCGGCGTCCATTAACGAATCGAGGTCAACCGCCGTTGACCCGGGCGTCAGAGGGCTGTCGATGAAGGTATAAAAACGATTTTCTACGCCGTTAGGCTCGGTCTGGTAAGGGTAGTTTTGTTTCAGTGGCCTCTCGCGATCACCGGATCCGAGGGCGATGAAGACGTTGTTCCCGACCTCCGCTGCAATCGGCTGATTCATGAAGCGCAGGTTCGTCCGTTGAGTCAGTGCAATCGGCTGCTCCGGCCAGTGCCATTCCTCAGGCGCTAGCGCCGTTGACAGGTCAATAGCCCCATCTACAATGTGTGAGAACGTGATGCGATAGATTCGACCTGTGACGTCCACGGCGTAGGCAAAATCAATGTAGCCGTCGTAATCAAAATCAATAATCTCAATATCTGCTACCACCGGCGCGGCTGTCGGAAACGCGCGCAGGAGACCTCCCGTTGTGCCATCCAACGCGACTATAAATTTACCCTTTTCGCAATCAGCCAGACTTAGCGTCGCTGAATTCGCGTCAAGGCAGGCGTCACTGCCGCCGCCCACCAACAATATGGGATTAGGCCGCTCAATTGATCCACCAACCCCCACATAACCTCGCACAAAACCCGTCACCGGCGTCGACCAGGTATCACCAATACCTGAGAAATCCTCATGGGTACAACTCGTGGCCGAGTCAGTGGTGCAACCTACCCGCCAGAGGAACCGAGGCGCTGCCGGTGGCGCGGCATCTGCACCGGGACTGACATCCAATGCATAGATCATGCGTCCACCACGACGCTGGGTCAGGTAGATGTACCCCTCCTCCAATTGGCCTCGCGCGTCGTAGCGGGTAAACGAGCCCGTGGACCCGTCAAAAAAGTATTGTTTGTTCTCCGCACCGATCTTTGACGACTGCTCTTCGAGACCAAAATAGGACACAGTCGGCGTATTGGCGTAGAGGCGGCGGATCGACGCCTCGTGCTCTGGAGCAATGAAAGCCCAGTCCTCCTGGCCGTTTTCGGGGTTAATTGCGCGATAAAGGCCGTCGTTTGAGCCATAAAACACGCGGAACTCACTGCCACCACCCTCTCGGGCACCATAGGTCATCGTCAACGGTCTTGAATGCACGATATCACCGTGAATCGTCGCCCGGCGACCTGCGAAGGGCTGGACTTCGAGTTCCGTCAACAGCGAGTTATCAACATATGGCGGATCGTTAATATCCCCCGCTGACAGATCCGGCACTTTCAAATCTCCACCTTTTAGCCCCGGCTCTGCTCCCATTAAATAATCGAAGACATCATCATCTTCGAAATCAGTGACGGCCACGTCACGCAGACTTCCGGCGGCCTGATCGAGGGTGACAATGGTGCGCAAGGGCTGTCTACGGATTTGCTGCGCGACACCGCCTTTTTCTACAAAGGGACCATCGGGCGCGTCTGACAGCACACTTTTAGTTTTGGTAGGGTCGTCGGATTGAACACCGCGCATTTCCGGCAAACACTCACTGACCGGGCTGGGCTCTAATTGCAAGCCTTCAAAATAAGGCCCGGCGGTACCCGAGGAGTCCTTGGTTACCGATGACGTATCCCGTGTCCAGAAACTGGTAGCACAGGACTGCGCGAAGCCTGTTTGAGGGTTAATGGCGCGGTTGAGCGAGACATCAGCCAACCCCACTTTCCCATCAAACACGGCCAGTTGGTATTGCTTGAGATTACCCAACCATCGAGGCTTTCGCTGCGCAGCTGGCCTGAACATGCCGACAAAGACTTTGTTTTCTGCCTGCGCGCGGTTGGTTGCACTCAACGGTAAGGTCACAGCAGCAAAGGAGCTATTTACATCGATGATATCGCCAATGATTCGGCGCAGCGCCAACTTGAGTTCGCTCTGACTGGATGCCGCCTGTCGATATCCTCCGCCTTGCTTTGCCGTGCTGTGCATCAAGGCCGAGTGCTCCTCATTCGGTCTGGCATTAAAAACGTCTACGGTGTAGGTGGACACTGTAATGCGCGCAACCGAGTCTGGCGCATCCCCAACACCCTCCACCAAGACCGGAACACCATATTCGTGCAGAAACTTTGCCCAATCATCGAGATTAAAGTTTTTCCCATCCACGGTTTCGTCGGATACGGGCCCGAACCCTGCTATCGATTGATCAGACAGGATCTTATAGGTGTGGCCTTCGGCATTTTTAGGGACGCTCTCACATACACACTCCCCTCGAACCGAGCACGACCCCCGTATCAGCTCGGGTTCGTTTTCGTTCGAACCCACGTTTTCAGCACAAGACGTTTTATTTGGATAGTACTGAGCCGAATAACCAATAATTTGCCGATCTTTCTTTTTTGCTCGCAGGGTCTCGTATTTTTGCATCGGTATCCCATCGCCGAGCTGCCCCGCAAAAGCAGCTGTAGGCGTCTCTCCAAGCGCATTGTAAAGAGCCTCAAGTCGCGCTGAATTGTCGCTGGTATCGACTTCAGGACCGTTGCTGTCCGTATTGCTAATCAAAATGATATAAGTGTCAGAGCAAATGTCTTCCTCGGTCAGGGGTGACCGGAATAAAGAGAAGGGTGTTTTATAAGCCTGCTCACTGGCTGTGCCCGGGGTGCCCTCGCCCTCGAAACTTTGTGCTTCACCCGCCAGATACGCGTAGATATCGTATGCCAGGTTGCCGTACGCTGAGTTGGAGTTACGTTTTTCAACTGGCGTCGTGATGTTTTCCTTGATGTGGGTCAGGGTCGCATCCAGTTCGCCCCAGTCACTCAGCACTGACTGCAGTTTGTGCCTAACATAGCCGCCATCTTGATTTGCGGTGCCCCCCGTCGTGAACTCCATTAGCGCAACGTTGAGGTTTTTACCTTGCACACGCAATTCATCTAGCGTGTCGTAAATCGCCTGCACTTCCGACTCGCCCTGTTTGCCGTCAGGCCATTGTTGGCTCTGCCTAGACCAATTAGAGGTGTTGTCCAGCACAAAAATTACGTTGGGTACGGCTGATGCTGCCGCACCATTGACAAGGCCGCTGGCAAATAGGTCAATGTCCTCAGCCATTACTGGCGAGATGCAACAAAGAGAACAGACCGACGCCAGTAAACTTTTGATCAACTTTGTCATCTCTGTAGCTCCCGGTTGTTACTCACTGCCACACCCAAGATCATGTCGCGGTGTTGGGGCAAATTGATCGCACCGCTTGAGCGGTCGTTTGCCGGGAAATACCCTGCCGTATCTCTACTCGCGCACCCGTGACCGCATCCACGGCGCTGGCCGTTATCTCAAATAGCGCGTTCCCACAGGCCGAGTAACGTTGTTTACGGACTTGGCATTCGCGATCATCTGGGCTTTCAACGTAGTTGAAAAATCGATTGGGGATCAATACGAACGCAAGACACTTGGGTTCGGTGAGGGTAATAGCGACATCGTCTTCAATGTCATCCCCAGACAGATCAAGACATCTCGTATATAGGTTTTCGTTGCAGCTCAGTGAAAAAGCGCGGCGAACTTGCCCTGCCGCATAAGGCGGCAAAAACCCGGGCGTTGCAATCGCTTCTTGAATAGCCGCCAAGGCTGCTGAACGAACCGCGCTTCGCGCTTCAATATTCTGCACAACCTGCATATTGGCCATAATCAAATTGGCGGAAGCAGACGCCATCAATGTCACTAGGGTTAGCATCAATAACGCCACCACCAGCACCAGACCCCGCTCTCGACGTGGCGTGCTCATCGTCGGCGTCCCGCAACATTAATCAACTCAACCGTGCGTGATCGCAAGAGTCTGGGGTATTCGTCGTTGTAATTGACCCAGGTTTGACCGGGCAATTGATAGCTATTGGTGTCGCGATATCCCGGTTCTGGGATGCTGGAACGAACAATCATACTCATATTCACGCCTACGACATTGGGCCAGTCATTGGTGCGCGCCTCTTCAGACCAGTCCTCGTCAGCGACCGACCGAGAGACATCATAATCACCGTCCGAGGAGCGATCGATAAACCACTCAAACCGCAAGGCCTCCACACCCTCGACCAACACTGTTTCCTCATAAGCGTTGGATTCCGCCAGTTCCAGTCGCACTAACTCATCGCGATGATTCACATAGTAAATGCGGGAGACATAACGATAGACGGGCGCCCTGTCTGACAACTGACTACCGCAACCAAAATTGCGATAAGTGAGCACAGCGTCTGCATCGCCATCAGTGACCCGGTGCAGTTTAATTTCGCCGCCTGACAAGCTCGCATTAGGGTCATAGCAACCGTTGGTTTGAATATGAAAAAAGTCCCCGAAGGGGACGCAGCCAGTCCCACCAGAAGAGTCGGTAGCGCAGGTACTGGCACGACGAATCGCGACAAACTCTTCAGTCGCTTTTGGCGATGATATGGCGTTGTCACAGGCGGCCGGTGACATCGCCTCCTCAAGGTCAATCCCAAGACCGGAAACAAGCGGATATTCCATCGCCCACCCCAGTTCGATCTTCGGGTCGCGCCCTTCTTTACCGCTGCCAACACACAGCGGCGGAACCGCTGGATAGCCGGTTACCGCCACCCCCGCCATCTCAGACACTCGTAAGGGGCCAAAATTGGGGTCATCCGCCACGACGGGATAATCGGCCTCTCCCCAATATCCCACCAGAGCCAACTCGCTTGCCAATAAGTCGAGGGCGAAGAGACTGTTCTCAAGCTGCCGGCTGGTACGACTGACATCCCCCTGGGTGCGGCTACTGTCCACGAATAAGTCGGTGACACCGAGGACAATAACGAGCCCCAGAGCCAAGGCGATCATAAGCTCAATCAGGCTGAACCCT
>Ga0181575_10001438_pt1 | contig 17099 bp, 8 predicted proteins | sample 101ome_23_FD_145599 | JGI IMG/M metagenome (GOLD analysis project Ga0181575, IMG submission 145599) | Coastal salt marsh microbial communities from the Groves Creek Marsh, Skidaway Island, Georgia - 101411CT metaG (spades assembly) | ecosystem: Environmental > Aquatic > Marine > Intertidal zone... | reverse complement strand
TGACCCCAAAGCGGAGTATTTCGGTCCTTTTCCTTCTGTCAAAGAAGCCAGGCAGGTTTTGAGGATGGTCTATCGTTACTTTCAGCTTCGGACTTCGAAAATGGACTTAAACGGGAAAAAAACCTACCGTCCATGCCTCAATTTTCAACTCAAGCGCTGTTTGGGACCCTGCAGAGGAACGGTTCCGGTGGAAGATTATGACGAAGCGGTGCAGCAGGTTCGATTGTTCATGCGGGGGAGGCATCATGAACTGCTGGAACAGATCAAAAGCCGGATGAAAGATGCATCGGCAAAACTCGAGTTTGAAAAGGCCGCGATGCTTCGGGATCAGGCACGAGCACTGGGAAGAATCTTTGAAAAACAGACGGTTCTGGATGCAAAAGGAAACGATCAGGATGTATTCAACCTTTTCCGCGAGTCCAACAGCGCAGGCATTCAGGTTTTGTTCATCCGAAACGGCAGGCTGCTGGGAACGGATTTTTTCTTCTACGAAGAATGCGAGCAGGTTACCGATGATAATTTATTAGGGCAGGTGCTTAACCGCATTTACATGAACGATAAAGCCGTGATGCCACGGGAAATTCTCCTTCCTTTTGAATATTCGGACCAGCAGGAACTGGAAGGAGTGCTGAATGAAAAATCCGAAAGGAAGGTCTCTGTTCTAAGACCGCATCGTGGAAGGAAGAAGGAACTGGTACAGATGGCATTCAACAATGCCAAAATGAACCTCAGTGAACAGCGTGCCAGAACGCTTCAGGATGAGGAAGTCCTTCGCCGAGTCCAGAATGCCCTGCACTTGAAGCATCTTCCCATGAATGTAGAGGCTTTCGACATTTCTCATCTTTCTGGGAATCAGACCGTGGCATCCATGGTCAGTTGGAAACGGAATCACGCTTCCCGGCAGGACTACCGAAAATACCGAATCCAGAGCATTGAGGGCCCTGATGATTTTGCCTCGATGAAGGAAGTCCTGACCCGACGTTATAAACGAACTTTGAGCGGTGAAATGCCGCTTCCCAACTTGATTCTGATTGATGGTGGAAAAGGGCAGGTGAATGTTGCCCATCAGGTGTTGGTGGACCTTGGAATTCCTCTGGAACGCATCGATCTCATCGGTTTGGCCAAAGGGCGTTCCGAACGTCGTCGGGTTGGAGGAGGATCAAAGCTCAAAGATTTCGAATACATCGTTAAACCGAACATGAAAAATGAAATTCGACCCCATCGCAATTCCCCGGAACTTTACTTCCTGCAAAACATCCGTGACGAATCACACCGCTTTGCGATCCAGTTTCAACGACAACTGAAACGCAGTGAAAACCTGCATTCGGTTTTAGAAGACATTCCTGGGGTGGGTTCTGAACGGAGAAAACTCCTTTTACGTCAGTTCGGCAGCCTCACCTCGTTGAAAAAAGCCTCCATCGAAGACCTCCTCCATGTCCCAGGGATTTCAAAAAAACTTGCGGGTGATATCCATTCCTTTTTGTCCTCAAGTTCCTGATCCTTGAAAAGTCATGATTTTGTAAGAGTCCTCTGAACAAAAACGGCCTTGCAAATAAAAATTGAACTCCCTGTTCCGCTCGATTATGATCTACCTCTTTGATATGAAAGGGTTTCTCTATTGACCGTAAATGAAATGTATTGAATGAAACTGATCAAAGGTCTGAATCTGCTCCGTCCCTGCTCGGAAACGTCTTTTTTGGAAAATGCCTTTGTTGTGATTGATGGGGACGAATTTATAAGTGTTGGGACAACCGAGCCTGAAGGTGAGTTTGAGGAAGTCTTGGACTGTGGAGGAAAATTTGCTCTTCCTGGGCTCATCAACGCCCATCATCACCTCTATTCTGCCCTGGCAGTGGGTATGCCTCCTCCTCCCAAGACCCCGCTTAATTTCACCCAAATTCTGGAGGAAGTCTGGTGGAAACTCGATCTTGCCCTGGACCATGATGCGACACAAGCGTCATTTGAAGCGGGATTGATTGACAGTCTCAAGGCCGGCACCACCACCGTCATTGATCACCATTGCAGTCCTTCCTTCATTGAAGGTTCTTTGAGTCTGCTTGGGGATACCGGGAAGAAACTCGGGATTGCCACGGGCCTTGCCTTTGAAGTGACCGACCGCAATGGACAGGAATTGTTTGAAAGAAGCCTCCATGAAAATTTGGATGCAGCCGAAAAGCATTCTCAGGATCAGGAACTTGCCGCCTTGCTGGGCCTCCATGCCTCTTTCACCCTCAGTGAGGAATCTTTGAAAAAAGTGGCAGAAGTCCACTCAAAGCGCTCGAACTGGGGCATTCACACTCATCTATCGGAAGATCGTGCGGATGAAGAAGATGCCCGAAACAGAGGACATGTTTCGGTGGTGGAGCGCCTCGACCATTTTGGTTTAATCAACCAGAGTGCGATGCTGATCCACGGGGTCCATAGTCTGGAAAGCGATGCTGAGTTGATTCAGAAGCATAAGGCTCATCTTGTTCACAATCCCACTTCCAATGCCAACAACCGTATCGGCATGCTTTCTAATCAAGCTGCGGAAAGGATGAAACCCGGGTTGGGAACCGACGGGATGCAGTCCAACATGATCCGTGAAGCAAAAGAGGGAATGCTCATCCGCAGTTCCCATATGTCGGCAGGTGATGCAGGGGTTGATTACCAGGCAATTTTGTTTGATCACAATCCCCGTATTGCCTCTGCCGTTTTCGGCCGCAGTATAGGTCGGGTTGAGCCGGGTTATCGTGCAGATCTCGCAATTTATGATTACCATCCTCGAACCGAGGTTCATTCCGATAATGTCTTTGGACATGTTTTCTTTGGATTGGGCGAACCATGTGATGTCATGAGTGGAGGAAGAATGCGTGTGCAAAATCACCATCTTCAAGGAATCGACGAAGAGGCAGCAAAGCAGGAAGCAGCAGAACAATCCCGAAAACTCTGGCAAAGGATGCAATGATGGGAGGCTCCTTTACTCGTGGAAAATTAAATAATTTATCTGATTGAAATGATCTTATGGCAGAACTGATACCTTATCCCTTTGCAGCCCTGATTGAACGGATGTTCAGCGAACTCGAATCTGCAGACTCGATCTTTGACCTGCCAAGCAAGAGTTTTTTTCTAGGACGGGAAGGTCGGGATTATTCGGTGCCCTTTCATGACAAACGGGCCCCAACCCCGCTTGGTCCGGCATCTGGTCCCCAAACCCAGATGGCCCAGAATCTTGTGCTTTCCTGGCTTTGCGGCTGCAGAATCCTCGAACTCAAGACAGTTCAGATTCTTGATGAGTTGGAGATTCCACGACCATGCATCGACATGGAAACCATCGGATACAACGTCGAATGGTCCCAGGAACTGAAGTTGGAGCAATCCCTCCATGAATATATCAAGGGAGCGATGCTGATCGAGATCCTCAAAGCTTCAGGAAAGCTGAAAATGGCTCCGGGATTTGGGGAAGTGATTTACGACATGAGCGTCGGTTATGATCTCAAGGGAATCCAGACCGAACGCGTACAGGATTACATACGCGGAATGAAGGATGCCTCGGCGGTGGTGGAGCATTACCGTAAGCAGATCCCGGATCGATTCAGTCAGTTCCGCGATCTTGATTTTCCTACCAATCTTTCCAACTCACTCACTTTGAGTACCTTTCATGGATGTCCTCCCGATGAGATTGAGAGAATCATTGATTTCCTCCTCAATGAACATTCCCTGAACTGCATCATCAAGCTCAACCCGACCCTCCTCGGTGAGGAACGGGTTCGTGAGTTACTCCAGGGAGTGATGGGTTATGAAGCGGTGAATGTTCCGAGTAAGGCCTTTCAAACCGACACTTCCTGGGATCAGGCCCAAGGGTTTGTACAGCGCCTGGGAGTCACCGCGGACCAGCTCGGGCTGGGTTTCGGAGTCAAGTTCAGCAACACCCTGATCGTGGAGAATCACCGAAGTTTTTTCCCGGAATCAGAAAAGGAAATGTATCTTTCCGGACCTCCCCTGCATGTGCTGGCAACCAATTTGGTTGACCGCTTCAGGGACCGCTTTGGCGACCACTACCCGATCTCTTTTTCGGCGGGTATTGACCGTAAGAATTTTGCTGATGCGGTTGCCATCGGCCTGACTCCTATTACAAGCTGCAGTGATCTGCTGAAGGCAGGAGGATACAGCCGGGCCACCACCTATTTTCGTGAACTGGACTCACGGATGGACCGCCTCGGTGTGAATACCATTCCTGATTACATTATCAAAGCCTATGGCAATGCCGAGCAGGCTCTTTCGGAATGTGGAAAAAACGCGGAGGATTCCAAAATCGATTCCTGCAGAAAAGCCCTCGAAGAAGGAACATCTTTACTGGAAGCAGCAGGAGAGGACCTCTATGGACGTTGGCTATCCCAAGCTAAGCTGTTCAATACCCAAACTTATGCTGAAAATGCAACTCTGGACCAACGCTATGCTTTAGTCAAAAACAGCAAACCGCCTACCAAGGTCGGTTCCATGCTTGAATTATTCGATTGCCTGACCTGTGATAAATGCATCCCGGTTTGTCCGAATGATGCCAATTTCATGCTTTCCATTCCTCCGGAGCAAGTTCCGGTGAAAACTCTCACTTTTGAGGACGGCAGTTGGTCGGTTGAAGAAAGCGGAAAACTGGTGCTGGATAAGAAACACCAGATTGCCAACTTCGCCGATTTCTGCAATGAATGCGGCAACTGTGATATTTTCTGTCCCGAAGACGGGGGACCCTACGTGCTGAAACCGCGGTTTTTTGGAAGCCGGGAATCCTTCCGTGAGTTCAGTAACCATGATGGTTTTTTCATCGAAAGAAACAATGGCGGCGATACCGTGCTCGCGCGCTTCAGCCAGGATGAATACGAAAGCACTTTGATGAACGGCGAGGTCCAGTTCAGCGGTCCGGGTTTCAATATCCGTTTTTCTGCAGATGATCCCGAAAAAACCGTCTCAGGTGAGGCAGAAACGTCTGTGGACCTGACGCGTTATGAAATCATGGAGAAAATACGCTGGGGTATCCTTGAGTCGGGACATGTGAATTATGCCAGTGTGATAGCCCGGCAGTAAAATAAGGATTTAACAGTTTTTCATTCAATCAACTTTCAAAATCATTTCCCAGGCAAGCATACATGAATAAGAATGCATATCCTGGAGATTGAAACATAACACGATTTAGCCCTTAAATGGGCATGAAACAAAGGCCGAAATGGAATTTTATTTAAATGGAGAAAAGCGGAATTATGAAGGGGATCCTAACCTGAACCTGATGGATTACCTTCGCAATACGGAGAAAATCATCTCCCCCAAAGACGGCTGCTCGCCTGAAGGCGTTTGCGGATGTTGCACGGTTCTGCTCGACAACAAGGCAGTCAAATCCTGTATTTCGGCAATGAAACGGGTGGAAGGCAAGGAGGTGGTGACGACTGAAGGACTTTCAGCTGAAAAACGTGAAACCGTGGTCAATGCCTTCATGGAAAAAGGCGGGCTTCAATGTGGATTTTGTACTCCGGGAATTTTGATGAAAGTTTGGCCACTTTTTGAAAAACCGGAACAACCCAGTCGGGAAGATTTTGTCAAAGCCCTTAACAGCAACCTCTGCCGTTGTACCGGATTCAAAAAGATTGTTGACTCGTGCGTTCATGCGGCCGAAGCGATCCAGCAGGGAAAAATCCTGAGTTTACCTTCCTATACTGGAAAATTGGGAGATTCCCTTCCCAAATACGATTCAAGACGACTGGCAACGGGTCATGCTCCTTATGTTGCTGACGTGGAATTGGAAGGGATGCTTTATGGGGCGCTCAAATTCAGTGATCATCCCCGGGCCAAAGTCCTTTCCATGGACCTCTCCGAAGCAGGCGCTCATCCAGGCGTGGAAAGGATCTTCACGGCAGAAGACATTCCCGGTGCCAGGCATACCGGGTTGATTGTTCAGGACTGGCCGCTGATGATCGAAATCGGAGAGGAAACTCGATACATCGGCGATGTGCTGGCAGTTGTCGTCGCGGATACCGAGAAAAATGCAAGGGAAGCGGTTCAGAAAATCAATGTAGATTACGAGGTGCTCACTCCGGTGACCGATCCCAAAGCAGCACTGGAAAGCAGCAGCCCGCAGGTTCATGCCAAAGGAAACCTGCTTTCGAATGCGGAAATCCATCGTGGAGATATCGAAGCCGCACGCCAAAAAAGTGCTCACATCACCAAGGGGACCTACTCCACCCAGCGAATCGAACATGCGTTCATGGAAATGGAATGTTGTCTTGCGGCACCTTCAGAGGATGGCGTTGAAGTCTATTCCCAGAGTCAGGGTGTTTATGAGGATCGAAAGAGCATCAGCAGCATCCTGGGACTTCCCCAGGAAAAGGTTCGTGTGAAGTTGATGCCCAACGGCGGAGGCTTTGGCGGTAAGGAGGATCTTGCGGTTCAGGGGCACGCATCCCTGGCAGCCTTTCTGATGAAAAAACCGGTGCGAGTCGCTCTCACCCGTGAAGAATCGATCTGTATGCATCCCAAACGCCATCCGTTGACGATGGAAATCGAAATGGGATGTGACAGCAACGGCCGCTTCACCTTTGTCAAAAGTGACATCATCGGGGACACGGGAGCATATGCATCGGTGGGAATGAAAGTATTGGAACGGGCCGCAGGACATGCCACCGGAGCCTACCATGTCGATGCAGTTGAAGTTCGAAGCCGAGCGGTCTACACCAACAATATCCCCTGCGGGGCGATGCGCGGATTTGGTGTGAACCAGATCAATTTCGCTGTCGAAAGCTGTGTTGATGAACTCTGCGAGATGGGAGGCTTCGACCGCTGGCAGATCCGTTACGACAATGCCCTCACCCCAGGTGGAATGACTTCTACGGGACAAGTGCTTCAATCCGGCATCGGTATCCGTAAAACCCTGGAAGCAGTCAAGGATGTGTTTCAGCAATCCAGACATGCAGGAATCGCCTGCGGTATTAAAAATACCGGTATCGGTAATGGGGTTCCAGACACCGGAAAAGTTAAGATCGTGATCGAATCTCCGGAAAGGATTCTTATCCATCAGGGATGGACCGAAATGGGCCAGGGGGTTTACACCATGGCGGTTCAGTTTTTCTGCGAGGTCACGGGTCTCTCTCCTGAGATTGTCGAAGTCAGGGTCGATACTGCCGAGGAAAGTGAAAGCGGAATGACCACCGCTTCTCGTGGAACTTCCATCATCGGGCACAGTGTCATTGATGCTGCAACAAAGCTGAAAAAGGATCTTGAAAAGCGTTCCCTGGAAGAACTCACAGGAAAGGTGTATCAAGGAGAATGGACCTGTGACTGGACCACCGCACTTGAATCCGATTCGGACAACATCCAGACTCATTATTCCTACAGTTATGCAACCCAGGTGGTGGTCCTGGATGATGCGGGCAAGGTGAAAACGGTTTATGCCGCCCATGATGCGGGCAGGATCATCAATCCCACTTTGTTCGAAGGCCAGCTTGAGGGCTCGATCCACATGGGACTTGGTTATGCCCTGACCGAAGACATGGCGATGGAAGGAGGATTCCCGGTGCACCGAAAGTTGGGTAAAATGGGACTGATCCGTTCTTCGGCAACTCCTGAAATTGTGGTGATTGGAGTCGAGGAACCTGATGAAAACGGACCCTTTGGAGCCAAAGGAGTTGGAGAAATCGGTTTGGTTCCCACGGCTTCTGCGGTTGCGAATGCCTTTAAAAGTTTCAGCGGTGAACGACAGTATTCACTTCCGCTTCAATCCGTCAGTGCCTGAAAATGGGAAAGCTCTATCTATTTGCGTTGGGAGGCAATGAAATTTCTCCGGTTATCACCGATCCGGAAACCGGGAAGATGGTCAACCCTGACCTTCCCGCCCAGTGGCGACAGGCCTGGAAAACCTGTGAAATCCTGGCTCAGTTCATCGTTGACCACCCGGATAACGCCTACATCCTGACCCACGGTAATGGTCCTCAGATCGGCAATATCCTGCTTCGTTCAGAATATGCCGGTGAAATGATCCACAAATTGCCCATTGATGTTTGCGGGGCGGATACCCAGGGAGCCTTGGGCTACATGTTGGCGCAACTCTCCAACTCCCTGAGAGTTCGGGGTAAGGACCTCAAAACTGCGGAAATCATCACTCAGGTCATTGTCGATCATGATGATCCTGCCTTCCAGGAACCCACAAAGTTCATCGGCCCGCCCATGACCAAGGAGGAAGCCGAAGAACACCAGAAAAACCAGGGTTACCTCTGCGGGTTCTACAAGCTCAATGACCAGGGACAGGAGGTTTGGCGCAGGGTGGTTCCTTCTCCCAAACCAAAGGAAATCATCGAAATCGATATCATCGAAAGCTGCCTGCAGTCTGGCAACATCCCTATCGCGGTTGGAGGCGGAGGCATTCCGGTGGTCGCAATCGAACCTCAAAAAGCAGGGGAGTTGGAACAATATCCATGCAGCTACGACATTACCTATCAAAAATCTCTGGATGCCCCGCCGGCTAAAGTCTACTGCGGTGTTGAAGGAGTGATCGACAAGGATCTTTCCTCCAGCCTGCTGGCCACTTCTTTACGCGAACGCGCACACCGTCGCGGAGAAGAATTGGAGGTGGTGTTTGTGATCCTGACCGATGTGGATGGGGTTAAACTCAATTACCAGCAGCCTAATCAGGAGGACGTCCGCAGCCTCAACTTGGAAGAAACCAGGGAACTCCAACAGTCAGGTATTTTCCCAAGCGGAAGCATGGGGCCCAAAGTCGAAGCCGTTATCAATTTCCTCGAAGCCGGCGGTCAGCAGGCCTTCATCACCAACATCCAGGTTCTTGAACAAACCTTTTCCGGCCAGGCAGGAACACGATTCCAATCTCATTGAATGATTGAAAGAATTGAAATTCAAATCTAATCCTAAGAAAATTAGGGTTTTTGAAATCTCTTTCAATATCAAACCAGATGGGATTTTCCCAATTCAAAAATTGAAAACCTATATTTATGCGATTTTGAGTGAATCACTCATCGTTGCATCAATGTAAATCAGGAAGGAAAAAACATGAGCTACCAGAAAGAATACCGCGAATCCATTGAGAATCCTGAAGCATTCTGGAGCCGCCACGCCGAATTGATCAGATGGTATGAGAAACCTAAGTCGATCCTCTCTCAGGATGAAAAGGGTTTTTATCACTGGTTCAAGGGAGGAAAACTCAACACGAGTTACCTGGCCCTCGATTTCCATGTGGAAAACGGGAGGGCCGAGCAGGCGGCTTTGATTTATGATTCCCCGGTTACTGAATCCGTTCGAAGCTACACGTATCGTGAATTGCTGGACGAAGTTGCCCGTTTTGCCGGGGTGTTGAAGAACCAGGGGGTTGAAAAAGGAGACCGGGTCATCATCTACATGCCGATGATTCCGGAAGCAGTGGTGGCAATGTTGGCTTGTGCCAGGCTTGGAGCGATTCACTCGGTGGTTTTTGGAGGCTTCGCCCCGAATGAGCTGGCGATCCGTATTGATGACGCAAAACCAAAAGCCCTGGTGACGGCTTCCTGCGGAATAGAGTTTACCAATATCATTGAATACAAACCTCTGGTTGATGAAGCAATTCGCATCTCCAGTCATGCTCCTGAAACCGTCATCCTGCTTCAACGGTCACAAGCAAAGGCTTCGATTCAGGCCGGGAGGGACTTCGACTGGAATGATCTGATGTCATCTGCGAATCCTGTTGATCCGGTGCCTGTGGATGCCACCGATCCGCTTTACATTCTTTATACTTCGGGGACCACCGGTTTGCCGAAGGGAGTGATACGGGAAAACGGAGGCCATGCCGTTGCCCTCAAATACAGCATGAAAGCGATATTCAACACCAATCCCGGAGAGGTTTATTGGGCGGGATCCGACGTTGGCTGGGTGGTGGGTCACTCCTACATCGTCTATGCTCCGCTGATTCACGGATGCAGCACCATCCTTTATGAGGGAAAACCAGTCCGCACCCCGGATGCCGGAGCATTCTGGAGGGTACTGGACGAACATAGGGTGAACACTTTTTTCACTGCCCCGACAGCTTTCAGGGCAGTGAAAAAGGAAGACCCGGAGGCGAAACTCAAGCAGCAGTATGACATCAGCAATCTGCGAACCCTTTTTCTTGCTGGAGAAAGGCTGGATCCTCCGACTTATGATTGGCTTGAGGGAATCATGCATTGTCCGGTCATCGATCACTGGTGGCAGACCGAAACAGGTTGGCCGATGTGTTCCAACCCGATGGGCCTGGATCCGCAACCGGTGAAAGTTGGTTCAGCGACTTTCCCGGTTCCAGGCTACGACATCCAGGTATTGGATGATGAGGGAAAGACTTGCGATCCAGGGACCACAGGGAATATCGTCGTCAAACTTCCTCTTCCGCCAAGTTGTTTTCCCTCGCTTTGGAACGACGACGAGCGTTTCCGAAAATCCTACCTTTCCCAATTCCCTGGCTACTATCAGACAGGAGACGGGGGGATCATTGACGAAGACGGTTATGTTTTTGTGATGGGCCGGGTGGATGATGTGATCAACGTTGCCGGACACCGGTTATCCACGGGGCAGATGGAAGAGTTGATCGGTTCCCACCCCGGAGTGGCGGAATGTGCAGTGGTCGGAATCGATGACGAATTGCGGGGTCAGGTTCCAGTCGGTTTTGCCGTTTTGAAGGATGGTGTGGATATGAACCACCAGGATCTGGAAAAGGAACTGGTCTCCATCATCCGGAAGGAAATCGGTGCAGTCGCCTGCTTCCGAAAATCCGCTCTGGTGAAAAGGCTTCCCAAAACCCGTTCCGGTAAGATCTTACGCAAAACCATCCGTCAGTTGGCAACAACCGCAGAGGTTCCAATTCCACCCACCATCGATGATCCAGCCATTCTCGATGAAATCCGTGATGCAATGCAGACCAGTGGAATTGGGAAATGAGTCCTTATCTAAAAATTGGGTGTGGTGTAACCCTTCTGAACCAGCTTAAAGAGGGAAATGTTGGATAACAGACCCTCTTAACCCCTGTTTGCCTGTGACGTAGCGTTAAGTGAAGTCAGCTATGTGGTCTGCACCACTAGAACAGAACCCTCCCTTTATTTAAATATGAAACCTGAACACCTCCAAAAATGCTGTCATTCTGCGCGGAGCCGAAGGTGAAGTCGCAGAATCCAACATCCATAAGTTAACCCTCGCCCTTCGGGAGAGGGGGGACCGTCGCAGGAAGTGGGTGAGGGCCTGGGAAGAGCACTTTCTGACAATCCTCATCTGCCCTTGCGGGCACCTTCTCCCCAGGGAGATGGTTTTCCTTCATTAATTGAAATAGTGGATTCTGCAACTCCGGGGCAAGCCCTGCGTGCAGAATGACATAAGGGTGAGGTGAGAGTGGAAGAAGAATCCAGTTCATTAAGATGTACTGCTACAAACGGTACAAAATGAAATGCCTTTGTTCTTTATCAAAGACATGAATCAATCCAATACCAATCTACATTGCATCAATCAAAAACCTGTTCCCACACAGCATCAACCCAATACCAATGCACATAACGCCAGTTTATTTCCATATGGATTCCATAGTCCAAGAATTTTTACTCCTACCAGCATACTTCCCACCCTGTCATTCTGCGCGGATCCGAAAGGCGAAGTTGCAGAATCCATCATCCAAAAGATAACCCTTGCCCTTTGGGAGACGGGGACCGTCGCAGACGGTGGGTGAGGGCCTGTCAAATACATTTTTCCCCACCTCCTAATCAATTTCCCCCAGTCACTAGATGCCGGTGTCTGAGCAAATTTTTGCACCTTGAAAATTGATCCTCATCGAAGGGTTGAAACGATAACGAATTTCGTTGGTTCTTTCTTCACCAAGATGAGTCATGAAAACAATATCCATCAATCAATAATTTAATAAATTATATCAGCACTATAGAGATGTTCATCGCTATTTATGTTCACAAATGATATAGAATCCAGGCAGGTTAAAAATCTACCAACTTGTGATTTTTAAGGGGCATGGAGTTAGATGTATTGATTCCATTCAATCTATTGTTTCATGCCTCTTTTCATAAACCCACCCCGCCGTTTTAGGGTTCTTGCTTAGATCTTGAAGAAAATCGTTTTCTTCTTTATAATCAACGGTTTTTAAAAATTTTTAAAAAATCCAATCATTGATTGGAGCAACTGTATTTTCTTATAAAAACAATGGATCGATTAATTGAAGAATTGAAACCTTTGCAGTCAGGACTTTTCGGGAAGGATTTTCTTCTAACCTGGGAGAGAACCGAAGCTGAATTGAAGGCAATCCTCAAGATTGCAGAGGGGTTGAAGTCACTTTACGAAAGCAACTGCTCTACGAAAGTTTTCCAATCAGGGCTGGCGGTTTCCCTATTTCGGGATCATTCGACACGGACCAGGTTTTCTTATGCCTCGGCGGCCAACCTGCTGGGTTTGACGGTACAGGATCTGGATGAGGGAAAATCCCAGATTGCCCATGGGGAAACGGTGCGTGAAACCGCAAACATGATCTCCTTCCTCACGGAAGCAATCGGCATTCGGGATGACATGTACCTTGGAGCAGGTAATGCCTATATGCAGGAAGTAGCTGAGTCCCTCGATCTTGGGAGAGCTGATGGGGTGCTCCACCAACGCCCGGTGGTGGTCAACCTCCAGTGCGATATGGATCATCCCACCCAATCAATGGCGGACCTTCAGCACCTCGTCCAGACCTATGGATCTCTGGAAAACCTGAAAGGTAAGAAAATCGCCATGACCTGGGCCTATTCGCCCAGTTACGGAAAGCCTTTGTCGGTACCCCAAGGGATCATCAGCTTGATGACACGGTTCGGGATGGAGGTGACACTGGCCCATCCGGAAGGCTATGACCTGGTTCCAGAATGCATGAAAAACGCTTCGGAATTCGCCTCCGCATCCGGTGGAAGTTTTTCGGTCAGTAACTCCATGGAGGAGGCATTTGCGGACGCAGATATCGTCTACCCCAAAAGCTGGGCACCCTATAAGGTGATGGAAACCCGAACGGAACTGCTCCGAAACAAGGATCACAAGGGTTTGGAAGACTTGGAACAAAAATGCCTTGCGCAGAACGCGAAGTTCACGGGATGGGAATGTACCGAATCATTGATGAAGACTACCCGTGATGGCAAAGCCCTTTATATGCACTGCCTGCCTGCTGACATCAGCAGTGTTTCCTGTGAAAAGGGAGAAGTAGAAGCGTCGGTTTTTGATCGCTATCGGACTCCGACTTACATCCAGGCAGGTTATAAGCCTTACATCATTGCCGCCATGATTTTTGCGGCAAAATTTGATAATCCCGCAGCAATGTTTCAGGACTTGATTCAACGTGATTTGAAGCGTGTGCATACCATTTCCTGACACCAAAAAACGATTTATAAAAACAACCACAATAAGCATTTTAGGAGATTGATGAATCAACTGGACGCACGAATATCAGAACTCAGTGAAAAGTACCTTCCCCTGGCTGTTGAGATGCTCAAGGAAGTCATCCGCATACCTGCTGATTATGTAGACAAACCCCTGGATCAGGGAGGAGATCCGGAATGCGGATTGAGCAATCATGAAGGGCCCAGGCTCGAATACCTGCGTGACAAGATTATTGAGATTGGCGGTGTCCGTTCGGCGGATGACATTGGATTTGATGAGTATGGGAATCTGGTCTGGACCGTTTCCGATCCGGATGACGGAATCCCGGATTCTGAAAAACGTGTGGTGTATTTCGACGGACACACCGATACGGTGCGCGCATTAAGGGACCAGTGGCTTTCGAAAACCAATGGCAGCGTCGATTCCTATGATGGAGTGATTGATTCCGGAAAAATGGCACGTGAATTCCTACGGAGCGAGCTGGGCTATCTTCCAGAGGACTCGGAATGGGATAACATGGTGTTCGGCCGAGGCAGTGCTGACCAGCTCAGCGGAGTCATTTCCGAGGCGATTGCCACCAAAATTGCACTGGAGCTTGCTTCTGAGGGTGCTCTTAAAGGCACCATTATTCGAGCCTATGCGACCGCAGTTGAGGAAGACAACGATGGAGCCGGACCGATGTTTGTCATGCAGAAGGTGCTGCCGGGAGCAAAACCTGAATTGATTCCCGATGTCGTGATCCTCACCGAAGGTACCGGAGATGCCCAAAAAGGAGCACTCGGAATCTATCGAGGACAACGCGGAAGAATGCAGATTGAGCTGACCGTCACCGGCCGTTCATGTCATGGATCCATGCCCTGGGAAGGTTTGAATCCTCTGGAATTCGGAAGTGCGATCATTTCCGAAGCAGCGGCAAAATATGATGCCCGTGATGGTTTTTTGGATGATGCCTTTCTTGGACATGGAACCCGAACCGCATCCTGGGCGAATTTGGAAACTCCCAGCGACTGCGCTGTTCCAGACCGCTGGACCGTTCGTTTTGACCGGAGATTGACGGTAGGAGAAACACCGGACCAGGCGGTCAAAGACATTGAAAACCTGGATGGGGTCAAAAAAGCCCGTGAAGCCGGTCTGCAGGTGGAAGTATCCATTCCACGCTATGAAGAGCCGACTTGGACCGGATACCAACCCGGCAACCCTCAGGTCTACATGGGCTGGGCGACTCCGGAAGAACACAACGTGATCCAGACTGCAGTGAATGTCTATGACCGTGTTGTATCCCCGAACATCAATGGCAGCCCGGAAACTGAAGGAGCTTTAAGAAAACAGGCACGGGTTGATCGTTGGATCTTTTCCACCGATGGAGTGGGATTTCCCATTCCGGAAGAGAATAAATCGATTGATGTTTCCGAACGTAAAGAGTGGGTTCATGCAGGTGGTTACAAACATCCGCCTATGTTTGGTTTCGGTCCTGGAATCGAACAGAACACCCACAAGATTGGTGAGGCCGTAGACCAGCGTGAGCTGCGTCTTGCCATTGCCTTTCTGGCTCGCTTTCCGAGCGTTTTTGCCAACGGCGGTTGATTCCTTCAAAACTGGAGCAGACTCTCAAGATGTGAGTCTGTTCCGGGACATTCCTTTTTCTGAACATGCTCTCCTTCGATTACCTCTGCAGTGAATGCGGACAGGACTTTGACATCGTCCCAGGGCTGATGCTTTGTCCCCAATGTTCATCCGTAAAAAAAGCGGATGAACCTTTGCGCGGAGTACTCGAAGTGAGGCTTCAGGGAAAAGCCCCCTCATCATTTGGGTCACTTGACCTGCTTCCGGTGGAGCGGGAACATTTCCCGGATCTTCCGGTGGGCAACACTCCGCTCTGGAAATCGTCGAGACTTTGTGAAGCATCAGGCTTCAGGTCGCTTTACCTCAAAGATGACGGGCTCAATCCGACCGGATCCTTCAAAGACCGTGCATCAATGCTGGTGGCTGCTTTTGCCCGCAAGCATGGAATCCAGGAAGTGGTAGTGGCTTCCACAGGAAATGCCGGATCTTCCATGTCCGGGGTTGGGGCTGCAGCAGGTCTCAAAGTGAAACTCTTTCTTCCGCAAACGGCTCCTCCGGCCAAGATGATCCAGGCACTCCAATATGGAGCAGACGTGATCATGGCCGAAAAGAACTATGACCAGGCTTTCGCCCTTTCCCTGGAATACTCGGATCGCTACGGAGGATTAAACCGCAACACCGCTTACAATCCTTTGACCATCGAAGGCAAAAAAACAGTTTCCATCGAAATGTGGCAGCAGCTCGGAAGCTGCCCCGATCGTGTCTATGTTTCCGTGGGTGATGGGGTGATTCTTTCAGGAGTCTACAAGGGATTCCGTGATTTGCATCAACTCGGTTTGATTGACAAAGTCCCGGTGATTGTTGGAGTACAGGCAGAGGGGAGCGATGCGATCACAAGGGCCTTGGAAACTGGACAATTCGATGTGAAGGCATCTAAGACCATTGCTGATTCGATTTCGGTTGATGTCCCCAGCAACGGATACCTTGCCGTAAAGAATCTGAAAACCTACCAAGGATGCTGTGTCACCGTATCAGATGATGAAATTTTGAAGGCTCAGCATGAACTTTCTTCCACGGCCGGAGTTTTTGCGGAGCCTGCCAGTGCAACCGCCTATGCCGGCTTTCTGAAAGAAAAAAGCAGCCTTGATCCAAAAACGGTGTGTGTTCTTTTACTTACTGGAAACGGACTGAAGGATGTTAAAGCGGCATCCAACATCATCAATATTCCTAAGCATCCTATCAACTCCCTGGATGAATTAAACCTGAATCACTGAATCGAAAAGGATTTTCCATGATTGACTTGACCCGAAATGAAGCTCAGATTCGCAAAAACGCTGCCCATTGCAGGGAACGCAATATCAGGCTTCCTACGTTCCGTGAAATGAAAAACCCGGAAAACATTTCCGGAGCCATCAGGGATGAGATGAAGTCGATCGGACTATGGGATATGCACCCCCGCAACCTTTATCGTGTCAGCTGGAAGAATGAACCCGTTTCCGAGGGGGGGAATTATGGTGCTGTGAACGCGATGGTGATTCCCAAGGAAATTACCGGGGTGAAGGCCAATATTATCGGATTGGTGGGGAAGTGGTTCCCAACCGGTGCTCATAAAGTCGGGGCCACCTACGGATGTATTGCACCCGCCTTGGTCACCGGGCAGTTCGATCCTTCTTCCACCAAGGCCGTCTGGCCTTCCACCGGAAACTACTGTCGTGGAGGTGCCTACATCTCCTCACTGCTTGGTTGTGAATCGGTGGCGATCCTTCCTGAGGGAATGTCCCGGGAACGCTTTGAATGGCTTCAAAAGGTGGCGGGTGAGATCATTGCCACTCCCGGTACCGAAAGTAACGTCAAGGAGATTTTTGACCAATGCTGGGAATTGAAAAAAACCCGGAGTGACATCCGGATCTTTAATCAGTTCGAGGAATTCGGAAACACTCTCTGGCATTACCATGTCACTGGAAATGCAGCTAAAGAAGCCTTTGAAAAGGCATCCGGGGGCCGTGGAAGACTCGCAGGCAGTGTGTCCAGCTCCGGTTCTGCCGGAACGCTTGGATTTGGATATTTCCTCAAGGATCAGTACCCGACTTCCAAACTGGTAGCGGCCGAGGCCCTTCAGTGCCCCACACTACTCTACAACGGATACGGTGAGCACCGCATCGAAG
>Ga0181575_10001413_pt1 | contig 17238 bp, 10 predicted proteins | sample 101ome_23_FD_145599 | JGI IMG/M metagenome (GOLD analysis project Ga0181575, IMG submission 145599) | Coastal salt marsh microbial communities from the Groves Creek Marsh, Skidaway Island, Georgia - 101411CT metaG (spades assembly) | ecosystem: Environmental > Aquatic > Marine > Intertidal zone... | reverse complement strand
GTTGGCCCACTGATGAAGGCCATGCGATCCCGCCACTTCGGAGGAAATTGATTCGAAGTCGCAAAAGCATATCCCGCACCAGCGGTGTATTGGCCAAAGGCATCGACCTGTCGAACATTCGGTGTGATCGGATGAAACGCGATTTCGTTAGCGATCATGCGAGCGCTCGTTCCCTTTTTCCCTTCTGCATAGCCCGTCTCAGGAAACCCTCCAAAGAAGGCTGGATTTCGATTGGCGGTCGATCCGAAGACATCACCTGCTGCGTTCAGTCCCAGCCCCCAGGTGTTGTTGTTGAACTGATGAAGAAACTCCATCTCTGATCCGTCCGGGCGAAATCGAAAGACGCCGGAGCCGAACTTCATTGCCTTCCCACCTACCACACCATCGAAGCCAGAATACCCCACCGTGCCGTAAATCCAGTTATCAATTCCGTAGCGCAGATTTGACGGACCCGCGTGAGTGTCGCGCGTCCCCCAACCCGTCATAATCGTTGTTCGCTTATCCGCTTTCCCATCTCCATCCGTGTCCTCGAGAAAAAGAAAATCAGGGGCCTGTGCGACAATAACCCCTCCGTTCCAGTGCGTAAGTGAGGTGGGAATGTTCAGGCCGTCGGCAAATACGGTCACCTTGTCAGCCCGCCCGTCACCATCGGGGTCTTCCAGAATCTTGATGGTATCGTTACCCCCATCTGGTCGAACTTCATTGGGATAATCAACAGTTTCTCCGACCCAGAGTCGACCACGCTCATCCCATGAAAGGAAAATCGGATTCACGATTTCGGGCTCAGCCGCGAACAATTCCACCCGCCAATCGATCGGCGCTTGGAGGTAGTCGAGACTGTCTTCTGCCGAGAGCGGGAACTGATACCCCAACGGCATCGGACGTTTCTCGTAATTCGCGATATTGTCTCGCGGTTCGTAGCGAAGCGGAGTGCGATCAGAAAGAAACGCCTCATAGCTGGCTTTCCGATCGTTCCCGATCGCCCACAGGATTCCACACTTGATAAGAGCGTGAAACTCAGACTTTCCCCACACTCTTTCATCATGCCCGCTCGCTGTGTAGAAAACGCGCCCTTTTCCCTGCGTTCGCACCCAGGTCCACGGCTCGGGCCCGGGCTGGGGATCTCCTTCGGGCCCCTCGCGGACCTGGAGAACGGTGCGATCCGTGTCGTTGTGGTCGTTGTGAAAGTATGTTTCGTCCCACGCCTCCAGTTTCGGCACGCCGGCAATTGCTGGATGATCCGGAGCCACTGTCTTCGGAGAGAATACTCCAGTCTTGTGCGATCGAAACCGCCCACCCACGAGCTGGTCGTATTCGAGGATGTTCTGAAAACACCAGCTGGCACAATGCACTGGGACGAAGCCGCCTCCCTGTTCAACGAATTCCTTGAGGTTTTTCCAGAGTGCTCGATCCAGGGTCTGGTGGTTCGCATAGATCAACACCGCATCGTAGCGAAAGAGTTTATCCCGATCCCCGAAACCAGCCATCGGAGTGTCCACATAATCGAAGTATATCGCATCCCGTCCCAACGCCTCGGCGAGGTGTGGATACATCGCCCCCGGTTGATGCGAGGCCTGCCCTGGCCCCGCCCCTGCATGCCCAAGGAAGAGCACCCGAATGGGACCGTCTTTATCATTCGCCTCACACAATGGCACTAAGGCACCAAGGAGGATGAGGAGGATGGTTTTCATTTGAAATGAGCAGAGTTAAATCGAAAACTCACCCCTGTCGGGTTCATCAGTGAACAGGGTTGAGTTGAAGTTCAGAATTAGGAAGAAATACTCCACTCCGGCAGGCGCTTGATCGCACCACCTTCGAGAGCGCTTTCATGAGAAAGAATGCCTGTCAGGGTGATGTTCGCTGACTGGATTGCGTTGGGATATCCCTCGCCACTCCCACGCAACAGCTCGACGAACTGGTGAACCAGATGAGGATGCGATCCACCATGCCCGGCTCCTTGCGTAAAGCTGAGATGCTCTTCCCCATCCTCACCACCATAGACGCCACCCTGGGTGAACGGTGCGATTTCCTCGGGAAGCAAATGCCCGTAGTCGGGAGACCTCACTTCTTCCGGGATTTCCGGCTCTGGCTTTTTCGCCGTATGAACGACGAGAGGCTCGTGCTCAATCAATGGCCACTCGACTGACTTTTTCGATCCGTAGACCTCAATGCTTTCGCGATACTGCCGAGCGACGTCGAAGAGAGAACGATAGACCTGCGCGCTGAGATCGCTGTTCGCAAACTTGATGTGGGTGGTCTCGACAGCGAATGGCGAGTTGTAGCAATCGTGCATTTCCTCGCGAATCGTGCCGCTCGGAAAACAACTCACATACTCCGCTTCGTTTCTCGCCAATCCTAACACAGGGCCAACACAGTGAGTGGCGTAGTGCATTGGAGGAAGGCCTGGCCAGTAGCCAGGCCAACCATCCATGTCCTGTTGGTGACTCGCTTTGAGGAACTGTAGTTTGCCCAGTTCTCCCGTGTCATAGAGCTCCTTCATGTAGAGAAACTCGCGGGCGTAGACGACAGTTTCCATCATCATGTAGTGAAGACCCGTCTCAACACTGAGCTCGACGATCGCCTTGCAATCCTCCTCGCTCGTTGCCATCGGCACAGTGCAAGCCACGTGCTTGCCTGCCTTCATCGCCTTCAGTGTGTGCTCTGCATGATCCGGAATCGGTGTGTTGATGTGGACAGCATCGATATCAGGATCGGCGAGAAGTTCTCCGTAATCCGTGAACTGCTTTTCGATACAGAACTTGTCGCCGATCTCTTTCAATGATTCGGGATTCCGTTGGCAGATCGCGACGATGTCGGCATCGGGGTGCCTCTGGTAAATGGGAATGAACTCAGCGCCGAAGCCGAGACCAATAATCGCTACACGTGGCTTTTCGATGGAACTACTCATTAGTACTACCATGCACCACCTAGCGAGACCCGTCTTGGTTCCGCTGGACGACTTTTATTGTGTTTCAGCCACACCTCAGTATCGAGGCGGAGAAAGGAATCCAATCAAAACCGAACTTTGATGCCACCAGTCACGAAAACCGAGGATTCCAGATCCTGCTGAAACGGGATCGCTCCCCCTTCAATCTCAAGCTCCTGTCCTACCTGCATGCCAGCATCGAGGTAGGCCCACCATGGACCGTTGAGACGACGGTCGATACCCACTCCGACACGAATCGCCTGGTAGTTAAGATCAACATCGGGACCAGCACCCGTCGGATTAGTGATGTTCCAACCAGCCCCATTGAGAAGAGCCCGCCCCGTGAATAGCCAATCTTCGTTGGGAGCGTAAACCGCTTCAGCCCTTGGGAATGTTAAAGCAATTGACCAGTGCTGGTCTGGCTCAAAGATAAACCCAAGAGCAGGAAGAATCCGCTCCTCACCCAAGTCACGCGAGTAATAGGCCCCGAAAGCAACCTTCGTTTTCTCATTCCACTGATACGAGAGCAAAGCAAGTGAGGTCAGGATAAAATCATCCAAATCCACGTCTTCGAAATCAGAATACCAGCCCGGCTGCAAACGGACCCAGAGCTTCCAGCGCTGGTTGATGTCTTTCCAAAGATTGAATGGAATATCGAGACGATGGAGATCCAATGATGTTGTTCCGAAAGGAAGGGGCGCGCCGGAGAACTCCAGCTCATTTCTCCGATACTGCACTCCTGCGGTGAGACGGAATCCATCACGCATGATGACCGGCACATTTGCTGTCACTCCGAACTCGTTCTGGGAAAAAGATCCCGGAGCGTTGGAGAAATCCGCGTCGTCTGTCCAAGAGAAGTAGGTGTTCCCAACGGCATAGTTGGGGATAAATGACTCCTCGGTTCGCTCCTGAGCACTTCCGAAATTTGGGAGCAAGGAGGGAATAAGACACAAAAATGCCAAAAAGTACTTCATCCGCGTAATTACGCCTGAATCACCAAAAAGAAAGCGCCATTTCCGCTCGAACTTGATTGATCATTCTCGCAATTCAAGCAGCTGACTCAGCATCAGTGACTTACGTTAGTTTATCGCGTCACAATTGTTTTTCATTATTGTCTCGAAGCCTAACTCATCCTATTGATTTTCCATAGGGCTGGGTGACAGAGATTATATGAAGGATGACTCAGGTGATGTCATCAAATTGAACGAGATCCTTCTCGCTGGCTTTAAGCAGATCGCGACTTTGACACTCCTGCTCATCTTCCGGCGCATCCCGCCGATCTGGACCAAACTCCCGCTGATGGTATCAGTTCTCCTTGCGGGATTGCGTTGGATCACCCGCCTCTATCGCAAAAAGCCTGCAGCGAGAAAACAAAAGGCACCGACAAGACAAAAATCCGTCCCCGCTCATACATCAGCCGCTGCACGACCTAAAGAAGAACTCAGCCCCGCGAAGAAGCTGATCACACTGGACGCTGCCGATAAATTCGGAAAAGCAAAAACCTTCATCCAGCAACTCGATGGTCAGGAATTTTCAACCGAGGTCGGCGAAGCACTGCCTGTCCTTGCGAAAAACTACTTCCCCTTTCGACTCGATGATACAGATAAGGGAGTGAAATTTTTTCTGGATTAATTTCTTCGGTTCAGGATTGCAATCCTCACTCAGAACCCGCTTCAAGGGTATACTTTAGAACTTCTGCACTCTCGCCATCTTTAAGTGCCAGCGTGATCACAAAGTCTTCTCCGTAATCGAAGCCAAAATGCACAAGCGGACGAGCGCGCCCATCTCTCTTAATCGTGAATCGGCTGCCGACTCGGGACAGCTCATAGGTCACAAATTTTTCCGGACTCTCGACCTCAAGATAGAGCATCTCATCTTTCCCTTCGCGATTCAGAAACCCAAGCTCGTAGCCGCCTTTCACCTCAATAGTGAAGGTGAAATCTCCTGAAAGCTTCGCCGAAAAAATGAGATGTGCATGCTTATGAATCCCGCTTGTATTGGTCACTTTGGTGATGCCCTCACTCCCAGCGAAAGTCATTTTCTTAATTCCGCTATCCACCCAGAGCCGCTTCTCAGAATCCCAGCAACGGACATTCCATTCTTCCTTATCGAAAGCGGCTAGATTTCCCAAAAAAGAAAACAACACAGTCAGGCTCCATGCGGCAAAGGGTTTTGGCTGAATGGTCATGGCTTACACGATCAATTTAGTCGAATCAAACCGGGACGAGATTGCTATTCTGGAACTTCGTAGCCCTTGGGGAGAAAAGTGACCTCGCGATCATTGGAGACTGGATTGCCCGGTGTGCAGCGTCCCTGCTCAACCTCTTTACCGAGCAACTGGATCAATGACTTCACTTTGCCCGGCTTTTCGTCAACGAGGTTCTTCTGCTCGGCCTTATCCAACCCCAGATTGAACAGCTGCAAAGGCGGCAGCCCCTTCTTTTTCGCATCCGGCTCACGGGGAGCACTCCATCCACCACTTCCCGCCGAAAGGCAGAGTTTCCAATCACCTTGTCGAATCGAAAACGATCCTCCGATCGAATGGCTGATCAAGGTCTTGCGTTCGGTCATCCCTTTGCCCTCAAATGCAGGAACGAGACTGAAGGAATCTTCCCCTCCGTCGTCTTCTTTTGGCTGCCCCGTCAGATCCCGCATTGTCGCATAGAGATCCGTAAGACAGGCAAGCGCGGAAGTCTTCTGCCCTGCTTCGATTCCATCCGGCCAGCGGACTACGAAAGGAACGCGATGTCCGCCCTCGTAGATATCTGCTTTGTGCCCCCGGAAGCCCGCGCTGGGATCGTGGTCGTGCTCCGCCAGCACTTCGAAGTTACCCTGTGGGGAACAGCCATTGTCACTCGTGAAAAACACCATCGTATTCTCGTCGATACCCGCTTCTTTCAAAGCTGCAAAAAGATCTCCCATGTGGTGGTCAACTTGCATCACAAAATCGGCGTAAGGATTGATTCCGCTCGCATCGATGAAAGGCTTAACCGGAACGATAGGCGTATGAGGAGCGGGTAGCGGCAGGTAGAGAAAGAATGGCTTCCCGTCCTTGGCCTCTTCCGCCCTGGCATTGACATACTCGATGCTCTTGTCAAAAAGGTGAGGTAGCACATCGTCGATCACGAAATCCGGACTGATCGGCCCCTTGCGATACCAGCCGTAGGGATCTTCCTCGCGCGTCACCCCTTCTTCCCGTAACGGGATTGCCGTGATTTTTCCTGTGTCGACCCAGATGTAGGGTGCCATATCGAGCGAACCACAATGTCCGTAGTAACCTGTGAAGCCATTGATGTCGGGTCCGTTTTTGACGGGCTTACTCCAATCAAACTCATCCCATTTCGAGTAACCAATCTTGTCAATATCACCTTCCGGCTTTCCTTTCTTTGCCCAGTCCCATCCGAGGTGCCACTTTCCGATCATCTGGGTGTGGTAACCCGCTTTCTGCAAAAGGTGTCCAACAGTTGCGCGCTCTGCGGGGATGAGATGATCACTCGTCCCACTGAGGACGCCGCGGGCAAGGCGAGAACGCCAGTTGTAGCGCCCTGTCAAAACGCCATAGCGCGTCGGAGTACAGACCGAACTGGAAGAATGCGCATCAAAAAAGGTAATTCCCTCCTCTGCCATCCTCTGCAGATGTGGCGTCTTGATTTTGCAATCCAAACTCGTCGGTTGGATATCGCCGATACCAAGGTCGTCAGCTAGAACGAAGATGACGTTAGGTGGTGTTTTCTCGTCGGCAGTCAGGAGCGACAGACTCAGAATAAGAAGAAGGGAAAGAATTTTAGTAGCCATAGGTTCGGCAAGTAAGCGACACAAAGCCATCTTTGGAAACAGAATTCCTGCGGCAAATGCGCCAGTGTAACTCGCTGAACAGCGAAAAAGACTTCAATCTCGCAAACACTGTGGGCGCCAATACAGACGGCTTTGTGACGGAGGGCTTTTCACATGCCCTGTCACTCGAAATTCCTAACTACGGTCACATGACTCCTCCATCGGGTTGGCTCGAAAAAGCGATCGAATTTGTTGATGAGGGAAAAGAGTAAACTCCCATTCCCTAATTACTCCGGCCCCATCGCACCGGGATACCAAGTGGGAAGTAGCTCCGGCTCTTCCTCAAATACAGCAAGGATTTCATCGGGAACCAGATCCCGGTGAACGGTCACAGTATAGACATACTCGTCAAACCAACTGTCATAGAGCGTCCAGGTCCCCCTGTTGCCCTTGTCCTCCCCCCAACTGTTCTCGACGAGCCATTTCACGGGCTTACCGTCGCGAAGATCGACACCCATTAGGGTCATCGCATGATTCGACGCCCCGGCATTGAAGCGGGAGCGAGTCGCCTTCGAGAGAGGCATCTCGATTCCAAAAAGCGACTCGTAGTCGAAGAGTTCAATCTCCATTAGCCCGTGCTCCCGCGATTGGTCTGGGCCCATATTGACCGCGAACCACATTCCCTGGTTTGCTTTGACTGATTCGACGGCGATCTTCTTCATGCTGTCGATGTCGACATTCACAAAATTCATCTCTGCTGCCCCAAAGACATTGCGGGCGCGATTGAAGCAATAGTGCCCCTCGGTTTTCAAAGCAGGATCGTGATACAGGGTCACCAACTGCGAAAGATCATCACCGACGAAAGTTTCGTAGAAGCTTTTCGGTGTGTAGGAAGTCCACTCGGTTAGCTTTTCTTCCTCCACCTTTGGCTTTTCGTTTTTGTTTTTCTCTTCCGAATCGGAGTTCTTCTTTTGTTTCGCCTCAAATCGCCACTCGAATTCTGCAGGCGGCTCTCCGAGATTGATGGCGAGGAATCGATACACTTCCTTCATCGTATCTTCTTTCTGCGCTCTGAGCTTTTCGATACTTTTACCGTCCTCGTTGGCCTTCAGAATTTCGGAAGCTCGCGAAAGCAGCAGCCGTTTCAAAACCTCATTCATCGTGCGCGTGTTCTCACTACTGTTGGTTTCCGGCATGACGCTCACAGGAACCACTCCGTATTTGTCGATGAGAGACGTAACATAATTCCACCACCCACCGTCTCCGATCATTGCGTCATTGATGAGCTGCCATTCCCGATCGAGGCGATCGACGTCACGCAACTCGATGACTTGTTCCAGGTAGAGGTTCGACTTCTCCATTTTGTCCCAGAAAAGCAGATACGCGGCGGAGAACTCAAACGCTTCAAGACCGAGTTCATGAATCACGGTTGGTCGCATCGTATTGAGACCAGCAAACATCCAACAGCGCCCGGATGCCTTCTGATTCGTCACACCCTTCGTCTTTATGCGATGACTGAAATGTCCATCCTCGCCATTTACGATCTGGCGATTAAGCGCCAGCGTATCGATGTCCGTGTTGGAAATAGCATTGAACCGAGCCCGGTCCTCCGAGTTCATCTCATAGCCATCCCGCAATTTCTTAACAAAATCTGCAGTGAGACTGCCCTCGGGTTCAGCGGGAGTATCGATCGGGGTCATAAGGCAGGAAATGAAGAGAATACTGGATAAAATGGCACGGTTCATTTTCCCGGAGTCTATGACACCGAACCGCTCTTTGTCACTGCACGATGTGGAAAATTGACGAAATTGGCGTTTCATCGTAGCCAAAACAACCAGAACCGTTATACCTCTAGACACCCGTTGATCATGCAAACCCGTATCCTACAATTTACAGCATTTTTCCTTGGAGCCTATCTCGCCACTCCAACCTCCGCAGATCCCCTCTCCGCAGATCCCCTCTCCGAGGAGGAGATTAATGGACTCCTGGAAGAACTCTCTGTCATCGAGGATTTTCTTACTGGCGAGCGTGTCTCGCTGCGAACCAGCGCCGTTCATGCATTCGAAGCTGCCTCATCTAGTGACAAAGCAGCATACGAATTCTATGTGCAGTGCCACAAGACTCTGAATTTTGATGCCAAAGACTCTTCTTTCTCCGAATTTCGAGCGTGGCGGGAAAAGAACGAAGACAAAATCAACAACAAAGAAAACCTCGCCGCGATTCGCTTTCAGCTTCAGTATCTCGTCCTCACGATGAAAGCTGCAGAGGGAGTGAAGCGCGAAACTCTCATACCAGAACTGGAAAATTTCGTCACCGACATCGTCGCTGATACCGAAAATCTTGGCGGCATGGGAATGAGAACTTTGAGAAGCTCTGTGAAAAGCACCATTTTTGCCGAAGCCTACAAGCTAAACAAATCCCTGGAAGTCGATAACTGGTCTTTCGAACCGGGAAATTTCGGCGAAGTCTACGACCAATCTGTCTTTCCTTTCTTTCGGAAGGAAGCTCCAGAAGCTCTCAGCGCCGCCTGGGATCGTCGCATCAATCTGGAGAAACAATCTGTCATCATCCGATACGAGGATAACGACTACGAGTTGGAAAAATTCGAGACCGAGCGTCTTCCTGAATTGTATTGGGCCAAGGCGACCGACATATACATCAACGTATCTCCAAAGCAGGGTTCTCAGGCGATGCTGGCGATGTTGAAGGGTAATCCCGGCCACACCAGCCTGAAGAAATGGCTTGAGCAATTTCGCGATCTGCTCGCAACCACTGCAGAGCAAAGTAGTGCTGTGCCAGCAGCCGTGGACGAAAGCCCTTCCAACGAGTAGTAGGCATTCTCCACAAATGCTGTGAGAGTAGTGCTAATGCCAGGCCGAGCGGTAGAACTCGATGTAACAATGGACTGGCTACTCTACCTCCCGCTACGGTGATCATTCAGCGATTGAAGTCGCCACTCCTTTTCGAAATGCGTTGGGTTTCTTGAAATCAGCTGGAGAAAGCCTCAGAAAAAGGAGGAGGCCATTGGGAAGCGGAACTGCAGAACACATCGAGGATTTGAACGTTGATCCCTGTTGTTGCCAATCCAAAGACAAGGTTTTCGCTGAGGCACTCGGAACGTGCCAGCGAATCAAAATAGGGCCGGTCGGACTTGAACCGACGACCAAGGGATTATGAGTCCCCTGCTCTGACCACTGAGCTACAGCCCCTTTTTGAAAGCGCAATATTTCGCCCTTATTCGGACTTTGAGCAAGTGATTATGGAAGCTCACTTCAATAAGTAAACTCCCCAAAAGGCCGATTCTCGAATTGGCGCAATTGCTCGCTGAGACGCTCTTTCAATCGCGCCGCGACCGGAGAGTGCTGATCGATGACATTGCGGTTTTCGAAAGGATCATTCGTCAGACTGTAGAGTTGATCGGGTACGAAGTAGTTCGGATTCGCGACGGAGGCATGGTGTCCGAGATGCCCGTTCCGGGTCAAGTAGGGACGCTTGAGCGGTCTGCCTTCGAATCCTCGAAACGCTTCATCGGAATCGACTTTTTTCTGAACATCGGGCGGATAACGCACCGCGATGTATTTCCAGTCTTTCGTTTTCACACAGCGCGAATGACCGAGTTCACCGAAGAGGATATCACGAATGGGCTTCTTGTCTCCGAACAGCGCTGGAGCAAAGCTGACGCCATCGATCATCGCATCTGCGGGTCGATTGACTCCAGCCAGTTCCAGTAAGGTCGGGGCGACATCGATATTGGCGGTGATTCCGTGATATCTAGAAGCGGGATGGACCGTTCCCTTCCATCGTGCCACGAGCGGAACTCTCATTCCGTGTTCATATAGCGTAGCCTTGCCATGACGAAAGGAGCCATGGTCGGGAACAAACATCACGAGAGTGTCTTCTTCCAGCCCAAGCGCGGCGAGTTTATCGAGAATGGCTCCCACTCCATCGTCGAGCCACAAGGCATAAGCATCACGGTCCGGGAGGCCCTGCTCTCGATTCCGCTTGAGAACATCCTTACGAGGTGGCATGACGTCGAAGCCTTCCTCGATAAATCCTTCTCCTGTCATACGAGAATCAGCCTCCAGTGAAAAGCGATTCACCCAGGGAGCAGGGCCATGATGCAGGGTTGTGGAAAAGTAGAGAAAGAAAGGCTTCTCCTGCGAAGCGGAGGTTTCAAGGAACTCGAACGCTTTCGAAACAGTCCATTCGAGATTGTGAACATTGAGCGACTCATTCTCCAATTCTTTAAGATTGGCGCCATAAACCCCGTCGGCAAAATCAAAGCCGTGGCGTTTCATCTCTTCGCACCAACGCTGATGATTGCGTTGCATTTTGGCATTGATGTCAGGGTCTCTCGGATCGCTGTTATGAGGATAAGTTTCGAGTTCCCTGTCCTTACCCGGCTTGGTGGTGTGAAGCCAATCGTGGCGCACGACATGGGATTTCCCGACGAAGCCCGTGCGATACCCAGCTCGCTGAAGACCTCTCGCGATATTCCATCCCTCGGGTTCGAGTTCGCCAATATTCTCCACCTGCGTCTGATCGCCAGGAGGATGTTCCTCCAGGAATTTCGGCCCCTCGCAGCGTCCCGCGTATTTCCCTGTCAGGAAACTATAACGTGATGGCGAGCAAACGGTCGAAGTGACGTTGAAATCCGTAAAGAGCATTCCCTCACTCGCCATTTGATCAATTCGCGGTGTATGAACTCGCCCTCCCATGAAGCCGAGCGAGTCCCAGCTCTGGTCGTCCGTGATGATGAAGACAACATTCGGTTTCTTTTTCCTTTTCTCCGGATCCCGTTTCGAGGCAGCCTCGCGTTGTTTCTCGGCTAGGACATTTCGGAACTCCCCGAGACGTTCCTTAAACCCAGCCTGATTGGCGAGGTTCCGTCTCTCTTCCGGATCGTTCGTCAAATTGTAGAGTTCTTCTCCATCAGACCATCTGGCATACCGCCAACGCTGATTGCGGATGGCGTAGCCAAGTTTCTCTCCGCGGCTAACCACGGAGTAGGCATACTTTTTCTTACCGATTCGCTCCGGATGATCCAGAAGTGGTCGCAAGGAATTCCCCTGCAGGTGTGCGGGCGGATTCAATCCGTTGAGCTCTGCCAGAGTCGGGTAAATATCGATGAGCTCGACCATGGCCTCGGACGCGGTGCCTCCCTCGGTCAGACCTGGAGCGCGAATAAGAAAAGGAACTTTCGCCCCTACATCGAAGAGCGTGACCTTGCCCCAGAGAAAGTGATCCCCTAGGTGATAACCATGATCAGATGTGAAGGCAATGATCGTATCCTCCCACTGCCCACTCTCCTTCACCGCGTCGAGCACAATTTTGATCTGGGTGTCGATGAAAGAAATGCAGGCATGGTAGGCCTGCATATACTCGCGCCGAAGCTGATCATTCTCTTTACCCAATTCGAATCCGAAAGCTTCATAACGCTTGGAAATGGCAGATACGGGCAGGTTCTCCCACAAGTTCGCTCTATCTGGTGTGTATCGGATCTGATCCAACGGATAGAGATCGAAATACTTATCGGGAGCCAGGAACGGGACGTGGGGTTTTTGAATTCCACAAGCGATGAAGAAAGGCTTGTCGCCGTTCGCTCCCTCCTGCAGCCATTTCGCAACCTGGAGAGCGTTCTTTCCATCCTTGTGTTGTGCATCAGTCAGGCCGCTGCGGCCATATCCAGGCGGCGTCTGCGCATCGAGCTTGGATTTGGCTTCTTTCTCAAGAGTTTTCCACGCCTTGCGATTCTTCGGGAGATCGATGGAGCCCTGCTCTGCTTCAAATTTCTTTCGTGCCGCAGCTACGACAGGAAGTTCATCATTTTCAAACCTGTGGTACTCATGCCATGCGACTTCGCCGTGCTCATGACGAGGCGAGTGGAAGACCTTCCCGACACTCCCCGTCCAGTAGCCGTTCTCTTTGAAAAATTGCGGCATGGAAACCGTCCCGGGACGAGCCTCACGAATATCGGCCTTGTTATCGAGCACGCCTGACGACTCCGGATAGAGCCCGTTCAGAAAAGAAGCACGGGACGGCCCGCAAACCGGATACTGGCAAAACGCGCGACGGAAGGTCATCGCCTCGCTCGCGAACTGTGCGAGCGTTGGTGTCATGATGGGCTCGTAACCGCTTGTCGAGACGTGGGTATTGAGATCGTCGCAGACAATGAAGAGCACGTTTTTCTTTCTCTTTGGTTTAGCAGTTGCTGGTTTCTTCGCTGCGCTGGAAGCTGCCGGGGCCTTGGTTTTGGGGACGTAACCCGGCTTCGTTTGCGCATTCCCCTTCCCCTTTTCCCAGCGAAAAGTCTCTCCCTCGATCACGAGATCTTTGCGCGCATTGAGCTTTTCTTCCGGTTCTGAAAAGGAAGAGGGTGCCGTTTTCTGAAGCTTCGCTATCACGTCATCGAAAGCCCCGTCCCCCGCAAGATTGGTCCATTCGTGAGAGTCCTTTTGCAGGTCGTAAAGTTCTTCGCCATCGACATATTTGATGTAGCGCCAGTCGCGATTGATCACCGCATATTCACCGGGGTCCATGTAGGGGAGAAACACATCACGATCCTCCGCTTTAGCCGGATCAGCCAAAGTTGCGACAATCGATTGCCCTTCGAGGTCCTGAGCCGGTTTCGGCAAATCACACATCTCGACAAAGGTAGGAAACATGTCGATCAGGCTCACCGTAACGTCGGTCTTTACTCCTGCCGCCACGCCAGGTCCTGCCCAGATAAAAGGCACGTTCGAAGTCCTCTCCCATAAGGTGTGCTTCCCCCAATCCCCTTTCTCTCCATGATGATACCCATGGTCACTCCAGAGAACGACGATCGTATTGTCGGCATAGGAACTCGCATCGAGTGCATTGAGGACGCGGCCCATCATCGCATCGGCATAACTGATGCAGGCGAGGTAGCCGTGAATCGCGTCGGCGACGGCATCGAGTTCGACAAGACGATCATGATGCTGCTTTTTCCGGTTCGTTTTTTGTGTTCGAATTCTCTCCGGTAAATCATCGAGGTCGTCCTCCTTCATCGGAGGCAGCTCGATTTCATCCACATCATAGAGATCAAAGTATTTTCGCGGACAATAGTTAGGAAAGTGCGGCGCGTAGATTCCACAAGCGAGGAAAAACGGTCTGTCGTGTTTCTTCGCGAGTTGCTCGACGGCCCAATTGATGCGCTGGGTGTCGGCCATCGCTTCTTCTTTCTCGTTTGGAATTCCACCCCACTCGAGAAAGAGGCCACCTGTCACCTGCTTGCCTTTGTTGTAGATGCTAGCAGGAAACGTCTCCGGAAAAGGAGTCTCTTCGCTCCAGGAATCTAGCGGCCAGCCGTTTTCCCGCTGTGCTTGATTACGCAGAAAAAACTCGTCCCACCCACGCTGATCAATTGCCCCTGCCGGATGGTGAAAGAGCTTCCCAGCTCCAAGAGTGATATACCCTCCTGCCGAAAATTGCATCTGCAGGGCTTCAATCTTGGGATTGCTCACGAAGTATTTCGCTGTCCGGTAACAGCCGGTCGTCGAGGCAAACTGACCCGAAAAGATTGCGGCTCGCGAAGGCGCACAGAAAACTCCAGCTGTGTGAGCATTCGTAAAACTCACTCCACGCGCCGCAAGCTTATCGATGTTCGGCGTCAGTGCGCGAGGCGTCGTTTCGAGGCACCCGATCCAATCGTTCATGTCATCCACTGCGAGGAACAGGACGTTGGGACGCTCTCTGAGCTCTTTCGATTCCGCGTGATGAACAAGCGCACCGATAATCAGGACGTAAAAAAGGGATAGGTAAAACCTCATACTGTTTAGTTTTTCACAGGCAAAGGCAACACTCCACGCAAAAGCTCTCTACCCTTTCCTGTCAGACGCAGGTAGTGATCGCTGGGCAGACCTTCGTAATCGAGAAAGTTCACACCGTCTCCTACCGGAACATCATTTGTGCATTTGAAGATGGCGGTTCCTTCATCAATCTCGTCGAACATCGCGACGTAAGCGTTTTCGATTCCTGCCGCGCGCGTTGCAACAAACTGATCCCAGAGAAACTCCCCGCCTTGTCGGGGAATGGCTCCCAGCACTTCGCCAGTCATGTTGTGCCAACTGAACCCGGGGAACAGAACAGGAAGATATTCGATTCCATTCCTTTCACACCAGATTCGATCATCGACGAGATGCTGAACGTGTTTTCCAGCAGCAAAGTCGACCTCGTGGTATCGCCCCACCGACCAAGGACTGATAACATCCGCCAATTTCAGCACTTCGTGCAGATGCTCATCCTCAGTCGCATCAAGCTCCTGTTCGCGCCACCCATAGGGAACGCCCAACATGATGCTCATACCTCCCCAGTCCGGGTTATGTTTCAGTAAGCGAATGAAGCGCTCTGCATCACGCAGCGAATAATCTCGATCGTCGTTGAAGCCGACTCCCCAGATCGCGACGAGAGGATTTCCGTTCAGCTGAAGATAACTCGTATCGTTCTCATCCGTGCCGATTTGCATCCTTGTCCGCAGTTGCTTCCAGTCGTAGGCCAACCCTTCGAAATCCTCGCTATTCCAGCCTGAGAGGTCATACATCAAGATCCAGGACCGCTCATTGGCGAGGGCCGCATTCCGACATAGCATCAGCTTTCGGTTGTCAGCCTTGAGCAAATCATATGAATGGTGTTCCCGAGTTACGACACCAGCGAAGCGCTGCACGAAGGCACCATCGATCCCGTAATCTCTCATCCATTGGAAATGGCGATTCACAGTTTTCTCCCGCTGAGAACTGAATACGTGAGCCACCCTCCCATCTGCTTTGCGAAAGGCCGTCGGAAACTTTTCCGGACCTGTGAACTCAGACAAGTCCGGCCAAAGATCGATCGAACAATACCCAGGTTCAAACTTACCCTTCGACCTGTAGTGATGAAATCCTAAGTTGGATCCATCCCCTTCCGCACAAAACCACCCCTGGTAACCTGCCACGACTCGCCCCTTGATTCCATCTGGCTTCCCGGCATCACCGGTCAGCTTCGGAGCAGGACTGAGAACGGAATGAGCGGCTTTCCGGGAAACAGGCTCCGCATTTGCGAGGCCTGCCACGACAGCAATGAGGAAAGAGAAAACCGTGAGAATTCTCATGCTAGAAAAAAGGAGAAAGCTCATTCATTCGCGCAAAGCGCTCGCTTGTTCACCGAACTGAGAAGCCGAGAGCACCGATGCAAAGTAGCGAAAGGTATTACGCACCTTTTTTACTCGAGTTCAAGCTGGATCCCCTCGATCATAGGCTTGGACTCATTCTCGGTGGAATCTTCCATTTTTATTTCTACCTGAAATCCAAATCCATCGGGTAGAACGGACAGGTCCATCTGCGCCGGAGTCTTTGCGACCTGCTTGGAAAAGCCGGGAATGTAGTCGTAGCTCTCCTTTACTTCCTGCCAATCGGTCCATTCGTCGATTTTTTGATCATTGTCAGTGTCAACGCCGACTCGCGCAGTGACAGTCTCAACCCAAGGACCCGGACTGGTATAATCCGTCTGCTGCTGTGTGGCGAGATAGAATTGTCCTTCCGCGAAGCAAACATCGGGATCGGGATGCCCTTCGCCGATATTGTCGCAATAGCTAAACTGCTTGTTGATGTCAGAAGAGGTAAACCATGCGACGCTCATTTTCGCACCGTGCTCGGGGTCGTAGTCAGCGAAGAGGTAGTATTGCCCACCGATTGCGATCGCAGCCCAATCCCCGAAGGCTTCCTGCTCCGGTTCGTGGATTTCGTATTCGGCCACGTTCGTTTTGTAGTTTTTCGGATCTTCTTTTACCCAGTGTGGATGCTTGTAGGTGCCGATTTCTCCCGTCCCTCTGGTTCGGTGGTCAACCGCGGGATTTTTGAAAACAAATCCGTCAATTCCATTCGGACTCACGGCATGTCCTGCGAGAGGAGAATCCCAAGAGCGCTTGTTTGCGGAGATCGGACTCCAATCCTCAATGATGACGTGAACATTGCCATCAAGATCACGAATAAAGCCGGCATCAGAACCGTGCGAAGGATCGCTCACTGCCATACCCATATTTTCTCCCGGCTCACCGTCAGTGAGATCGCTGTCGACATAGACATGAGGGTCCTGATCATTGGGAAAGTCGTAGTAGATCAACGCCTTTCCATCAACATATTCCGCACTGGTAACCCACTTGGAGAATCCTTCCGTGACCGGCCCGTGGTGCACCCAGATTTTCATGTCACGACTTTGCCATGCGTGATAACCGCCTTTACCTGGTTTCAGTCCGCCGGGGGCATCGTAGACATTGGCAAAGCGGGTCGTTTTCAACGGAATGTCGAACCCCTCTACCGAAGTTTCTTCGGGCGTGAACTCGGGTTGCGGCTTCGCTTTTTCGCCTTTCTTCCGACGCGGCTGTCCGCTGCCGTAGCGTCCGAAGATCCAGTAGTCATTCGGACCTTTTGTCAATAGAACCGGAGCATCCTGCAAATTCGATGGGCCCAGGTTCTCTATCGGATTCCAATTCTGCCACAAGGTGGATTGCGAAATGGTGAGTGATTGGGCCGAGCGCTTCTTCT
>Ga0181575_10001389_pt1 | contig 17386 bp, 10 predicted proteins | sample 101ome_23_FD_145599 | JGI IMG/M metagenome (GOLD analysis project Ga0181575, IMG submission 145599) | Coastal salt marsh microbial communities from the Groves Creek Marsh, Skidaway Island, Georgia - 101411CT metaG (spades assembly) | ecosystem: Environmental > Aquatic > Marine > Intertidal zone... | reverse complement strand
AGTACGTGTATTAGATGCGTAATATCCGCACTCGTACTCCCAGTGCGCGTACGAGTTTTATTAAAACTGTTTGAACGACGAAGGCGTCCGTCGGTTGACGGTTGACGACGACGACGACAGAGGCGCGAGGACGGACGACGACGACGGAGGCGACGGAGGCGACGGGTCGCTCGCGTCCGGGACGACGACGAATGTCTCCCGTGGACGGTGGGGGCGTCGACGGCGGCGGCGGCGTCGGCGAAGAACGCTCGCCGAAAGATGTTGCGTCGAGTTCAAAGCGAGTGATGGAGATGAGCGCGAGCGAACGACGGGCGTACGTGCGAGAGCTCGCGCGACGAACGAGACGGACGACGCCGCGCGTTGTCGATGAAGAGGAGGAAACCCGCGAGGAGGAGGAGGGGGTGAAACGAAAAGGAGGGTACGAATGGGTAAAGCCGAGGTACATGGAGTACGAGCGACGCCGACGCGAGGAGAGAATGCGAGCGGCGAGCGGGAGTAAGAGTAAAACGACGACGACGACGACGACGACGACGACGACGACGGGTGGAGCGCCGGATATGAGCGAGGAACGACGGAGTCGATTGGCTGGGAGACACTCGAGGGCGGTGGTGGAGGCGGAGGCGGAGGCGAGACGCGCGCGGACGGAGACGTTTTCGCCGAGGACGCACGCGCGGGAGCGAAGAGAGACGACGACAACGAGTGGTGGTGGTGCGTCGTCGTTGGATGCGCTCGCGGCGCCGAAGACGGCGTTGTGGGAAAGGACGGCGAGCATGAAGGCGGCAGAGGACGAGGCGCGATTCGCGGAGAATTGTACCTTTGTACCCAAGACGGGGCGAGCGCCAAAGTCGGCGGCTTTGGACAAGCCGGCGAGCGAACGGTTGTATAAAGACGCGGCAAAGACGAGGGCGAATCGGGAACGGATTCGCGCCGAAGTCGCGCAATCGGAGATGGAAACTCTGACGTTTATGCCCAAGACGACGACGCGGAGGGGCAAACATGTAGGGCGCTCGGATGGCGACGATGGGCAGAGTCTCAAGCCGCTACACGAACGCATCGACAAAGTGCTCAAGGACAAGGAGAACGCCATGCAGGCGGCGCGCACGAGACTTGAAGACGAGCGCTCGAGAGATCACACGTTTAAACCGACGATTAATCCGACGAGCGCCATCTTAGCCAGGCAGCGCGACGAAATCGCGAGGGAAATGGGCGAGGACGGCGATTATAAATTTGCTCGGCGACGGAGGGATTGGATGACGGAGGGATTGGATGACGAGCTCACGTTTACACCGAAAATCACATCCAAGAGCGCGAGAGTGGTGGATCAACTCGCGCGTGACGGTAAAATTGGTGTCGGATTCCTCGAGCGTCAACACGAATTTCGCGATAAGGTGGCGAGACGCGCGTCGAAGCACAGCGCGCTCGAGGATGAAGAGTGCACGTTTTCGCCAGATATTGGCAACGCCGAGAACATTCTTCGTCAAAGTCGCCACGCACATAAACTCATCGAGACTCCTGAGGAGCGCGCCGAGCGTCTGGCGTTTGAGGACGCAGACCGAAAACGCACTGGGCAACGCGAACGCGAACGCGAGTACTACTCGCAGTTTACTTACGAGCCTGAGCTGAATGAGAAATCGCGTCGTCTCGCGCCGAACGCGACGGATTTATCAGACCTCGTATACGACGAACGCAGGGAATTGGCTCGCAAGCGTGCGCACGCCGAAAAGGCGCGAGAGTTTGAAGAGGAATACACGTTCCAGCCAAACTTGAACGAGTCAGCCGAGGCTCGAAGAGCGAGAAGTACGAGCGGGTACACTATGGATCTCGGCGTCGGAGGTGACGCCGTAAGCGCCCGCATTCGAATGTATCAACGCGAGAAAACCGATGCATTGGAAAATCTCCGTCGAAGAGCGTCTTATCGCGAGCTCGAGGAGTGTACTTTCCATCCAGAGACGATTTCAGAAGCTCCGGGTTCGATGCGCATTCCGTCCTCGTCGAAAGTCAGAGGCATGGATTCGTTCCTCCAAAAGCAAGCAAAGGCGCGCCAGCTGGAGGAAGAGAAACGCGAGCGATACGCCAAGGCTTTCTTTGAAGATTTGGACAACTTTGATCGAAGACACCGGCGCACGATCCCGGAACCGTTCAGCGTTGCCGAAAACATAGACGAGAAGGAGGAGCGACGACGCGTGGCATTGGAAAAGGAGAAGCTTCGTCGCGAATTGGAAGGGTGCACGTTCACGCCAGAAACAAACTCCCGCCGACTTCAGAATAGAATTTAGATTTATTAGCTACCACCAGTGTCCTATGTATTCTACAAATCTAGTCGGATGACTCACGTACTCATTGAACCACGGCGGGCGCGAGCAAGGACACACCATTATACGCGCTTGTCGCGCGAGCCTCGAGCGCCGCTTCATCAATCGCATCCAACGTTGCTCGGTTCGTCTCGCACGCGAACGACGCACACGCCGTTCCGCGCGACACGGCGGCGATAATACTCGATCCCGCCGCGAGCGCCGCGACGGTTCCTCCAACGAGCGCGTCTCCCGCGCCGACGAGCGAAACGACTCGTGTTGGTACGGCGGGTACGTGCACGTGCGTCGCATGGCTGATGTCACCGTCAGGCGCTGATGAAACGATCACACCGAGTGGTCCCAACGTTAAAACGACGTTTCCTACTCCCGCGGCGAGCAGCGTAGAGATATCGCTGGCCATCGCGTTGAGCGCGTCACTCGCCGTCTCAAACTCAAACTCGGGATTGAACGGACACGGGGACATCGGAGAGCCTTTCGCCCACATGCGCCGGATACCATTCGCCAATTCGCGTAGTTCCGCGGCGTTCGGTGAGCAGTAATTCACGCTCGCCATCGGTCGCGCGGAATTCCCCGTCAGAATCCTCGTCGATTTCTCAACGCTCACCGGTTCGTACCAGAGCGCTGTACCCGCGCTCGAGCACATGTCGCACACCGTCGCGATCGCCTCTCGTCCGAGATTCGCGTCGAGCACCACTATCGACGCCTCGCGTACATCCATGGCGAATCCATCGCACCACGCCGCGTCCACACCCGTCTCCACGCACTCGACATCGGCGACGCACGCCGCGAGCTCTCCCGTGCCGTCCAAAACGCCCACCACGGTGGCCGTCCTCGACCCTCTCACCACGCGCACGCCCCGATCGCCGCCCCGCCCAGCGACCCTACGCGTCCACGACTCCCGCAACGCGCGCCCCGCGGCGTCGTTACCGACCGCGGTGACCAAACCGACGTCCACGCCCGTCGCTCGCCCGGCTTCTGCACACGCCGTCGCCGCGTTCATCCCAACCCCTCCCGGCGCCGAACCCACTCTTCCGACGACCGATGTTCCGCGCGCGAGCGACGCGTTACCACCCGCGCGCGCGTGGACGTCCATCACAGCACCACCGAAAACGACAACCAAGCGTCGTTGTCGTCGTCGTCGTTCAGCGCGTTCGGTGTCGTAATCATCTTCGTCTTCAACAACCGTCGCGTTCGCGCGCGGTCGCGTCGACGTCGACGTCGACATCGACGCGAGCGCGCGACGGACGTGTTCGACGCGTCGTCGCGCCGCGATGGCCGCCTCGCCGGCGTCTCTCGGCGTCGACATCCGAGCGTTGTCTAGGCGCCGATGTGTAACGCTCTCGTGCGTGGCGTCAAACGTCGCCGCGTTCGGCGCTGACGACCGTTTCGTTCGTTCGATCGATCGATCGATCGATCGTTCGTCCGCGCGCGTCATGGTGACGACTGAAACCACCGCGGGGAAGGTTCCCGACGCGTCCGATGACCGACGACCGACGACGCGAGGCGGTGCGCCGCACGGACGAGACGCCGCCGGGGCGCTGAGTAAGATTTTCTTCTTTTGGGTCACGCCGTTTCTGCGCGGAGGCGTCGACGCGAACGCCGGACGACGAGAAACGCTCGAGATAGATGATCTGTTGCGTCTGCCGTCGGCGTACGTGGCGAAGAACAACTCGGCTGCCTTCGAGGAGGCGATGTTGAAGAGGCTGGAGAGGGCGCGAAGCGAGACGGCGAGCGAAGCGACGAAAGTCAACGCGAAAGAGACGGCGACGAGGGAGAAGAAGGACGACGAGGAAAAGAAGAAAAAGACGTCGTCGTTTCTACCCGCGCTCGTGTCGCCGTTGTGGGAGACTTTCGGTGGTACTGTGCTCAAGGGGTCGTTTTTCAAGCTCTTGAATGATTTGATTCAGTTTCTTCCGCCCCTCGTATTGAGCGGGTTTCTTCGATACGCGGCGGGTAAGGATAATTTCATGACGAGCGTGTTTGGATCGTCGACGTCCGAGTCTGGGATTGGATTTTTGTACTGCGCGTTGATTTTTGCGTTGGCTGTCGCGCGGACGCTGTGTGAACAGACGTACTTTTACTACGCACAAGCTTCGGGTATTTGCATCCGAGGCGCGTTGTCCACGGCGGTGTATCGCAAGACGATGCGACTTTCCAGCGCCGGTCGAAGCGGTAGCACCACCGGTGAGGTGCTCAATCACATGCAACTAGATGCCCAGCGCGTCGGGGATCTCATGTTGTTCATCAACATTCTATGGAGCGGTTTGTTGCAGACAATCGGATACATGGCGCTGCTCTACATGTACATCGGTTGGAGCGTCTTTGGCGGTTTGTTTGTCATGCTCGGTTTGATTCCGTTGCAAAAGTATTTTTACGATGCCATGTACAAGCATAGAAAGCGCCAAACGGTGGAGACGGATCGTCGCGTCAAATTTGAGAATGAAGGATTGAGTGGGATTAAAATTCTCAAGCTCAACGCTTGGGAACAATCTCTCCAAGACGAGGTGACGGCGGTGCGTAAACGAGAAATGGTGCACGCGACTAAAGTCGCAAACATCAACGCAATCAATACGTCGGTGATGATGGCAGGTCCTACCATTGTTTCTGTCGTCGTGTTCACGCTTTATGCGGGCGCCATGAGTCGCCCGATGAGCGCAGATATCATTTTCCCAGCCTTGTCTTTGTTTTCCTTGCTCAGATTTCCGGTGATGTTCTACCCGCGCTGCCTCGCGCTGTGCGCGGACGCCATCGTATCTCTACGACGTCTTGAAGGTTACTTCATGCTTCCAGAGGCGGCAGCGACGACAAAGCAAGTGAATTTCGTTCGCAAGCATTCTTTGGACGAAGTCGTCGAATCGGAACGTCGCGGTAAGCGCGGCGACGTGATTGCCCGCATGACGCGCGGTACGTTCTTTTGGTCCAATCCAGACTCCGCGAAGGAACCTGAAGAGAAAGAAAAGGGTGACGGCAAGGATGAGAAAACGGCGAAAGAGGATGAGAAAACTGAGGAAGGATCCGCACCCAAGGCGGATCTTAAGAAGCCGTTTTTGCGAGACGTAAACCTCGAACTCAAGCGAGGCGAGTTAACCATCGTCGTCGGTTCAGTCGGTTCGGGCAAGACAGCCCTCATATCCGCCCTTTTGGGAGAGATGCACGCGGCGGAAGGCGCAGAGGTTGAGATTGACGCCACTGTCTCCTACGTCGCGCAAACCGCTTGGGTGCAATCGATGTCTCTCCGCAACAATGTTCTTTTTGGTCGAGCGTACGATGAGAACAAGTACCACCAGGCGCTCGAAGCCGCGTGCATGGAAAAGGACATCGCACTCTTGCCGAATGGTGACGACACGGAAATCGGTGAAAAGGGAATCACGCTGAGCGGTGGACAGAAGCAGCGCACTTCGATAGCGCGCGCAATTTATGCAGACGCAGAATTTGCCATTCTAGACGACCCGCTCTCCGCACTCGACGCGCACGTCGCGAAAGACGTCTTTAAGCGTTGCATCCGAGGCGTGATGCGGAACAGCTCGGTGCTCCTAGTCACGCACCAATTACAGTTTACAGAGTTTGCGGACAACATCATTGTCATGAAGGATGGTAGAATCGCCGAGTCTGGCAAGTACTCTGACTTGATTGAAAATGGGCCGATTTTCAAGGCAATGATGCACTCGTATCGCGGAACTCAGCAAGCCGAAGTGGCGAAAGAAGAGGAAGCGGTGGATGTCACCGTGAGCGAAGGCATGAAGGAAACCATGTCGACGCAAAAGTCGAAAGCTTCGATGAACATTGAAAAGCGCGAGGAAGGTTCCGTAAAGATGAACGTTTACAAGGCGTACATTAACGCGATGGGTGGCGGATTTTGGACGTTTACGGCGCTCATGTTCATCACAATCTCAGAGAGAGCCTTGAGCGTCTTCACCAATGTGTGGCTCGCGTACTGGTCGCAGAGCAAGTGGGAGCTAGGCCAGACAATCTACATGTCTGTGTACAGCGCGATTGGAGTCGTGTCGGCCTTCGTCGCGTGGGTTAGAACATTCTCTTGGATGGTTGCTGCCCTCACTGCGGCGACGGGCTTACACTTGCACTTGCTCGAGTCGGTGATGAGCACTCGTCTGAGTTTCTTCGATACCACGCCGCTCGGTCGGATCATACAGAGGTTTAGCAAGGATACGAACGCCCTCGATAACATTATCGGCCAAACTGTTTCGAGTGTGGCCTCGTTCGGATTACTCCTCTTCGGGACCATCGTCGTCATGGGATGGATCATGCCCATTCTGCTGCCATTCCTGGTACCAATCTTCTTCGTTTACTTTTACATTCAGCGGTACTACCGCCCGGGCTACCGCGAGGCGAAGCGCCTCGACGCGGTGAGCGGCTCCCCGGTGTTCGCGCACTTTGGCGAGACACTCGGTGGTTTGAGCACGATTCGCGCCTTTGGGCACCAGCAACGGTTCATCACCGAAAACGAAAGTAGAATTGGCATCAACCAAACAGCTGACTACACCCAAAAGTGCGGCTGCGAACGTTGGCTTCCGATTCGACTCGAAACCATTGGCAACTCGCTGACGCTCGTCGTCGCCATCATTTCAGTCTTTGAGCGCAACAAACTCGATTCAGCCCTCATTGGTTTATCGCTCACGTACGCGATCGACATAACTGGTGTGTTGTCTTGGGTAATTCGCATCGTCTCCGAGTTGGAATCGCAAATGGTGAGCGTCGAGCGCATCGACGAGTACACGCGACTCGAATCCGAGGAAGAGACTGGAGCCGGCGCCAAACACGGTGTCATCGAAGATCCTCCAAAGGAATGGCCTTCACAAGGCGCGCTAAGGTTTGAGAACCTCGAGATGCGGTACAGACCAGAGCTTCCGTTGGTGCTCAAAGGCGTATCATTTGAAGTTCAACCCGGACAAAAGATTGGCATTTGCGGCAGAACGGGAAGCGGCAAGAGCTCCTTGTTGGTTGCCCTCTGGCGGTTGTGTGAGCCCGCCAACGGTTCCATCTGGCTCGATGGGATCGACATTTCCACTATTACGCTCAAACGATTGCGTTCAGCGATTACGTGCATCCCGCAAGACCCGGTGTTGTTTAGCGGCACCATTAGATACAACCTCGATCCTTTCAACGAGCACTCCGACGAAAGCTTGTGGTATGCGCTCGAACATGTAAAGTGCAAGGAATTCATCGGTGCGCAAGGCCTCGGCTTGGAAGCCCCGGTCGAAGAGTTTGGCTCGAATTACTCTGCCGGTCAACGTCAAATGCTGTGTTTGGCGCGCGCCATGTTGCGCGACACAAAGATTGTTTGTCTCGACGAAGCCACGGCGAGTGTGGACACGGAGACGGATGACAACATGCAAAAAGTCATCGCTCAAGAGTTCCACTCGTGCACAATTCTCACCATTGCGCATCGGATCAACACCATCATTGAAAACCACAAGGTGGTGTGTCTCGAAGCTGGAAATTTGGTCGCCATCGACTCTCCATCAGCCATGCTCGCCGATCCAACGTCGATTTTCTCTCAGCTCGTCGCCGAAACCGGCGAGGCGTCCGCGCGCAACCTCAGACAACGCGCTGACGCCGCAGCCGCCGCGCGCTCTCGAGCGAGTAAAGACGTCGAGCGAACTCATCTCGATAGTCACATTTGTTAATTTCGTTTTAAAAGCTACTGAACCATTTTGGCAAGGCATCGACCATGTGTGCGCGCAGCGCGTCGCTCGCTCAAGACAAACGAAAAGATACAACTTTCTTTCGCCACAACGCGACGATGCTTCGACGCCTCTCCCGGCGCGGCGTTACTGCGTCACGCGCATCGTTTCGTACAGATGACATTCGCACCCGCGCCGTCGCCTCGTCGTCACCCGCGTTTCTCAACGAAGACGATAAAGACGGCGGGAAAACCATTGAAATAATCGAATCCAACTTGGTACGTCCGCTCGTTCGTTCGTCGTGTCGCGCCGCCGTCATCTTCATCGTTCGACGCAAAACACTGACGCTTACATCGTTTTCACCTTCGCGCACAGGACCGCGAACGCGGCGAACGATTGAAAACCGACGAGGCGCACGTGCGCGCGGCGCTCTTAACCACGCGCAAAGAAGCGCTCAGTCTCTATCGCTCGGTGATACGCGCATCCGTGTTTTTCGTCTGGCGCGACGATCGAGGGCGGGTGTGGCGAGACGTCATACGAGAATCGGCGAGGAAAGAGTTCGATGCGGGGCGGGGGGAGCGAGACCCAGAGATGGTGAATAGACTTTTGCTCACGGGGAGAGACGCGTTGGATCAGGCGGTGAGCAAGTTTTTAGAACGGAGAGAGGCAATACAACGGGAAGAGGACGAGGAGGCGAAGAAAGGCGGCGGCGGAAGGGGTGGGGCAATGCCCGGGGTTTTCGGTGGTGAGGGAATAGGTACGTGATGCTTAGCATGTAGCGATAACTTTAGATGATGATTATGCTTTCGGCGCGAAGCCGGTTAAATTTAGAAGGTGGACTCGACGACACATCACGCGGCATAACGCGACGCGCGCGACACGCGGACGACGAAACCGACATCTCGCGCGACGTTCAACGAACGACGACGCGTCGTCTACGACGGTCGACCCGCCGAAGACGCATCGCGTACCGTCCATTCGACACTCGTTGGCGCGGAAGATGAACAGACGCGAGTCGCTGCGAGCGAGACTCTCTCACCTATGTGAAGATGTCCGTGACTTACACGCCCGCGCGCGGGGCTTCGAAACTATCGACGCGTGTATGGATATCGAGAGCGTGTATGCGGTGGAATCGTTGTACAAGGCGTACGCGACGCGCGTTATCGATGCGACAAACGAGAAGCTCTGCGCCATGCTCGCGTCCAACGAGCGACGAGCTGCGCGACTGTGTGAAGGAACGCAGACGTTCGCTTCGAAAGCGCGAGGGGTGGATCGTCCGCGCGACGTGAGCGCGTGGAATTTTCCACGTCGTCGTGCGATTTCTTATCGTTCTGCGCGCGATTCGACGTGGTTCAAGGCGCGCGTGCTGCGTCGCGTCGAGACGTCGTTAAGTCTCGAGCGCGAATGTCCATCCAATGCGAGCGACAAACTCGCAGGATCGTCTACGACAAAGCCGGAAACGGATAACGCGGGAGAGGAAACATCGTCGTTGTCGTTGTTCTTGTATACGTTCGATCAGCTCGTGCATCCTCGGCGGATGATGACGCAGTGCTTGGCGCTCGCGGCTCGGGCGGAGGACGCGAGAGAGCAATTCAACAAGCGACATGCGTCAGCTGTCGCCGCGAGAGCAGAAATCATCAATCACCTGCGTTCGATCGATCGGCGCGTTAACGCGTTGCGACGAACGCACTCGGAAACGCTGCGAACAGAGATGCGTTTTGATTCGGACGTGCTCATGCAGTGGTGGGACTCAACACGGATTCGAGAAGTGGTATCTGGTGAAGAGGTCCTCGATGAAAATGAAGCCGTCGACGCAGAGAGCGTTGTAGCGTTGGGCTCGGATCCTCTGAAGTATCGGAACGACGCGTTGGAAACCGCCCGAGTACGGATAAACGATGACGACCAAATGGATGCGTCTCGCGACGATGAGATTTCAAAACTGCGCGAAATGATGGGTCGGGACATTTCCAACGATGCGGGCGAAATCGACGACGAAGCGTGCGATAATCGGCAAAACTTTAACGCGAGCGCAAAACTTCAAACGGAGATAGTCCGCCCAGAGTTTATACCGGATGATTTATGCGGCGGTGTCGATAGCAATGGCGCACCCTTCGATCTGGATAACGACGAGGAGTGGAAGGCTCGAATGGGTTTGAATGCCGAGCAAACTGCGCGATTGGCTGAATATGGCAATGCGTTGCGTTTGCGCCGCAAAGCGATGGACGAGCAGAGCATGGCGATACGAGGAGAAATTCGCAATCTCGTGCAACAAGCCAAGGAATCTACAACTGCGTTCGATTCAAAGCTGCGCGTGCTGGCGCGCGAGCGGAAAGAGATGGAGATTGATGTGCTGTTGTACGATTTACAGCGCGTTCGACTGGCGATTCGACTACACGACGCGAACGTCGCGGGAGACTTCGCCACCATCGACGACGACGGTAAAGAGGACGCAGGGGAGGCGAAGAGGTGGACGCGCGAAATCGATCAAAAGGAAGCGTTGAAGCGCGAACAGGAATCGAGACTCGAAAAGGCTTCGAAGAGAGTCAACGACGCCACGCGCGCGGCGAAATCGGCGACGCGCGCTTTTCGGCGCGAAATTCAAGATAATCCCGCCTCTCGCGTGCACTTGGAAGCGATGCTCAAACTCTACCACCACCAAGGCGACATTCTTTTCAAACAACCTTCTTTCAAATCATCATCAACGTCGGCGGATGACGCATCGTCGTCGTGCGGTGTCTTCCCGCAAGGTTTACATGAACATTGGTGGGACCGCCTTGTTTCGGCGAGAGCAAAACGTTCGACGTACGAGAGGGACCTCGCCGAGGCTCGCGCTGCGCACGAACGAGACGCACGTGCGCTGCGCGCAATCGAATCCGAACTCGATATAGCGCGACAAACCGCCGAAGAGTGCGCGCGGGAAGACGCCGAGGCGAACATGAAACGCCGAGCTCGGCGGAGGGACGTCGATTATCCGATTCGGCTCGTTCGCGGCACAGTGGAGACATCCACGATCGCCGCCGCGACATCGATCCAAGCCGGAGATTTAACCCTCGTCTCGCAATGTGTCGTCGAGCGGCTCAATGCGGCGCTCGCGGATGCCGTGTCCGCCGCGAATCGCGTTCAAAGTCAAAACGCCGCCGCGCGCGACGACATCGATCGAGTTCGCTGGGAAATCCATGCGCTGTCGCTCCGCTGCGAGGACGTCACCGCTCGCACGACCGAAGTCGCTCTCCTTCGCGTCACCAAGCGTTTGCAAAGCTTTCTCTTCCACGTCAATGATGACGGCGACGTTGACGACGAATATGCCGCCGACGACCAAGACGACGTTCGCGTCGCTCGACGCCGGCCATCCAAATCGTCCGCCGGGTCGGAAGTCGCCTCACTCGTCGTTCGCTTAGATCGCGACGCCCGTCTCCACGCCGCGCGCATCGCGCGCACAAGAGACGGAGTGCGTTCACTCCATCGTCGCGCGCAATCTCTCAGGCGTCGAATCGCCGCGTCGTCTTCGTGATGAATCAGTCTGTGACGTCGGCGCCACCAGAGTTTGGCCAAAAAGCGAGCGCGCTCTTCGCTGCGGCGCTCTGTTCCACTTGACTTTATTATCCCTCGCGCGATGTCGGCGTCCGCGACGCGACTTATCGCACGAACATCGTTCCACGGCGGACGCACGACGTCGTTGTCGTCCTCCAAACGTCATCGTTCACGTCGTCGTCCGAGCGTCGTCGTCCGAGCGTCGTCTTCGCTCGCGGACGAGGTTTCCGCGGCGCTCAAAGGAATCAGCATCGTCGTCGTCGGTGACGACGAAAGAGCCAACGATGCCGTCGCGAGATCGCTCGCGAAACGACTCGGATACTCTCCTGTGTCCGTTCCGGCGCTTATCGCGTCGAGCGTGGAGAGCGGAGCGGTGGAGAGCGAAGAGAGTGACGAGACGTTGTCGGAAGAGGCGCGCGCGTTGTTGCTAGAAAACGGAGCGCACGAACAGTTGTCGACGTACCTGAGGCTGTGCGTGGCGACGGTGGGCGGTGGGAGAGGGGCGACGGCGAGAGGGGACTGTTGGACGTGGTTGTTCGGGTCGGTGACGGTGTGGGTGGATTTGGAAGGGGCGGACGAGTCGGCGCCGCAGAGGGAGGCGTACGAGCTGAGCGAGGTGCGCGTGGTGGTCAAGGACGGGGCGAGTCTGGATGACGAGGAAACGACGGGGCAAGTGTTGGCGGGAATCAAGGCGCTCGTGGAGGCGGACGATCAGTTGTGTGGGAAGAAGAACTTGTACGTGCGGTTCGGGTGCAGAGGGGATTGGCCGGATTTGCAGCCGCCGGGGGAGTACGCGGGCGACGCGTCGGCGAACAAAGCGCAGTCTTAGTAGTTGAAAGGAAAATTCATCATCATCAATAAGTAATACAAAAGTAGAGACATCATCATCATTGAAGATCCACCGGTAGGTCGGTGTCGCTCAAATCGAGCTTTGGCCTCGTGAGCGCCGCGCGCGCGTTGACCTTTTCCAACATGGCGATTTCGTCGCGAATCGCGAGGCTCGGCGTCTTGTCGACAATCTTGTACTGAACTTCGACGGACGACTTCGAGTCTGGTTCGGCGATGCGAAGTTTCCCAAAGTTACCTATGGCTAAACCCGCGTACCAACGGTAGGTTTGCGGAGACTCTTCCCACGGAGTAAAGACGGCGCGATCGATGCACCCCGACTCTCCCGACAAGTTTTGCGCGTAAAACGTACACCCGGTGCCCACTTCGACACCTGTGTCGCGGTGATCGGTGCTCAGGTAGACTCTATCAGTCTTTTCACGAAGTCTGAAGCATCGCTCTTCTAGCACCGGGAGATCATTGGTGAAACGCACGCGCGGCTTGGTCGGATGCACCATGTTGTCGAGCGCGACGCAATCCTCGAAACCGACGTAGTAGACGTCACCCTCGCGGGCGTCATTCACCGCGACGTGCGCCTTGTATCCTAACGCGTACTCAAACTTACTCGCCCCGGTGTTTTGCACCGTTGTCTTAATCCTAAGAGCGCTGTACTCGAGAGAAATCTCCATGGTGAGCTTGAAGCTGTGCGGAAAGACGGCGCGCGTGGAGTCGTCATCCGTCGCCTCGAGGGCGAGAAAAGGGCAGTTGGACCCATCCTCAGAGGTGTAAGTTCCCGTCTCACCGATTCTCCACTCCATCTTGTTTGCAAATCCATCCTCTGGCATCTTCGGATTGGCGTTCGCGACCGATCCCGGGCGTTCTCCGCCGACGCCAAACTGCGGAAACGCGATAGGGTTCCCGCCATCCGTCGGCGCGTGCTTTTTAAAAGTCGCATCCTCTGGCACGTAAAACACCTCCCCACCGTTCGCCAGCGTCCAACTCACGACGTTACCACCTTTGAGGTAGACATCCGCGTACGCTCCGCTCGGGTGCGTCAACAAAACCTTGGTCGCGCCTCCTCTTCCGTCTCGCACGCGCACGCGTCCCTCGACGCCGAATTCCTTGTGGAGCGTCTGAGTCATCGGCGAATCCGCCGCCGCCACCGATCCGAGCGCGTCGCGGAACACCTCAACGTCCCGCGTCGTTCGTCCCGCATCCGCCGGCGACGTCTCTTTCCGTTCGTCTCGGCTATCGCGCACGTATTTCGGCTCTTCGCTCATCTTCGCCGACAACGCGGGACCTGTTCGACGACGCCGCCCGGAAGACGCCGCCCTCGAGTGACGAAGCAGCGCCGTTCCGGGCCTGGCGGACGCGCGCGAGCTCAGGCGAGACGCCGACGACGGAAGCGCCGTAGACGCCGACGACTTGGACGTCATCGCGGCGATATCCATGTCCGTCTTCACGAAAGCGACGACGACGACTTGGTGTGTCGCGTCCGTCGCACGAAAAAGCGCGCGCCGCCGTCGGCGTCACACTCGTGCGGGATGTGGATCCAACTTTCCACCCGTAATTTATTGAGAGAAAGTTCCGGGCGGTCGTCCGGTCCAAGATCGATCCGGATGACCCACAGTTGCGCGTACGCGCGTTAAAATACACGCTTTGTTGGCTCAGTCGGTAGTAGCGTCGGTCTCATAACTGAAAAAATAACTATGAAAGCGCGAAAGCGCTTATCAAACGAAAAGCTACGAACACAACACTCGTCGGTCCCTCACTTCACTTTCACAGAGGAGAGAGGTCCCGATAGAGTCATCCGGAGGTCGTCGGTTCGATCCCGACACAAAGCACGGATTTTTATAGGCCTATTTCTCGTTAAGTATGTTTCGAATGTCCGACTTTTACTATAAATATTTAGTTCAGACACAAAGCACGGATTTAGGGCGGACTAATGTTTTTACAATAAATTTTTCCAGTCCTCCCGAGCTACAAAAACGCGACGGTTCGTCGTACACGCGCGCGCTGCTCGTCACGCGAACACTGCTGGGGACGATCGATCGATATGAACGAGCATTTTTTATTTAAACCTAAGAAGAAAAAGCTCTTTCTGCCCCTTCTTGAGTGTTCTTGAGGAGAATTGCTATGGTCAAAGGCCCGACTCCACCCGGCACGGGAGTGATGTAACCGGCAACTTCCTTGGCCGAGTCAAACTCGACGTCGCCGACGAGCCGGTAGCCGAGCTTCTTTGACGGGTCATCCTTGGCGTTGATGCCGACGTCAATGACGGTGCACCCAGGCTTGAGCCAAGATCCTTTCACCATCTCCATTTGACCGCACGCGGCGATGACGATGTCGGCGCGTCGGCAAATTTCCTCTGGGTTGGGCGTGCGCGAGTGCACGATGGTCACCGTGGCGTCGCGACGTTGCAACAAAAGCGCCGCCGGGGTACCGACGACGTTGGAACGACCAACGACGACAGCCTCCTTACCCGCGATGGGAATGCCGCTGCGCTCGAGAATCTCGATGCAACCTCTTGGGGTGCACGGGACGAAGAGCGGCTCGCGGCCGCGCTGGGACAGGCGTCCAATGTTCAACGGGTGGAAACCGTCGACATCCTTCTCGTAATCGATCGCACCCAACACACGCTCTTCGTTAATGTGCTTCGGCATCGGCAACTGGACGAGAATACCGTGCACGTTCGGATCGGCGTTGTACGCCGCCACGACGGCTAAAACCTCCTCCTCCGTCGCGTCCTCCGGCAAGTCGGTACCGAAGGACGCAATCCCAGCCTCTTCGCACGCCTTCTTCTTCGATCGCACGTACGTTTGAGAATCCTTACGCTCACCCACGAGAACGACAGCCAAGCCCGGGACTTTACCGTAGCGTTGCTTCAGTTCCGCCACTTTTTCGCGAACCTCTTCGCGAATCGTCGAGGCGATGGCTTTACCATCGAGAATCTCCGCCGACGCACTGGGCGTGAATGACGCCGCCGACGACGATCTTCTCGCGTTCATCGTATTCTTTTTCGCCGTCGCCCCTCGGACGGACGAGAACCTCTGGCCGCGAGCCGCCGCGCACCTCGACCCACCCAGGGCGAAGCTGGAAAGTTTGGACATCATCGTCGTCGCGTTCGTCGTCGCGTTCGTCGGTTTGACAGTGATACGTTCGCAAAAATAACCGAGTTGGTTGTTTACTCGCGATACCCTCGTCGTCGTCGCGTTCGTCGTCGCGGTGTGACGGGTGGCTCGTCGTTGATCGCGCGGTTTTCAAAACTTGAAGAAATTATAGTTAAAACCCACACTCTGTCGCGAGTGCGGCGGAACGTTGGTAAAAATGATGTGAGTCTAGTCGGGCGTGCGATGCTAGCCTAGCGAATGTGAAGAATGTTGTAGAGAGAGAATCGCCGCGCGAGGATTGATTTTCCGGCTAATGATGAAGGAAAGAAAACATTCACTCGCTCGATTCTCTCGTCTGGAAGACAAAGCGTCGAATTAACGAGCGCCGGCGTCACCTTCCATCTTCGCCTTGATCGCGGCGATTTCCTCGGTGAGGAACGCCTTGGCGTCGTCATCGCAGTTGTACGCGTACTTACCGCCACCGCCGTTGAGAACAAACTCCAAGGTGCCGAGTTCAATGCGAGTGACGCCCTTGCCGTCGTCCACGTCGGCGCGCAGCGCCTTGGCATCCTCCAAAGAAATGACACCCTTCTCCTCCATGATGGCATCCATCGCCAAAAGCGCGTGGTTGTCGTACTTGACCTTGTTCACTTGGCGGTAGAAACCCTTTGCCGTGCCGCTGGTCGCCTTCTTTTGCGGAGCCGCCTTCTTCGCCGGAGCTGGAGCGGCAGTCGCAGCCTTCACCTTGGGCTCGGCCACGCGCTTAGGAACCTCCGCCCCGGTCGCCTCAGCTTCCCGAAGGACGGCACGCGGCGAGTACATCTCGCGGCGCTTATCCTTACGCGTCGGTTGACCATCCTCGCGACCGGATCGGTCGACAGCATCCACCACGGTGACAAACTTCTTCTTGTTGGCGCCAACCTTGAACATGACTTCGCCATCGCGAAGCGCGTAGAGCGTGAAATCCTTGCCCGTACCGACACCATCGCCGGCGTGGAACTGCGATTGATGCGACAAAGATAGAAAACGTCAGTACACTGGCGCAAGCGTGAAGAGAAAGCCGCATCGTCGAAACAAACTTAAAAAATGGTACCCCGCTCGACTGACTGAGCCGTCGCGTTTGCTCCTAGACCCTCAACTTTCGCGCGTGCGAGTCACAACTTTTACGCGTTCGTTCACCAACGTCCGAAACGTACCTTGTTACCGCGCTGACGAACGATGATGGACCCAACCTGAACCTTCTCCTCGCCGTACTTCTTCACGCCGAGGTACTTCGGGTTGGAATCGCGGCCGTTCTTCGTCGAACCGGTCCCCTTCTTGTGCGCGCACTCGATGACGGCCGAGCGCGGCTTGACGTCACCGGCGGCGCGGTTCGGCGTCAAGCGGAGCGTGTTGGTGATGCGAGAGCTCAAAGCGGCGACTTGCATGGCGTCCGATCCGTGTCTTCTGTGGTCGACCGAGCGTGCGCGTCTCGAAGTGTCGCGCCCGGCGCGTTCGCTCGACGTCATCATCCGATAACGATTTCGTACGGTCGGTTTCGATTGAATAAGGATTTTGATTTTAATATACGAGGGCGAGGAATGTTGTGGATCAAACGCCGCGGACGGAACTGTTGCGACTCTTCGGACAGTCTCGTCTCGCGCGATTGTTTTCACGAATGAGCCTACGTAAAATAATGTATTCACACGACTACTTCATTGGATGCTAGTGTACTGTAACTCTGTGGGTGGATGGCTAGTGGTGAAGGAATGAATGTTGCTTGGTTGGTTCCGACGGTCGGCTTAGCGAGCGTCAACGCGTTCGACCGCTGGCGAGTCGATACCTTCCTCGGCAGCGGCGCGAAGGACGGCACGCGGCGAGTACATCTCGCGGCGCTTATCCTTACGCGTCGGTTGACCATCCTCGCGACCGGATCGGTCGACAGCATCCACCACGGTGACAAACTTCTTCTTGTTGGCGCCAACCT
>Ga0181575_10001384_pt1 | contig 17441 bp, 4 predicted proteins | sample 101ome_23_FD_145599 | JGI IMG/M metagenome (GOLD analysis project Ga0181575, IMG submission 145599) | Coastal salt marsh microbial communities from the Groves Creek Marsh, Skidaway Island, Georgia - 101411CT metaG (spades assembly) | ecosystem: Environmental > Aquatic > Marine > Intertidal zone... | reverse complement strand
ATCGGTGGCGAAAGCGCTGTCGATCCAAGCGCATCCAGATAAACAACTGGCGGAAAAATTACACAAAGAGAAACCTCACATGTATAAAGACGCGAATCATAAACCGGAAATGGCTCTGGCGGTGACTGAATTTGAAGCCATGAGCGGGTTCGTGAGCGAACCGAAAGAAGCGTTGGAGAAGTGCCCAGAGTTGAAAACATTAACCGGGATTAGTTTGGAAGAGATGGACGCGATGAGAGAAGATAAGAAAGCGCAGATGAAACATTTGTTCACGAAAGTGATGCTCGCGGAAAAAGGAGAGGTGGCGAAGCAAGTGCAAACCCTGGTGAAACGATTGAAAGAAGAAGTGAACGACGACGAGAGAGATAAATTGGCGTTGAGGTTGAACGAGCAATATCCAGACGACGTCGGCGTCATGTGCGCTTATTTGTTGAATTACATCAAGTTACAACCAGGAGAGGCGGTATACATGGCTGCAAACGAACCGCACGCGTACTTGGACGGCGAGTGCGTGGAAGTCATGGCGACGAGCGATAACGTCGTCCGGGCCGGGTTGACGCCGAAAGCGAGAGATACGGAAATTTTGTGCGACATGTTGACGTACAAGTTGGGGAAACCAGAAATTCTCACGGGAGACGTCATCGACAAAAACACGAAACGATATTCGCCTCCGTTCGATGAGTTTGAATTAGAAGTCATCTCGTGCTCGAAGAACGAAACCGCGGAATTGACGGTGAGCCAAGGACCTTCGATTTTACTCGTGAAAAACGGCAAAGGCGTGCTCAACGACGACGTCGCGATTGAGAAAGGGTCGGTTGTTTTCGTCAACGCTAACGAGAAGATCGCGTTAAAAGCTAGCTCAGACGACGACGTTTCCATCTATCGAGCGCAAGTCAACACTCGCGTCTTTTAAAAACGCATACAAAAATATGTCATAATGTCAAATGTCAATGATCGCGTGTGTGTATTTTCCTCACTTTTTTTTCTCTTTAAATCGTTTTTTCTAAAAAAAACAAGAGAGAGAGCGGATGATGAGGACGGCGGCAACCTCCTCGTCGTCGTCGTCGTCGCACTTCTCTCGTCGCCGCCGCCTCCGACGCCACCATCGGGTGGAGTTCCCTCGCCGTTCTTTTTCAGCCGCTAAAAGAACCGAAAACGGCATCTGCGACGACAAAGACGAAGACGACAAATCTTTCGAAAAGTTTGTTAACGACGGCGTAGTCGCTCTCGGATACGATAAAAAGACTCGAGTGCGAGGGTTGTTCGCGACGAGAGAGATTAAAAACGAAACGGAAATCTTCCGCGTTTCGTTGCGAAAAGAAGACGAGAGCGTTTTTACGGACGATAAAGACGACGACGATGATTCGCCGTCGTCGTCGTCGTCGTCGTCGTCGTCGTCCTTCTTCAAAGGCGGTAACTGGTCCGCGAGTTTAGCCAAACAGATATTGAAAACGAAAACGAAGAAGAAGAAGATGAAAAAGAGAACGAGCGGAACAGACGAAGAAGATGAAGATGAAGAGTTGAAGACGGCGTACGTGCACGCGCTGCCAAAAGAGATCATTGGCATTGCGAACAAGTGTTACTTTTACGACGGCGCTGACAAACTGGTGTGCGCGTTTTTCGAGGCCACGGGGGATCACGACGCGAAGGAAGAGTTGATGAAGTATTGCAAACAAATTTCATCCTCGCGAAGTCGCGTGGAAGAAAAAGAGGAAGAGGAAGACGAGTACGTCTGGGCGTTGAGTCAAGTATTCTCCAGAACGTTTCGAATCGAAGACGTCAGAGGTCGGAGGGCACCGCGGAGAGTGATGATTCCAATCGTTGATTTGTTGAACCACTCGTCCGTGGAAGAGGAAGTAAACGTGACTTGGAGAGTTACGGAAGATTTGAGCGCGTTCATCGTCGAGGCGAAGAGAGACGTCGGGAAAGACGAAGAGTTGATTTTGTCCTACGGCGAGAGAAATGATCAGCACTTTTTGTTGTTTTACGGATTTTTACCATCTGCGAATCCTTGCAACTCAGTCGTACTGTGGGAAGACGTCGACGAGTGCTTAAACTGGTATCAAAACCTCTGCGGCGCGGATGAAAACGATGCAAAATGGGACGCGATGAAATACAAATGCAAACGAACGCTCGGTTTGCTCAAAAAGAAAGACGAGGGAGATTTTATCGACGATATTAACGAAGAGCGGCGTCGATTTATTCTCAGTCCAAACGCAAAAGTCGACAACACGACGTTACTCGTACTCAACGAAATATCCGGAGATAACGACATGGCTGTAGCCGCCGTGAGAGTGAGAGCCGAAGAAATTCTTTCGCAGAGATTTGCGTCGGAGAACGACGCGAACGTCGAAAGAATCTTTAAACAATTGATCGAGGAAACACACATGGACGAAGCGGACATCGGACTGTTGAGGGCGTATAGAAATAGGAAAAGAGATATTCTTAGAGAAATCGTGTAGAGTTGTAGGAAGTAGAGTGGATTCTGTTCAATTAGTTATTGTACCGTAGAAGTTTTTTTTTTATTCACAGAGGCTTCCTAAGGACACGCGCTCAATAAGCTATTCACAACGTGCACGACTAATCGAGCAGCGGCTTTTACGCTGGGCGAGATGTTCTGAGAACTCGATCCTAGTTTTCGCAAAGACTCATAAACGGCCGTTAATACCGGTCGTACGTGTAACTTTAAAGCGGGATCTTGGGGATCAATGGCTAAGCACGTATCTCGAATCCAATCGAGTTTTCTCTCCGCGTCGTTCGTCGTCAAATCTGACGAGAGCTGTTGCGCGAGCGAAAGTAACACAAACGGCGACAACGGACACGGGTGTTGTCCAAACACGCGCTCAGGAGCGACTTGCGAACACAACCACGAAACAATTCCGAGATTTGAAGTACCTAACGCCTTTGAAAATGCGGCATCGAGATTGCCGGTATCCAACAATCTCTTAATCTCTACAGTTGGATCCGCTGGCGCTTGTGGCGGCGGTTTCTGTTGCTCCAGGTCTGCCAATGAACGCACGCCTCCTCCACCACCACCACCACCTTGTGGTGGCATGTGTTGCTGAAACATTCCTTGCGGTGGACCAGGTTGTTGTTGCATACCTCTGAATGCGTTTGAAACGGAAGATTTGAGCGCAGAATCCAAGGACTGCGGCAAATTTCTCAAGTCATTCACCGATCTTTGCAACTCTTGGACGAGAGGCATCGCGTTGGCTTGAACCGATTGATCTTTAATTTGCATCAGCTCGTTGTTAAGTTCACCTATCGATCGCTCGAACGTGTTCGCAATTTGGCTAAACATGTTTTGCGTCGATCGCTCAAACGCTGGAATCATAACTTGTTGCATAGCTTGTCGGATTTCGGATTGAAGGGTCGTTTGAACCGCTTCCTTCGCGGCAGCGACGGCGGCCCGTTGAGAAGCAGCTGCGTTCGTCGCCAGAGCAGCTTGCACTGCGGCGGCATTTTCACCCAACTGCTCCGAAACTATTTGAGATATCGCGGTTGGTAAATCTTTTGTGGTTGCTTGCGACATGAGCGCGATTAATTGCTTTTGTCGTTCGCGCTCCGCGCTGTCTCGTTGGTCGCGTTCCTTTCGTAACTTGTCTCGATCTTGTTTGAGTTCATTCTTTAATTCTCTTAATAACTTTGCAACTTCTTTATCAACCCCGCTACTGCTACTTGTAGCAACAGTAGTAGCAGCAGTAGTAGTAGTAGCAGCAGCAGCAGCAACAACAGGAGTCGGAGCAACAAACGCAGATGCTGGTTTACTCGTCTGTTGCTGAGCGATTGGAGGCGGAGGCTTATCGCTCATCGATGGAGAGCTCGGGGAGAGATCCTCCGCGCTCGCCGATTGCGACAAAGATTTTTTGAACATGTCCGGTGTCAAGAGTCCCGAAACAGTCGGCGAGGCAGCTCGTTGGGGAGGATCATTGGCTGCGATAGAAGAAGCGATGTCCTGTTGCGCATGATCCGCGGCATTCGAAGAAGAGCCTTTATCACCCTTTGGCAACAATCGCACGCAATCTAACATCGGTAAACGCAATTGCTGAATCGCGCCCGTTTGCATGCAGAAAAGACCAAACTGCGCGCTATGAACATCGTCATCTTCATCCGAAACGTCGAGTGCTACGAGCGACAAAATAGGTTGCGAAACGCTAAATTGCGAAATGTAGTTAAACTTGCTCTCGTGTTCATTCACGGAAAGCGCGTATACGACGTTTCTCTTGGAATCCGCAAACAAAAAGCACTGCTTACCCTTGTACCCGACGCTCGTGAATTGAAACGAATTCCAGAACCACTCGGAAGAGTCTTCAATTCCAATCGATTGCGTCTTATCGAGAGCTGCTTTTCCGTCGTAATGGAAGCATTCGATGTGGCTCTTCGTATTGGTATCTCTGTCGATACTCGCGGTGGCTACGGCTAACGTGTTTTCGTTCATCCATCGCGCCGCGCAGATTACTTTTCTTTCGAGCGAAGTATATTTATACGCAGCCATCTTCGTCAATCCTAAACCTTGCGGTTCTAACTCGTAGACTGATACTTCCTCTTCAGTAGTCGCGACGACTTGTCGCTGGTTAATCACGTCGATCGAAGTGATGGGGCCGTCCAGGTCAACTCTCTCTTCGAACGGAATCGGCGATTGTCCGCCGGCATCTTCATTCAAATCTACGGAGGATTTGAAGAACGCGTTACCGTACGCGATCACAAAGTGCGCTTTACTTTCATCGGATGACTTTCTGGGAAACCAGCAAAAGCTAGGAACTATTAAAGAATCATTCGTGACTGATAAATTGGTCGTCCCGTTCGCGTTGTCTGCTTCGCTCGATACGTCCAACTTCAACAGCGTCGAGTCGCTGATCGTTTCCGAACTCTCGTCCTCGTGAAGCCTTCTCACAAACAACGTTCCGTCTTCGCTCAAGGTTGCCAAAATATTCTCCTCCTCTTTCGTGGACGGTAAAAAGCTCATGCTCGCGATCGGCGTCTCGTGTCCTCTGAGGAGGGACCGCGATTGACTCACTTGACTCAAAACTCTGACTAACCCGTTCCTAATCCCGTAGCAACAGAACGTCTCGTTCGCGGCTATCTTCATCGCGTTTGACTCTTGATACTCCGTCGCGTACACCGTAATTGGTGACGCTTCCAGTTGATTATCTTCGGAAGCCGCCAAATCATTTTCCGCGTTTATCGTTACCGACGATGATGATGAATTCACGTCGATCGCGCAGCCTTTCGTCAAACGTTTCAACTCTTGTTGCTTCAACAACTCCTCGTCCTCTTCGCCGTTCTCGTAGTAACGGCCGACCACCACCGACGATTCTTCTTTTTGTTTTTGTTTTTGTTTTTGTTGTTGAGACGTCGACATCGACTCGTCGTCTCTCTTCTTGTTCTTGTTCCCAAACAGTCCCATTTTAGTATTTGTGTTGAGGAGTTTTTGGGATGTTTTGTGTTTTTTTCTCGTTTTTCGATTTTGATGTTTTTGCTCGATCAGTGTGATGATTTTTTTCTTTTCTCTTTTCTTCTCTCCCTCACTCTCGAGGAAAGAGGAAGAGGAAGAAGAAGAAGAAGAAGAAGAAGAAGAAGGACGGACGCACCACACGACACAAATCACCGCGATAAAATGCGTTGGTGGGAAGCATACGCTTTAGACTTCAACCAAAGAAGTGCCACCACGACGTCCTCCTCCTCGTGCTCCTCCTCCTCGTGCTCCTCCGTCGGTTCGTTGGTAACGAACGTGATTTGGAAGAACGGCACCGAAAGCGCGCTCGTCAACGAAGCCCAAATCGCGCGCACGCAGAAAATCACGATGCTATTCATCGGATACGCTTCTTACGCTTTACTCGTCGCGAACTTCGTGCGGAGGCCGTTGCATCCGAAGTTTCACGCGAGCGCGAAAACGAGACGACGCATGTTCGCTCACATTCTGTTGGGCGCCGTGGAATCGAGTTTCGGCGCGGCGGTGCTTTTCACGTCGTGCGACGAGAGAAACGATCATAAAATCACGTTTATGGGGATCCTGTGTGCACTCTCAGCGCTCGCACAGTTTGTGACGAGTGTTCCTCAAATCACGAGCGCGTTCGGGACGCCAAAGTTGGTAAGACCAGTCTTGCACTTCATCAATTGCACGCGAGCGAAGCAAGCGATTCAAGTACTCCTGAAAGTGGTAGCTTCTGCTCGCGTTTTGGCTTCAGAAGGATATTCTCACGCTGTGGTAAAATCAGCGCCGAAGATTGACTTTATTCCGACGCTCATCGACCAGCTCGTGCTCGCGCAAGGGTTCGCATATTCGAGAGTGTTCGTGGTAGCGTTGTCAAAAGTAGATGGAGTGCGAGAACACGGATATACATTTGGGACTCTCTTGGCGGCGCAACTCGTAGTTGCTACCACGTATGGATTTTTCGGTTCCTTTTGCCTCACGTTATTATTATTGTTGTATGCGAACATCGAGAAGAGCGACGAAAAGCTGGGCAAGGAGAGACAATACTGGGGAACACCTACCAAAAGCCAAAGGCTCGCTCTGGACTTTGAGGAAGTCCAACCTTCACTCGCAAGTCAGCGAAAAAAGCGACACACACTGCGAGACGCATTCGACACAATGGACTTGACAAAAGACCATCGTCTGCAAAAGGAAGAGGTAGAAGAACAACTTCTCAACACATGGGGTTTAGGAAAGGAAGACGTGGATGAATTCTTCGCCTCGCTTGACATCGATGGAGACTTCAACCTAGATTACGAGGAAGTCGTGAGCAAAGACGCCGGACGGAGAACGCTCGCGTACGTTGCGAGTTGTTTGGATAACGAGGAGAATCGGCGGTTCCGCCACCGCAAAAAGTAGAGACGAGCAGAATGAGCCGCCCGCGCGCGCGCGCGAAAAAGAGGAGTAGCTTTTCTTTTTGTACTTTTGTAAAATATTTTCATCATCTAAAGAGAAGGAGCTCTTCTCTCTCTTTTTTTCTCTCTTCTCTGCTACGTTCATTCGACTCGGTTGGTCGAACAGTGATGACGTGGACTGTAAACTGGTAAATAAATAAAAAAATATCTTTTTTTTTCATCAAAAAATGTCACACACAGTTGAGTGCGCTTTTTGAAAATTGTACCGGAATTAATTCCACGCGTCTGCAAAAAAGGTTCGCTCCCGTCGCCGCCGAGAGATAGAGAAGAAGAAGGGTTACCATGTCTCAGTCGAGCGAAGAAGTGAATCCAAACAGACTGAGCGTGTCTCGTTTGCACGCTTTGCAAGGCGCGACGGCAACGTTGTTCGGGTTTTACGGCGCGAGAGTTGGTTGGCTCCTGGAACGTTGGTCGAAAGAACAGACTGAATTGGAGGGTGCGCTGCAAAGGATCTTCGCGCGTCTTTTCTACGACGGATCCGGCGAAGATAACAGATGTTTGATCATATACGTCTTTGCTTGCGTGCATTTCATCGGGTACTCGTTTTTCGTCTCCTGCGACGCAAGGAGCCAGTGGAGCAGCACGATTCAGTTGTTCGCGATGACTGCGTTTGGTTTGTTTATTTCGCGATTTATGCCTGACAATACAATTGGTACCTCGCTAGCGCTTTTTTGTGGTACTGGAGCTTTATTTAAGTGGCACGCGTTGAATAAACCCGGTTACGGGGAGTATGACGTGCCTCAGAAGGAACGAGTGATGTATTTAGGCGTGGTGAGGCCGGAAAATCGATCCGTTCAATTTACAGTTCATGAATATGTCGCGTATCTGCTGACAATATTTTACGTTGGATCGGCGTTTATTATCTTACCAGAATATAAGTTAGATTTCTTCAAGGCGACAGATCTGGAAGATAAGAACGCCCTTGGGTTGATTTCCACGTGTTTATTTCTCACCGGGATGATTTCACACTCTACCATCACTGCAATACAACAAGGGAAATCCTCTGTGGTTTACTTCCTCATTTGGTCGCATTTGGTGCTACGATTTATCCTATCTTTTTACGGCGAGGATTTGCCGCTTTGGTTTATCACTTTGATCTGTGGTCCACTCGGTATTTATGGCGTTTGCTGTTACATTCTTACTTTCACGAAATATGCCTTTGGCGACGCATTTTCGATACTCGATTTTAGCAAGGGACAGTCAACGAGAGCCCGGGATTTTACGGGTAATATCGAATCCATCGGAATTATTTTCATATTGGACGCCATTTTTCTCACAGAAGTGTGGCGTTATTGCGTGATGTTCAAAATCGCGTGGCCAAAAATTTCATTTACTTTGATTGATATACGTGGCTTTTTGAGAATGCCTTTGTTAGGCTCCGTTTATGATGGGATGTATTGGATTGCCACCAGTTTCGGTTCTATGAATCCTTTGCTCGTTCTGCTCAATCCTAAAAGATTTCCCTGGATAAAAGTTGAAGAGGCCAGCAAAATCGCCGAAGGCGATTCAAGCTTAGTTCAAAGCTCGTACCTCTTTTTTGTACTCGCGATGTATGTGGCAGGCGTTCTCGTACTGAATGTTAGTCGAGCAGCTTCGATTTCAGATTACAAAACAAAAGGACTGGGTAGAATTGTTTTCTTCGTCATCATGGCAAGTTATATGTACATAATGTCCGACAGGCATTACATCTCCCACTCTGTTCACGGTAATTACTTGACTAACTCTGAGAGTACTTTAAGATACTCGCCGCAAATGTCTGGAACTTTCATGACTATATGTATGAGTATGGTCATTGCTTTGTATACGCTGTATCAAGCAGTCGGTTACATCTACCCGTTTGTTGCGAGCACTTCGGTTCCAAAATCATCAAGTTCGTGGAAAAAAGGTCTCTTCAAGGACAAGATTCTTTTGCTTTGTAAAAAAAGAAAGCAAACTGAGAGATTTTGGTGTTTGCATGGACTTACTTTGCTTTTGGCAATCATTTGTTTTCGTGCGGTTGAGAGGACTGGACTTCCAAACCCTTTCGCTGATAGCGATGAGAACATATATATCTTGAAGCCAATCGACACTCAGGGCACGGATAATACGATGACTTTACTAACAATCCTTGCTGTGACGAAATTAGCCGTCGTTTCGAGTGATTGGTTCACGGCCTTACGTGGAAATGTTTTTGGACGACTCAGTGTCTGTTTCTCTTGGCTTATTTTTTGCGCACAGGTCTTGAAGCTTGTTTCTCGTGGCAAATGTGACGTATTGGCACACGCATTTTCGAGCTTATTTTTGAAGAGCCAAAAAAGACTGTCGGCTATCGAATGTGAAGCCATAACGTTCGCCATCCTGTCTGTTCTGTCACTTGCTTTTCACGCGAAAGTAAGCTCGCACTTGATGAGTCGAAAAGGTAAGGAAGATTCTCATTTGTCTGTCGTCCATTCGGCAAAAACTATCGTAATGTTGAATGGGTTTCTTTTTGGTGCACTCTCGAGTGCTTCGTGCGTATTTACTACGTGCCGTCTGTTGTTGAAGCAAAATGGAGAAGCGGAGTCTTTGTCGATGAGCATGAACGATATGATTAGGGACCAATACGAGATGCTCAACATACTATTCAGTGGTATTTTCCTGGGAAAGCTAATACATCCAACGCAAGGTGGTTTTGCTTTCAGATCGCAATTGAAACGGATGAAAAAATACATAAATTTGAATGCTGCAATCAACACGTACGTAGTGATGTCGCGTACTTTGTGCAAGACTCGCTATAATTTATTTTCAGTCTTTGGAACGAATCCAAAGACTCACGATGACGTTTTCGTGATAACTTTTGCGCTTCGCCTGTTTTACATTCTTTTGGTAAATTTGATCCAGTTGTACATCTTGGATGTTTCTAAAAACTACAACAAGCCGATTCTTCGTAGCAAGTGCGTGGCGTTGAAAGCTATTGGATTTAGGCGTTCTGAAGCAGAGATTCGCGAATCGCTCATGTCAAAGACGTTATCAGCGTCTAATAAATCAAAGAAGACTGACGCAATCAAACTGGAGAAATCAAACTCGATGAAGAAGACGGCTGAGAGATGGATGAATTTTTGGCGCGAATGTTACCAGCAGCATTTTGGAGCGGAAAATTTAGAGAAAAACATCTTGTCTGAATTTCCAATTCCAATGCCAGATGAAAATTATTTCGGATTAATGAAGGCGAAAGCAAAAGCTGCTATGATGTTTATTTTCGGGGCGTTGATGAATAGGCGAAGATCTACGCATCCAGTTGGTGTCGGCGCAATCGGAGATTTTCAAGTAATCGACAATCCAAAAATTCCGAAAAACTCATTTTTTTCCAAGTCAAAGAAATATTCGATTATATTACGACATTCGAACGCAGTTGGAGTTAAACTTGAAGATAAAAACGAGTTTGACGACGCTGCATTGGAAATTCGTGGATGTTCAATTAAGTTTTCATGCCAGCCTGATGCAAGTGATTTTGACTTGCATCTCAACACTGGAGAACTCGCCGGTTTCTTTAATCTCCCTTCATTTTTAGAGTTTGTTTACCAAAGTGCAACGTTCAATGAAGCGCTATATAAGTCCTTTGCCACAAAATACCCTTCGAGTGTGAAGGCGGTCATTGAAGGAGTTCGTCGGGCTCCAAAATCGTACTGTGATTTACATTATTACAGCCAGACGTGCCGAGAGTTCAACGCTCTTGATGGAAAAAAGCGATACTGCAAATTTCGGCTCGTTCCCTATGGTGGCGGTCCTGGAACAGAAGTCGAGGAAGAACCTTCAAAACCGACCCGTGAAGATCAGCACGTGATAACTACAACTCATATGATGAAATGCCGGAGAAGTGATGCAGAGAAACGTCCGACCAATTATCTACGAAAAGAGTTTATGGAGCGTGTTGGTTCTTCATCTTCCACGAAATATCGCTTGCAGATTCAACTGTACGAAGCTAAGTCGACGGATACGGATGAAGTGTTCAATCCAAATCGGTCGTGGGGTACAGAGTTTCACGATATTGGTGTAATTTCACTTCATTCACCCGTGCCAGATTCTTTCATCGAGAATTGTTCTTTTGCGATGGCGCGCACGCCGAAGTGCCTCTCGCTCCTTCCCGCAAAGTGCCCAGAAGATTACAATTCCTTGAATTACACTCGGTCTTCGGTGTATAAAATATCTGCTGGTTTACGCCGCGTATTTACTAGGCGCAAAAAACAACGCATTCTTCAGCCAGCTCGATACACTATCAGCATACAAACATCATCAATTGCCAAAGCAGGAGTCGATACGGATATTAGTATGATGATTGTTGGTACCCGCCATGCGACGCAGAATATGAAGTTTGAAGTTTCCGAGTCTGAATTCGGAACGGGGGTCACATCAACCTTCAAAGCGCTCGATGAAGACGTTGGCGAACCCGCTTACCTAATCATCACGCATTGTGATAAAACAGCGTGGAACTGTGGACGAGTTGATATTCGCATGCGCTCTCAGGATGGTACCGTGCAAAAGGTCTGCTTCAATGTTTGGAGCATAATTCATGCAAATACGTCATTTATTGTGCCTCGCGTTGTGGATACTGCGTCTGTGACCCTAGAATGTCGAAAGTTAGTAGAGTATGCTACGGAACTCTATTTGCAGCACATGCGAGAGTCGTTTGACTGGAGCTCTGGAGAATATTTACCAAACCACACTACCCACGATGAACACGGTAAATTACCACTAACTGAGCAATTCAGTTCCACGAAATACAAAGATTTCTTTTATGATACCTTCATGGGATTCAAGAATAAAGGGTTTGCGGACAGAATTCCAGATGCGGACATAAAGTCTCTTGATGACTATGTTAGGCTTTATAGAAGCCTGAAGCCGGTTGAAGTTGTCAAGGACTGGCGCTCGGATGAGGAATGTGGTCGTCAGTTTCTTAACGGGACTCACCCAGTGCAAATCCACCGCATAAGTGTTCTTCCATCGAAGTTTAAGGTCACCGAAGCAGATGTTACCGGTATCTTACCTCGTGGAAGGACCTTGCAGGGCGAACTTGCAGCAGGACACATCTTCATGGTCGATTTTAAGATTCTTGAAGGAATCAAGCGTGGCCAAGGCTATTTTGTTGAAAACTCAATGGGACTTTTCTTTGCGGACGAAAGTCACCCTCTGCGACCAATTGCTATTCAACACTTTCAAGACGGAAGTGGACCCATTTGGACTCCGAAGGACGGAGAGTTTGAGTGGCAATTGGCGCGTTTGCACTTGATTTGCTCGGATGGAAATGTCCACCAAATGATTTCTCACTTACTCAAAACTCACTTGCTCATGGAACCTTGGGCTGTGTGTTTGGAAAGAAATATTCCAAGAAACCACGTCGTATACAGACTTATGCGTCCACATTTGATATACGTTATCGCCATTAATACTCTCGGTAGATCTATGCTTATTTCTCCTGGAGGCGTTACTGATCGCGTTGTTGCAGTTGGTCAAGGCGGACATATGGATCTCATGAGTAAGGCCTATCAGGAGTTCAAATTCGAACACTTACACATCCCGAACGACTTCAAAAAGCGTGGGGTAGATGATAGAAGAGTCTTAAATAATTATTACTACCGTGACGATGCCATGGAAGGCTGGAGAATTCTCAAAAAGTATATTCTCAGAATCCTGGAACTGCACTATCCTAACGATGCATCCGTAAAAGCAGATTCGTATGTGCAAGCCATGATTGGCGAAATGCAAATGCATGGTTATCAGGGTAAAACGAAAGAACAACACGGAGTTCCTTCCTCGATCGACTCACTTGCTCAGCTCGTTGATGTTTGCACCTCTGTGATGTATCAGTGCTCATTTATGCACGCAGCGGTGAATTTTTCTCAGTGGGATTATTACAGTTGCGTACCAAATAGACCTCTTCTGATGAGAAAGCCCGCCCCGAAAACAAAAGTTAAAGTTACGGAACAAGATGTCATCGATGCGCTTCCAAATGTGGCACAGTGTACACAGACTATGGCCACAGGTTGGACGTTATCTCAATTTTCGAAAGAAGAGGTGTATGTTGGAAGATATATCACAGATATGTTGAGCGGAGAAAAAGAACGCGCAGCATTGGGAGCATTTCATCGCGACTTGGATGCTATGGCCTCGAAAATCGAAGAACGAAACAAATGGTTATCGAAGCCCTACCCTTACATGCACCCAAGTCATGTGCCAACAAACATCGGCGTATAAAGTTTAAAATTTTTTATGTTTTGTTGGTGAACAATCTTCTCTATGCTTCCTACTTTTTCCACAAAATCATGGCATTTGACGTGCTTTGCCATTTTTTCTGGACTGCGGCGAAGTTACGAAGAGAAGATTTCGGCGCCGGTACAGAAGCGAAGAAGCGAAGATAAGGTTTATTTTATTTATGTACATAATTTCATGCGAACGTTTTAATACAATAAAGATATATATCACGAGATTCAATACAAGAATGACCGCGTATGGCCAAATGAACTTGAACTAGTTGTACCAAAAGCATTGAAACTACCTCCCGAAATCCTCGCGGTCATAAAGTAGCACGCAAATTTCATGAGCACAGTCTACAGAGAGCGACAAGAACGCATTGATCTTTTGCTCTCTCCTCTTAAAACCACTTCTTGCTTGAAGAAGAAAATCTACCAGAAGCCGCAAGGTAGCCGCATCTTACGAGGTACAACTTATCTTCTTCTTCGAGCGAGTCGAAAGAACCGATGTAATCCTCAAGGATTTTGCACGTACGTGAATCTTCTACAAAAGAACTATCAATTCTCTTGATCATGGTATCACGAATAGCCGAAATATACTCTCTTGCCGTCTTGAATTTCTTTGAAACAATCGTCGCATTAGTTGGCTTCAATAGAGAAACATTGTGTGACTCTGCCTTCAAGACCAACTCAGCGGAGGAGATTTCGCCATCCTCGTCTAGATCGAGAGAGGTAAAGATCTCGTCGATATCAGCGGTGCCGAAAAGCTTTTCCGTGAGGTTCGATGTCATCGCTGGGTCATTCATCATGCTCAAAAACTCTTTGCTCGATAACGAACCATCAGAATTACTATCATGCTTAGCAGCAACTTTCATAAAGTTGAGAAAGGCAATGCGCATCTCGTCTTGTTTCTTTTGATCCTGCGCATGAATTTCTTCGACCTCAGCAAATTTCGATGCCAGCAGAGTGGGAGGACGAACAACATCATAGTCAACCCCAGCATGAAAACAGAAACCAATCGTTTTAAAATCTTTACCTTCAAATCTTCCGGTATCATCGTCTTCTTCCAACCCTATCTTACCAAGAAATGCATTTTCAGGATCGAGGGATAAGAACCAACCATCAAAGACGCTCAGTGGATAGTTGGCAATATATCCTGCATCGATGTACATATCTGCGCCTTTATTTTTAGGCGCAACAAGGAGAGGATAAGCACAAGCCATTGAAATTGCATCGCAGACCTTCATTGTGGGAGTTGTCTTCACGTGAAAATACTCTTCACAACGATTACTCACGTTCATTGCAATTACACATAATTCTCTGCCCGTAATCTTTTGAAGCTCGGCGAATGTCACATCTTCTCGTCCAAGTACTCTGTCAAGAATATATTTAGTAGACTCTACAATCGTTTGACCAGAACTGATTCCAAAATACTTTCTCAACCCAATGATGGTTTTCGCAGCAGAAATGTAATTGCTCGATTCATTCTCTTCGAGAAGGAATTTCAAATCGATGTCCCACATGATCGTCTTCATTTGCTCATCGTTTAACCCAAGCGAAACCAGAAGTGCATAAAAACTTGCAAAACCGGTGGCCGCAACTTTCTTTACATATTTCAGCGTTCCATTTTCTTCCATAGCTTTCACGACTCCGATATATGCTAAGCATTTTGAGCCTGCCCCTTCAAAGACCACGTTGATGCCTTGATCTTCCGATAATGTGGGTTTTGGGAACTTTGGCGATAACTTTTTTGGCTTGAGATCTTGAAGAGCCTGTTGAAATTCTTGTTGCAGAGCAGTCGAAGCAGAATCACCGTGTTCGTCGTGTTCTGGTAACGGTCCAATGTAAGATAACACAACAGGGAGAAAGATTACACCAAAACTCCATCCAAAGAGAACAACTCCGACCATTATTCGAAATAAATAGGTGTGGGCCGCAACAACTGAAAATCCGAGGGGAGCCACGGCCAAGAATGTGGAGATAGCTCCGAGAAGCAAATTGCTCGCCATTAACACCGTTGCTTCGATAGACTTTTCGATGCGAGTGTGCGCAGAAGATTCCGTATAAGCGTGCGCTACGTGAGCTGCAAAATCAACAACGAGACCAACGCACAATATCAAACACACTTCTGCGATAGCACTGAATGTGAGATTGACGACCTTCAGCCAACCTAAAAGAACTACATCGATCATCACGATCATGACTGTGACAATCACAGCGTTTAAAGGATGCGCAGTTAGCAAGAGCACTCCAAAAACACAAATACCTGAATAAATCATCGACATAATCGTTTCAGTTCGCGTGATAAAGTACGACTCCCACATGATATATTCAATAGCGTAAGGGTATGCATCGTATCCATATGAATCTATGATATTACGAGCATTCTCCAGACTATCCATGAGCGTGGTCGCTTCTGAAGAACTGAAATGTCGCATATGCATGCGAATAGATTCAATCTCACTTGCACTGTTAAACTTTACGTCATTTGTGAAAATGGGATAGCTCTCAAGAAATGAACTCATTAGAGAGTGTACAGTGTCTGAAGCGCCAATTACCTGAGTTGCCTTCCATCCGGTGAAATAAGTCCAAACAGAAAGCACTGATCCGGTGACAATGTATGAATCGTTGTCTAAGCGTGTTGCCATTTCGTTTAGATTGGCCGCGACGGTGTTATCTGCCCAATCAACACTATTTATAACAACTTCAGCCAGAGCGCCAGCTGCTGGGAACTTTTGTTCCGAGACTGTCATGTACTGCGAAAGATAGCTGGTGTCTAGGAACACATCTTGAAGTCTGTTACCATCCTTCACAGTTGAAAATAAATAACCAAAGAGACCTGTTATGGCGACAAAGAACAAGATGACGAAGATTCGGTAGACATGTGAATTCATAAGAGGAGTGACCAATTCCACGAGAATAGATCTGAATTGCACCTTGTACATGACGTCTTGCTTCATTTGCTTCGCTTGCTTGTCTTTTTCTGCGACATTGATCTTCTTAAACGTTAGATCTGCACGCCCTGCTTCTTGTCTCCGGGCATCCAATACCATGAGCGGATTAAAGACAAAAATCAAGCCGAGAAAATTAAATATGATTCCGAATGCAGCGGCAAAGCAAAAGTAACTCACTGCCGGCTGTACTGATAATGTACCGATTGCGAATGCAAGGACCGTGGTTATCGTTGTAACGGACACGTAAGCGCCAGCTTCCCCCAAACAGAGTTTGTTTTTAAGCTCGAGCGGTATTCCAGCAGGAAACTTGTCCCAGAAAGAAAGCATTAGTAATATGCTGTCCACTCCAACACCTAGAATGATGAAGAGAGCGACAAGTGAAATTGGAGTGATCTTATGGCCAATATAAAGCGCAAACCCAAGGCCCGCGAATACGGCAACTGTCACGAAAGTAATACCAACCGCTCCAATAAATTTTCTTCCCATAATTGGATCCTGATGGTGCAGTAAAATCATGATGAGACCGACGATAATAGTAACACCCACAACGCCAAGAATAAATGCGGGTAAATCTCCCTTCTTATTTTCCAATGGAAAGCTCTCAGTGGTGGCGTAACTAATCGTTTCGTGGTCTTTTGCGTACTCTTCCACAAGAGAACGAAACTTTTCTTCCCAATCCTTGACGATATCAACCATCGTTTCGTTCGAGGATAACAGAAAGTTGGTGAGTAAACCTTTTCCTGAAACTATGTTTGCCTCCGAATCATACGTCAAACTTCCAATAATGTTTGATTGCAATACTGGTATCCCGTATTCATTGGTCGCCGTTGGTTGATTTACGGTTTCTCTTATTTTATTAGCGTTAATATCAGCCGCTAATTTAGTCGAATCTCGCTGCCAGAAGTCCAATGGCGAGTAGAACATGCATGGTCCGCCAGTCCAATATGCGTTGCACAAATCCGTGTATTTGTACGTCACTCCGTTTCTTTCTACCTCGATGTCAAGAATCTGGCTCTCCAAATCCAGTAAGTTCGTTAAAATGTCATCTGTAAGGGCGTTGTTTTCATTAGACCACAGAACATTAGCGAAACGAAACATTTCCCCATATCGCGCTTCGAAATCGTCTCGATTCTTCTCTGCTCTGCTTCCCACTGGCCCCCATAGATTGCCTAAATCGGCTTCGTATTGCGACCAAAGAAGCGTCGGGTATCCGACTGCGAGTCCAACGAGTACCGTCGCCGCGATGCAAAGAACTTGCCACGGGTATCTCCCGTTCACGCTTCCGATGGTTTTGAAAGTCCGAAAGAACACACGCGTCGACGCTTCTTCCAGAATTGTCCAGCGCACTCCCCCTTCCTTTCGTTTGTCGTTTTTTTGCCCCTCGTGTTCGTTG
>Ga0181575_10001375_pt1 | contig 17519 bp, 14 predicted proteins | sample 101ome_23_FD_145599 | JGI IMG/M metagenome (GOLD analysis project Ga0181575, IMG submission 145599) | Coastal salt marsh microbial communities from the Groves Creek Marsh, Skidaway Island, Georgia - 101411CT metaG (spades assembly) | ecosystem: Environmental > Aquatic > Marine > Intertidal zone... | reverse complement strand
ATTCTGCCACAGGGTTCGCTAGTTTTCACAAGCGCTAAACGCCATTTAAACCCCATTCAACAATCGCCTGATTTGTCGGGTAGGAGTACACATCATGAGCTTGTCTTGCCAATTTGCAGTGACGGCGTGGGACCTCAGCTCACCAGCAGCCCTCACCGACCTGCCTCAACAAGCGAAACGGGCCGAAGCGATGGGATTTGAGGGGTTCTGGCTGCCCGAGCACCACTTTCAAGGCGGGGCCTCCCTGTCTGCACCGCTCATCCTGCTAGCCGCCTGCGCGAGTGCCACCGAAACCATCGACCTTGCCACGACATCACTACTCCTACCCATCAGACAAGCCATTGCTCTCGCAGAAGAAACAGCAACGCTAGACCTGATTGCCAACGGAAGATTGATTCTGGGTCTGGGTCGCGGATTCGATGACCAGCTCTTCGAAGTATTCGGCATCGACCCTAAACAAAAGCGAAAGCGCTTCAAACATACGTTAGAAGCCATGATGCATGCTTGGCAGGGAGGACAACTACTCGAAGGGACAGATGCCACGTTGTCTCCTCGGCCTATTCAAGAGCCTCACCCAAGATTGTGGATTGCTGCATTTGGCCCCCTTGCGTTGAAGCAAGCAGCAGCATTCCAGTGCCCATACCTCGCATCACCCATGGAAACACTGAGCCAGCTACAGACTAATCGACAAATCTACACTGAGGCGCTGGGGGAGTTGGGATTTGAACCGCCTGCGACCACTCCGATCATGCGGACGATTTTTATCACCGATGACGACAAAAAAGCCAAAGCGATTGTAGAGCGAGCCGGCCCTGCAGCATCTGATGAGCCACCGAGCAACTCGCCGGTTTGGGTCGGACCTCGATCCTTCATCATTGATCGAATCAACGAATATCAAGAGTCCCTTGGCATGAATTATTTGATCGCGAGAGGACGCATCCCAGGGGTCGAGGTAGAGGAACAGCTCGATTCCCACGAGGCGCTACTGGCGCTTGAAAACGCCTAGTGCTCCAACGATTAGTCAATGATTTTTATGAGTTGCCCCGGCTCTGGCTGACCTTTGGGATAGAGACCATTGATCACTCTTAATTGGTCGAGGGCGTAATTTGGCAAATCTGAGGCAGCTGCGAGCGACTCGAAGGTCGTCCCAGACTCTGCCCGAACCACTTGAACTTTGAGTGGCTTCGCGCCTTGAAAATCGTCACGCGCCATTCGCTCCATGCTAAAGATAATCTTAATGAAATCACCGTCTGCCGCGATGCGTTTCAGATCAAATTGGCCGGCACCGAGTCCAACGTACAAGATACCTTTACGCTGGTCTGCGAGGAGCACGAGTCTTGAGGGCCGAGTACCAAAGGGCGTATCGACTCGATCAGCGATTCCCAAATAAGCGGGCATGCCACCGATCGTGAGGGCCTTTCCCTCCCTGATCTGGAATCCCATTTGTTCCTTTGCCGCCTTCGCTAAGTCGAGGCCCCTTTTTAACTTGAGCGTGCTGAGGTTAAAGACCGCGCTGCCATCCTGGGATACAAATTGCACACCTCGCCGCTGCTGCTTCTGACGCCAACCAGCAGGGATGGACAACTTCAAGCCCAGCCGAGGATGCATAAATGACTGGCGTCTCAGAACGCCTGTTTGTCGACTTGGCCCATAGGCCATGCCATTCAATTGCTCTAGGAATTCGTCAACCCGAATGAACTCACTATACTCAGCCAGCAGGGCGTCAGATGCCTTAATGGCCTCACGATAGCGGGTGTCATTGTCCGGATGGGAGGATAGAAATCCGTGGTAAACGCGAGGCTCGCGCTTTTCTAACTTAGCGTGTTGAATCTCGACCCTGTCCTTATTCTTAAGAATATCGATCGTTTTTAACATCGCATCGGGTGCATAACCGGCCTTCGCCATCACTTGGGCTCCCACCTCGTCGGCCTCCAGTTCAAATTCCCGGCTGTACCCCGTTATCAAGACTCCGCCAAGCACCTGACCCAGTTCAGCAACGCCCGGCTGACCCGTCAGAAACGCGGCGCCAATCGAAGCAATATTTTGAAGTTTGCTCCTCGTTTCACGTTTCAGCGCATGCTTTTCCGTGACATGCGCAATTTCATGGCCTAGCACCGCGGCCAGCTCTGACTCAGAGTTCAGATGCATCAACATACCGCGCGTGATGTAGATAAACCCTCCGGGCAGGGCAAACGCATTGATCATGTCATCGTTTAAGACGGTGAACGTGTATTTAAGATTGGGTCGGCTACTCTCCTTGGCCAGCCGCTGACCAACCCGATCGATGTAGGTGCTCAGCTGCTCGTCTGGATACACGCCAAACTGTGAAACAATTTTCTGATGTTCTTTCGCGCCGCGCTCAATTTCTTTTTCTTCCGATAGTGCAAGCGCCCACGACGAAGCGAGTACCAGCCAAAAAATCACAAGCTGATTGAGTAGTCCTTTCTTCAATTCCGAATGCCTCAGCGCCATTTGATTTCTGTTAGGTGGCTTTCTTAGCGTCTCTAATCCAACCATGCTGCGCCTATTATGGATTTGATAGGTCGTTAACTCATGTCCAACCTTTTTCCCCGGAGAGCACTTAATGTCAACCGACCAGCTCGCGGTTTACCGATAATCTCTTCTCGCTCAAGCACCCAAGGCACTAATGCAAAAGTTAGCCAGCAACCGCTGAATCCCTCCTGAACAAATCGGCAGTAATTTTTACGTCATTTAAAATCAATCTGTTTCACATTATCGTACTGATATGGCTTAAATCCGCAATTCACCATGAGTAAAGCTGACTTAATGCGTAATCCAAAGAAAACGCAGTTCCTTGGCGCGGGCCACTCAAAATGGCATCTTCTCGTATGCGGGTTAGTGAATCTTTTGCTTCACCTAAGCTCTTTGTCCTTTGCGAGTGCTACGCCCCCGGCCTCAGAGCTCTTATCCTCTCATGCAGACGAGCAATCGTTATCATCAGACGACCTTCGCCAGAATATTGCTGCGCTTCAGGTACACGCGCAAACGTTGGCTCATGATGGCGACTTCGTTTCTGCCTCGGATACGTTGGTTAACGCCCTTTATTTACTGCACCGAGAAGAGGGCGTTACTTCTAAGAAGCAAATTCCCATCGTTCAACAACTGCAGAGCTTCGCCGTTAAACAAAAAGATTTTCGGCAGGCGGACAAGCTCGCCCACCTCCAACACTTTCTTGGGCAACGAGGCAATGATGGTGACTTGCCATCCAACCAGACGCTACTTGATTGGTATGTCAACACGGGGCAGTACCGCCGCGCTCAGTCGCTCATCGAGGACATAAAAGATGAGACAAGTAAGAATGGGCCTGAGGTCGAGCAATCAATGATCCTGATCGAAGCTAGGCTAGCCCGATTCCACGGCCGATGTTGTGACGCCAAAGCACTTCTGAGCTTAATTGACGATGACATCACGGAAGAAAGCAAGTCCAGCGATGGTCTCGTGCTCCGCACAGCCTCTATTCTCTCTCAGCAAACCCTTGAGGCCCTTCTTTTAGAATCAAGGAGAAGCGATCGCGCTGCGATCGACCGTCTAGCGGCCCGGGTTAGTGACACAGAGCCCTATCTTATTCCTTCACTTCGCAGGGTAACGCCTCGAAGTGACGAGAGCATTAGAAGTCGCATGCTGGAGCAGCAGATTAGGATGCGTTATGGGCGGAGCCAATCCATGTTCGAGCAGGACCGAGAGTTTGAGGAGACGCCGCTCTTTTTCATTGTGCCATTTGACGGGATGTTGCCAGTGATGATTGAAGATCAGACTGGCTTGAAAACTGGCCCTAATTTCGCTGCAGAACTCGTGGGCGAGCCAATTGCTTTTTTGAAACGTAAACTCAAAGAGGAACTCCCCAGTCGCTATCAGCGCGATGCTCATCTAGCTGAACTGTCTGTTGCTATGACCATGACTATCAAAGCTGATGGTAAAATCACCGACCTCGAATTCGAGGAAGGCACACATGGTCAAGTTAAACGACTCTTCTACGACATAACTAAGCGGCTTCGGATGATGCCAAAAATCGAAAACGGCAAGGCCATAGCATCCCCCTTCTCCTTGGTGCAGACATTTAAAGGCGCGAATTTCTCACCAGCGAGTGAAGCGGAAAAGGCCCATTCGTCGTCGGATAGAACAACCGACCGCCAATCTCCCGTACCAGATACCGATGCACAAAGACAGGCGGCAGACAGTGATTAAGCGGCTTGCCCACGCCTTTACGCTGATTGTGCTGACCACTTCCTCGCTCAGCTATGGACAACAATCCGTTCTCAATTATCTGTACACAGAATTTAATCTGCAGGATCAGCAACGAGTCATGGACTCGATTCAGCGCGGTGATCTAAGTGCAGATGCCCAAGCGGAGCTTGCGTACGCCGAGGCTCAGACGTTAATGACTCAAAACAACATCCAGCCAAATCAGGTGAGCGCCACAGCGGCTGGTCGTTGGCTGGCCAACGCCGCGATGTTGGATATTCACGCAGGTCGACCGGACCAGGGACAATTGTTTTTATCCGAAGCGCTAAACCTGTTAGGCGCTGATAGCGCTCCGTTTGCTCCTAAACTGTTTAACGCGGTGATGGCCCGCGGTGTTGCCGCTTTTCGACTCGATGATTTGGAACAGGCCAGGGACGATTTTCAATGGGGCCAAAATATTCTGCACCGAAATGAGGGAGTGCTTACCTTCGCACAAGCCGAGACAGTGAACTGGCTGACCAGGGTCTATTTGGGCCAAAGAGAATTGTTCAATGCAGACACCCAGCAACGGTTTTTGCTCAAGCTCGCGACCGAGCACTATGATGAAAACCACCCAATGCTGATATCCATCAAGCAAAACGTTGCCGAATACCTCGGACAGCGGGCGGCACTTATCTCACCACTGGACGACGAGCCGGCGCGAGCTATTCGGCAAGCCATGTTTACAGAAAGCCTCACCTTGCTCGAGACACTCATCAGCACACTCGAACAGACGGTAGGCGCCACTTCTGTCAAACTGATCGACCCGCTGAGGTCGTTGGTTCGCATTAGGCAAATGCAGGGCACCGCGTATCGCCTAACAGAAGCACCGCTACAACGGGTGCTAGACATTCTCATGGCGCAAGAGTCTGTGGATGATGAGGATCTGGCCAACGCGTGGCTCGAATTTGGCGATGGAATGGTGTTGAGCGGCAATCCGAGGTCTGGTAATGCTTATCAGGAGGCCTGGACTCTACTTGAAGCCTCGTCACCTGACGCGCTTTCACAATTTACTGAACCGGTTCTGCTGAATCCAAGAAAAATTACGCCACTCCTTCTGGAGCGCCGACCGAGTCAAGCGCCACCGGGTGCAGAGCTTTACGCTGATATGACGATGACGATCACCGAACGAGGCCGGACCAAAGGGGTCAAGATTACAGATCGCACCGTGTCGGCCAAGTATTCTCGATGGGCTCGATCAAGGTTGTCGTTCACCCGGTTTCGCCCCGCAATGGCCGACGGAAATCCTATCGCTAAAACCGTGCAATTGCGCCAACCCTTTATCGTTGCCTCCGATGTTGGCCCCGACTCTCAGCCCTCAAATGAGCCATTTTCGAACGATGGTGATCTCTAATTTATCCCTCTCCGGAGATAAAGGTTCTTAATTGTTCGGCAAGCCCTTTGCATGCCGCGTTGCCCGGGCGGGCTAAAATCGGCACTGGCACCACCAGCCCTGCGAGGTAAGACGTGCCATTAGCATCAGCGGAGATTTGTCCCGTTGTATCTAACGTCTCAACGTCCCAAATGGATGCTTCGTAGGAGGCGTCTTGCTCCCAGTAGCTCATTCCGAAACAGCCCCCGCCAAAGGTGCTGACCGTGCAACTCATTGATCCGCCTTTATCAATGGTAATGGTATCTCCCTCAATCCAAGCGAGATATCGGACCTTTGAGTCTGCAATTTTCTCTCGGACACCGGGAACCGTAAATAACTGCCCGAGATCGCTGGCGGAGCCAGGCGCTGTGCGCGGCTCAAACCAGGGATACATCTGATCTACAAATTCCTGCTGCGGCACTAGTCGAATTGGGCGATCACCACTGCCAAGAATGTCTTCCAAGCAATCGGTGAAACTCTCCTCAGTTTGTCGATCGTTGTAGGTCGCCCTGCCGAGTATCACCATCGCCTCATCTGACGCTATTCCGGTCACCGCCTGCCGATTTTGCTCAACGCGCGTTGTTGCACATCCGGCAACAATCGATAGGCCAATCGATAACAGCGCGAATTCGCCAACCTGCAGTGCTGTCCTCAGCTGCAAGCCTAGTGGGTTTCTGAATTGCTCCTTCATCGGCATACCTTGGCACTTCATCGCGTAGATTCTAACCAGTCCTGAAAGAAGCCTTGCCTCGGCAATTCGATGGCAATTCTCGCTCCAGCATCACGAATCGCGAGCACCGTTGCAGAGTTAACCGCTTCTGCAGCCTGAAAGGTGCCCGCCTCGGCTTTACCGTATCCAACCACCTGCCAAACACCCAGTGACTGGCCGTCAGCGTCTCCGATTTCGATTCTGAATTTGGTAGAGGCAGAGAAAAAATTGAGGCCCGAAATCTGTGGTGTCAGAAAACCATATTCCACCAAATCTATCCTAATCTGACCGTCCTCACGGGTCTGAGGTTCTTTTGGGTTTCCAGAAATTAGCCCGTCAGATTCCACCTCCATTGACGCAACACTAACGAACATTGAGTCTAATAATTCATTAAAAAACGCTTCGTTCATGGGCCCGAGAGCGATTGACCAGTCTCCTCCCCGAGGAAGTTTTTCCTCGTGGGTATACTGTAGCGACCGAGGTTTAAGGAAGAGAACCGACCGATCTATGGCAGGCACCAGCAGCTTTGGAACTTCGCCCTCGACTTGCACGCTCGTACTACACGATGAAACACCGCCTAGAAACAGTATTATCGCAGCTGCTCGAAAGCCGTTAAGAAAGTTTTGCGCGCTAATAGTGAACCAATTCACTTTCATCTCTTTTCCAGGTAAACCGCGCAGTGTGGCCTGACGATTTCCCTACCTGTAATCTTTTAAGTCCTGTTTAATGTATTCATGCCAGATCGCGATAGCAACAAGGTTAAGCGATAAAACTGAACAACGAGGCTGGCGCTACATCTAGTTAGTGGCTAGATCTCTTCCTCAATACTTAGCTGACCTGTGCGCCGTTCTCTGCGGCTATTTCGTGTGCCGAGACGACATGTTTCCAACGCTCTTAGAAGCCTCAATCGTGGTTCCAATCTGCTTGTGCCATCACGCTTTCTTTATCATTTCGACTGGACGATCAGCTTTCCTAGTCGAAAAGAAGATATTCCCGCGAACTCTGCGACAAGAAGCGGGTTGGCCAAGCTAATGAATTCGACTAACGCACCCCTCTGGCTGATTTCAAACTCTGTTAATGGTTGTGCCGTAAGACTCATTAGAGAACTTCTTCAGCAGAGACAACTCGAAGTTCAGCTCTAATTCAGCTTTAATTTGAAATATTACTAAGATAATAACGTTACGAGCACGCTGGATGAATAGATTAATACTTACGCTCTTAGGCCTTATAGTTCTTCTATCTGGCTGCCAAAGCCCTCAGCCAGCGCCTTCCTCGCCTAGCATGCCGAGCCCGCCCTCGTCGCCCAGCATGCCAAGTCCGTCAAGTCCATCCTCGTCACCTAGCATGCCAAGCCCATCGAGCCCTTCCTCGTCACCCAGCATGCCGAGTCCCTCGAGTCCGTCCTCTTCGCCCAGCATGCCAAGTCCTTCGAGCCCGTCCTCGTCACCCAGCATGCCGAGTCCCTCGAGCCCATCCTCATCGCCCAGCATGCCAAGCCCTCCAAGTTCCTCCAGTTCTGGTAGAGAAACCGGCCCACGTGAGCCACAAACAAGTGGGGACGAAACCACCTCCTCCGATCAACGAGAGACAAGCCGACCAGGAGCGCCAGGTGATTCAGCTTCAAGTGAAGATCTCATCAATGCAGGCGAAGCTTTGCTCGAGACCGCGAGCGATCTTACGCGTGGCGGGCAAGGGGCTGACGATCCCTTATTGCCGGAGCCTATGAGCGATGCATCGGGCGGAGAGCCAGAGGATGCGCTCATCCCCGAGTCAGAGCCCACCCAACCAGCGGACGAAGAAACATTTTTTGAAACTGACTCAGCGAGCACCAGTTCTGCGGCAACGGAAACCGAGACTGAAGTCGACCCATCGGACAGCTCATCTGCGGCGAGTGCAGAGGCAAGCGCAGCAGGTAACGCAGCAGCTGAGGAAGCGCTAAACCAAAGTGGTGAGATGGGCGGTTCGTACGAGGATGAACCCCTGACTGCTGGCCAGCAAGCCGCACTAGAGGCCGCAGCGGATGCCGTTGCTGCGGCTGGGGAAGCCCTCCTTCGCGCCGCTGACGAGATTAGTGATGCTGAACAGGGTTCGGCTTCAATGGGAAATGGAGACCCACCTGGTTCCGAGTCGATGAGTGAGGCACAAATCGCGCTCATACTTGCTCGTGCAGCGCTAGATAACGCCGCAGCGTCGAACGATGGAGATCCACGATCTGGTCAATGGATTGATGCGGCTAATGCCTCCATCGAAAGCGCTTCAGAGGCCCTGGCAGGCGCCGTCCAGGCCGCGATGATGGAAGGTCCCGGCACCGACTACGATGCGAGCGACTCAGCACAAACTGCTGATGTCACAGGTTCCGGACACAGTGGACCGGATGCGCGGATAGCAGAGCTTGATGCAGAGCTGGATGCCAGCATCGTAGTATTCGAGACTGATATGCAATCGGCGCGAGAACGAGCCGCAGCTGCGCTCACGGGCAGAACAATGACGGCAGTTGCAGGCTCGTCTTTGGATGTCGACGAAACGAGCATTGGACAAGAGGATCGGCTTCCAGAAGGCACGGCATCAGTGGGCACACCCGGCATGGCGCCTGACGAAAACCCAGACGTCGAGGCGACAAATGTGGAGGACAGCGATGGCGAATACGCCGAAACGGGTCGAACACCAGATGGCAAGCGTTTTGAAGGCCCGCCCCCTACTGAAGACCCAGAAATTCCAGAGGACATCCCCAGCCCTCAGGGTGACGATATCGTCGCCAAGCAACTGCGCGAGGCCGCGATGGCAGAGCAAGACCCCGACCTCAAAGCTAAGCTGTGGGAAGAATATAAAAGATACAAGGCTGGACTGTAACGCCTGACTGATTAGGACTGAACGATGGGAAAGTTAACCAAAATCCTTCTTTGGAGCCAAAGCCAATCCATGCAACTATCCTGGTTACTGCTTGGCTCCCTAACATTGCTCACCTCGTGCGCCACGACCGAGGTGGTTACCACAGCCTCCCAACCCGTGATGATCGCCGAGACACCCATTGACGACGAGCTGAGACTCGACGTTATGATTCTTCCGTTTGATCCTAGCTTGGAACGAATAGAAACTGCAGAAGGTGATATTCCTATCTCAGCTGAAGTTAGACGAGCCGAGTCCCGCTATCAGGCCTACCACCTAAAAGAAACCTTAGAGCAAACAGGGAATTGGGGCGTTGTGCGAGTCATTCCATCACCGGCTAGCTTCCAGCCCCTCCTTGTTGAAGCAAAAATCCTAGACTCTGACGGTGAAAATCTCCGTATATCGGTTCGAACAGTCGACGCAGCCGGTTCGGTCTGGATCGATAAGGAATATTCCGACTCCGCGAGCAAATATGCCTATCAAAGTGTGAGAGAGGACCCCTTCCAGGACATCTACAACCAAATCGCTAACGATTTATTAAAAGCCCACCAAGCAAGGGCCACATCCAGCATTACCAATATCCAAAACGTGGCTCGGCTCAAATTTGCGGCCGACTTGTCGCCCGAGAGTGTCTCAGGCTATTTACAAACGGACCGACGAGGCCGAGTAACAATCGCGCAATTACCCGCTGAAAACGACATCGTGATGCAGCGCATCAGTAGGCTTCGCGAACAAGAAAATCTCTTTGTCGATACGATGGATGACTATTACTTGAACTTTTATCGCGACGTCAAACCCTCATACGATGAATGGCGATACGCAACCTACGATGAAGCAGTCCGCCTGAGGCAGATGCAGAAGCAGGCACGCAATCGTCTGTTAGCAGGTGCTGCGTTAATTGCAGGGGGCGTTTACGCTGGATCGCAGAGCGATACCTGGGCGGGGGATGCTGCAGCAGCTGGGGCAGTTGTGGGCGGAATCGGAGCGGTGAAAAGTGGCATGGATCGCTACAAGCAAGCTGAGATTCATGAGCAGGCCCTTGCAGAACTGACTCAGTCGCTCGGCATGGAAATTGAACCCAACGTGCTTCAGATCGAGGGGCAGTCCATTGAGCTGGAAGGCACCATAGACAGCCAATACAACCAGTGGCGACGCATTCTGAAAGAAATTTACGCCGCCGATCAAGGTAATCAATGATCCACCGTTGTGCATTGACCGTCATGAATTCCTAGAAGGCCATTGACATAAGGCAACCCGCCAATGACCCATACTCCCTGGCAAGCCGGGACGACAATCGCACAAGACTTCACCTTGCGTCGCGCACTGTCGCAAGGAGCTGATCTCGAGCCTTGGCTTGCAGATGGCCCAGATGCGAGCGCCAGTTACATCGTCCACCGCCTCACACCCTCGATCGCGACCAGTGAGGAAGCAAGCAGGATTGCGGCACTCAGGCAATCCTTATCTACTGATCAGCATGCGGCCTTTGAGACATTTATCGATGGCAGTTCAAGCGAAGCACCATTGCTTATCGAGCGCATTGATGAGCCAGCGGTAGCGATAGCAACACCCGAAGACATTGCTAGCGATCCTGCGAGGCTGGAACGACTCATTCATGGTCTCGCCCAAGCTGAGCACCTCGGATTCGCAATCACTGCAGTGACATCGTCGCTGCTGCTCACTCACTCGGGCACCTTGGTCAGCCTACGGATGGGTTGGCCAACCGCATGGTTTGATGCCAAGCGTTCGACCCCCATCAGTCGAGTCGAGGATTTCGCAAACTGGCTCATCCAGCCTATCGACTCGAGCGGATCACTCTCTGAGTCCAGCGCTAAGGCCATTCATGCCATCGTTCAACCCGTCTTAGACGGCCTCGTGAGAGACTATTCGGACTGGTCAGAGGCGATCAGTCAAAGCCGCATCTTGCGTGATGCCTCCATCGAGAATAACCCGACTAGTTCAACCAGTGAGCCCGCCACTGTTGTTATTCAATCAGCACAGCATCCCAGCGGCAAAAGCCGACCGAGCCAACCTTATTTCTGGATGGCGCTTGTCCTGATCTTGGCCAGTGGGTTCGTTTTCTTTGTACTCCCAGAGTGGGTTGCATCGAACCGAGATCAATCCACGACAGTGGTGGCCAAAGAGGCCGAGTCTCCTGCTCCCTTGGTCGCTGAACGCGCATCCCCTCTCGCAGCCGCGCAGAACAAACTAGACCTTGAGAAGGCCGAGGCGCTGGCTGAGGACTTCTTGCGTCGATTACTTGCCCTTGAAGATAAGGGCCTCCGATTTTGGAACAGTCCGGCACAGGAGCGATTGAACAACGCTGCAATCGCTGCCGATGACGCTTTCAGAAGAACCGAGGGCGAGACATCACTTAGTGCCTACGAGACATTGTTAGTTGAGTTGAGCTCGCTCGAAGCTAGCATTCCCTCCGTCATAGAAAACTACGAGCAAGAGGCCGTGACTGTCATGGCCGCGGGAAACTATACCCGCGCACAGGAAGTCTACCGTACACTCAGTTTGCTCGTGCCGAATAACCCTTCCTATCTCGATTCCCTTGAGCGCGCCGAGCAACTCCCCGACGTTACCCTCATCTTGAGTGAGGTCGATCAGATCATCATTGACGGCAAGCTAGATGACGCGCGAGACCGACTCAAAGACGCGCTCGCTCTCGTGCCCGATTGGCCAGCAAGCCTAGACACCCAATCGCGCATCGAGACCGCAATTGGTCGACGGGACTTTCAGGCCACCATGACCCAAGGGTTTGCTGCGCTCGCAGCCGGTGAATTTGAATCTGCTCGAGCGTTGTTTAAAAAGGCGGAGGCTTCACCCTTTGACAATGGCGACGCTGAAGAAGGCCTTCGGCAAATTGTGAGCAGGGAAACCAATCAGATCGTGGATCGGCTGAAGCAAGACAGTGAGATCGCGCTCGAAAACGGCGCTTGGCAGACGGCCATTGACCTCCTTCGCGAACTCGCTGGGCTAACGCCTCGATCGGTAGCGGTGAAGGCTCAGCTGAGCATGGCTGAAGAACGACTAGCACTGGAAAGCGAAGGGCAAGCTTACCTGGATGATCCCCTCTCACTTCAGTCCGATGAACAATTGCAGCGCGCTAAAACGTGGGTCGTTAGTGTCAGCCGTCTCAGTCCGCCTAAGGGCCGGATGAGCACTCAGCTCATTGCCCTCGGTCAGCTCCTATCCCTCGCGCGAAGTCGCTATGACGTCACGCTGACCTCAGATGGCTTGACAACCGTGAAACTCCTAAGGGCAGGAAGTAATGGTGCCCTAGGATCCTTAGAGAGGACCACCCTCCAACTGATTCCAGGCCGTTACACGGTGACCGGAAGACGGGCTGGATTCATTGATGTTCGAACAGATTTTGAAGTGCCGCCTGACGGGGGGGGCATTTTGATTGACATACGCTGCGAGGAACGTATTCCATGAACGATCACCGAGATCGCATTGAATCCACTCCTTTTGAGGCGCCCGATCTAGATCAAACGCCGCAAAGGCGGCGCCTTAGCAAGGTTGCTATTTTTCTGAGCGGCGCTGGTATTGCGCTCGCAGCAATAGGCTGGTTTTTATTCACAGCCACCGCAGTCAAATTCGTGACCAATCCGGACGAGGCTACCCTCGCTGTAACAGACGGATTCAGCTATCGATTGGGTGACCAATGGCTTATCCGGCCTGGAGAGATCGCGGTGGCTGCGATAGCTGAGGGCTACAGACCACTCAGCCAGCGCGTTGAGATACTGAGTGCGACCTCGCAACAAGTTGAGTTGGTGCTCGACCCGCTGCCTGGCTTACTAAGCATTTCAGCCAACGCAATCGGAGCACTCGTGTCCGTCGACGGTGAGGTAATCGGTGACACTCCGATTAACGATGCTCTGATTGAGGCGGGTATTCGCTCGGTGCAGCTGACCCATCCAAGATTCAAGGATCTATCTACCGAGGTAGAAATCACTGGGCGCAATGTAAAGCAGGCGCTCGAACTCGAGCTTTTACCCGCCTGGGCAGACATCACACTCTCGTCAATGCCCGAGGGAGCCACCATTATCGTGGACGACGCGGAGGCTGGCCAAACGCCAACAACACTAGAACTCCTTGAAGGACAGCGAAGCATTCAGCTGTCGCTCGCCGGGTTCAAACCCGCCAAAACGATGATCGAAGTGGTGAGCAGCATCCAGCAGGTGTTGCCGCCCTTCGCACTGGAGCCGGCAGACGCTCAAGTCATGATCACGACGACTCCCCCCGGAGCAAGCATTCAATTGGATGGGCAATATCGCGGACAATCCCCCATCAATCTAGCAGTGACCCCTCAGCAGCGATTGGCCATCACGGCCAACAAAGCAGGCTACGAGCCATCGGAGGCAACCCTATTTTTGGCGCCCAATGAGGAGAAGCAGCTTTCAATGTCGCTATCCCCTCAGCAAGGACGCCTTGCTGTCAGTACTCTGCCAGCGGACGCGGAAATCTTGATGGATGGCAAGCCCGCGCCAGACCTAAGACAAGGCATGGACCTCGTCAGCCGGCCCTACGTGATCACCATCAAGAAAACCGGATATGCGGAAGTCACCGAGCGCGTGACGCCCATCGTTGGCCAACTTCAGACCCTTAATTTTGAGCTGCTGTCGCTTGAAGCCGCGCGGCTTGCTCGAATTCCGGCGCGGCTCTTAACTGGGCAAGGCAGTCCTCTGCAGCTGGTTAAGCCAGGCACCGTGCAACTCGGCGCGCCCAGGCGCGCTCGGGGGAGAAGAAGTAACGAGATAGAGCGTGAAGTGGCGATTAGCCAGCCTTTTTACATCGGCCGTTTTGAGGTCACTAATCGAGAGTACTTGGAATTTGATCCAAGCCATGAACCGGGTTTACTTGGCCGAATCCTGCTAAACGAGCGCGACCGGCCTGTGGTCAACCTCTCCTGGTCAAGGGCCGTCGAGTTTTGCAACTGGCTTAGCCGACGCGACGCCCTGACACCAGCGTATACGCAAGTCGACGGCGAGTGGCAGCTCACGCAGCCCTTCACTGATGGATATCGATTACCCACTGAATCCGAATGGGTACTGGCGCTAGCAGCGGTGAACCAAGCAAACGATAAACCCACTTTCCCCTGGGGGGAGTCACTCACTCCCGCCGAGCAAGTCGCCAACATCGCAGACGCATCCGCGACCGGAGCGGTGCCGTACATCGTTCAGGGTTACGATGACGGGTTCCGAGGCCCGGCCCCCGTTGGACGATTCCCAGCCAATTCGCTTGGTCTCCACGACCTCACTGGCAACGCTGCGGAATGGGTGAATGACCGCTACAGCGTGGCACCGTCCAAATCCGTCGAAACGGATCGAATAGGACCCGTGAGTGGAGACGTCTTCGTTATTCGCGGGTCCAGCTTTTTGATGGGACGGTTCGGCGAGTTGCGCACAGCATTTCGCGACTTCGGCCAAGAAGGCCGGCAGGACGTTGGTTTCAGACTAGCGAGATCGATTCCCACTGACGCGCGGGGTCAGTAGACCGAAGGACCTTACCCGATCACTAACCGACAGCGACGACCTTGAGGTAACTGATACCCAGCTTTCAAGAGGCCGGCCAATACCGAATCATGAATAGGCTACTCATGGATAAGAAGCTGATAAACAGGTTGCCGTTCACGCGCCGTGATCCATAGACCGAGAGCTGGACAAGCATTGGACCATGCTAGACTTTTCAACGAATCAATACGCTGTATTCCTATGGATAGTGTGCTAACCCAATTTCGCAGCTTCTGTTCTCTCTGCATTGGCAATCGGCGACCCGCCAAACAAGGAGGCGCGTTCGCACCCTCGCCTAAGCCATCATCGCGGCAAGCGATCTGGTTACTGCTGTGCACTTTGCTGCCGCTATCATCGCTGATGGTTGAGGCCGCGGAACATGGTACTGCGCAAGGGCCCACCGCTACGGCTACCCCACCGACTACGGGCGACCCATCGCCCCCTTCGGCGCAGATGGAACAACCTCAATCAGGTGCCAAGACTCCTCCTCCGGCGCCCAACGCAGCCCAGCTCAAGACTCGCGGACTGGGAGCTGCCTTTGAAAAATTTAATCCAAGCGAAGCCATCAGCGCTGATAACGCAGTGCCCTTCCCTATCGATATCTAACCGAGACTAGACCATGAACAAAAAAGCACTTTCCTCCGAGTTCATTTTCCAGTTGTTTTCCCTGGTCATTGCAGTCCTACTCGTCCATGCGGTGTACGTCACAGTTGTCCAACCCAATGCATCCGAGGCGCTCATCGAGGAAGCTATTTTGATCAATGAGGATCCAGCTTACGTGCCTGAGCGCAATCTATTCGTGGTCGTGAAAGATCTGGAACAGGAGGCATGTTTTGTTCTCATGCTCTGGGCGATAGCGCTCATGTCCTTTAAAGCCAGGGAGACGTTCCGTGAGCGCTCTCTTCTCGGCCAGAATTTGATACCCATTGATGGCTTAACGCGCATCCTTCCCCAAGACACGAGGGAATATGCTCGATCCATCGAAGCCCTGTCGGAAGGCGAGCGCGAGCGCCTACTCCCCAAGACGCTATTGGTAGCGCTCGACCGATTTAGGTCCACGCACAGCGTTCAAGATGTTGCCCAAACAGTGAGAGCCATGTGTGAGGCGGAATCAGATCGACTGGACTCGGAGATGTCCATGATCCGCTACATCGCGTGGGCCATTCCCTCCATCGGCTTCTTAGGGACTGTTCGCGGAATTGGACAAGCACTAGGGCAAGCGCACCAAGCCGCTCAAGGCGATATTGCGGGTGTCACGCAAAGTCTTGGAGTCGCCTTTAACTCTACGTTTGTCGCGCTGCTGATCAGTATTCTGATTATGTTTTTGATGCATCAATTACAGCTTGCACAGGAACGCACGACGCAAGAGACCGAGCAATATTGTGATCAGCGACTCCTGCGGTTTTTAGAGTCCTAATCCGATGACTCAAGTTGCGGTTCTGGAAATTAGTGATCTAGCGCTGACCTTATTCCTCGGTGACCACCTGGCTCACAGCGAACCATGCTTCGCGACGTACGATGGTCAATGGCAATTTGGCCAGACCGCGCAATATCAGCAGCGAAAAAAACCTCGCGAGAGTGAATCCAGATACTTTGCGCGACTGAATACCGACCCACTCACTCAACCCTTGGGTGGGGTTCGCCATTACGCTGATCTCGTGTTTCTGCAACTGAAGGCCCTGCATGCGCAATTTGAGAAGGAATACACCCATCTTTACCTGATTCCGCCCGCTCACTACTCGCGTGAACAACGCTCGCTGCTACTTGGCATTTTAGAGACAGCAGCCCTCCCCGTCGCCGGATTCATTGAGCCTGGGTTACTCCCGGCCGTCACCGACGAACATTCGCCGGGCGATCATGTTGTTTTAGATATCGGCCATTCCTCTGTCACTGCCCAACCTTTTTCTCAAGATGCAGAGGGCGCCTCGATTAGTGCTGGACAAGCACTGGTCGTTTCGGATCGTGGTCTAAGTCAGATGGTCGAGGGATTAATGGCACAAGCTGCAGAGGCGCTAATCAAGCAAGAGCGATTTGACCCACTGCGAAAAGCGGCAACCGAGCAGCAGCTATTCGATTGCGCGCTCGCGTATTTTGCAGGTAGCTCTGAGATAAGCAGCCCCATCACTATTGGCCATGATGATGGCGAGCATCGACTCCCGGTGACCGAGGCAATGATTCGCGCCGCTACGGGTCGAACGATCTCACACATCATTGAGCATTTAGCGGATCAGTCTGTACCCGCCATTCTTAGTCACCGCCTAGGGCAAATACCGGGACTGGCAGATCAACTGCGCTTATCGAGCCGCCAGGAGGTCATTGCTCGCACCTCTCCCGCGCTGGGCGCTCAATTCCTAGCGGTTGCAGACCAATTTGAAGCAAACGAATCCGGGCAACAATTCACCCGACTAAGGCGTGTCAATTCGGAGAACCAACCTCAGGCTGCTCCGACAAGGGAAAAGGCGACCCATCTACTCGATGGATATCATGCCGTCGCCATTGGAGAAACGACGTCTCCTCGGCTCTCAAACCTCGGGTTTACATTCGTAAAAGAAGGCGCCGATCTGAGCATTCAGCCGACGAATGGCCTGCTGCTGAACGATACTCCCATTGAATCACCGCAGGTCATTTACGCCGGCGATCGCATCACTATTGGCAGCGACTCTCTGCTTGCCATCATCGTAGTGCAGTAGTCATGGCCCGCCGTCGCGCCACCAATGTGTTCAGCCTGACCTTTTTGGACATCATGTCCTGCGGGTTTGGCGCCGTCATCCTCATTTACATTGTCATCAAC
>Ga0181575_10001364_pt1 | contig 17588 bp, 8 predicted proteins | sample 101ome_23_FD_145599 | JGI IMG/M metagenome (GOLD analysis project Ga0181575, IMG submission 145599) | Coastal salt marsh microbial communities from the Groves Creek Marsh, Skidaway Island, Georgia - 101411CT metaG (spades assembly) | ecosystem: Environmental > Aquatic > Marine > Intertidal zone... | reverse complement strand
TGCAACTGCAGCAATGGCACAAGAAACTGCTATAATTACAAGAGATGCTGCATTAAGAACTGCGGATTTAACTCTTCAAAAACTTAAGGATCAATTAACTGATTTAAGTTTTGAAAGACAAATGGCGCAAACATTTGAAAATAGTTTTAGAGACGGATTAAATAACGCACTTTCTGGGTTAATTTCTGGAGATATGAACTTCAAAGAGGCAATGCTATCTTTTATAAATACAATTGCAGATGCAGCAATGAAAAAATTACAAGATATGCTAGTTGATGCTATAATGGATGCTTTATTTGGCCCCGAAGAAGATTTAGCTGATAAAATGGAAAGAATTCTTAAAGAGGAACAACTATCCACAAAAGTCGGAGAGACTATAGAAGACAGCGGTACTAGAATGGCCGATAAACTAAATGAAGTTTTAAGCCAAGAAATACAAACCAAAGTTAAAGTTGAATGCTGCGAAGGTAATTCAGGTGGAGACGGCGAAGGATTGGAAGACGCCGGCAAAACGATACTAGGTATTGCAGGAGTAGCCGGGGCAGGTTACTTACTTATGAAAGGTATGCAAGGAGGAGGCCAAATGGAAATCAAGCTGCCGGGCCTAGAAATACCAATACCGGGATTGCAAACTTCTGAGTGGTTTACTGATGCAGCAGGTATGGAACACATGGTAATAAAAGCAAGTCCTGAGACTCTAACTTTTTCGGAAAGAATAGCAGCAGCAGTTGATGGAGTACCTCTTTTGGGAGATTTAATGTATCAGCTTACTGGAGGCGATAGTGGAGGAGGATTTGTACAAACTATCGGGAAGATACTTGCCTCTCCTTTAGGACTATTAGGAAACTTATTCGGGGGCGGCAAAGGGTTTGCCGATGGAAGCTCTTTTGCTAGTCTGCCAACTCCTACAGGTATTCCTTTCGGCCCCGCAGCCGGAGGAGAAGGAGGAGCAGGAATTTTATCACAAATAACTGGTATGTTTTCAAAGTTTCTATATGGTAGCAAAGGTACAGGAGGAGCACCTGCCGAAGGTCTCTTAGGATTTATTTCAAATATTTTCGGAGGATCTGAAGGTTTTGCGAAGATAGGTCAATTTATAATGAAACTTTTATCTCCGATTTTGGCACCCATTTTAGCACTTTTTGGAGGCGGTTTTGGAGGAGCGGGAGGGCCGGGAGCAGGGGCAGGATTATTAGATCTTGTGGCTCCAGTTGCTGGTATGTTCGGATTTGCTAGATACGGAGGAATAATGAGGCCTCCAAAAGGCTATAGAACAGGAGGTATTGCTTCTGGGTCTTCAGCAGGATATCCTGCATTGCTTCATGGTAGAGAAGCAGTAGTTCCTCTTCCGCATGGAGATAAAATTCCTGTAGATTTAAAAGGTGCGGGGGGACAACAAAATAATATTGGTATAACAGTAAATATTAACTCAGATGGTAGCACAACTACTCGGACAGATGCTTCCCAAGACGAAAAGGATGGAAAACAGTTGGCACAAACAATAAGTGCAGTTGTGGAACAAGAGTTGATAAAACAAAAAAGAGCCGGCGGTATGTTAAGCCGGTATGGAGCATAATAAATGGCATCTACAGTATCGGCAACGGCGCCTACTAGCCCAAGTAATGGGGATCTTTGGTTTGATTCCGTAAACTTAAAGCTTTATGTCTATTATAATGATGGAACTAGTGCTCAGTGGGTTATAACGGGACCTACAGGAGCTCGAGGCCCTACTGGCGATACTGGATCTCAAGGCCCGCAAGGAAATACAGGGCCTCAAGGTGTACAGGGCGCAACAGGACAAACTGGATCAACAGGTAATGATGGTCCTCAAGGCCTTAAAGGAGATGTAGGTCCTGCTGGTCCTGCTGGTCCTGCTGGTCCTGCTGGAAATTCAGGACCTCAAGGACCTAAAGGGGATACTGGAACTCCAGGAGCTACCGGTTCTCAAGGCGCTACTGGTCCTGCGGGGCCAACAGGTGCAGATGGCCCACAAGGCCCCAAAGGCGACCCTGGAAATACAGGTCCTCAAGGAGCCACAGGAGCTCAAGGAGCTACAGGAAATACCGGGCCACAAGGGCCTAAAGGAGATACTGGAAATACAGGCCCTCAAGGACTCCAAGGAGATACAGGTCCTCAAGGCCCTCAGGGAGCTGCAGGCCCACAAGGCCCTAAAGGAGATAAAGGAGATACAGGCCCCCAAGGATTTACAGGAGCTACGGGAAGTCCTGGAAGTACTGGACCCCAAGGCCCTCCAGGAAATTCAGGGCTGCCAGGACAAACAGGTGCAGATGGCCCTCCGGGACCTCAAGGCCCTCAAGGTGTAGCTGGACCCCAAGGACCTCAAGGCCCTAAAGGAGATACAGGTCCAGCGGGAGTAGACGGTGTAGACGGTGCTCAAGGCAGCACTGGATCCCAAGGGGCTCAAGGCCCTACGGGTCTTACTGGACCCCAAGGAGAAGAAGGACCAGCAGGACCAGCAGGACCAGCAGGACCAGCAGGTGCGCCTGGCGTTGATGGAGCTACAGGACCCCAAGGTCCCCAAGGCGCTAAAGGAGACACAGGGCCCGCTGGACCCCAAGGTAGTACTGGACCCCAAGGTCCCCAAGGAGCAACGGGTCCTCAGGGACCAATTGGACTTACTGGACCCGAGGGGCCCGCCGGTGCAGACGGTGCGGATGGAGCTGATGGTAGTATTGGGCCTCAAGGACCCGCAGGAGACACAGGACCAGCAGGTCCCCAAGGAGTTCAAGGTGAAAGAGGTTTTCCCGGGCAAACAGGTCCTCAAGGCCCGTCAGGAGCTGATGGAAATACTGGACCCGCAGGTCCTCAAGGCCCTACAGGAACTCCCGGCGCAGGCTTTACAGGAGGGTCTTATACGTATTCTACTGGAGTAGTAACTTTTACTTCAAATGATGGGTTAGGGTTTAGTACGGGGGATCTTAGAGGCGCTACAGGATTACAAGGCCCCGCAGGACAAAATGGAGTAGATGGAAATACAGGGCCGCAAGGTGCTCAAGGACCTACAGGTCCTACAGGTCCGCAAGGGGCCACAGGCTTTGGTTTTACAGGAGGAAGTTATAATTCTTCTACAGGTGTTGTAACTTTTACTTCAACAGATGGACTAGGGTTTAGTACTCAAGATTTGAGGGGAGACGGTAATAGAGGAATCTCATCTGCTATAGTAAATACAAATGATGACCTTATTCTCACTCTAGCAGATGGAACAAATATAAATACAGGAACCGTTGTAGGTGCGACGGGAGCTACTGGTCCTCAAGGACCTCAAGGTCCTCAAGGTCCTCAAGGCCTTACTGGAGCAACAGGCCCACAAGGAAATACAGGAGCAACTGGAGCAACAGGCCCCCAAGGAAATACAGGAGCTGGATTTTTAGGAGGAAGCTATAGCTCTACGACAGGAGTAGTAACTTTTACATCTGACGATGGATTAGGATTTAGCACCGCAGATCTTAGAGGAGACGGTAATAGAGGAATTTCTTCAGCAACAATTGATTCAAATAATGATCTTATTCTTACTTTGGCAGATACTACAAATCTAAATGCAGGAAATGTTGTAGGTCCTCAAGGCCCTCAAGGCCCTACAGGTGCCCCCGGGACAAACGGAACAGGATTTACAGGAGGATCCTATGATGCAGGTACAGGTGTTGTAACGTTTACTTCAACTGATGGACTAGGATTTTCTACTTCTGATTTAAGAGGTGCCGATGGTATAGATGGAGCAACCGGCGCAGATGGACAAGCAATTATAGAATTTGGTGTTGCCCCGAATAGTAATAATACTGCATATGCATTTACAGGCTCAGGATTTCCATCCTCTGTAGATAATCCTACTTTATATTTGCAAAAAGGACTTGAGTACCATTTTAATTTATTTGACGAAAGTCTTCCTTTAGCAAATACACATTGGAGTATTTCGAATTCTAGAAGCAATTATTATAGCACTTTGTTTGGAGAATCCACAGGAATAAGTGATGATGTCCCAGGCCTACTAAATCCAGTATCAGGAGGCGCTTCATTTACTACATCTAATGGTAATCCTGCTATTCTTGTTTCAACGACTTTCTCGATGGGGCACTCTAATGGAGCACATACTCGTAGAGGGTGGGGATACTCAAATGAATTTACTGTTCCGGCAGGAACAGTATTAACTTTTGATGTATCTTCTACAGGGCATAACTCGGCTTATGAATCCATAAATATGATAAGTCTTATAGACTATACAAATTCAGCATATACAATTTTATTTAACAGATTAAGTATAAATACTGCGTTGAATTCATCCGGAAGTAAAAGTTTTACAATTGCTCTCGCGGGTACTTACCGTATAATGATAGCAAGCGGAGGAAAACGAAACACGCCTAATGGTTTTTCTTCTTCAGATCAAACATTTTCACTGGTAGTGTCGAATCTTGCACTATCAAATGGCCAGCCTCTTTGGATTCAAGGCGTTTCAGGATCTTACGATGCGGCAAATGTACTCGGAACCTCTGATGGAGTAACAAATAATGGTGCTTCCGGCGGATCCATGACATTCCAAGTTCCTATGAATGCTCCAGATACTCTTTATTATGTATCTGAAAATAGCTCTTCAATGGCAGGAACAATTTATACGGATGATGTTACTGCAAAAGGTACTCAAACAGAATTTGAAGTCGTTCCTAATTCTACTACTGCATTTTCTTTTACGGGGCCAGGTTTTACTTCTTCTACAGACAATCCGACTTTATACTTACAAAAAGGTTTTACATATTATCTAAATACCTTGATTGGAGAAGATCCAATACCCGTAGAAACTCCCTTTTGGAATCTTTTGATAGATTTTAATGATAGTACAGTATTCGGGCTAAATACCGGTATAGCTACTAGCGCAGATCCTCAGGGAAGTTCGAGTGGTACTGCTATTATAGACATTGCTCCTTCAACACACGCTAATATACCTAATCTGCCCCGACTAGTCCTGACGACCGTCGTTAGTGGAGGCAATGTTAATTATGCCGCCACAAGAGAAGGCTATGCAGTTTCAAATGAGTTTGAAGCAGATGCAAATACTATTCTAAGGTACTATTGGAAGTCTACAATAAATAGCGGCGGGACAACACTAACCAGTAATCCTGCACAGTATCTTTTAGATTATACAAATAACACGGCTATAGTTTTACCTCCTGCAGTCGTTAATGGATATGGCTATCAACAACATACTATAACTGCAGCAGGAAAATATAGATTACTCTTTTTGTCGGGTATATCGCGTATATCATCATTGACTACTGTTTATACCGGCACCAACACACTTGAAGTTGCAGACTTTTCACTATCAAATGGTCATCCCATTTGGTTTCAAACTTCTTCCGGCGCATATAATGCTTCAAATGTTTTAGGAACTGCAGATGGAGTAACAAACAATGGTGCGGAGTCCGGAATTTTAAAATATACTGTTCCGATGAATGCTCCCGATACTCTTTATTATGTTTGTGAAAATCATTCTGCAATGGCAGGCACAATTTATACAAGTGATGTAGCGACGAGTGGAGGTTCTTCCAGCTCATCAATTCCATTTACAAAATTCTATATATCTGCAAGCCAGCCAAGTTCTACTATTACAAATAGTGCATATCTAGGTCAAAATGTAGGAACTTGGTATGAAGCAACATTTGCAAATGCAGGAAATACCGCAGGACTATCTCCAGATAATGCAACTCGAGATCCAACACTGACAGGTATAACTTTTAGTGGAGATAGGTTCTCCGGTTTTGAACAAGACGCAACCTATGAAATATCAGTACAGCCAGAAGTATACGAAAGAAATAGCACAGCAGGACAAAGGTACCACGGTTGGGAAGCAAGCACAGGAGCATTTAGTTCTGCAGGATGGTTAAGTCCAGGCACTGGATCATTTAACATTGATGGTATCACTGTATCAGATAGTATAATTATAACATTTGAAGATGCTACACCAGCAAATAACTGGGTTAGGTATATTTTAGATTCGGATCAAAGTGCTGATTATTGGATTGGTCAAGCAATACTAACCATAAAGAAAATAGGGTAAGGGAGACTACATAAATGGCATATAATTTCCCAGACAACCCTAATAATGGAGACTCCGTCACCTATTTAGGAGTTACTTATGTATACAATTCTTCTATTCCCGCATGGACAGTAGATACAGACTCTATTGCAGGAGTCAGCGGCTCAGGATATGGAAATAAATTTATAGTGGTAATTCCTCAAGATTCTATAACTACAGGAACTCCTGCATCTGATACTTATATAACTTTTGACAGAGGATTTAGTAGATCAGTTACACATAGAGTATTAAGTGCTGAATTCGGAGATGGTTATGATCAAACAGTAGGAGACGGAGTAAATACAAAAACGGATTCATTTTCGGCAAACTTTAAGAATAGAAGTGCTGCAGAAATCAATCTTTTAGCTGATTTTTTTGACCTGCGTAGTAGCAAAGAGTTTGAAATTAGAGTTCCAAACTCAGATGGTATTGAATCTATTTATGCTAGGTGCAAAAATTATACTATTACTTATGACTATGACTTATATCACAGCCTGACCGCACAGCTACAACGAATTTACACTCCGAGAACTTAAACCATGGCTACTTTTGACTACTATTTTGAGCTTGGTGATGTACCTGCAGGAACTTATGGGTATCATCCTCCTATTGCGGATGCTTCATCTAATTATACCGTAATTATGAAAACGGGCGATACTGTAAATGTTCGTACAGTATATGCAGGATCCGCAACTGATGCTAATGATATAAGATATATTCCAGCACCAAATAATGATTCAGGATTAAATGATCCCGACGCAACAGGAACCCCGGGATTAGATACAACTTGGACACTTACTGCCACTGATAATACTGATTATTATGCTAGATGGTTTTGGTTCACTTCTAAAACAGGAGGCGGATCTCTATCTCCGGCAGCTCAGTTATCGACTAGACTCTTAATTCTTCCGGATGCTTTTGGATTTACCGGACTGCCCAGTTTTATAGGTCCGGGAGGCGTAGAAGATATAGAAATAACAATGCCGGATGATCTGGAGCCCTTTTTAGATGGCACCTATAATACTGGCGATTATGACGGACCTGTAGGAGGTCCAGAAAAATTTTATTGGAAAATTACTACGGATGTAGCAGGTCAAAATATTGTTCCTTTCGGAAGTTTTTCTACACGAAGCGGAATTTTATCTGGGCCAAAAAACGGTACAACTATAAATGTGTCTCCTTCTTCGGGCTGTCCGACTGGAACATACTATCTCCACTTACACCACTTTAATACAACTCCGCAATTTAACTCTTCTGGGACCGCTACTGCTTCTACCACTGGAGGCGCAGATACTTTAATACAAACCTCTTCTTTTAATGTTCAAGAAGATCCATATATTATAGTAAGACAGTCTCAACAACAATCCATCGAAGATTCTTTAGTAGAACTTTTTGAAGTAACTTTGCCAAGCGGCACAGTTATATACTTACATAATGGGTTAGACTATGATTCTGGAACAATTGGAGAAAATATTTATTTTCCAGATCCTACTGGACAAACTATGAATGAATATTTAGCCTTTCCCATAGAAATAAAGGGTATTGAACATACGTCTGAAGGATCTGCAAATCGTCCTGCTTTAAGAATGGCAAATCTTCCTGTTTTAGCAGGTTCTAGAGGGGCAAATTTAAATGGAGTAGAGGATGAAGAAACATTATATACTGTTCTTCAATCAGAAGGATTATTTAGTGCAGATGATTTAACCACCTGTAAAGTTACGTATAGAAGTACATTATTAAAACATACTTTTAAGTCGGGAGACTCTCCGCAACTCGGAATAGAATTTCCAAAAGCAACGTATTTTATAGAAAGAGTATCCGGAGAAGACAATGTTTTTGTCACATTTGAACTTGTAAGTCCTGCAGATATGGAAGGTTTAGTTATGCCTGCACGTTTTGCTGTTGGAAAATATTGTGCTTGGGAATACCAAGGTCTCTTACACGGACGAGGAGGCTGCCCTGTAAATAAGAACTCTTTTTATATGTGGTTTGATGAAAATGATCGACTAATTACAACAGATCCTACATCTAGTGGAATTGCAACATGGAGTAGTACAGCAACATTTGAAAGTAGAATTACTAATGGGACTGCGCAAGGAGATTTAGTAAAACGAGTGCATCCTACAGTCGGAGGGTGGCAATTTTTTGAATGTATTATTACAAACTCGGGCAGACAGCCCGAAAAGTACCCTACTTATTGGAAAAGATTAGATATATGCGGAAAAAAATTAAGTTCTTGTAAAGTAAGATTTCAAACTCGACGAAGTGCAATTACAGGGTTTGCTAGAGGATCGATAATTCCTGATGATGAAACACACAGAAATTCTTCTGAGCCTTTGCCTTTTGGGGGCTTTCCAGGATCTCGAAAATTTCGATGAATAAAATTAAAAATCATTTTAAAAAATATGCTCCCAAAGAAGCCTGCGGAGTTTTTATAGATAATTTTAAATTTATTGAATGTAAAAACATTTCAGAGGATACTGATACTTTTTGTTTTTGCCCAGAAGAGTACTTCAATATTATAAGAACATATAAAATAGAAGGAATTGTTCATAACCATATCAATGCGCCTAATACTCCTTCCAATTGGGATATAACTGGATGCAATGCAATGGCTATACCCTACTATATTTATTCTTACCCAGATATGAAATTAAATGTATTATTACCAAAGTTAACCGTAGGAGTTAAACAATGAGAAAAGTTATTTTTGAAGGAGAACTAGGAGAAAAATTTGGAAAAGAAACGTATATTGAAGCTTCTTCCTTTCAAGATGTAATCAAATGTTTTATGGCAAATTTTGAAGATTTTAAACAATATTTACTAGACTCTGAAAAAAGACAAATTCGTTTTATTTGTAAAATTAATAATGTAGCAGTAGGCGAGCACGAATTAACTTTGCGCTATGGAGAAGGAGATATGGTTATAACTCCTGTACCTATTGGTGCGATCTCTCTTAAGGGTTTCTTCAAAGCAATCGTAGGAATAGTATTAGTTATAGTGGGTTTAGCGACTGGACAGTGGGGTTTAGCTTTACAAGGTGTTTCAATGGTTTTTTCTGGAATAGCAGAACTACTTGCCCCAGACCCGGGAGAAGATGAAGCAGCCGGGGAAGATTATCTCTACTCAGGTACAGCACAAATTATAGGAGAAAATGACCCAATTCCCATTTGTTATGGGAGAATGAGAATTCCTGCAAAACCAATTAGTTTTGATATACGAGCAAGTAATGCAATAATTTCTCAAAATAGTACAAATTCCGATCATTTGTATGGAGCAAAAGGAGGAACCAGCAGACAAGCTAGTACTATGAAATTTACCGCAGCAATTGCATCAGCTACAGAATTGACTTTATAAGAGAAAAATATGGCGTCGTTACTACAAGAGATAATAACTCATCCCAGCAGAGGAGAAAATAGAACTCCTGCTGTGGGAACGTATATTGGTGGAGAGTACCAAAATGTTTCCTATACTGATCTAATAAGTGAAGGTCCTATATGGGGTCTTGTTGACGGCGCGAAATCTGTATATTTTGATGATAATCCCGCTGAAGATGGCAAATATGCCGGGTATAGACCAAAAAGAATAACTGCGTCAATTACTTTTGATGGTAGTAGTACTACGGGAACTTTAGATAATGACGTGACTTTACCTGAAGATATAGAATTAGGGCAGGGACGAGAACTAGTCACTATTTTACATAAAACTTTTTTTGTAGATATAACTTCTAAAAGTAAATCTAATTCTGGAATTACTTTCGGACTTCAAACAAATGCAAGTACTCCTTCTCCTTTTAATTTTTCAGCGGCACAGTTTGAAACCTCTACCACAGATTCTTTTGCTAGAATAGCTGCACTTACATTTTTATTTCCTTCAGGTCAAGTAACTAGATTTAGTCTTCAAGGCGCTTTAGCAGTTAATAGCACTACTACTGCTACTATGGAAGCTGCATTTAATAGTGTTTCTACAGGACTATACGATGATATACTTGTAAATTCAACAACTGCTTATATCACAATAATTGAACACCGAAAAGTAACTTCTATTAATAATACTAATAGAACAATAACTGTATCAGGAAATGCGCCAATAGCACAAACTTCTTTATTTTGGTTAACAGATGCAGATACATTTAACTCAGCTATAAGTACGGGCACTAATGTTGATACTACGTATAACGTTACTACTCATATTGCAAAAATAGACGATTTAATTGTACAAGAGAATTTTGGTACTGTAGATCAATATGCATTACCTAGAATTCAAAATGTAGGGGGCTCTGTAGCCGTAGTTCCTCAAAATAATAGATCAGAGGAAATAGCACAATTTGATTATAGAGTGTATGATGCATCTCCAAATACTTGGGACCAAAGTACAGGTCACAAAAGTTTAGTTCCACGCCCGATTGAACCTCAATATTTAAATCCTGAAGGAATCGAGCCACCGGAACAAGGTGATCTAGACGCTTTAGAACCTACTTCAAAAGAATTCAGCGCCAATGATTTTGGATTAACAAGCCAAACTCAAATAGCCAATGCAGATACTATACAATTTGATATAATTTATCCTCAAGGGCTAATATATTTTGGAGGAGACGGCGCTCCTAATTATTACTATATGACCGCAAAGTACAGTGTACTTTTAGAATTATACAGAGGCAGTACTAGATTTGCATTAATAAATTTATACCCCAATTTATTAATGCACCAAGGAAAAAGGCAAGGCTCTTTGGTTTTTACACATGAAGTAGATATTAATCAATTTAGAATAAAATACGGAGAGTTTGATAATTTTAAGGTACATTTTTACAGAATTACAAGACACAACGGCGCTACAATGCGCGCAGACGGAACAAGAATTAATAAAGATACAAACTTTTGGAATGTTATAGCAACAGCACAAATTACAAATTGTGGAGCAACTTTTCAAGATAAACTTACGTATCCTAATTCTGCATTAATTAATACTGTATTTTCTTCTCGACAATTTAAAACGGCTCCTAAGAGAACTTTTGATATAATGGGCCGTTTAATAAAAGTTCCGTCAACTTATACACCTAGAGAGTACTCTGATACAGGATTAGCAAAATATCAAGGATTTTGGAACGGCACTTTTATAGATAATGTTTATACGGACAATCCTGCTTGGATCTTTTATGATCTAGCAACAAATACTAGGTATGGAGCAGGTAAATGGATTGATCCTACTTTAATGGATAAATATGCATTGTATAGAATTGCAAAATACTGTGATGAGTTAGTACCCGCTAGTGAAGAAACGGAGGCTAGCTTATTTGAAATAGATGAATTTTATGAAATTAAAACTTTAGGAAGCCAAGCAGCTTGGAATGAAATGGCACGTACTTCTGGAATAACTTATGCGGAAGGAGACAGAGTTAGAGTTTTAGAGCTGGCTACTACAAGTAGTTCTGCAACAGGGGTTAGATACGAGCCTCGATTTAGAATGAATCTATATCTATCAAAAGCTGAGGCAGTGTATAAGGTTTTAAAAGATGTATCAAGTGCATTTACTTCTATTCTATACTGGATGGATTCGCAGTTAACTTTGCTCCAAGATGCTCCTTCTAATCCCGTGCATACTTTTACAAAAGGAAATGTAACAGGAGGAAAGTTTCAGTATCAAACTACTTCATCAAAATTAAGACCAAATCAATATATAGTTTATTTTAATGATCCTAAAAGTAACTATGTACAAGTTCCTGTTATGTATGAAGATCCTGTTTCTATTGTTAAGCAAGGTAAAGTAATTACTCGAAATGCTGTTGCTTTTGGGTGTACTTCTGAAAGTCAAGCAATACGCTATGCTAAATGGAAGCTGTGGACAGCTCAAAATCAAAAAGAAATAGTTTCATTCGGAACAGGCCTGCAAGGTAATTATGTTAGACCAGGAGATATAATTGGTGTACAAGACGCGGACAGACAAAATGTAACGTATAGCGGACGAGTTAGCAGTTCCACATTGTCTACCGTGACTTTTGATAGAAATGTAACATTTAATGGCAACTCTACATATTTTTTAAATGTTATGTTTAGTAAGCCTGCAGCTATCTATACAGGGTATGATGATGTAATTGTAAATGGTACTACGTACACTTCAGGGGACTATATACCAGAAGCATATATTAGGACCCAAGGGGGCTCTTATGTACTCTCAAGTTTAGATACTGAAGAAAAAGCTTCCAACGCTTTCAAAGATACTAGTAGTGAGGACCTTCTTTCGATTGTTTGGAAAAAGTATACGCATGTTCGCCAATATGAAATTGATAATCCAAGTAGTGCAGGTAATTTTGTAGATACTGACGTTGTAACTTTAGCAAATAGCTTAGTATTCGAAGATAATATCTCAGACGGCTCAGTATGGTCTTTATTTGAAACTGCAGCAAGTGGAGAAACAGTTTTAGGCTCAGAAAAAACTTATAAAGTCTTGTCTGTTAAACAAGAAGAAAAAAATATATTTACAATAAGTGCAGTAGAGCATTATAATGCTAAATTTGATGCAGTAGATACAGACTATGAGCTGGGAAATATTCCGCCTAGTATATATCCTGAAGTAGAGCCGGAAGAAGTGCCGCCCCCTTTAAACGTAAGAGTTAAACCTCTATCTGATTCAGTAGCTGAATTGTTCAAAGAGTTTCAGCTACAGTGGGATGCTCCCGATACAATATATATTGCTTCTTATGAAGTTTCTGCATCTCCAAATATTTTTGAAGAAGGAGTTACTATAAAAAGTACAGGTATTACCTCCATGCAATTTAAAGATATTCCTAGAAATACTTATGCTTTAAGAGTTAGAACTGTATCTCCTAAAAAGAACGTTTCTCCTTGGGTAACTTATGTTCTAAAGTATGATGAAGCTTTAGATGAAGATGGAAATCCTATAGGAGTTGTTGATGATAGTATAGAAAGACTACATGGGCTGCCTGTGTGGGCCCATTCAAATACTAAAGGAAGGATTAAAAGTGAATCAGCGGTAGCGTCTTCCACAACTAATTTGTATCAAGTAACAAACAGATGGAGTTCTTCAAATACTCCTAGTGGGTATTGGAATGGTTTTACAAACATGCCCATGGTTACAAATATCGCAGCAGGAGATTATTATCTTTTAGAGGTAAAAGTAACTAATAGTAATATTACTTATGTTTCTAATGGCTGGAAGAGTCAAAATTGGATATGGAATGGACAAAGATTAGGAGACCCTCCAATATATGCAAGATTTGGATTAAATGTATCAGATACTCTTTTATTTAATGGAGAAGAGTATAAAAAAGGAAGTCTTCAAGAAGGGCCTTTTCCTTATACAGTAGGAGGACTAACCCTAGAATGGTCAGTATATGCTTTGCAAGGAGAAACAATTCAAGGCCAAGAAGGCTACGAAGTTTGGACTTTTGATAGTTTTGATGCAGAACTTGCCAGTTATGGATCTCCGGACTCTTATGCAACTATTACAGAAGCTTCTGGAAACGGAGTAGTAAACTTATCAGGAATAGCAGATAATGATTCTAGAGAGCTTTATATAATTTATGACCATAGTGTTCCTAAAATATTTTTAGGGTATTATGATCAAATTCAGCACGCGGCAGAATATGGGGCAGGGGGATTCTGGAGAGATGTAGGAGATGGAAGTGGAGGCAATGAATTGTCATATACTGCAATGACAGGTACGGCAACTTTAGCTGCAAATTCTACTACTCTTATCGGTACAAATACATTATTTACTACGGAAGTCAGAGTAGGAGATCTTATTAGCTTAGACAATGCATCCTCCGCACAAAATATAGCAACTCCTAGCCGTGCAGGAAAAGTTCTTTCTATAACTTCAGATACAGAATTAATTTTAGAAAATCCTTTTAGTACGTCCCTTACCTTGAGCTATCTATATAGAAATACTTATAGACCCGACTATTCAAAAGACGCAGTGATAGCATTTGTAGAGAGAGAATAATAGTATGCCGAATAATCCAATAAATACTCAAGTTTGGTTAAATACTCAAACAGGACAAGCCGATGGAGCGGGTCCTGGAAGTGATGATACCCGACAACTTGACGTAGAACGTGCCATAAATATGGGCATAGATGTCTATACGCCCGGAGGAGGTATAGACATTCAAGGTGCAGGAGCTTTTTCAGGAGGCAAAACTTCTTATGATGTAGGAACTGGATTTTGGTTAGGGTGTGATGAAGATACCTTAAAATATGAAGTCGCTATTGGTAATCCAAATAGTAATACTTTTAATTTTGATGGCGAGTATATAGATGCTCAAATGAGAAATCTTGAGCTTACAGGGTGGCTTCGAGGGCCCTCAACTTTTACAATTGATCCAGCTACGCACGGGGACAATACGGGAACTGTAGTTATTGCGGGAAATTTGCAAGTAGACGGTACAACTACCACTGTAAATAGTACAGTTGTGGAAATTGATGATATAGCAATACTTATTGGAGCAGAAGCAACTACTGCAACTCTAGCAAATAATGGAGGAATAATTCTTGGAACTTTTACTAATAATCCTTTTATTCTTTACAGAAGTAGTTACGATGCTTGGGAAGTGAATAAAGATTGGACTCCAAATACAAATAATACAAAAGATTTGGGAAATACTTCTAAAAGATGGCAAAATTTATATCTAGGAGGCACTGCAGATATAGAAGGTGCTTTACAAGTAGATGGAAATGTAGTTTTAGGAGACTCAACCTCCGATACAATTAAAATGAATGGAAGAGTCTTTAGCGATATTATTCCAGCAGGAAATCTTCAGCACGATTTAGGAGCCAGTGGATTACGATGGGCAAATTTATATGCAGGCAACGGGGATTTTTCTGGTAACTTAGATGTTGATGGAAATACAACTATTGGAGGTACTCTAACATCAACCGGAAATATCACTTCTCCAAATATGGCGGATGATTTAACTGCTACAGTAAGTGGTTCAAACATAAATATTAATTTAGTTGCAAATAATAATAGCGTACTAGGTAGTGTAGCTTTAGCCCCGGGATCAAATATTACTCTTAGCGAGGCTAGTGATATAATTACTATAGCTTCTACTCCAGTTCAATCAGATTGGAATGAAACTACTAGTACAGATCCTGCATTTATTAAAAATAAACCAACTATTCCAGCACCTCAAGTAAATTCAGATTGGAATGCAACTTCTGGACTTGCGGAAATTTTAAATAAACCTACAATTATTACACCCGTACAATCAGATTGGAATAATGCCGATCCAACTAATCAAGCATATATTAAAAATAAACCACATCTTGTAGATGACTTAGATAGTTTTACAGATACAAACGCCACACCCAATGAAGTAAAGATAAGACTTATAAATTCAAACAGTCAAGTAAAAGGAAGCGTAGTTTTAGATCCAGGAACAGGAATTAATATCACTGAGTCTGCAAATACAATTACTATTTCTTCTACGGTTTCAGGAGCTGTACAATCAGATTGGAACGAAACTACCAATACAGATCTTGCATTTATTAAAAATAAACCAACTATTCCGGCAGCTCAAGTAAATTCAGATTGGAATGCGACTTCCGGTGTAGCAGAGATTTTAAATAAACCGACTATTCCTACCACAGTATCTTCTTTAACAGACGTTACAATTTCGAGTATTCAAAATGGGGACATTTTAAAATATAATAGTACTACTAACAAATGGGAAAACGTAAGAGACAGCGTAGTTCAATACTCTGTTAGTCCATCTCCTTGTGGTCATTATTATATTGATATAGTTGAAAAAGGAGACGTGGTTACTGTACAAGCTGCTTTGCACATTGCACAAGAACCTGGAGGTACAAATGCATGGACATCTACAATTCAAGCACCAAGTGGAGGAACTGTTCCTGCCCCAGCAAATAGTATTGCAGTAGGAACTGGAATGACAACAGGAACTAGTAGTAGTGCATATAGAACTTACGTGGCTCAAATTGATCAAAGTGGAGTTATAAAAGTTTTAAAAACGGGATCTACTACTGGATTCGCTACTGTTGATGAAGTAAAAGCCGGAGGAGCTGACTTTATATTTATAAACATAACGTTTATAAAATAATACTTCGAGACATCCTTCAAAAAATATATCTTGACAAGGCAGGTGTGCTTTGTTATAATCATACCATAGAATATTTAAAAAAAGCCTTCTTTAGTAAGAAGTTAGCGCCCTTCCAATGAATAGATTAGTGACACTTGTTAAAAACGATACAGGACCTGATTTAACTGTAGTTATTGTCAGAAATGAAAATAATGACAGATTTGTCACTGATGCGGCAAATGTATTTTTAAATATTCGACGAAAAGATACGCCTACTGCAATTGTGAGTATACCTGCCGATGAATTTAAATCTACAGATACTCAGGGACAGTATGTTTTTAATTTGAAATCTTTTTTAACTCATGCCGATGTAGATGACGATTTTTATGAAGGAGAGGTAGAATTTATAGTACCAGCAGGCGTCGACGAAAATAATAATCCGCTAACAGATGTTTATACAACATTTGAGCAAATTACTATACAGGTGCGGGATGATTACACATGAGCGGAAAGTTTCGATTTATATCTCTAACGGACTCTTCTTTATTAATAGCAGATAGTTCAGATACCGGAATAGAGATAGATGAAGCTTTTGGCTTAAATCTATCTTTTTTAGATGTGCGAATTACGCACGAGCAACTATTAAGATTTTTTCTACTTTCTGACAATGCGAGAGTTTTTGATTTCTTTTCTAGAATTGTTTATTATCGTAGAAAGTTTTTTGAAGAAATTCCTACAGAAGACGTAGTAAAACTCGCTGTAGCTTTAGCTACAGAATTTGAAGAACTATTTTTAGAAGATACCGATTTTGAATATTTTCATTTAAGACGTAGACTTCCTCAAGATAATATTCTTTTTTCAGAATCAATTAGCACGCCCAGAATTGTAAGAGAAGATGAACTTTTATTTTTAAGTGAAAAAGTTGCTAGAAGATTACCTGATTTAATTGCTAAACATGCAACTGCAGATGAAAAAACAGCTTTTGAATACATTGTTGAGTTTTTTGACGAAAGACTTGACTTACTTCATATACAGAATACACGGCCCGAAGATACTTTAGAGCTTCTTGAAGTTTTAAATGCGTATAAATTTGTTGGCCCGAAAGAACCAGTATATACTAAAGAAAAAGCAACAAAACTTCGAGGCTTACAAGCACCTCATGAAACTCAAATTTTAGACCCTTTTGGAGACGGATCTGTTCCTCAAAAGCCGGGATTTGATCACATAGTAGAATTACTAGATGAAAGAGTAGATTTAGTACGAATTCGTGGAGCAATTCAACAAGCAACGGGGACTAAAGAAGTCTTTTTAATTACTAGAGTAATTGAAAATCCAAATGATAAAATATTTTCAGTTGTACAAGAACTTTTAAAGTTACATAAAAAGATAAATTTAGATCCTACAGCTCTTTCTTTAGATATTGCATATTTACAAACGGGCAGAAATACT
>Ga0181575_10001359_pt1 | contig 17628 bp, 22 predicted proteins | sample 101ome_23_FD_145599 | JGI IMG/M metagenome (GOLD analysis project Ga0181575, IMG submission 145599) | Coastal salt marsh microbial communities from the Groves Creek Marsh, Skidaway Island, Georgia - 101411CT metaG (spades assembly) | ecosystem: Environmental > Aquatic > Marine > Intertidal zone... | reverse complement strand
TTTTTATAAGCATGTTTAATTAAAGCCCAACCAATTGGTATTTTTCCATCTTTAGCAATAAAAACTTTAGATTTATTTTTAATTTTAGTTTCACAACTATCAACATATAAATTGTATATAGCACCACCCGAAATCATTTTTTTACAAGACTTATCTTCATATGAATTTAAATCATTTGGATCTTTTGAATAAATTCTTATTGGCACATATATAAATATTTTTATAACCTTGACACAGTAATATATTAGTACTAATATCTTAAAATGAAAGAATCAAATAAAACCGTCTCTACATTAATGAGATTTATAGAATCTAGAGAAAAAGAGTACAAAGAAACATTAAAAAGTTTTCAAAATGAACATGGTAAGTATTTCATAATGGAAGAAAAAGATGCTGTGATAATTTCTTGTTACGAAAAATTTTTAAAAGATTTAACTGAGTTAAAAAAACTTATTTTAAAATAAAAAAGACTATATATAAACTATATGAATACTATTGAAGGAATGGAACAAACACCAACACTTAATTTTGGATTACAAGATACTACCGCAGTAAAATGTTCTGATTGTAATGGAAGCGTTTTTCAAAATGGAGTTATTTTCAGACGAGTAAGTAAAATCGTAGCCGGAACCGATAAAGATGCTTTAGTACCAATTAATGTACCATATTGTATAAACTGTGAAGCTCCTCTGCAAGATTTATTACCAGCTGAACTTAGAACATCACAACCTGTTACCGAAGAAAGTAATTTAATTGTTTAACTAACCATTTAACACTTGTCTTTTTGAAATATCACTTTCTCTGACACCCATTTTTCTTTTTAAAAATGTAAGTGCAGCACGTGGACTCATTGTACCACAATTAAAACCTAGAATGTTGTGTTTTCTACAAAAGTTTTCAAGTGCTATTAAATCTTCTTCATCATAACTTTTAATTGGATCATCATCAATTGCTTTAATATCATTATTATTCTTTTGACGATTCAATATAGATTGATATGGATCAAAAGAAGTTGAATTAGTATTGGAGTTTACATTATGTAATGAAAACAAATTACCTGCATCTATGGAATCCCACTCACTCATTAGAAATAATAATCAAATCCAAAATATTCGTCTAATTTTAAAAACTCATGTTTTCCAATTACTTTAGTAATTTTATCACGATTTTTGGTATACCAACTAGGTAGTTTACCATCATTCCATTTTTTTGTTAACGGAACATTTAGAAAGTGATCAGCGCCATTAGTAATATCAGAAAGTTTCCCAGCTTTAGCTAAATTAACCATTTCAGCCGCTTTTTGGTATTTAGGACTACTTTTTTTCTTTTGAATAAAACTATTAATAGAAGAAGCATTTCTAGCAACACTATTCCATCCACTAAATTGATATTTTTTCAGTGAAGCTTGAGCAGCTTTTTTGATATTCCCATCGCCTCGATTCATAATAACATTTAAAACAGCTTGCATACCAATATCACCTTCGCCAGCAGCTTCATCTACAATTGTAGCAATAACTATGTCTTCATTACTAACCCCTTGATACAAACTATCATCTGAAGATTGTTTTGTCTTTTTAATGAATGGTTTTATGTTAGCTATTTTTCCGGTATTATCAATTGGTATAATAATATCTTGACCAACCCTAATCAAGTTTCTATTTTTAATATTAGGATTAGCCCTCATGATAGCATCCATTGAAACACCTGCATCTTCAGCAATTTTACCTAGTGTATCTCCACTTTGAACTTTGTAAACTTTTACTGGTATTTGTTTAGCAGACTGTCTAATTGTTTGTACAATTTGAGAAGCAGGTACAGGTTCTTTTGCCATTAATGATTTTAATCCAGGAATTCCTACAGTACCTAAACTTAAAAGAGTTGCGAGTGCTACCTCTTTAAATCCTTCATTCAATTGAACTGACTCATCAATATCATCTAATTCTCTGCCCTCAGGACCAAAGTGGTCTAAATGATGATATATATCGTCTAAATACTCACCTGCGAGATTTAGTTTAGCTTTAACCCAATCTTCTAATTTAGTATCGGGTTTTAACATTGACTGTAGTTCTTTAGAATCGCTGTTGATTTGTTTTAAAGAACCCACAGCCATACTACTATCAAACTCTTCTAAAAGTTCTTTTATGACCTGTTTATAAATCTCTCTGACGGGTTTACTTTTAGTTTTAACACCCTTTTGTCTTAACTTTCTAGCTCTACAATGAGCTTTTTGTCCAAAACCTTTTGGATTATTACAATCAATACTTCTCTTATACTTCATAGACCATTTTTCATCGATGGTCTCACTATCATTATAAAATTTAAGGTAATCTCTTACAGTAGATACATAATCAGTTGCATGGTTTAATTTAGCTTTAACCCAATCTTCCAAATTGTCATCAATGGAAAACTTATTTTGAAGCTCATCACTATATTTGATGAGTTTTGTGATGTCACTTAATGCCATTTCTGAATTTTCATTTATCATATCACTAAAAGTGCGTATTACTGTAAGAGATTACCACCTTAAATTATCCTCTTTTCTTTTTAGATAATTTACCCAAAGTAAGAGCTAATCGAGCTCTCTTTCCTAATTTACCACCTCTTTTAGCAGCTTTTTCTAATTCACTTTTAGGAATATCTTTACCAGCTGGAATTCCTAATTGTTTACGGAGTGCTCCGGGTTTTCCGACAGCTTTTTGAATCCACTTCCCATTTTTACCTTCAGCTAAAGCAGATTGTTCTGCGCCCTCGTCGTCGCCCATTGCCGGTGGCAATTGATCATCAGTTTCGGTTTCAGCTTCTCCACCTTCAGCTTCACCTGAAAGTTGTGCCATTAAAAGATCGTGCAACTTTTGAGCAGTATCTTTGTCCATTGTAATTGTAACAGTTTCTTCTTCAACATCTGCAACTGGATCTTCCGCACCAGGTACTTCTGCTGGTGGAACACCTACAGTTGTATCAACAGATGTGTCTGTTACACTTATGTCTTCGCCTTCTTGTTCATTTAAGGTACGGCGTATAATATCCTTAATTGATTCTTTTAGTGATTTTTCTTTCATAATTTTGTTATTTGGTTTTTTAGATTCTTCTAGATCGTCTGTTCTTTTAGCATCGTACCAATCATCAGGATCTGATCCTTTATCAGCGGGAACTTGGTATTCTTCTCCACCAGGTGCGACATCTTGCAGTAAACTGAAAAGGTCTTCGGCAAACACTTCAAATTCATTTGTGACATTCCAATTTCCAAATTCATCTTTTGTAAGTCTATTAGGATGATTTGCTGGTACTATTATCGTTATAGTTTCTTCATCATTTGGGTTTTCAACCACAGCAGCAACATCTTTGTTTATTGTACTGTATGAATCTTTGTTAGAAACTTTATCGATAACAGATTGAACATTATTAGAATTAATATTATTGACAGATATCAATTCATATGTTGATTCACCAAGTTTATATTTAATAACTTGATACACTCCAACTTGTTCGTTTAATACACGATTGACAATTTTTTTAATATTTTCTTTCATTTTGTGTTTACTTTCTGCGTATCCTACATAATCATATCCGCTTAAATATGTTCCTTGACCATCTGGAGAAACTTGTGCTGGGAATGGTCCATCATATGCTCTTCCACGAATATCATTATTAGATTCACTCATTCTCCAACCCCCGCCTTTCTTTTTGTACCATTTAGCTGCCCAAGCATTTGCATATGCGCTTGGATAAACATCGAATTTTGATTTAGCCATAGATTTAGCTCTAGACCACAATGACGGGTTAGTAGGCTTTGGTTTCTTTTTGGCTTTTTTCTTTTCTTGTAATTGAACATCTAAAGTTTTATTAACGATGGGTTCACTTCTTCTACCATCAATTTTTCCATCAGATGTATTACCAATAGTGCCAACAACATTATTACCAGCAGTACATGAATTATTTCCTATTCTAGCACTGTCATTGAAACAAGAATCAGGATCTCCATATCCACTTCCCATATTTGATGTTCCAAATTCTTTAGCTAACCCAGCCTTAATCAATTTTTGGTAGTAAACGGGATCTTCAGATAGATGGTCCATAGCAATTTCTTTAGCAACATTTACATCATTAGTATGTTCCATTTCAATTTGAATACCCATTGCTAATTGAACAGGATCTATTTCCTCTGGAACAACTTTGTCTCGTATACCGCCAACTAAATTTCGTAAATCTCCCATAATTATTATAAATAGTTTTTAATGGCCGTTTTTCTGAGGTTGATTGAGTTTTTCAAATGATTTACCACTTCCATATCCATAATCTATTGTCCACCTATTTCCATTCATAGCAGGATCTTTAACGATTGGATCATGTAATCTTCCGTCGCCTATATAATGCCAATTTGAATCACTGGGTAATTCAGCTGGCTTTCTATATGTTGGGTTATCTTGTTTAAAATTTGCCATTTTATCTATAAATATGTTTAAATTACCAGTTTCTTCGACCCCTTTTTTTATTGTACATATCCCTTATAATTTCAGAAATAGCAGATTGTTGTTTTGATTCCATCATATCGTCATCAGGAGCAGCATCTTTTTCTGGGTAAACTCCCAACATATGAAGTTTACTATAATATTTTGGGTCTTTCTTTAAATTTCTAACAACATTTTGTTTTGCTACATCTTTATCTTTCAAAACAAGCTTTTTCATTTCATATTCAATGCCTGTTATAACTTCATCAGGTGTAACTTTATATTTAATATCATCCACATCTTTATTATAATCCTCGGGATTCTCAGATGTATAAGGTCCATACGGAGCAATTTTCTCCATAGACCCACTAGCATCAGAAGTTAATTTACTTTTATCAACTAATGTTCCGAATTTAGCGGGATTTTGCACAACATCTGGACTACTAAATGTATCTACAACTCCAGGCTCAACTGCTCCAGGAATTGCTCCTCCAGCACCATATGGGAGGCCTAAAACCATTCTATCGCCCAAATCTTCGTTTAATTTCTTCATATTAATAAATATACCATTTATTTTTTATATTTATTAATATCTTACAAGCTATACATTTAATTGTACTAATATCGCACAAAAAAACCCCACCTCAATTTGGTGGGGTTTAATTTAATCAAATACAAGTTATTTAGATATAATTTTACCAAATCATTGTTTTTTTAATATATGACTTTGATTTATATTAAACAACATATCTTTATATTCTTCTTTTTCTAGTAATTTTTCATCTCTTATTAAATTTTCAACAAATGAAAAAGTTGGTCGATAATTTATATCGTCAGGTGGTATATTAACAGGATGCCAAAAGCATCGACGACGTAAAACTTCAAAATAAGAAAGAATGAAATATTCACTTGATTGTGGGATACAATTAGCCATTGAATTTAAATTGTGGCCCATCAGTTTGAAATTATTTTCGATAATATATTCTCTAAGAATATCCGGTAGCCATGCATCTAAAGTCGAGGGGTTAAGATTGAACGGGCATCGTTCACAAAGATCAATTAAAAAATTTCGTTTCCAGATAGCAGGTTGAAGAGATAATAAATACTGGAAATTATTATCACGATAAAATAGTGTGCTTTTATCAAATGGGTAATTATCTTTATCATATGGTTTCCATGAAAAGTTTGGGTTACCAAGTTGTGGTATTGGAGAAAATCCAAAATAATGTACATCTTCTTCCTTTATGAAATTTATTAGTTTTTGAAGATCGTTATATTTTATAGGTCGATCTACGATTTGATCATCTAACATAAGTAAAATATAATCTTCTGTTATTTTATTTAAACCTTTCATGATCGTGTCTCCAAAATGTGTAGCATCTTCACGATATTCTATATCAGCACTGGTATAATCTATCTTATCCTGATAAGGTAATTCTTCATTAAGAAAGTTATTTGATATAACACTTATTTTTAAAGGGTTTTCAGAATCGACTTCAAAATATTTTTTTAAAGTTAATTTCATTATAGGATTTGACCGTTCATTCATGTAATAGACAACTCTTATATTCTCTAAATCACATTTGGTGTTTTCTAACGAAATTTTCATAAAAATAAATATATATTCATATAGAATATAATGAAATTTATTAGTCATAGAGGCAATTTCAATGGAAGAAATAAAATTAATGAAAATTCTATAAACATTATAGAAAGTGTTATATCAAATGGATATGATGTCGAAATTGATTTATGGTATCACAGTGGGGACTTTTATCTAGGACATGATTCAGCCATACAGTTGGTATCAGAATGTTTTTTAAATGAGTATTCTGACAAACTGTTGATTCATTGTAAAGATGATGGATCGTTATTCCGACTAAATCGAAGTAATACTAAATTTGAGATATTTACACATGCAGATGATGTATTTACATTAAGTAGTAAAAATAGAATACTAATACATCCACACACTGAAACAAATTATAGAGGTGGATTATTAATAATGCCTGAAATGTCAAATTATGATTTAGATGAGGTTTTAAAATTTGAAGGTATTATTAGTGACAATATAAAATTTTATGAAGATTATTATAAATCTTTCTGTAAAATTAGAAATATTAATTAACTGTCTACCAATAATTTTAGTAGACAGTTAATAACTAAATATTATTTCGAAACAATTTTAATTAACTTAGCAATACAAGCCATAAAAGTTATCTCTTTATCTACAACCAAAGCATTCTGATACAGACTTTCTGATATCTCAACAATTACAGCAACAGAATTTCCATTATCGTATTCAGATGATTTGTTGTACAAAGTAGAATACAAATCATCAAAATGTTTAGTTCCAGCATCATTTACTAACTGTCTAATTTCATTAAATACTTTCTTATTTCCTTTTGAATTTCTCAACAACTCAATTAGTCTGTTTTTAATCTCAAAACCAGCACCTTGATTTTTAACATGTTTAATTTCACCAGAAGCAGATACTTGTTGTGAATAATTTACAACCTTACGAACATCGGGGTAAAAATCGTCTACAATCTTTTTAATATCTGTTAAGTCATATTTAACATTTTCATCTTTCAATAGATGAGTTAACCATACAGCAACATCTTTTTTAGATGGCGGTTCAAGTTGAAATACTTGAGTTCTACTAATCAATGGACTAATAATCTTATCAATATAATTACATGTCAAAATAAACCTAGTAGACTTACTATATGTCTCCATCAAATTGCGGAGAGACGCCTGAGAGTTGGCAGACATGTAATCTGCTTCATCTAAGATTACAATCTTTAAATCATTAAATCCCATAGTTGAAGCAAATGGTTTAATTTTATCACGAACAAAATCTACACCTGTATTATCCGAAGCATTAACATACATTACATCACATGGAATGTTTTTAGTGATGATTTTAGCAAGTGTAGTTTTGCCAGTTCCCGCAGTTCCATGAAACAATAGATGTGGGATGTCTTTCCTCTTGATGAAATCAGTTACAATTTCTCGTAACTGTTCATCACACATGTAATTTTCGATGGTAGATGGACGATACTTTTCTGCCCAAAGACCGTGATCATTTACAATAGATTCTTCTGTATCTGAAAAGAAACTCATGATTTTTATCAGTCAATGTTTTTAATCTCAAGCAAAAAGTAGTTACTGTGAAAATTATCATTATCAAATTCCACATTAGCAAGTCCAGCGTCACTAACTTTCAATACAGCATTTTCACAGTCATTATTACTGGTAAGAATTTCTTTCAAATACTTAGCACTAAAGTGAATAGTTTTTCCAAGCGTCGATTTACTTTTAGCAGGATCAATATCAATATTAATTCTATTACTATTGACATTACTAAATCCAAGTGTCATCTTAATCTTATTCTTCTTTCCAGATTTAGAAGATGTCAGTGTGAAAATGTCAACATCGGAAAGAGCATTCTTTGCTTTTACAAATGTTGTAATAAATTCTTTGGTTAGTGGTATTTCTAGATTGAAATCTGGCAACTTTTTAAGTTCTGGAGACTTTGGAATAACACTTAGGTCGGCGGTAACATATTGAATGTCTGTAGATTCACTTTTTAGTACCAATGATGTAACTTTGTTATTTGTTTCATTTGGACTAATTGATACATCCTCACCCAAGACTGTCAACATCTTTTTAAGTTTCAGCGTATCATTTACACCAATTTCAGTATCGCTTAAATCGGCGTTATCTTTAATCGTAACAAAACCTAAAACATTCTTATCATCACTAATCGCTGATGTCTTGATTGTTTTATCATCGGAACTAACAGTCCACTTAACAGATTCAATTGTTCCATTAAGAGAGTATTTATCAATAAATGTATTTAATGTATCTTTTTTCATATATTTTTTATTTTATCACAGAGTTAATATTTGTCAAACAGTTTCGAAAAATTCGGAAGGCAATTCATTTATATAGTATTTTGGTTTAATGCACTTTTCTAGTTCACCATCTTTATTTACCAATAAATCATTTATATCAATATAAAAATATCCAATCTCATAATCAGTATAAGCAACATTTCGCATTTGGTACCGAACTGTGGCATTTGATGCATCATTTGTTTTAAATTTTATGCTATAAATTCTTGGGTCTGATAATCTGAATAAATCAGCTTTTTGTATATACAAAACTTTATCAATGATTTGATGTTTGCTAAACTCGACCATTGGACATTTTTTTCCATATACAACTCTACTATAAGAATTAGAAACAACTGTTTTAGTTAATGTTAGAAGTTGTAACTCAGATCCTTCTTTTGGAATATTTAACTTATAATCTGACATCAGCAAACTATAACATAAAAAAGTTGAGTATCAATTTTTTTTAAAACGAAAAGAACTCACCCAAAGCTTTTTCATTTCTACTAGGATAATCCCAATTTAATATTTTGTAAAAATCAGATAATTTACCCTTCAACTCTTGTTCATACATTTTGTTTCTATCAACATATTGACTGATAAAATCCATGATTTCATCTGGATCAGTTCCATCGGCTTTTAACGCAATACAATCACTGCCAAATTCATTATGTTTTAAATAAACCCATTTAATTTTTTGTCCATGAAAAATGGGAGGAACGACTTTATCTAAATTCCAATGTTTTAATAAATCATTATAAAACAAAGCCGCTTTTCCTTGAGCCGTGGTACCTTTTATGTATTTAAATTTAGCACGACTTTTTGGATTGTAATCTGTTTTAGTTTCGCCACCACTTTTAAATTTGACACTAGTATTTTTAGCGATTTCAATAACAGAACAATTTGATAGTTCATCTTCTAGAAAGTTAAGAATACTTTCATCTACTTCCTCTTTATCAACTTTTTTCAAAATGTCATCCAGAAACTTTTTCATAAAATTTCTAAACCTCATAGGAAACGATGTTCTAACCACATCAATACCCTTGATTTCCATTTCGTCACATGTCATTCCAGCTTTATTAATGATAAATTGAGCATAACGCTTTTTAGCCAACCAAAAACCTGTCTTAGCAACAACTTCTTGTTTTGCATCAAATCTGTGTTTTTCAATGTTAAAGAATCGTTTTGCCATAATGTCATAAAACTTATTAACAAAAGTTTGAACTTCGCCAGTCACAGATAAAATTGCCTTTGTCATTTGTTCTTCATTATTGATATCAACCTCAGGCATGTTATTTTCAATAATAGGTAAAGCACTTGCGAAACATGAATCTGTATCAGTATAAATTACATAATCATCTTCTTTTTTCAAAGCATTTTTGAAATATTGGTTGATAGCTTTACCTGTCGATTTGATAATATCTTGTCCGGTAATAGTAACAGCACTCGCATTGTCTTTATCATAAAATCGAAAAATAGGAAGACCTAAAACTCCATAGATAGAATTGAGAAGAACTTTTTGTACTTTTTGTCGTTGTTCGTAAAACTCATACATTTCCATGTCACCGCTTTCATAATATTCTTTGGCAGACTTTCTCATGTCTTTTCGTTCATTAAACCACTTTATAAGAATCTCCGGAATCACTCCGTCTACTCCTTTGTGATAAATAGCACCATTACTAGCAATACTCAAATTTGACTGTTCAATTAAATCTAAAAACTCTTTGTTTGAATATGTAGCATTTCCAACATGGTATTTACTAATCTTGTTGGATGTAAATAATCGAGGCGTATAATTATTAATTCTTTGTTCAATATAGTCCGACATTGATGTTTGTTTTTGACTACTATCACTCAAATTTTTATAATCTTCAATTAACTCTCTTCTTCTTTCATCAATATAATCATTGTCGTACTCAACTTTATTAATTACTCCAATCTTTGTTTCTGGACTAATGTTGAGACTAATAATGATGTTAGGATACATCGATGTTAAGTCCAAATCAAAAACCCAATCATATCTACCAGGAATTGGAGCTTTAACATAAGCACCTTCAAATCCTTCTTCATTTCCATCCATTTGTTTTTCATATTCCTCACGACCACCAACTGGCTTGTTCTTAGCAACTTGTCCTTTACGTCTCAAGTACATAAGAATAGCTCCTTCAATAAATCGTGAACTCATTTGATAACAATCATATGGAACATGACCCTTATGACAAATAGCTCTTGCTAATTCAATGAACTGAAGTTTCTTTTCCAAAGCAACGATAATCTCAACGTCATTAATGTTATATTCAACATATCTGTTAATATCTTCTTTGAAGAGATCATCGAGACTTCCTTTGTAGGATATCTTCTCCATGCCAACAACTTTCTTACCTATAGCATTAAGTGCATAACTAGGTTCTTTACGAATGTTTAACTTTTCATAAAGTTTCATATAATCCAAATGTGTGACTCCACCTACGACTACTTTTTTACTCCAGTCATTTATATAGACCACGCCAATTGGACTAATTCTTTTTGCTCTAGAACTTCCAATCACTGATTTCATTCTTCGATATAGATAAGGCATATCGAAATCATCACTGTTCCAACCAGTTGTAATAGTTGGTTGAATTTCTTCCCATTTGGTTACAAAATGATTTAATAAACTAGACTCGTCGGTAAATGTTAATATTTCACGATCACCTTTACTAAAGTCTTCAATTAGTCCTTCTCTATCTAAAATAAAAGCGGTATACTTCTTGGTGACACTATCGTAAATAGCAATAGCAGTAATTTCCTTATCAGCTTCCGATACATTAGGAAATCCACCTTCAGTAGAAACCTCAATATCAAGATACATAACTCTGTGTCCTTCTGAGATTTCATCTGAATCTTCATATGCATCTATAAGAATTCGGGTTTCGATTGGGACATCGGATTCAAATAATGTAGGATCTTTTGAGCTAAAATTATAAACCTTGTCCAATTCATCACCAAATAGACTTTTATATTTCCCACCAGTTCGTTTTCTATATGCATATGGTTTGAATGGAAAATTTGTATATCCTTTTTTATCATCCCACAAATGACATATGTTTGTTTTTTTATCGAAAAAGATGTTTTGATACATGAATACTATGCTACCTTCAATTTGTTAATAAGTCCATCAAAAATTTCAAAATTTTCTGGTTTTACTAAATGTCTACACATAGCAATACGATTCATCAATTTTTTATGTTGAATTGATGGAAAAAGAGAAGGGGGTAGTTCAACATCTCTGAGAACAGGAGGGTGGGCTTTATTTATACAAAACCACAAAATTGCTAATTCGTCATCGTTTAAAGACTGTAGTTGTTGTAATGTCATTTAACTTTAAAACCAAATATATTTTTATCGTAATTTACAAATATTACATTATCTAATTTGGTTTGTAAAGCATTAATTTCATTCTCATGAATTTCTTTTTCAACATCATCAACATCTTTAATGCTAAAACTACTTCCTAAATTTCTTGACAAAGCTCTTTGTTTGGGACTCATTATGGCTTGGGGAGTTACTACTAAATAATCACCAGCTTTTAATTCTTTTTTCTTTTTACTACTTTTATTATCTAAAACAACAACATCACCTTCTAAAACATAAACTTGTGTGAATTTTTCTCCTGAATTGACATAAAGTTTTGCTTTACTGAAAAGAATCATTGCCATACTGGTACCAATTGTAACCGAAGGTTCTGATTCACTAATAATATAAGATTGACCCATTGATGAAAAATTGAAAAAGTGATTTTTTATATTAATAACTTCTGATAAAACAAAGTCATTAACATATTCCGTGTCTGTCTCATTATAATAAGATGCTGACTCTTCTTTTTGGGATATAGCAATTCTATGTGGCAACATCACAGTAGCAACCCCATTAGTAGATGTTGTGATGGATAAATTCTTTGTTAAAGTATAAGTTTTGCCTACAGTAGAAGAAAGAACGCTGAGATTATTGTTTTCTATCTCTGAAATTTCGTGTATACCTTCGATATGATAGAGAAATAAATCATTTGCGTGGGACAGTGTTGTTAATAAACAAATTATTAAAATTGATATAATTAATTTCATATATGTATATATATATTTAAATATATAAAGAATCTTTGTAGTATATAGATGAAATTTACAAAAAAGGGTGTCATATTCAAATTCAATAATTAGGGTTTAATATAACAATATAAATATGAATGTACTTATACCAATGGCTGGGTTAGGTCAAAGATTTCAGATTTCTGGTTATAGCAAACCGAAACCACTGATAGATATATTTGGAAAACCCATGATCGAGAGGGTGATGGATTCTCTGAAGGGCCCGCATATTAATTATATCTTTGTTGCCCAACAAGAACATGCAAACATGGGTCTGGCGGATTTTTTAAGTCCAATAGGAAAAGTAGTCTGGTTGAATGAGTTAACAGAAGGAGCTGCTTGCACTACATTGTTAGCAAAAGAATATATTAATAATGACGAGGAGTTAGTTGTCGCAAATTGCGATCAATATATGGAATGGAATTTTGAAGATTTTCTATCTCATTCAAAAAAATTTGATGGGTGTTTAGTTACTTTTAATTCTACCAACCCCCACCATAGTTACGCGAAAACAAAAGGTAATTTGGTCATAGAGGTTGCTGAGAAAATTGTTATTTCAGATAAAGCTTCGGCGGGTATTTACTATTTCAAAAATGGAAATCAATATGTTAAAGGCGTTGAACAAATGATAGAAAAAAATATAAGAACTAATAATGAATTTTATATTTGTCCTGTATACAATGAACTGATACAAAGTGGGCTCACTATTTCAACTTATAATATAGATGTTTTAAAAAAGCATATGTTAGGAACTCCCGAAGAGTTATCTATTTTTGTAGACAAAGTAAACAATCGGGAGGTAACCATTGGATAAAAGAATATTAATTTTTGGCGGAGGCAGTGATATTGCTTCAGCTATCACAAAAGATGGATACGAAACAATTTTCTGTTCTGTGGATGAGTGTGATATAACAATTCAAAAAGATGTTCAAAAGGTTTTAAAAAAATACAAGCCTGAAATTGTTGTTAATTGTGCGGGGATCTCAAATGTTCAGCTCGTGAAAAATTCTAATGTCAAAAAATGGTTGGATGAAATTAACATCAATCTAATAGGCAGTTATTTTATCGCTAGGGAATGTGCAGAATCGGGGATTAATACTATGATATTTTTAGCCTCGGTTGCTGGCAAATATGGAAAGTCTGAACATAGCGGATATTCTGCCTCAAAATGCGCTGTAATATCTTTGGTTCAATCTTTGGGGTTAGAGGGATATAATGCATATTCCATCAGTCCTGGTAGAGTAGATACCAAAATGAGAGAAAAAGATTATCCAGGTGAAGACAAACGTACAAGACTCCCAAAAGAAGATGTCGCTAAAGTAGTATTTGATTGTATTGAGAACAAATATCACCCAGGTGACAATATTATTGTCAGAAAACGAGGATTCAGAAAATTGACCAGAGTTGACAAAGGTGATCCATGGAAAAAATATTTGAATGTTCAACCATATGGGACGCCAAAAACAATTTAATTAAATTAATTTCTCATAAAATATATATAGTTGTGTTAATATTAATGATTTGACATACTGAAAATATCATATAAGATGTAATAATGTCAGATGAAGAAATAAAAAAGAATAAAGTAAGTTTTAGTCAATACTCAACATTTTTAAAATGTCCACATAAATGGTATTTAGACTATGTAAAGAATCTAAGAATTTTTGATGCAAATATCAATACAGCATTTGGCACTGCAATCCATGAAACACTACAACTGTATCTACAAACTTTGTATCAAATAAGTTTAAAAGAAGCAGAAGAAATTAATCTTAGAGAAGTTTTCATGGAATCTTTTAACTCTGAAATTAAGAAAGTAAGAGATAATGGTACTGAAGTGGATGAAGAAACTTTTACTGACTTTTGTTTTGACGGTGAAGATATTTTATCAGCTTTTACAAAAACAACTAATAGATTAAAATACTTTCCAGCAAAAGATTACGAATTGGTTGGTATAGAAATTCCAATTCAAATACCTATCAAAAATAATGTGGACTTTGTTGGTTTTATTGATATTGTTCTAAAAGAAAAAAACAAAGAAAAGTATCGTATTATTGATTTCAAAACCTCAAGTAGTGGTTGGAACAAATACATGAAAGAAGATGAAAGTAAATATGCTCAACTTCATTTGTACAAATCTGTTTACAGTAAAAAATTTAATGTTCCACTCAATGCTATTGATGTAGAATTTTATATTGTAAAACGAAAGTTATATGAAAATGTATCATTTCCACAAAGTAGAATTCAAGTTTTTGTTCCACCAAATGGACCCAGAGCAATTAAAGAATCAATTAATAGTTTCATAGAATTCTTGGACTATGGATTTAATTCAGATGGGACTTATAATACCGACAATGAATATCCAAAATATCCTGGTAAAGCTAAAAAGAATTGTAAATGGTGTCTTCATTATAAAAACATCTGCGATGGTAAAGCTTCCAAAAATATATAATAACTTTTTTTATTAAAAAATTTGATAACATATGTACATATGTGTATATGTATATCATAATATGTTATGAAAAGTTTTGTTACTACAGTTAAGCTTGATCAAGAGTTTTACACACAATTCAAAGAAATGAATGTTCGAGCAAAAATATCTTTCCAAGATTTTGTAAACAAGTGTTTAGAAAAATATATTAATGATGTTAAATTCAGAAATGAAATTAGCAGTAGTGTGAGTCAAAAAATTAGTTATGACGAACCATTTGAGTTATCAAATTTTAAAAAATCATGAGTAATACAAAAAAGAAAAAAATATTATTATTAAGTGACGACTTGCGTATGCACAGTGGAATTGCAACAATGAGTCGTGAATTAGTTACAGGAACACTACACCATTACGATTGGGTTCAAATTGGTGGGGCCGTAAAACATCCAGATGCTGGACAAGTATTTGATATGAGCGATTCATCCAATAAATTATTAGGAATTAATGATGCTTATTTAAAACTATATCCCGTTAGTGGATATGGTGATGAAGAAAAATTGTTTACAATTTTAGGAATAGAAAAACCAGATGCTATTATGCATTTTACAGACCCTAGATATTGGGATTGGTTATATAGAATTGAACATCAATTGAGAGAAAAAATGCCATTGACTTACTTAGATATCTGGGATGACTATCCATATCCCATGTGGAATAAACCATTTTATAAAAGTTGTGATGCTTTATTTGCTATTAGTAAACAAACTGATAATATTAATAAGTGGGTAATTGGTCCTGAATATTGTACTAGTGTTAATGGTGATTATGATGAAAACGGTAAATTAGTAAAGGAGGTTGTGTAAAATATGCCAGTTAAAGGAAAACATTTATTACATTATGTACCACATGGTATAAATAAAGATGTATTTAAAAAATTAGATGATGGAAACAATGTCGTTAAGAAGATGAAAAAACAAATTTTCGAAGAAAAAGAATATGAATTTGTTATTGGTTTCAATAGTAGAAATACGCATAGAAAACATCCTTCTAATTTAATTATGGGTTTTAAAACATTCTGTGATAATCTAAAAAAAGAAGAAGCAGAAAAGTGTGCATTAGTATTAAAAACAGAAGCAGTATGTGAAGCTGGAACAAACTTAGATCTTGTTAAAAAAGCAATTTGTCCGAACTATAATGTATTTTTAGCACAACAAAGACATACACCGGAAGAAATGTCTGCGTTTTATAATCTATGTGATGTGTTCACGAATGTAAGTTCCAATGAAGGATTTGGATTAAGTATCGCAGAAGCAATTATGTGTGAATTGCCAGTTATAGCAACTGTCACAGGCGGTCTTCAAGATCAACTTGGATTCACAGATGATGAAGATAATGTTTATGAGTTTGATTTAAAATTTGGTACCAACTCAACTGGTCGTTATAAAAAACATGGTAAATGGGCAAAGCCAGTTTTTGCTAAAACACAAACTATGCAAGGAAGTCCGCCCACACCATACATTTTTGATGACATTGTAGACTACACAGACATTTCAGAAGCTATAATGTATTGGTATTTAGCGGGTAAAGAAAAGCGTGAAGAATGTGGAAAAGAAGGAAGAAGATGGGCTTGCAATGAAGGTGGGATTAATTCAGAAAATATGTGTAATCAATTTATTAAAGCAATGGATTTTACAATTAATAATTTCCAGCCAGTAAAGAAGTTTGATATCTTTGAATATACAGATGAATTTAATACAGAAAATTTACCACATGGAGAAATTGGTATTGAACCTCATAAAATTGATATAGAAAAAATTAAAAAAGAATTACCATGAATATAAAAAAATTATCAGATAAAGCTAAAATTCCAACTAAAGGAAGTGATGGTGCAGCTGGATATGATTTATATACAGTAGAAACCCACGAACTAAAACCTGGTGAAATCAAATCATTTAAAACAGATTTGTCTATAGCAATTCCAGAAGGATACTATGGTAGAATTGCTCCTAGAAGTGGATTAGCCGCAAAATATGGTATTAATGTTTTAGCAGGCGTGATAGATAGTGACTATACAGGAGAAATTCTAGTACTACTAATAAACCATGGCAATGAACCTATTACATTGCCTTTAATTAAAGATGATAAAGAAACTGCTGTCGCCCAAATTATTTTTGAACAATGTAATTCTACAACATTTAGTGAAGTTGATGAATTAACAGTTACTCAAAGAGGAGATGGTGGGTTTGGTAGTAGTGATGTCAAACGTGAAACAAAAGATTTAGCGTCTACCCAGATGAAAAATATGCAAGAGTTATATGAAAACCTAGATAGTGCGCCATCATCACCTAAAAAAACTTACAGTGAACTAATTAGAGAAAGAGAACAAACATTATAGTATTATGAATAAACCATTGTGTGTAATAGCAGGACCAGTGTTTAATAGAAGTGGATACGGAGATTGGACAACAGAAGTAGCAAAAAGTATCATTAGATATGATAAATATGATGTGAAAATTGTACCCAGAAAGTGGGGAGTTTGTCAATCGAGGAGATATTTTGAAGAAGGTGAAGTTTCAAGTGAAGACATAGGTGTGTTAAATAGAATTATCAATGGACCACTAAATCAACAACCTGATATATTTATACAACTCTCCATCCCCAGTGAATTTCAAAAAATAGGTAAATATAATATTGGTATGACCGCTGGCATTGAAACAACAATAGCA
>Ga0181575_10001357_pt1 | contig 17634 bp, 28 predicted proteins | sample 101ome_23_FD_145599 | JGI IMG/M metagenome (GOLD analysis project Ga0181575, IMG submission 145599) | Coastal salt marsh microbial communities from the Groves Creek Marsh, Skidaway Island, Georgia - 101411CT metaG (spades assembly) | ecosystem: Environmental > Aquatic > Marine > Intertidal zone... | reverse complement strand
AAGAAAACCTTCTAGTGGTAAGACAGTATCACATATTCTCAAGACAGACAAGAAGCAGAATCTTCACGTTCAGGTGTATAACACTGGACGCAAATACGAACTGAATATGTATGTTGAGTCAGTAGAACTTGATGAAGCAAAAGTGCCAGATGGTATGAAGTTTGCGGGTGGTTATAATTACAAGGGAACTAAGCACGTATATTATACGAAAGGCAACAAAATGACTAGTCCAGTTGTCGTATACATTGATGATAAAATGTGGAAAGAGTTTCCTTCATTGCGTAAAGCAGAGAAAGCGGCAATTGCTCATATCAAGTCAATGAAAGAACAATCCATAGAGTCAGTTGACGAAGCCATTGATCGACTAAATCAAAATTTCCCTAACACGCTTAATGCGCTTGACGAAGTAGATTTGATAGAAGTAATGGTCAAGACAGGCGGTAAAGAAGTAGAAGTGTCTAAGATGACTCCCGCACAGATTGCTCAACTGAGGAAAGCATACGGTAGTATTGAGAAAGTAAATGTTGCTGGTCCTGCTTACAAGAAAGCAAAGAAGTTTATTGCTAGTCTGAGTAAAGATGAATTGATGACAATGGCGAAAGCAAAAATTAAGTGGTTGTCACAGTTTGCAGCATCAGAACTTCGTTTGACACACAACGTTAAGATGAAACCATCAGAGTATATGGAATCGGTTGAAATGTCTGATGGAGAAAAGATACTTGAAGAATCTCTTTATAAAGTAGAGATTGAGGGGATGCCTGCTTCATATATGCCAGGAAAAAGTCCAGGCGAAGTTAAGAACACTCTGAGACGATTACTTAAGAAGCCCGACTACATTCGTATGATCAAGCGCGTACCCGAAGCTGAAATGAAAAAGCATTTCCGTGATAAGGCTGCAGGTAAAGAAGAAGTTGAAGAGTCAAAGAAAACATTCTCTTCAATGATGGAAGCGATGGACAAGAAACTCTATGATAAATTAGAGAAACTTATGGGTCCAACGCAAAATGTTAATCAAGCGATTGATGTTGTTGCTAAGAACGTAACAAAAGGCGACAAGGTTAAAGCTAAGAAACTTGTCACACAAGTACTCAAACAGATGATGGGTGAAGAAACTTTAGCAGAAGTTCTTAGTCCAAAAGATCCTTTAGAAAAGTGGATTCACGATTTTGTACACTCTGATGACAAACGTTTTGAAGGTAAGTCAAAAGAAGAACGTATTCGTATGGCTACGGGCGCATACTATGCTGCACAGAAGAATGAAGCACTTGACCCTGTAGGTAAAGCGGATGCTGATATTGACAATGATGGTGATGTAGATAGTTCAGATAAGTATTTGCACAATCGTCGCAAGACCATCAAAAAAGCTATGAAAAGAAAGAAGAAAGAAGAACCTTCTGAATCAGATGATGACCAAAAGATTAGTGGCAAAAAGGAAAAAGTTACCATCAATCCTAAGATTGACGATAAGTAATTTATAAATAGAACATAGATAAAATTTAATAGGAGAACTATTATGGCATTATGGGGAAATACGGACGCACTTGTTGCTGCTCCAAAATATCTTGCCCCTACGAGAGTTATTGACGGCACAGATGTTGCTGTTGTTCTTGTTGGGTCTGATACGATTGTGTCAAACGATCACGGTTTTGTAACAGGTGATCCCGTAACATATACGAGTACTGGTGCTATCGGTGGTCTTGCTTCAGGCACTGTATACTTCGTCATTCGTGTAGACGACGATCAATTCCAACTCGCAGCTAATGCAGTAGACGCTGATGCTGGTACAGAAATTACTATTTCTGGTGTTGGTACTGCTACTGACGATACAATTCAGAAGACACCTTCTAACCTGTATTTCGTAGACTTTGAAGAATCACAACAGGCAGAAAACATTGCTCGTGGTTTGAATGGTCCAGGCTGGTGGTTGTACGATACTTATACTGACGGTAACGGTAACACTCGTCACAAAGCGGAGTGTATTGTACCGATGGTTCGTTCTGCTGCTGACGCTGGTGACCAATCAGATGACGCAGTTGTTGTTGATCGCACGATTACGATTGATTCACAGCCTACTGCTCAGAGTGTAACATCACCCGATCCTGCATCCTTCGTTGTTGCTGCTTCGGTTGATCCAGCAACTACTATCACATTCCAGTGGCAGGTTTCTACTGATGGTGGTAACAACTGGGCTAATTCGACTGCTGCAGGTGGTACGACTTCATCAACGCTTTCTGTTGTAAGTACTGACGCAGACTATGTTGATGCTAATCAGTTCCGTGTTGTTGTATCATCTAGTGGTGCGACAGACGTTACTTCTGACGCAGTATTGTTGACTATTGTATAATATAAGTAATAGGGGGTACTCCGGTACCCCCGAAGTGGTCCGAGTCCCGGCAGTAGCATTCCCTTAATTGGGTTTAAATTATAAGGAAAGAAAATGGCAGATAAAAAACTCACAGCATTAACTGCACTGACAGATCCCGTTGGTACAGATGTCATGATGATTGTAGATGATGTTGCCACAACACCAGTGTCAAAGAAAATTGAAGTTGAAGATTTATTTGGTGCTACATCACAATTGTCAGTTGGTAAAGTGGATATCTCATCTACGAGTTCACTTGAGTTAAACTCTACAACAACAACGAATATCACGGCTACAGGCGGTGTTGTTGTTACGGGTGATGTTAACGTAGTTGATAGTTTTATTTCACTAGCAAGCAGTTCAACAGCAAATGGTGGTGCTGCAGCAACTATAGACAACACAAACTCTGGTGGTATTCCGGTGGGAACAATTCTTTGGGACAACACTAAGCTGTACGTTGTTGTCGCATCTTCAGGTGCAGATGCAATTAAGTCGGTGGATTTAACAGCCGTATAATATGTACCCACTTGATAATGATAATTTTGAAGAGTTTGCCATAGCAAATTATAACAACCCGAATTGCGTATCGGTTCTTGAATTTCTAGATGATCTAAAAAAGATCCGATACGTGAAACGGTTGATTAATAAGTACAGTGAGCAAGGTGAACTGAGAGAAAGGTTGATATTGAATCATATCATATTTCTTTCTAACGTTTTCGGTATTAATGGAACCGTTGATATGTTGCGGTTTAAAGTTGGTGAGGAAAACGTAAAGGTTCTTAATACCTTTTTTGTATTTCTAAATTATTGTGATATTCTTGTAAATTATGATGAAGATTTGTTGTTTAAGTTAAGAGAAAACATTTAATGTCAAGCTTAGTAGATTTATATGTTGTTTACCGCATTTTGCGTAAGTTAACTACGCCTTTCACTCAGTGGGATGCGTATAAGACTGGCGTTATTGATGCGCAAGGCAATATTGTCAAAAAGTCTAAAGACAGAATCACAAACCAAGAACAACAATCATTCAATAAGTTTGATTTGATGATTCTTAAACTTAAGAAACTCCTAGAAAAAATTCCAGGCGGTAAGTCTAAGTTTGCTTCGTATGCAGCTGCATTACTCTTACTCAAAGAGGGTGAAGAAATTGGAGACAACGAAGAACTACTTGAAGAAAGGCTGAACGCATATCTAGACGGTGAGAATAGCAACCTTGTAGAAGAGATTGTCAACACTGCAGGTGGTGGTAACATTGCTGGTCTAGACCGAGGTAAACCATTGCTTAAAGTTCGTCGTAAAAGATTTGCTGAGAATGACGTATTCGTTGTTGACACCAATCGGTTTATGAAATGTCGTCTCGGTAAGAAAAAGTACACCAAGTATGAAACCTACGTAGGCAACGATGACGTTGGTGAGGCTATTCGTGTTTACGGTAGAAAGTATCCTTCCAGACCTATTATTATTGAAGACGAAAAGACTGGATCTATGATGTTCCTCAGATACGGAAAAAAGAGTCTTTTTGTTTGACATTTTGATGAATTAGTGGTATTATACCGCATCTTAAAAATATTATGAGTTTGTTATGAGTGCGTGGATTGACCACAAATACATTGGCATTCTATCAATACAACTAGAACAATTTAGACGGAAGAGTGGTAAACTCTACAACTTCCGTTGTCCTATCTGTGGTGATAGTAAAAAGAGTAGAACAAAAGCCCGTGGGTATATACACTTTAAGAATGGTGGAATGTTCTATATGTGCCACAACTGTAACTGCAGTATGTCTTTTGGCAACCTACTAAAACAGGTGGATTTTAATCTTTATAATCAGTATAAACTCGAACGATATATGGAGGGCGAGAATGGCAATCGTGGCCACAACACCCATAACTATCAGTTTGAGACACCGAAGTTCGGTAGTAGTCGGTCAAAGAATTACGAGAATGTTCTGACTCCGATAAAAAATTTTAGTAAAGATCACGAAATCATCAAATATCTACATTCTAGAAAAATTCCAGAAAATAGATATAATAGACTTTACTACGTAGATAATGTACAGAGACTAAAAGAATTAGCACCTGACTACGAAGAAAAAATCCTAACCGACGAATCACGATTAGTATTGCCTTTCTATAGTAAGGACGGTAAACTAGTCGGAGTTTCGGCTAGAGGTATTCGTGGAGAGAAGTTTCGTTACTTGACAATTAGAATAGATCAAAATTCACCTATGATATTTGGTCTGGATCAAGTTGATGAGTCGAAGACTATATACGTAACCGAAGGTCCAATTGATAGTTTGTTCTTACCAAACTGTGTTGCCGTAGGTAATGCTAACCTTAAAGCTGCAGCAGAAGTTTTGCCAAAAGAACAACTGGTTTTGTTATACGATAATGAACCAAGAAATAATGAGATTTTGAAGGGTATGAAAGCGGCAATTGATGATGGGTTTTCACTCTGCATCTGGCCCAAATCATACCAACAAAAAGACATAAATGACATGGTTGTCAAAAAAGAAATATCGGTGTCATCTTTAACCGATGTGGTTAAGGATAGGACGTTTGTCGGCGCTAGATTAATGTTGGAATACAATGCTTGGAAAATTTGAGAGGATATAAATTATGATAACAAGAAGCGACCTAAACGAACATGCGTTTGAACAATTGATTCGTACAGAGTTGATTGATCAACTTACTGATTTAGAATTTAGTGCTAACGATGATTCAATTCGTGATACTAAATTAATCGAATCGTTTAAACGAGTAATTGCATACAACAGTGTGCCAGGAACCTATGAGGACGGAAAATATGACGAGTGAGGTAAAATTAGTTGGTATGACACAACCTAGTGCGATTACAGGTTGTCACTCAGCAAATGAATTAATTGCATATGCTGCAAGGGTAAGTAATCCAAATAATCAAAACAATGAGAAGACTGCGCCTAAGCTGCTAAAGTATCTCATCAAAGAAAATCACTGGTCGCCATTTGAGATGGTGTCTGTGACAATGGAGATTACAACTACTCGTGATATTAGTCGACAAATCATACGCCATCGTTCGTTTTCTTTTCAGGAGTTTAGTCAGCGATATGCTGTCAGTGAATCTTTTATCAAAGATCGTGAAGCACGTAAACCACACCCGAAAAACCGACAACTAAGTATGATAGACGACGATCCAGAACGTCAAGCAAAAGCACAAGAAGTATTCAACGAAATGCAAGCTGAAGTCGCAAAAGTATCTAAGGATTACTATGAAATGGCACTAAATGCTGGCATTGCAAAAGAACAGGCACGAGCGTTGTTACCCGAGGGTTTGACCGAAACAACACTATACATGGCAGGCACCTTACGCTCGTGGCTTCATTATTGTGAATTGCGAAGAGGTCATGGTACGCAAAAGGAGCATATTGAAGTTGCAAACAAATGTTGGGAAGTATTGAGTCAACATTTCCCAGATGTTTGTGCAGCTGTTGAAGACAAGGAATAATAACAAATGAAAGAAACCATTCATGGTATTACTGTTGACTACTCAAGGGATGAATTATTTGATGAACTAGGAATCAAACGACTTAAAGAGTCGTATATGAGAGAGGACGAGGAATCACCACAAGAAAGATTTGCGTTTGTAAGTTCGCAGTTTGGGAGTAACCCAGAACACGCACAAAGACTATATGATTACAGCAGCCGTCATTGGTTGTCGTATTCTACACCTATTTTATCGTTTGGCAGAAGTGCGAGAGGATTGCCTATCTCGTGTTTCTTACCATACCTTTACGATAGTGCAGAGGGTCTGGTAGAGTGTCTATCCGAAGTAAACTGGCTAAGTATGCTCGGCGGAGGCGTTGGTATCGGTGTAGGTATTCGTAGTTCAGACGAAAAGTCTGTTGGAATTATGCCACACTTAAAGACATATGACGCAAGTTGTTTGGCGTATCGTCAAGGTAGAACACGTCGTGGTAGTTATGCGACGTACTTGGATATCTCGCATCCCGACATAATGCAATTTCTAGAGATGCGTAAGCCTACGGGTGATCCTAATATGCGAGCACTCAATCTCCATCATGGGGTAAACATCACCGACGATTTCATGCATATCGTTGAACAGTGTATGATTGACTCTAACCATGATGATACGTGGGAACTGAAAGATCCAAACAGTGGTGAGGTTCGTGAAACTATTTCAGCCAAGTATCTTTGGCAGAAGATCATTGAAAACAGAATGTTAACGGGTGAACCCTACATTCACTTCATTGATACGTCTAACGAAGCGATGCCTCAGTCACAGAAAGATCTTGGATTGTCTATCAAACAGTCTAACTTATGTTCTGAAATCATTCTACCTACAGATAAAGACAGGACGGCTGTGTGTTGTTTGTCATCTGTCAATCTTGAGTACTATGACTCGTGGAGTAAGAACCCACAGTTCTTGCGTGATGTTGCAGAGATGTTAGATAATGTTCTTCAGTATTTCATTGAGAATGCTCCTGCTGCTATCTCTCGTGCTAAGTATAGTGCGATGCGTGAGAGAAGCATTGGTATTGGTGCGTTAGGATTCCATGCGTATCTACAGAAGAACAATCTTGCGTGGGAGAGTGCAATGGCGGTCTCTGCTAACAATAGAATGTTCAACTATATAAGTAAGAAACTAAGTGAAGTAAATCTAGAGTTGGGTGAAGAACGTGGTGTTGCACCCGACGCTAATGGAACGGGAAAACGTTTCTGTCATATGATGGCGATTGCACCTAATGCATCATCGTCTATCATTATGGGTAACACATCACCGTCTATTGAACCGTATAGAGCAAATGCGTATCGTCAAGATACACTTTCAGGCTCATACTTACATAAGAATAAGTATTTGGATGAACTGATTACAGAAGAATCCAAAGAAAAACCTACTAACTGGTACGAAGATACTTGGAGTTCAATCATTGCAAATGATGGTTCTGTCCAACATCTTACTTGGTTAGACGATTACAAAAAAGACGTATTCAAAACATCTATGGAAATTGACCAGAGATGGATTGTACAACACGCAGCAGATCGACAGACTTTCATTGACCAAGCACAGTCATTGAATTTGTTCTTTAGACCTGATGCAAATCTAAAGTATATTCACGCAGTACACTTTATGGCGTGGAAACAGAAATTGAAGACTTTATACTATTGCCGTTCGGAGAAGATAGGAAAAGCAGATAAAGTCGCAAAGAGAATAGAAAGAGAAGCAATCAAGGAACTAGATATGAAAGCAATCGTTGAAGGCGATCTGTGTCTAGCCTGTGAGGGATAATATGAAAAAGGAAGAATTACTTTTAACAGATGAGAGGACTTACTTTAAGCCTTTCAATTATCCTTGGGCGTATGAAGCATGGCTCAAACACGAACAGAGCCATTGGCTTCATACAGAAGTTCCAATGTTGGAAGATGTAAAAGATTGGAAGAAAAAACTTACCGATGAAGAAAGATATTTTCTAACGAATATCTTTAGGTTTTTTACGCAGGGTGACATTGATGTCGCTGGTGGATACGTAAAAAATTATTTACCATATTTTCCTCAACCAGAGGTTCGAATGATGCTTATGGGGTTTGCCGCTCGTGAGGCGCTGCACATCGCTGCTTACTCGCATCTAATAGAAACTGTGGGGATGCCTGAATCTACCTATTCTGAGTTTCTCGAATATCAAGAGATGAAAGAGAAACACGACTATGTTCTTGGAATATCTTCGAAGAACGGCGATAGGTCTTCAACCGCAAAACACATTGCGGTATTTTCTGCGTTCACGGAAGGAATGCAGTTGTTTAGTTCATTCATTATGTTACTAAACTTTCCCAGACACGGGAAGATGAAAGGTATGGGCCAGATTGTAACTTGGAGTATTGTTGATGAGACAATGCACGCTGAGTCTATGATTAAGTTGTTCCGTACCTACATCGAAGAAAACAGAGACATTTGGACAGACGATCTAAAAAGTAAAATCTACACTATCGCTGAGAAGATGGTAGAGTTGGAAGACAAGTTTATTGACTTGACATTTAGTATGGGAACAATGGAAGGTCTGGAAGCGGAACAAGTCAAAAAGTACATTCGTTATATCGCAGATAGACGGTTGATCAGCCTAGGTATGAAAGGTCTCTTCAAAGTAAAACGTAACCCGTTACCTTGGGTAGAAGCAATGATTAACGCCCCGACACACACTAACTTTTTTGAGAACCGCAGCACTGACTACGCAAAGGGTGCTATGGTTGGAAAGTGGGATGATGTCTGGGGAGATGCGTCATAAATAAAGGAGTAACTATGACAACTATTAGAGTATTTTGCGAGGAATGTAATTCAGAGTTTTTATTAGACTACGTGGATGTTGAGACCGAGCCCAAACATTGTCCATTCTGTGCTGCAGAATTGGATGAAGACTTTATTCATGAACTTGATGAAGATGAAGATTGGGATGACGAGATGTTTGAGTGGCAGGAGGACGATGACTTACTAAAGGAATAATGTGGATATACGAAAGTAAAGAATTTACTTCTGAAATGATTGGTGACTACTACGGATTTGTGTATGAGATCACCGACACAGATAACAACAAAAAATATATTGGCAAGAAGTGGTTTTGGAGTACAAAGAAGAAACCACCCCTTAAAGGTAAGACAAGAAAACGAATCGTCAAGTCTGAATCGGACTGGCAAAAATATTTCGGATCTAGTGAAGAGGTAAAGTTACTAGTTGAAGAAAGTGGAGAATCAAGATTTAAACGTGAAATCTTGAGGCTTTGTAAAACGAAGGGTGAGTGTAGTTATTGGGAACTGAAGTATCAAATGGAGTTTGATGTTTTATTGAAGCCTGAAGAATATTACAATTCTTTTGTGGGAGCAAAAATCCATAGGAATCATGTATTATGAGTGATATTATGAAAGAAGTTAATGTGACAAATATTGTAAGAAACCCCATTCCAATCGGGTACATCTACAACATCTATCTAAACGGCGACATCAAACAATCAGAAGAATACATCGATACGTTTGACGTTATGCGCAACGCACAACAAAACGATATCATCTACATTCACATCAATTCTGTTGGTGGCGATGTTTCGTCTACAATTCAATTTATTCGTTGTATGGGAGATTCCAAAGCACACATTATCTGTTCCGTTGAGGGATACTGTATGTCTGCCGCCACAATGATTTTCCTAGCAGCAGATTCGTATGAGATCAGCGACCACTCTGTGTTTATGTTCCACGATTATTCTGGAGGCACATTCGGTAAAGGGGGAGAAATGTACGATCAGATAACCCACGAACGAAGATGGACTGAGAGCCTTCTACAGGACGTGTATAAGGATTTTATGACTAAGGAAGAGATTGAGTCTTTGATCAAAGGTAAAGATATGTGGATGACTGCTAAAGAAGTCTCTACCCGACTGAAGAAGATTAATCAACTAGAAGAAGAAAAAGAGAAACGAAAGTCTGGTGCAAGAAGGACTAAGTAAGCTTGACATTATAATTAACCCGTGATAAAATGCACACCATGAAAAAAGTGATACGAAACAAGTACAAAAAAGAAAACGGCGAATGGGTCGTTTTCGCTCAATGGATTATTGAGTTTGAGCCGTATCCTTACACTAAAGAAAACGTAAAATATTTGTCGGAAGAAATACGAAAAAATCTTTCGACTAAGTTTCTATCTTCAAAATACAAAGAAGATAACAAATCAAATCCACTATTTGGCCATTGTTATCACTCAACGCAGGCATTGACATTTTTTCTTGACTGTGATACAATAGAACCTTATAGTGGTAAAGATTCCCTCGGGAATACTCACTGGTGGCTTCAGGACGGTTCTGAAATCATCGACGTAACAGCGGCACAGTACGATATACTTCTATGTGATCCGCCTTACGAAGTGGGAAAACCATCTAAGTGGTACGGATGGAAACATAGACCTCACAAAAGATCTATGGAACTAATGAAACTTGTGCAACCGTCAGCTAGTTTATACATGACTAGTCCTAAAGACAGTCATACAATTTTAACTTACCCCTAAAAGGAGGAAACTCTCATGGAAAACATGAAAACAACCCCAATCGATGGACAAAATCGATTAACCCTCACAGAAACAAAAACAAGATATACCGTTAACATCACGCGTGAAGAACTCACAAAAGATGATATAACTGTTTACGATGAACTTTACGAAACTTTGTGGAAAAATTCTGAACCTACATATTTCGGACCAGATATTCATCCTGCAATTAAGTTTAGTCATTTTGAATTGGTGCCAATTGTTGAAACGGTTAAACAAGTCCACCGAAAAGGTGGCCGAGTAAAAGATCCAAAACCCGTTTGGCGTTCGTTATCTAAAGGTTACAAACTTACCAACCTACCACCCGCTGTATTACGAATTGGTAATGAAGATCATGAACTCACAGGAGCTACTAGGAAAGAATTTTTTTCTAAATGTGGTCGGGAATTTATTATCGCTGCAGTATTTGTTCCTAAAAACGCCAAAGTAACGCAATACGAACTTGAAGATGCCATATCTTATATGGGTCAGTCGTTACAACCAGAAGTCGCCGCTAACACTAACAGTGTTGAAGATATTAAGGCAGCATTAATAACTCAGTGTCGCATTTTCAAAGAATCTGGTGGTTTGGCCGGTGTAAATCCGTTTGATTATAATGAATTACTCGAACGTACAACACTGATTGCTGTATCAAAAACAGAAACAAAACAGTACGAAATCGCTCAAGCTGTTTTCAATCATTATAGTCCAGAATATGCTGTTGCTTCATGGTCTTCAGATAAAAAAGCGGCTTATCGCATCGAAAGTTATCTTCATAAATACCAACTCGTAGATTCGGAAAAAGTAATGTATATTTGTGGTGCAGCATCAACCGTATCTAAAGTATTTACTAAAGCGTTAGCTAAAGCTGCGAACAACCCTGATAAAGAAATACGTGTCATTTTTCACACAAGCACATTAACTGGAGCTGACCCTATAATCAGTTTCGAAAGTGTCGCTGGTGGAAATATTGATAAGTTTAACCAAATGTGTTCTAACGCACAGATGGTTTTTAATGGAGACGGTACGAACCCAATCAGTGTTTATGGTGTCTTACCAGCGGTAGGATCTGTACATAGTTGGGATGAACCTGTTCTCTACAACGCAAAAAACAATACTTTATATCAAAGAAATCACCCATATGTTTATGAAATTGATTCTGAAGATATAGATTTAGAAGCTGCATAGTAATAAATATTGGGGAGACTTCGGTCTCCCTTTTATTTCCACTATATCTCCATTTTTCCTTCACTTTTCACCTTGACTTTCCCCCAAACTTCCTGTAGCCTAGCCCTGTAATTAATGAGGATTTGTTATGGATAGACAGAAGTTACCCCACGAAGTCGGCAGTGTATATCACCGATATGAAAGCCAAACCGACGGCGAGTTGGTTCGAGAGTTGATAGGCACACTTTTTGGTGCTGTTGCCTTCGCCGGTTTTATCGTAATGTTGGCATTATTCATATGAAGATTCGTCAAGAAACAACTGACTGGAAAGATGCTCCAGGCACCCCAAATCACATATATTTGACCGAAGGTAATACTTTGGTGGGATATATCAAATCTGGTGAGAAAAAAGCCTTTTATTTTCAACGACCTAAGAAGCAATGGTCAACCGCCAGACGCAAGTTCAGAACGCTTGGAAAGCGTGAAATTGCGGAATTGGAACTATGAAAATATGGAATATAATGTATTCCAAAATTTCCTGAAAAAACGCTTGTAATTTGGTCCAAAATGACGGATAATGGCCACATCAAATAAGGAAATAGAAATGATTAGAAAAGGTGATTTGATTAAAGCGTTTGAGTTTGAACCCATTCACGGTCGTGAAGACAAATATGTGATTGGTGCAGTTGATCGTGTAGAAGAGTTTTGCTACGTGATCAAAGGTGAGACTATCATCAAAGATACCGCTTTCGGTACTGATCGTATGGTAGAAGGTGTCGAGATTCGAGTTCCCAAGCGATGTCGATTAGAGTACGCTGGTCGTATCACTCAACTGACCGACGGTCGTGATTTTCTTGAATCATATTTTGCGGAGGTTGCGTAATGATTGGTGTTGATGCAGTTCGTGAGTTTTATCGTGAGTCTTTTCGCCCTAACGATCCGGAGTTGACGGTCAAGGAAGTTCTCGACTTTGTTGATTACTGTCTTGACTTCTACGGTCCCGGCGGAATCTACGACTACGGGTTTCACTTCAGTGAGGTCTGTGAAGGTTTGATCAAACGGTTCCAATACCGTCCGTCTGTTGACTTTGATGGTGATACCGTTGATCGTGAGTTGGTTCGTGATATGGTTCTTAGTGCTCGTAAAGAGGAGAAAGTGTAATGGTAGCAGCAAACTTAAAAATGCAGGAGATCCCTGTAGCAGTAACTCGGGAGGATGTGATTCGTGAGATGAGGCGTCTGCTTGACAAGAAAATTGCCAAGACGCATGAGAAGATGCGAAAGTACGACAATGACCACAATGATGAGATGCGCGATGCCATGGATTGGTACGCTGAAGGCATGGAGTATGCTGTCGCTTGCCTCTTGTCGCTTGATGAAGAGTACAAAAAAGTGTACACTATAAAGTGGTAAGGATTAAGTAATGTTGAGTCAAATTGCAATTTCAATTCAAGATGCTGTGGATAGGGGGGAGTCGCACGAGGATATCGCTAAAGGTTTGATGGAAAGATATGGGTTCGGTAAGGCTTCTGCGTTAGAATTTATTGAACTAGTTGTGTCGGAAGAAAATGACTAAATATTTAATAAACAAAGAGGTGTTTAATATGAAAACTTTAATAACTGGATTGGTTGTTGCTGGTGCTACATTGTTTGCGATGGAAGCAAAGTCTGAGACTGTTCTTGCTCCAATCGTTGATATTCAACCGCTTGCGAAAACAGTTAGTTATGAAGAGTCACGTCAAGTGTGTGAGGTGGTTGAACGTCCGATGACGGTATCGCAACCTGTCTATGGTCGTCAACCAGATCAGTTTGCACCATTGGTTGGTGCCTTGGTTGGTGGTGCGATTGCTCGTGGTATCACTAAGGGTAGTCACCGAAATGAGGCTGCAATCGTTGGTGCTGTGTTGGGTGGTTACTCACAGCGGAATCGTACTCGTGAGACTGTAGTTGGTTATCAGAATCAAACTGTTTATCAACGAGAGAACGTTTGTCGCACAGAATACATTCCAATGGAAAAGACCATCATTGATGGTTACAAGGTAACCTTTGATCATGAAGGTCAGACCAAGACTGCAATCATGCAGCAGAAGCCTTTGGGTGATTATGTTCGTGTTGAGACTACTGTAACGGTATACTAATGGTCAGAAGAGTTAGAACTAAAGAAGTCTTGGGGATGGGTTTTGAACCGACTTGGAACCAAGACTTCAGCAAAACTAGGTTGATGGATGCCTTGAACTTCTATAACTATTGTTATGACCAGAAGAAGGCAAAAGATTTCTTGGTTGAATACTGTAAGCATATGAAGTTGACAGATGACGCCAAGAAGTTTAAGTCATTACCCGAATCTAAAGTGCCTTTGCAGGTAGGTTGGATTGCCAGAATGTTGGTGATGGGTATGTCGCCTGACGATCACACACAATCATTCTTTGACAACAACTATACAAAACTGTTGTCTGAGAAGACACACAAACAAAAGGTCAAGGTCAAAGTATCAACCACACCCAAAATCTCGGTACAAGAACGTATTCTAGAGAAAGCGAGAGACGAAGCCGGTGAGATTGAAGGTATGATAGATGATTTCATATCATCTGATTTCAGGAAGAAATACGACTTCGAGAAGTACTTCAAATCCAAGAACTTGAGTAATGTGGTTCTACAAAAGATCTGTGAGATGTTTATACATTCGTCGCAAGAAATATCCGAAGTACTCTCGGGTGGTGACGATCAACTGAAAGAGGCATATTCACACTTCAAGAAACCCCAACTGAGAAAGTTGTCACAATTCTATGACACTATTGTAGCCGCGTCTAACAAGATTGCGATAGAGAACAAACCAGTAAGACGCAAGAGAAGAGTAAAAGAGAAACCAATATCACAAATCGTTTCTAAGGTTAAGTATCTCGATAAGCACGATGAGTTACAACTGAAAGGTATGCCGATAGAAAAGGTTGTTGGTGCTAGTCAGATTTGGACTTACAATATCAAGACTAAACTATTGTCTGTGTACAACACTGATAATGCCAAGGGTTTGACATTCAAGGGTACGACCATTCAAAACTATGATAAGAAAACATCTATAGGAAAACGTTTGCGAAAGCCCGATGTCGTCATTCCAGAACTACTGAATGCTGGTAAGATTAAGATTAAAAAGATCTTGCCCGAACTAACAACTAAAGAGCAGACCTTGACAGGTCGGTTCAATTGTGATACAATAGTCCTGAAAATTTCAAAATAGAGTAATACATAATGATACTTGTGGATTTAAATCAGGTCATGATTTCAAACATCATGATGCAGCCTGGTCTTTCAAAAAATGTTGATGAGAATCTAATCCGACATATGGTGGTTAATTCTCTTCGTGGTTACAACGTCAAATTCAAACAGAAGTATGGCGACATTGTGATCTGTAGTGATGACAAAAACTATTGGAGACGTGAAGTGTTTCCATACTACAAAGCATCACGTAAGAAAGATCGTGAGGCGTCACCATACAACTGGGCGTTGATCTTTGAAGTGTTACATAAGATTAAGGATGAACTAAAAGAGAACTTTCCCTACGTGGTTCTACAAACCTCTGGTGCAGAGGCTGATGATATCATTGGTGCTATCTGCAACAAGTATGGTAAGACTCTAAGAACGCCTGAGACAGAGAATATATTGATCCTGTCAAGTGATAAAGACTTTATGCAACTACAACGTTATGTGAATGTTGAACAGTTTAGCCCTATGGCTAAGAAGTTTATCAAACCCGAATGTAATGCAAAAATGTTTTTACTTGAACATATCATTCGTGGTGATCGTGGTGACGGTATTCCTAACATCTTGTCCAGCGACGATACGTTCGTGACTGAAGCAAGGCAAAGACCAATCAACAAGAAGAAACTAAATATATGGTTGGATCAAGATCCAGAAGAGTTTTGTAATACTGACATGCTAAGGAACTTCAGTAGAAACAGTATGTTGATTGACTTGACTAAGATTCCGCAAACACTGCAGAGTCAGATCATTGAACAGTTTGAGTCTACCGAGAAACGAGACCGATCAAAACTATTTAATTATTTTATGAAACATAAAATGAAACAACTAATGGAACATCTACAGGAATTTTAATAATGAACCGTCCTATTGATTTAAACAAGATGACTTTGCCTGAAATTTTTAGCCATATTTCGGAACTTAAGCCAGCAGAAAGAAAGAACGCTGTTGTACAGATTGCTCGACTTGTACCACAAGTAAAGGAGTTGCTCAGAATCAATTTCAACAAGAGTGTTAAGTTTGATTTGCCAAAGGGTAACCCACCTTACACACCGTTGAACATACCAGATGATTTTGGGTATAATCGGTTGCGAGTGGAAATGAGGAAATTCAAATATTTCTTTGTTGCAAGTTCGCCTAATCTAAAACAGATGAAACGAGAGTCTATCTTCATTGAGATGTTAGAGAGTGTTTCACCAGAAGAGGCTAAATTAATCCTTGCAGTAAAGGACAAGAAACTAAAGTACAAAGGTGTCACACGAAAGTTGATGGAAGATACGATACCAGAAATTTTTGAAGGCGAAGAGTTGGGAAAGTAACATGGCTAAAAATAAGGACAGAGGTAACTATAGAGGATTTCGGGAGTTCTATGAGAACTACGATGAAGAGTTTCCTAAGAAAAAACGACTGGATAAAAAAGGTCGGACAAAGACTAAAATTCGTGAAAAATTAGATCACATAGACCTAAATAATTTAAACGATGAAGATTTTGACGATTTGGAAGATTACTATGAGTAACGATGCAAAACCAAGTACCTATCTTTTTATATTAGGATTTGCGATTCTTATCGCACTTCTGTTTCCACTATCAATGGTGTGGGCGGTCAACACACTATTCTCTCTTAATATCGAATATGGATTTAAAGAATGGCTCGCTGCAGTTATTCTTTATCAAATGTTTGGTACCAAGATTGTACCAGATAGTCTAAAACAACAATCAAATGTGAAGGATTAAAAATAAGGAGGTCACCCAAAAAATCCCATTCGTTATGAAAATATAAACGTAACAAGGAGACTTGCCTATGGGAGAAGACCAGCTAGAAAGATTGAAAAAACATTCTAGGGAACTTGGAAGACGAATTTTCAAGTTAAATAAAAAAGGTAAAAGTGAGGCATCATACAAGATTATGAAACGACAAGCGACACTTGATGCTTCTATAGAACAAGTCACAAGGGGGTGATCCGATCAACCCAAACGCCTCAGCAATGGGGCGTTTTCTTTTGGAGATGAAACCTATGAGTGGTAAAGGCAGTAAAAGACGGCCCTTCGCCGTATCAAACAAAGAGCAGTACATTGAAACCCGAAACAATTTTGATAGACAGTGGGATATCATTTTTGGAGGCAAGAATATGAAACACAAAAAAGATCAAACATACATTTCAACATACCGATCCGAAGACGGCGAACGAGTCGCCGAGGTCCGACGAGGTGAAGACGGATATTATGTTGAATTTTATCTAAATGAGGAATTTGTGAAGGTGGTTGATGTTAGTGCTCATTCGGTGTATTTTGCTGAAGATGTTGCAGAAAACTATGTTTTGGGAATAATAAACCCAAAAGAATCAACAGCTTAGCCGGGGCTTGACATCTGGTACGAAATTTGGTAGCCTAGCCCTGTAATTAATGAGGAGTTCGCATGATCAACTTGTATTTTCAGGGTCGCATCAAAAATCGTAAGGTTTACGAGCAGTTCTGTGAAGACGTGATTCAGGAGTTATTTCCCCGACAATTCACCAAGCGTGATATTGACATCCACATTAAGTTCAGCATTGCAGTTACCGAAGGTGCTTTCGGTTGGGCTGGAGTTGGTGGGTGTGAAGATGAATACACTGTTGAAGTTGGCAAAGTGATTTGTGCTGACGGTGGGTTTCGTCTTCAGACCCCAGTTGAAATTGCAAGTACACTTGCTCACGAATTGACTCACGTTCGTCAGTATATTCGTGGTGAGTTGAACGCTGAGATGACCCGCTGGAAGGGTCAAAAAGTTCCCTTTGGTCCTCGTGGCGGTCTTA
>Ga0181575_10001345_pt1 | contig 17727 bp, 8 predicted proteins | sample 101ome_23_FD_145599 | JGI IMG/M metagenome (GOLD analysis project Ga0181575, IMG submission 145599) | Coastal salt marsh microbial communities from the Groves Creek Marsh, Skidaway Island, Georgia - 101411CT metaG (spades assembly) | ecosystem: Environmental > Aquatic > Marine > Intertidal zone... | reverse complement strand
GTGCCTATGGACGAGAGGACATACAAGTGGTGCAACGAGTTGCGCAAGCACCGTGTCATCGACGGCAAAGACGAGACCATCCTCGGCGACACCCCGGTCAAGCTGATGATGAAGCTGCACCAGATGTACTCCGGCACGGTCAAGTTCGAGAGCGGCAACACCATGGTGTTCGACTACAGCAAAGCCGAGTTCATACGCGACTACTTCAAGGGCCAGAAGATTGGCATCTTTTACAAGTTCAAGGCCGAGCTTGACGCCCTGAAGGAAGTGTTCGGAGAAGAGTTGACTACGGAGCTACCTGAGTTCGAGACCACAGGCAAGAGCATCGCCTTGCAGATTGTCAGCGGGCGTGAGGGCATCTCCCTACGCCAAGCTTCGGCCCTCGTGTACTACAACATCGACTTCTCGGCGACAAGCTATTGGCAGTCGCGGGACCGCATGACAACCAAGGACCGCACCGACAGTGACATCTACTGGGTGTTCAGTGAGCGCGGCATAGAATCTAAAATCCACAAAGCCGTATCAAACAAGAAGGACTACACGCTAAATCACTTTCGTGACGACATCCGTACCTTAGGGTAGGATGACTGAGCAACAGATTCAGAGTCGCCGCATCAAGGAACTGGAGGAGCAGGGCTACTACGTCATCAAGCTCATCAAGACCAACAAGAACGGTATCCCTGACCTCGTTGCCATCCCTCCTGACAGTGGCGTTCTCTTCTCCGAGGTCAAGCGACCGACGGGCAAGGTGTCCAAGTTGCAGGAGTATCGCATGAAAGAGTTAAGGGCCCATGGAATCGAGACCGAAGTATATCGAGGTTGACTCCCTATACGAGTTGGACGAAGGTTTCGTGGACGGCATCATGGAGCTGCCTGCCCACCATCGACTGCGTGTACTAAGACAAATCAACAGCGCCATCAGCGACCTTGAACACGACGATGATGACACATTGTTTGCGGGGGGGCGTATCGGTGGCGAGCTATTCTACAAATTCGAATACTACAATATCGAGGGGTGGAACCCGGTCCTGCTCACGTTTGAGGAGATGGACGTTGACGACTACCTCGATATGCTCATAGACAATACACTAGTAATATCATGATTGCACCCCACCACCCCGATGAGATTCGGCGCCTCGCCGATATCTGCTTCATGCTTTTCAACGCCGATGTCTTCGTCTCCTGCCGTGAGCGGGCCTTTGTCGACGGACGCATCGTTTTCTCTGCCCTCTTGAAGGAGCAGGGCATGGGCCCGTCCCGTATCGGGCGCATCCTCGGTCGCGACCACGCTACCGTACTGCACTACTTCCGTAAGTTCGAGGCCCTGCTTGAGACGGACCCCATGTTCCGCAAGAGGTATGTCACCGCACGGGAACAATACATCGGCGAGGACCCGGTCTTCTACTACTCTGCTCCGGAGCTGCGGCGCAAGTTCATGGAGATGCGCCAAGAGTTGGAGGAGACGAGGGACAGGCTGGAGGAGGCACGCCAGCAGTTGAAGTACGACCGCCGCCTGCAACCCATCCTCGATATTGTTCGTATCCGCACCAAGCGTGGCGAGGAGGAGGAGGTAGCCAACCGCATCAACAGAGTCTACAACGGTTTATGAAGTGCCCGCAGTGCCGACACAACATGATGTGGACTGGTGACCACGACTCCGACGAAGAGGGTCAGGAGGGACTCATGGTGTCATGGCGCTGCATCAACGAGGAGTGCGAGGTCCGCGCCGTCGATGTCCACTGGTCACTCGGGCCGCTGTGACTTCGGTACTCCAATGATGTCATAGATTTCATCCTCCAACGGCTCCCCACCGGCAACCTCGATAAGAGAGATGGCGGGGTCAAGGTTGGTTCCGATTAGCATTTCGGTCGTGTTCTGAATCGCTGGTCCAAAGTCACCGTCCTTAACCGCCTTGGTCATCGACCGCTCAACCCTATCGAGTGGGTCCAGCGCGATTCTCTTGGGGTATTGGTTGCCCATAAGCTTATTGTATACGCTCTCAGCCGTACTACCAAGGATGGGGTAAATGAAGAAGTTCTTGGTCCAAGAAAATAACACATCGTACCATGCCTTTTCCTTCTCCTCATCCGAACCAAACAGGATGAGCATGATGTTGGACGCGATAGCAAAAGTGAACGCGGCTCCGAAAGTATTGAAGTAGAGGCCCCGCAGGTCGGACGCGCTTACGGAGCGCCAACCCCCTTGACGCACAGACCTGTTGATTTGCGCGGTCAATCGAATCATATTGTTCAGGTACAGAAGCTGCGAGCTAGTAAACGCGGTAAGCAGCCTGCGGTATCCGTCTCGGTAGATTTGAATCGGGGCACGCTCACCGGGGCGGCGCGACTGCTGCGTCTCGTTGTACTCATTGAACTTGTCGATGGCTTCACGTTTGGACATCCCGCGCTGACGGTTGCGCTGATAAGCAGGTACGTAGCCCAGTACACCGAGTGCGTCACCAAACGCAGTGACTGCGGCACCGCCTTTCCTCACCCCCTTCAGGGCCTTTTGCGCCTTTTGGAAGTCCTTCTTTGACAGCTTCGTTGCCGTTCCGCTTGCTCCAGTAGCAAGGCCGTACAGGTCACCCTCCAAGGTTTCTTCCATACGCGAGCGTAGGGTCGATGACTCCTCCATCATCTGCTGTATCGGACCCTTGTACTTAGCGAGAGAGATTCCCTCGAGGATAGCTCCGGGAAGTATCCTCATCATGTCCACGGACCACATGATTCGGTCGATGATGGGGTTCTTCTTGTCTCCGTACTGGTAGTCTTGGATTCCCGCAAACATCGAGCTGGCCTGCTTGGGGATTTGCATCAGCTTGTATCCGAGAGAGACACCGGTGTACCTAGACACCAGCTTGTCTACCAGAGGGGCCCTCATCTCTGACATGAACCGCTCCGGGGATACACCCTGTGCGGCGAGCATAACAACCGCCTTCTCTGCGCCGATGAGGTTGGCAAGGGCCGTGGTATAGCTGTCGCTCAGCACCGCGTTCATCTCTTGCGTTCCTTCCGCAAAAGCCTTGAACCGCTCCATGCTATTGATGTGCGATGTCAGTTCACCATGGAATCCCAAGTCCCTCTTCAGGCTAATCTCACTGGTCTGCGCTACCCTGTCTTTCAGCGGCGATGCCAATTGAGCATTGGGACCAAAGAAGGTAGACCTCAAAGCCTGCTCGTCATCGAGGCGGAAGAACTCTTCGAGCTGCGTTTTGGTCGGGAAGTAGTTCTCTACATACGGGAGGTTCACATCGTTGACTTTGACATGAACGTCGTTGACCCCCTCGTAGTAATCGGTAGACAGGTACGCCACTGTCTTGTCGGCAAACTCGATGAGCCTGTCATCAAGGAACTCTGTGATATCTGCCATCACCTCATCGGTGAATCCCATCAGCATGAGCCTCTGCTTTTGCACGGGGTTCAGGCTCAGGGCATAGATTCGGAGCAACTCATCGGTGGTGAACTTGCGGGAAGTGTTTCCGTATTTAACGGTCAGGTCACCGTTGGTGAAGATGATTTCGCCTATCTCTACGAACCCGTTGGTAATGCCCTCAATGCTATTTGCCATGGCATCGAGGTTCTCTCGCTCCTTGAACTTGCCTCGCAAGTAATCCTCCTCCATCTTCCCGAGCCTCTTGTACAGGTTCTCGCGGAAGAACTCTCCCATGATTCCAGTCAGCGAACCGTAGTGTGACCAAGCGTTCTTAGCAATCTTCGCCGGGGCCATGCGCTTGCCTTCCTGTGCCCACTCCATCAAGGCATCGTACTTGGCACGCATGCCCCTTGTCTTGAGGGCTTCGCCGAGGCTCTTCTGCTTGCGCAGGTCAGACTCTATCTGGTTCTGACTCTTCGCGGTACCGTCCTCACTCACCGCGAGGTCACCCCAGTCTCGCGTCACAGACTCCTTTGCCCCTTCACGCAGTGCGGCCATGCGTTCGGCACGGGCAGCACGGGTAGCCTTGAGGTTGGCGCGGGAGAATGCAGCAGAAATCTTCAGGTCTTCGATGATGGCCTCGAGCTCTTCGATACTCTTGCCATTAACCTCATAGAATATGTCGAGCGCACTCTTCTGGTCCATTATCTGCTGCTCCCGTGACGTCAGCGTTTCTCCATTCAGATACTTCTGCGTTACCTCATCTACCTCAGGGTTGTGCGACAGGTTGGCCTTTATGTTTTCAATCTGCGTTGCATCGTCGGCTCGGGCAGCCTTTAGTACGCGCAATGCAGTTCGGAAGAACGCCTGACCCGGGGCATCGAGACTCCGTGGGCGAATCTTTCCTGTCGGAGTGCGGCGCGTCTTGGCCGCCTTCTTTACGATGTTCTCTATGTCCGTGAGCAGGCTCTGACGGATTGCTTCGCGCTGCTTGTCTACAATCTTCAAGACCTCTTCTGCCTTGTCGAAGTAGTTGTCTTCGTTGACCTCGGCCACCAACTTGTTGAGGCGGTTGATGTCTCTCTTCCCGTACTTACCTCGCGGCAAAACCTCGTTGATGAGCTTCCGCAACTGGGTCTGTACCGTGCGTGCGTTCTTGGCCCCCTTCCTCCGCTGACGGATGTTGTTGCGGATTTGAGAGATGAGCGTGTTGACCTGCTTGTTGGCTCTGGTCTGCAACGTCTTGTCGAAAGCCACGAGCAGTTGCTCCTGCACCTCCGTGGTCTGTTCATTGAACAGGCGGTTGTTGCGCAGCAGGTTGAGGGCCTCGGCCCTAACGTCAGCGATAGCTGGAGCCACAGCTTGGCGCGGGTGCCTACGCAGCAGCTCGGTATCGGACAGCTTCTTCTGCTCCGGGAACTTGGCGCGGAGCTCAGCGATACGGTCGGTGCGCTCCCTCGTAGTCATCCGGCCCGGCTTCTTCGGGCGGGCGAACTCATCGAGCTGTCGGCGCACGTCATCGTAAATCTGTCGGCCCACCTCGATGCCACCCTCTACGTTTCCGAACGCTTCGGGGATGGCGCGGAACATATCGAAGTACTCGGTCAGGGCCGTGTCGATGGCATCGGCGTTGTCCTTCCCGAACCTCTTGAGCAGGACGGAGCGGATAGATGCGTCACGCAAACCCAGCTCCCGACCACGGGCCACGAGGTCAGCGATGGTGGCCGGCTCAGCCATGGCTTCCACCACCACCTTCTGTTCTGCGGCGCGGCCTTCAAAGTCCTTGCCCGTGTATGGGCGCTCATCGGCATTGTAGATTTCGATGATGCGCTCCTCCAGCTCGCGGGCCCGCTGCTCGGCTTCGTATTCAATCCTGTCTTGAATGTCTTCCGACCTCTGCTTGCGGTAAGCCTCAAAGATTCTGAAGAGCCTACCATTACGAGTAACGTAGCGACTACCATTACTGGCACGACCGAGACCGAAGCCCTCTTTGGCCAACATCTTTCCAAACTGGATGATGTTTTCTGTCGGGGCATCATTGGGCATGAAGCCCTTCTCGTTCACGTTGTATCTGACGGCAGCGTCATGCAGTGGTTCGCTTATCCTTTGCTCCGCTCCACTCTTCCTAGGGACGGCGTTAACGATAGACTCATTGAGCTTCGGGATGTTGAACACAACAGCCTCGCGCATGGGCGTCATCACGCCACCGACGTAGTATCCGTCAAAGCCTGCGCTCATGAATAGGACTGATAACGCACGAACTCCACCCCCGTCTGGAGGCAGGTATCCATTTGCGATACGTATCGCTCGTTCCGAGTTGGTGACGTCCAACTGAGCGATATCAAGCACTGCGGCACCGAGAGTCATAAGGCCGATTTGACGACGGTTGTACATCCTTATCAGCTCGATAGACGTCTCCATCGGAGTGTCAGAGTTCTCCTCCGCGTCATTAACGGCATCGTAAAACTCCTTTAGGTAACGCTCTTCAAGGGACTTTACGTCCTCCGCACGCATCCTAGGCTCGTCCCTCGTCATCTCCTCGGCTGCCATGCGCAGGAGGCCCTCGACATCAATCTTGGTGCCGTCCTCCTCACTCAGCTCGAACATGTTCAGGTTCGACTTATCTACGTACACATCGTAAGACCCGTAGTCTCGCGCCTTCGTGGCATCGTCGGTGAAGTAGAACCCGTATCCCAGCCTAGCCCTTGAGCCACCCCGTATGTACGCAGGACTGAACGCAGCAAAAGCGGCGTTAGCCCCGTGCATAAGGAGGCCCTGTGCTTGCGCTTCCTTCAGTGTCGAGGGGAGTTTGGTGTTCTCTGCCTCGTTCTCGGATACGCGTTGCTCCGCTGCCCCGGGCTTCACATCGTAAATGACCGTGCCGTAGGTGGAGTTGTCCATGTCGCTACCGGGCGTAGCGTACACGCCATCGTAGCCAAGGACTTTCATCACCACCGTGGACCGTGAGTCTACGTTACCCGGCTCATTGTACATCCGCTTGGCGTCCGACCTGAGCTTCGTCCGTCGAGACTGCACCTCACTGTTCCTTCGAATCTGCTCCTGAAGCACCTCATCGGAGGCGTCTATGTCAAGCTGTTCTTCAGCGTAGAACTCATCATACCGGCCCAAAGCCATGATGACACGAAAGAAGTCCGATTCACTAAACTCGTCCTTTTCTCTACCATAGGTAGTATTGACATCCCTTAGCGCGTCATGCAGCTTCATGCTTGCCGGAGCGAGGTTGTAGTCTCGGATGTCTACGGCAGTAACTTCCCGGTCGTCATACTCCTCCGCCTGCTTTCTGTCTCCAAAGAAGTACGCACCGGTACCGAAGTGTCCCGTGCTTCGGCCGCCGGACATCATGCCTCGCGGCTCAGCCTTGGAGTCTACAGCCCCGGACCGATAGACAATGGTCGGACCCTCGGTGTCTACACTGACGCGTTGCTCAGCAGCCCCGGGCTTCACATCGTAGATGACCGTGCCGTAGGTGTAGTTGTCCAGCTCAGTACCAACAGCATTGACCCCCTCGTATCCAAGGGCTTTCATCACCGATGTAGACGGGCTGTCCACATTCCCCGGCTCATTGTACAAGCGAGTAGCCTCAGCCGCAATACGCCGTGCCGTGCTCTCATCAAGGAGCTGGTCCTTGTAAATCCGCAGGGCATCGTTCATGTAGTAGAAGTCCCTAAAGGACGGCCCTTGCTCTACGGCTACCTGTGCATACTGTATCTCTTTAGGAGCAATCGTATGTGGACGACCCTCTCTATTGGCCTTCATGGCACGCTTGTTTACTTCCTGTAGTGCTGCATGAAGGAAGTAACTAGCTGGCGCAAGCCTGTAATCCGTTATGTCCAGCTCGGTAACTGGCCTGTTAGTCCGCTCGGCATTAGATTCCGCCGCGCTCTTATCTCCGAAGAAGTAAAAGCCTGTACCGAAGTGACCCGTGCTACGACCGGACAACGCCTCACTTCTGGGCTCTACCTTATTGACTAGGTCTCCGGCACGATAGACGCGTTGCTCAGCAGCTTGCGCACCTCTTTGCTCAGCGGCGCGGCCTTCGGCAGCCGGTTCACCCACTCGGGCAGCGGCGTCTCCCACGTCTCTTCCGGCGCCTCGCCGTACAGAAAGAACTTCGCGTCCTCTTGATTCGGCTTGAGCTTCAATGCCTTCGAGTAAGTCAGATAGCTGCGCTTCAATTCCTCTGCTTGTTGCCCACCCGGGGTTTTCGCTTGGGTTCTCGGCGATGATTCGTCTTGTCCTTTCATATGGCGTTAGTGTTTCGTCGTTGAGCAACCGCTTCAGCAGTTCAACATTGGCTTTAATTTCAGATGCAGTACGGTTCTTGTTGTTGATGCCCGTGCGCTGTGCCTCCCAAGTGATGGATTGCATCTCGCGTGGCAGTATTCCAGCGATTTCTGCGGCATTGATGTACGCTTCTTTGATGAGCGCATACTCTATACTGCGCCCACCCTTGAACACACCAAAGCCACCAGCATCATTGGCGGACATAGGAATGCCCAGCGCCACCGAAGCAGCGTGAGTATCGGCGGTGACATATGGACTCGTAGAGTTGGGGTCTACGATATTGTTGTAGAAGTTCCGGACCTTGTTTCCCCCGCCCAATTGCTCTCGGATATTTTCTATCGAGGGGTTGCGGTACATATCCATAGCCTTGGCTATCTCTACCGGAGAGCTCCAACGTATCGGGGTGCTATCGAAACCAATGAAGTCGCCGTCGGGCGTAGTCATCAGCACCTTACCGGGATACATGGCTTGGTCGATGGCACGCAAGAGGTTGGTCTGCACAGTTACTGGTACCCCTTGAGCCTCCATCTCGTTGAGCGTCATGCCCTCATACTGAGCAAACTCTGCGGCAAGTTGCTTGCCCCACTTGCTTGGCCCCTTGCGGTCCATATTCAGGGCCAGTGCCTTGTCGAACACCTCCCTTGAGAACGGCGTGTCCGAGTGGTTTTCCAAGACCTCGAACGTGCGCTCAGCAACAGCGATGTTATTGAACCAATCGTTCTGTGGGCTAAGGGCAGCAAGGACTCCGGCTGCCTCCTCTACAGTAACACCATAGATTTCCGCCATGCGGTTCGCTACCCTGTTGGCTCCTACGTACCACTCCTTCGATGCTGCCACAAACTCTGGAGTCAGAGTGTCGTAGACGGCGAGGACGTTCTGCGTCATCACCTCCACCGCCTCGGCGAGGATTTCGTTGGTGGTCTCCTTGACGCGCTCTAGCAGCTTCGCCCTCTTCGCCTTGGCTTTATTGCCGTCTCCCTTTACGGCAGCAACGGCATTGCTCCTGCGATTCAGGAGCGACAGCAGCCTCTTGTTCTCATACGGCAGCTCGATGGTGTACTTAACGCCATCCTTGGTGTACACGACTTTGCCTGACGCCAGCCGCCTAGCGGTACCCACGGCAGCAGAAACGCGAGACGTGATGGTCCCATCGATATCGTCAAAGCGGAAATCGTCCTCAAGGAATGCGTCCCTTTTTTCAGTGGCATCAATTCTTACCGTGGGGCTAATCTGCCCAGCCTTGACTGGCTCATTGCCTTCAATATCAATACCTGTCCCATCGGTCTTGATGTCCACCCGCTGCTCTGCGGCGCGGGTCGGCTCCTGCCCCGGCTCAATGATGGCGCGGTTGAGCTTGTCGAAGTTCCAGATGGCACTGATGATTCCATACCCCGTCTCATCCATGTTGACCGCACGACCGAAGTCGGCACCGTCAAAACCAAAAGCCTCTTGAATGAGCGCCGCCACCTGAGCCTGCTGAGGGATGTCGTAGGTGATGACATCGGGTGTGGTGGACCTGTTGGCAAGCTCGCGAGGTACCATCTTGACATCTCCGAATACCGCCTCAGCGGAACCCTCGATAAGCACATTAGCCCATGCAGCACCGGCCTTCAGCTCTGCCAAGCTTTGAAGGACGATGGCCTTTTCAGGGAAGTACACCAACTCACCGGTCTCATCGAGTTCCTCTAGCTCCATCTTCGCGAAGTCGCGCAGCTTCTTGGCTTGCTCCTCGGTAATGCGAGTATCGCCATCAAGGAGGTTCAACTGATTCAGGTCAATCAGCGTTACGCGGTCTCCATACCTACGGAACACAGAGTTGCTTTGACCCGCCGAGGTGGTGTAGAAACCGTATCCATAGATGGTACGCTTGAGTTTCTCTGGCAACACCTTCGTGATATCTACGTCTCCGAAGTGGAAGGCCACACCTTGTTTGGCCATGGACTCCATCTGCTCGTCGGAGAAGTCGTCAACCTTCTGCTCGGCAGCACCGAGGTTCTCTTCAGTCTGTTGGCGGTCGGTCGTTAACGACCGTAGTGCTTCGGTCTCACGAGCCGTAACGGTTTCGCCACGAGATACCTGACCGGCGAGGCGCTCAAGCAACGAGATGATTTGCTTATCGCGGGCCGTAAGGTCAGGAGAGAGCGTGAGCTCAACGCCAAGGAGTTTACCAAGGCGCTCGAGGAACCGAGCGATAACGCTCTTGCCCTTCCTGTCCAGCGTGGGGTATGCCGCAGCCAGCTCACCAAAGAACTCCGCCACATACTCCTCGTTCATCTGCCCCGCATCGTACAGTTGCTGGTACTTGTCCAGCTTGGCAGCCAAAGGCTTGTCCGCCGGGATGACCTTCTTCAGGGTGGTGACGAACTCACCCATCAGCTCCTGTATCTGCGCACTGTCGATAGTGTTGCGCAGGATAGCGTGGAACGTTTCGTGTGCTACGGTAGTCTCCGAAGCCAGAGGCGCGAAGATGTGTATGGTCTTGTCGTCCGTACCGATGAATCCAGCAGACCTCTCTCCGGTCAGTCCGTTCTCCTGTGCAGCCTGTTGGTACGAAGCCTTGTCGTTGTGGATGATGATGTTGGCATCGGGGAAGTTCTTCGCCAAAGCCTTCTTGGCATTGGAGGCCAAACGCTTCAAACGCTTCAGGGGGATACGCCCCTGCACCTCGGGCTCGCCGAGCACCTCTACTTCGGCAGCCTCTTGGTCGAGAGTCTCAAGCCTCTTCTGGTCCGCCTCGATATCCTCCTTGTTGTCCTCAAGGAAAGCTTGTTCCACCTCGTTTAGCTCTACCTCATCGTTGAGCTTCTCTGCAATGGACTCAAGGATGACAGCCTTTCGGTCGGGGTCTAGCGTCCCTTGCTCTTCCGCTTGGAGGTCTTCTTGGGTGGCTTCCCGTACTTGTTCGTCCACTGGCGGGCTAACTCCGGGTTGTTCGCCCACAGGTACCTCCGCTGCTTCTCGCTTTTGAATGGCATTTCTCCTAGTATCTAGTTCTTGTTTCGTTTGTGGGTCTCCATAGACCTTAGCCTTCTTCAGTTGCTTCGGCGTAGCCTCTTGAATCTGAGCAAGAAAATCCTCACGAGTTACACTCTTTCCGTTAAACTTGTATGAGGCCGGTATATCCGCACCAAGACCCTCGAGGTTGACCCTCTTTTCAGGTAACGCGCTGTTCTCCGCGATGTACGCAATCTCCTCATTGATTTCCGAGATGCGCTTTCCGAACACCTGCTTAGCGTTAGGGCCTCGGGACTCAAGGGTTTCTTTAGCCTGAAGCAATTCCATCAACCTACCAACAACACGCCCCTTGGTTCCGGGTCGGGCACCGGGCCGACGACCCAAGAGTTCATTAGCGTCACGGCGAAGACCTGTGTTCTTACGGATGGCATTGGCTTGCTCAGGGGTGAGCTGACCAAGCGTTTCCATTTTATTGGCCCACTCTACGATACGCTCGTTAGATACGTTCTCCTGTGCCAACCCCTCAGGAGTCATGAGCCTGACACCCAAATCAAAGTTGGACTCCCCTAACACCTGCTTGGCGTAGCCAACGGCACCAAATGCAGCACCCATGCTCATGCCCATGCCGACAGCACCAATGGCTTCCGCCATAATTTCCTTGAAGTTCTGTGTCGAACCGGTGTAGTCTCCGACAACACCAAGAGCAATACGCTCACCCAAAGCCTCTGTCGCGGGCTCCACTACAAGACCAGTGCCTATGCCACGAGCCATGCGCTCTCCTCTGGTGGCCAACCTAGCCGAACCCGATACGGCCTTACCAATAAAGTAGTTGGACAAAATGCCGGTAAGCATAATGGGTACACCACGCTTCCACCCACGGTCCGAAGCTTCTGCCCACATTTCCTCGTCGTTTAGCGCCTTGAGGGCAGAGTTCGGGTCAGCCCAGTCGTAGCCACGGCTCTCGCCAGCCTCAAGGGTAGCGTTGCCCAACTCCAAAGCCAACTCAGATACAGGCATGCCAACCGCAGTTATACCAGCTACTGCGCCGCCAAGGAGACCAGTAAATCCCCCACCCAGAACACCCACTGGGCCTCCAGCTAAACCATAAGCTCCACCCAGAGCAACCCCGGCAGGAAGTACGCGCCCCCAAATAGGCACGAGCTGCGACAACGATTCAGCCGTAATCGCGGCTGTGTACATGGCTGGATTACTAGCGATAGAGTTGAGATACGAGTCGGTAGTCCCAGTCATATTAGCCCGAGAGACGATACGCCCACGGCGCTTGTCCTGACTGTCCATGATGGCAGACACTTCGCGCATAGCCTGCTCCTCAGCACCATCGTCGCCGAAGACGTCGTAATAACCAAACTGCATAAGGAGAAGCTTGGACATAGCATTGCCGCGCTTCAAACCATTACTCCACGCTACACTTACCTCTTCCCATCCATCGACATACTCTTCCGTTACACCCTTGTCGTACTGCTTGTCGTAGTACGTCATGGCCTTCTCGTATCCGAGGGCGGCGGCCTGTCTCTGCGCGGCAGCGTCACCATACTGCCGATACATGTTAATCATATCGGTCAGCTCCTGCTGACTCTTGGGCTCGTAGTCGACCAAGTCCTCCAACCGTACACCAAACTGAGAGATGGACTGCACCTGTAAGCGATTCTGCATCGCTTTGGCCTCGTTATTAATTGTCGCGGCTTCAGTTTTTAATTCGTCGTACTTCTTTCCCAGAGCAACGTCGCGGTCCTCCTTGAACCTGAGCAAAACATTGTCTGAATCAAACTGCCCCTCCAGCGTGGATAGCTCCGCCTCCTTCTCCGCCCGCATGGCTTCGATATCATCACGGACCAGATTGCCGTCAATGAAATACTTGTCGTAGTCAGCCGGAATTTCTTTCTCATACCTAGTTCCGGGAATCAACTCCTCCAAGAACCTGTATTCTGCGCGGCGAGCATCGACCTCATCCAAGAATGCCATATCGGCATCGTAGTCTCGTCCCAACTCTTGCGCTCGTCGCTGAAACTCAACATCTTCTGGAACAATATTCTTCCACTTTCCGTCAGCAAACGCAGCGGCTTCAACGGCAGTATCAAAGAAGAACAACTCACCACGCTTCTCCGCTTCATTCATGGCTTGTGCGCCAAGGCCCAACTCCATCCAATCATTGGGATTGGTGGATGGTGTTATGTCGGGGTCCTTGGGAAACAGGGTGGGGTATGCGATATACTTACCATCCATTTCGCCCCAAGCCATCTTTACCGTCGATACACCACTAGAGTCGAGCCTAGCTACAGGACGCAACTCTTGCAGTCGAAGGGATTTTTCTACGAAACTCTCATCGGTTTCTCCTACTACGCGGGCATTCGTCCTAACAAAGTCATCGAGCTTGTCAGCCTCAGATTGGGCTATGTTGCCCCCCTCGTCCAAAGCAAGGCGCATCTCTACGGGTTTTCCCCCGGGCCCCTTTGCTATGGCTTTAACTATGCGTGCCCCTTGACGCGTAGTAGCCATAGGCACCTTCTCCTCACTGAACTCGATGCCATATGGCCCATATGTCTCAGACAACTGAGATACCACACCGGGCACATTGCCCTCTGGAATAGTTACCGGAGCTAAGTCAGCCGTGACCAGCTCGGCCATCTCCTGCGCTGTCGCTTTCCTCTGGGCCTGTATGTCGGCCTCACGGATATCCCTTTCGGTCCTAATAGAATCGCGCTTGGCTTGTTCGGCAGGGGTGTAGTACTCACTAGTTGTTGGAGGAACATAGTTATATGCCGCGCCTTGGAAGCCAATGTCCCTTATTACTGGAGTCCTGCGTACTCGCTCGGCCTCAAGGTCTCTAGACGCAAGTCGTTGCTCCGATGAACCAACGTCCGATACAGATTCCGTAACGGCGGGCTCCTCTTTTTTTTTTACGTTGCTGAAGAACTCGTCGAGGCTCAGGTTATTGACGAGCTCAGGGTCGGCATCAGCCAAAATCGCATAGGCTTTGGCCGCATACTCAGGGTTCTGAAGGTTCTCAAAAAAGCCCTCGACACTGACGTTCTCAGAGAAGGCCGGGTCGTACTTGGAAAGGATATCATACGCCGATGCAGAGTAGTCTGTCGGGCTAATACGAGTGGGGTCTTGAGCCATCGTTTAAATATAAAACCTTATCCGCCGTACAGACTCTTTGCAGAACCAGCCACACCTGCTCCACTACTAGTTCGACGGGCGCCTTCTGCCAAGCCAAGGGCCTTGCGTATTTCTGAACTGTTGTATCCTTTAGCCCCCTCGTACATGAAGCCCATAATTTCTCCCTCTGTAAGCTGTACTCCGCGCTCCATGGCCGACGCCAAGGCATTGAAGAAACTGTCATACGCCTTTTGATAAGCGGGTAGAATTACGGGCACCTCCATCTGCCTTGGGAGATAGATACTGATGGCGGGGTAGTCGGCGTAATCACTGCTCTGCTGACCCGCGTTGACCACCACCTCCTCATCGTGAGCACGGATATCAGCGTCAAGTATCTTGAGGTCGCTGAACATAGACTTCAATTCCGTTACAGCCTTGTTGGCCTCATCTATGTTTCCAGCCGCGCCCACTGTAGGCAGGGCCGCAACAACCTCCGAAACCTTCTTCTCCTCCCCGTCCGCTGTGGTCACCTTCTTCTCCAAGAAGTTGGGTATGGTCTGCTGTATAAACGCCGGGCGACCAGCCCGAACATCCGTCATAGCACCATAAGGCGTCTCGCCCGCTTGCGTCTGCCTTATCAGACTGCGAGCAATAGCTGGGTCTTCGTACAGGAAGTTGCCCTGCTCGGCCCATTGAATAGCATTAAACGGAGTTCCGTCGGCACTAGTACTTTCGATTGTAATGCTCTCTCCGTCTTTCAAGGTCAACACCACATCGCCAGAAGTAACGTCAGCACCGACCACCTCTTTGCCCTGATAGAACTGGCCTACGATAGCTTCCTCGGCCTTCTCCTTTTCAGCCGCAGTCTTCGCGTACTGCAACGCCATCCAGTTGTCCAGCGTGGTAGCAACGCGGTTTTGTAATTGTCCGTACTCAATTTCCGTCTTCGTAGGAGGCTTAGTAGACGCTGCAAACTCCGCTTGCGGAGTCTCAATCATATTGAACCGGCTCGTAAGGTCTGCCTCAACCCACTTGCGTGCCGCCTTCCGTTGGTCCTCAGCAATCTTAATCAGACCATCTACGTCAACGCCTTCGGGGAAAATCTCGCGCTTCTGGTCGTCAGTCATTCGGCTCACCTGCTCGACCACCTCAACCAAAGGAATCTGCGCTCCGCTGCCCGGCTGTCGCGGGTCGTCAATCATAAGGATATCGTTGGCTCCTGCGGTCTTGGGAGAGTATGACGTGCTGTATCCCGGGAGCTTCCTGTCCAACACCGTAGTCACAGACAGGTTGCCCTCCAGCGTGGCGTCGATGAGGTCGCCCTTTACCTTTTGGTATGCCGGGGAGGCAGTTACATCTTCGCGGGTCTTGACGCCGCCATCCATAATGGACTTGGTGTACTCCCCTAGCTGCTCCGCTTTTCCAGTCAAGTCGCCGTCGAGGTCGTAGGCGTTGAAGTACTGCTTGGTGATGGCGTTCATCTGCGCGGCACTCATCGTCTCGCCAGTACTGTTGTTGTACATGGTGACGTTGCCGTACATATCCATCACGGGAGTAATGTTGGCGAAGTTGCCGAAACCCTCTACCACAGCCATACCGTCAGACTCCGGGCTCAAAGACTCGCCGTTCTGCATGCGGGTCATCTTATCGGTGTACACATCCTGATACCCCTTAACCATATCGTAGATGCCAGTCACGCTGGACTTCTGGTTCTCGATATAGTTCATGTACTCCGACGGCCTGATTTCGCCGGACTTGAGAAGCTTGTTCATGCGCAGGGTATCCTGCGTGGCTTGGTCTACGAGCTGCGAGGTAAAGAGGTTGGCGTTCTTATGCTGCCCCATCGGGGCCTCATTAATCTTGGTCACCAACTCATCGGTGGCCTTGTCTATCTCCGCCCGCTTCTTGTCACGCTCCGTACCAATCCGAGCAATCTCATCGGAGAACTTCTTGCTGACGTCAGCCCAGTTGACTTGCGACGTGGCGTCGCGCTTGACATACTTGTAATACGTCATCCGATATATCGTCCAAAGGCGTTATAGAAATCACCGTAACCAGCGTAGGGGTCGGGTTGTCCCCCAACGCCCTGCAAGTATTGCTGAAACTGGTCAGGGGCAGGCGGAGGAGTGAACTGACTTTGCTGTAGCGTAGGCTGCCCAAGCTGTTGCCGCTGCTGTGGCATACCATACTGACCGAGGGAGCCCAGTACGTCTCCCACATTTTCAGACTGTCGCGCAATCTGTCGTGCCGGAGCACTGAGCCTGCGGTTTTGACGTGCTTGAGCACCACCACCGCCGCCCACACCACCATACAGCGGGGCGGCACTAGCAGCGGCTGAACCCGCTTGGATGAGACCCTCGAAACCTTGTTGTATAGCCTGTGCCCGCAGCATCTCAGCATTGGCCGCCGCCTCCTGAGCACCCGCAGCTTCCTCAAGATTTAGGCCCATGCCAAGGTCGGCGAGGCGAGCCTCTTCGCCCACTATCTGCTGTTGAATTCCTTGCAGCTCCTGACCCATAGCTGCTCGCGTCTGAGCTTGCTCGGCAGCCTGTGCCATAGCGACGCGGCCAGCCGTAGCCGCTGCGCCACGCTCTGCACCCTCGACGCCAGTTTGCAAAGCTTGGGTACCCGCAACGAGCGACGCCTCACGGGCCAACTCGTATGGCTCTTTCTGTATGGCGAGCTGCTCGTAGACGTTCACGTCAAGGCGCTTCTTGGCTTCAGCCATGGCTTTCTTAGCCTCCGTCTCTGCCGCACGAATCTTCTTGTTCTGCTTGCTCGCCTGACTGAACGAGGAGATAGACCCCGCTACTGCGACAGTGCCCGTGGCGATAGCTGCAATTAAACCTGACATAGTTTCTTTTGGATTATGGACTCCGGCAATTCCCGGAAGTCCATGGTGTACACCTCTTTCTCTGCCTCCTCCACCGTCTCTGCGTCGGTGCGGTATACGCACACCCACCGCGTGTCCTCGTGGATATATGCCACCCGCTGCGTACCCACCTCGGTATGTACCGTCATAGGGGCCTTGACGCGATGGACGGTGCCGTCATCCATGAGCAACGACATGTCGCCCTCCATAAAGAACGAAGGGTGGTTCTGCTTGTGGATGAAGCTGATGACGAGCTGGCCGGCAGGCATAAAAATCTCACGCGTATACAAGCCGTCTTTGATATGATGGCTCACCGGACACACCGCTTGCATAGCGTCGGTATGATGCTCTACACAACCCTCGACACCCACGATGGCCTTATGCAAATCCTCGATGGATTCCCACAGCAAACCGCGCTGAGTGTGAATGTGGTGCAGAATCTCTTCCATCAACTATAAAAGTAAGCTTTATCCCGGGTACGACTTCATCACCTCAGACCGCGCTACAAACAGCTCCACCGCATCGGTATCGGTATTGGTCAGGGTGAACACGCCGTAGTGCCCGAGGATGCCGTGCGACTCAGCCTCTTGGTTCTTGATGCCCGCGCATAGCGGAGCTACGATACCCGGCGCGGGAGCACCGGCGTTGTCGTGCAACACCTGATTGATGCCAGCGGGGATGTTGACATTGATGGCGGTAACGCGCCCAGCATAGACAAGCGTGTCGTAGCCGGGAGCGTCGGCGTAATAGAAGTAGTCGTCAACGCTGAGGATGCTGCTGACGGGCTGGTCCAGAGGGAAGTCGACCTGACCGGGGACGGTGACGGTACCTACGCCAATGCCATTGAGGGACCGCAGGGCATACTCGTCGGGGTCGGCGGGTACGATACCGGGGTTGCGGACGAAAGCAAACCAGTCGCCCTCTTTCTTCTCGAAGTACGTGTCGGGGATATTGCCTGTGTCCTGTTGGTCCGAAACCAGCGTTGCCGACCATGGCCTGTTGCCCTCGTACTGTAGCGTCTTGAAAATTTTGTTGACGATAGGCTCGTCGTTGAATACGCTCTGTAGGGTGCTGTTGTACTGGACGCCATAGAAGTTGTTGCG
>Ga0181575_10001343_pt1 | contig 17739 bp, 16 predicted proteins | sample 101ome_23_FD_145599 | JGI IMG/M metagenome (GOLD analysis project Ga0181575, IMG submission 145599) | Coastal salt marsh microbial communities from the Groves Creek Marsh, Skidaway Island, Georgia - 101411CT metaG (spades assembly) | ecosystem: Environmental > Aquatic > Marine > Intertidal zone... | reverse complement strand
GAGTCCTGGGCCGTCAGTTTCAATGAGCTCTGGCATAACAACATGGCAGCGTGGCTGGGGCCAGGCGCAAACCTGCCGATGTAATCGAACTGCGTCCACGCGGTAAAAGGAGAACATTTATGACCATCTTCAATCTGGGATCCTGTTGTATTGACCACGTATACCAGGTGCCGCACTTTGCCCAGCCTGGTGAAACCCTGCCGTGCCTGTCCTACGAGATGCATCCAGGCGGCAAAGGACTCAACCAGTCACTCGCCATGGCCCGCGCCGGTGCTGATGTTATCCATGCCGGCAAGATTGGTCGCGAGGGCACATGGTTGAAAGAACTGCTGGCGGCTGAGGGTGTCGATACATCGCAGCTCAAAATCAGCGACCACCCGACGGGCCACGCCTGTATCGAAGTCAATGCAGAGGGTGAGAACAGCATCGTCCTGTTTGGCGGCACCAATCGTCAGATCACGAGCGATGAGCTGGAGGTTATGCTGCGACCGGCAACAGCAGGTGACTTCCTGGTGCTGCAGAACGAGATAAGTGAACTGGATACCGCGATTCAGATGGGGGCAGAAAAGGGGATGCGCATCGTCTTCAATGCCGCGCCCATGACGGCGGACGTCGCTGACCTGCCGCTCTCTGCACTTGAGCTCCTGATCATTAATGAGATTGAAGGCGCTGCGCTATCGTCGCAGCAGTCACCTGAGGCGATGCTGAGGACACTGGTGCACCGATACCCTGACACGACTGTGGTGCTGACACTGGGCAGTGAGGGCGCACGCCTTCGTGGTCAGGCAGGTGACTTCACTGCAGCATCGCCCAAGGTCAATGTTGTCGACTCTACGGGTGCGGGCGATACGTTTACTGGTTATTTCGTGGCGGACTATGCGTCAGGTAAAGGGATAGATGATGCGCTGTTGTTTGCCTGCCGGGCTGCCGCGGTGAGTGTCACGCAGCGGGGTGCGGCAAGCTCAATCCCAACGCGTGAAAAGGTTGAGGTCTACGGCTTCTGAACCGGCAATAGTGGAATTCTGATAATCTGAAATCTTTCAGGTAGCCGCGTAAAGTCGCTCTCTTGCCTGCTGGCAATTGCTTTCAGTAATCCAGTTCGCCGGCTTACGTCCCTCGCTGCGCTCAACCCCTTCCGACAGGTAGGCGGGATCGAAGGGTACAAGTTCGCGGTATAGATTTGAGTCGGCCCCCAAAGCCGCATCTGACATCGGTACAAAAACTTTCATCATCTTCTAGCTCTCTCTTCCCCAGACTTTCTTACAGAAAACGCCTGTATCCCCCAGTCGCTTCCCTGATGCTTATTCAATCCTATAAATGGGGATCTTGCGATGACGTAAAGTGAAAGTTCCCTGAACTAATGTGGAGAAACGATGGATAAGCTAGAATCAGCAGCTATTCAGCGGCGTCAGGGGGATAATTCCCGTCTCTCGCTGTCATATAGAGGGTTATAGTGAAGTAACCAGGAGCAATCATGGCGAAGAAAATTGCCATAGTCGAAGACGATCCCGATCAGCGCAGCAACTATCTGGATGCCATCACCAAGAAAGGCTACGACGTTGTCGCCTACAGCAGTCGCCAGGAGGCACTGGACGGGTTTGACAAAGAACTGCCTGACCTGGCGATTCTCGACATTATCCTCGGCGACGAAGTCGATGCCGGATTCGAGCTGTGCCGGGATCTCCTGTCTAAAGCGCCTTCATTGCCCGTCATCTTTCTGACCGAAAGGATCACGGAAATCGACAAGATTTCCGGTTTGCGCCTGGGTGCCTGGGACTACCTGCCAAAACCCATCTCGCTAAACTATCTGGCAGAGCGCATCAGTTCACTCCTGCGCATCAATACAGCCCGGGTGGACTCGAGCGGCGCTTCGACGGCGAAGATGGTCGGCGACATGTCTATCGACCAAGAGGCCTTGCTTGTTTCCTGGAAAGATCAGCCCATTAACCTTTCTGGCACGGAGTTCCGCATGCTCGCCAAACTGGTGCGCGTCCCGGGTCACGCCGTATCCTATGATACGTTAATGAAAGCGACCATGCAGTCGTTGGTGACCAACAACACGATTAATACCCACATGCGAAATATCCGCAAAAAGTTCGAGAGCATTGATCCCGATTTCGACTGCATCAAGAGCGAATATGGCTACGGTTATCGCTGGTCGGCGAAATAGGCGGCGCTGGAATTGGATGCCGTGCGTGGTCCGAGGCTGGGGACAAAGCTCCTGATCCTGATGAGCTTCGCGCTCGTGGTCATCCCCTGGTTCAGCTACCTCTATCTGTCGGAAATGGAAGATTTCCTGGTTGACAGCCAGGCCAATGCACAACTGCTCACCGCTGAAGGAATTTCGACCCTGCTGAACGGGCGCTCCGATCTTTTTTATGAACTGCCTCTCTCGCCGGAAGGCTATGAGCAGCTCTACGCCCACCCACTGCAGAAACCGATTCGCATCGACGGCCGCGACAATGACTGGGAAGAGGTGCTGGAATACAACATTGGTTTCGGCAATCTTGATATCGGCGATGATGTTGACCCTTCATTGAATCAGTTCTACCTCGCGCTGGGTGAACACAACGATCAGATTTACGCCCTCGTCACCGTCAAGGACGATGCACTGGTTTTTCGAGACCGAAACATCCTGCGCCTCGATCTATCTGACCACCTGCGGGTTACCTTCACGGGTCAGGATGAGACCGTCAAGAAACTGGTGCTGACCATGACCGAACCCGGTGTCACGACAGCCTACTTCATCGATAACGACTGGCGCTACGCCATCCAGGGTGAACCTGAAAACCGTATTCCTGGCTTCATGACGCAGCTGCATGACGGCTATGCCATTGAATTCCGGATTCCGCTGGAACTGCTGGGTTCTACCCGCCAATTCGGTCTCGCAGTAGTCGATGTCGACAACCCGGAAACCCGCGCCATTGAGTCCATTACCGGTACCCTGCCGTCCGCCGGCCGCGAAGCTTACGGCCTGGTGCTGCTGAAATCGCCCGAAGTTCTGCGGATCATTGAGGGCCTCGGTTACTCCGGCGCCAACATCCAGGTGATTGATGCTCAACGTCGGGTCCGAGCCGAAGTCGGCAGCTACAGCAGTGCACCACAGCAATCGACGAAGTCCGAGACCAACTGGACTGAAACCTGGTATTCATTCATCAGCTACTTCATGGAACCTCTCTATAACATCATTGAATCCAGTCGGCGGGCTTCCCCACTGCTTGATGATGAGGTGATCAAAGCATCACTCGCCGGCACCCCAACTTATCAGCGACGCTACTCCGATGAAGACGGTGAGGTGATTGTCGCGGCGCACCCGATCATCGCGCAGAACAAGATCATTGGCACAGTCTTGCTGAAACAGAATACCGAGAGAATCCTCGAACTGCGGCGGGATGCGCTGCAGCGGATCGTGAACTTTTCCGTGCTTTCGATTCTGATCTTCGTCGCGCTGATCTTTGTCTTCTCGGTGCGCCTGGCGGGACGCATCACCCGGCTGCGGACCGAGGCGACCAGCGCTATCGACATCTACGGTAGACTCAAGGCCAACCAACTGAAGGCTGAAACCCAGTCCGGCGATGAAATCGGCGATCTTGCCCGCAGTATCTCAGGCATGCTTTCCCGCTTGCACCAACACAACCAGTTCCTTGAAAACATGCCGCGCACGCTGCGTCACGAGATCAACAACCCACTGAATACCCTCTCCACGTCGTTGCAGAACCTGGAACTTGAGGAATCGCCTGAGGGCAGAGAGAAATATCTCGAGGCAGCCAAACGCGGCGTCAACCGTATTGGCATGATTGTGCAGAACCTGGCAGACGCGGCCAGTCTTGAAGACGCACTCGAGGCAGAGGAAACCGAAGTCATTGACCTGCACGATCTGGTCCAGAACTACCTGCAGAACTGCCGGGCCATTCATCGGTCGCGGGAGTTTCGTTACCAGGGAGTAGACCAGACGATTCTCGCCGAGGTCTCAGATTTTCGGGTTGAACAACTGCTCGACAAACTGATCGACAATGCTGTCGATTTCTCGACGCCGGACTCAACGATCACGGTGGGAATTAACGCCGACGCCCGTAACCTCACCATCTTTGTCACCAACCAGGGACCGACGATTCCGCCTGATCAGGTCGACAACATCTTTGACTCGATGGTTTCTATCCGTGAATCAAACCCCGACAACCGGTTGCATTTCGGCATGGGACTCTACGTCGTGCGTATTATCGCCGAGCACCACGGCGGCAACGTCAAAGCTTCTAACCTCTACGACGGCAAAGGCGTCAGCATCAAAGTCACACTGCCCATCTTCAAACCCGAAAGTCCGACCGTAACATCTGCCGCCGCCAGCTAAAAAAACCTGCCTCATTCGGGGAGAAAAATTCAACGCCAGGTTGATGATTCTCCAGCAACCTAGTTGATGACTCTATCCTCGATCGGCTGTGACTGGTAGCTGCCCCAGTCGAGCAGCCAACCCGCCTGGTCACTGGCGGATTTCAGCAGTTTAGTGACGTTGAAGTTGAGAGACTGATCCAGCGTCAGATTGATGCCCTGCCCTTCTTTCGGCTGCAGCGAAAGTTTCAATTTGCCCTGGTCCACCGAATAAGTCAGCTTAAAGGCCAGTTGCGGTGTGTCACCCAAGGGAAAATTCGCGCTTTGCTTGAACGCCTGTTCGAAATCGCCTTTCGCGCTGGCAGCCTCCTGTTTGAAACTCTGCACTGCCTGTTTTGCATCCGGCGTTGTCTGGGTAGAAATATGCGGGTCAACATCGCGGTGCGCGTTAAGTGCCTGGATCAGCATCTGGCAATAACGACGAGTCAGCCAGAAGCGAAATTCGTCGGCGGCATCGGTATTCAGCCTGAGCAGCACGCGGTCCTCTTCCGGGCTATAGATCATCTGCAGCTGGCTGATCGCGGTCATAGGCAGAGTATAGCAAAGCTGCCTGCCGAGGCGCGGCCCTATATAAAAATAGATTGATATTATGAGCTCGCGGCATTAATATATTGATCCTTTTTGATATAGCTCTTTATGCTATCCAGCCACCAAACCGACAACTCCCTCGACAAACTCATCAGCTATTGCAAGGCAACAGCTGATCAGCAGCGCCTGCAGATCCTGCGCGTGCTGGCCCGAGAGTCGTTTGGCGTGCTCGAGCTGTGCCATATCCTCGAGGTCGCCCAACCGGCATTGAGTCATCACTTGAAGGTCCTGCATACCGCCGGCCTGGTCGAAACACGTCGCCAGGGCAATTCGATCTACTATCGACGGTCGACAGTGCCCACTGACCATCCGATGACTGATGTTCGTCAGGGACTGCTAACCACCCTCGATGACCTGCCACTGGCAACCGACCTGAAGTCCCGGGTGGCTGAGATTCACGCGAACCGCCACGCCCAGGCCCGCGAATTTTTCGAGAAGAACAGCCATCGGTTTCAGGAAAACCAGAACCTGATTGCCGAGTACCCTAACTACGCCAGCTGCATCGAGGAACTGCTCAACGACACCGCTATCAGCAAAGACAGCCTGGTCGTCGAAATCGGGCCCGGCGAAAGCGATCTGCTGATAGACCTGGCCCGCCGGGCTGACGCGGTGATCGCGATCGACAGCAGCCAGGATATGCTGGGCAAGGCCATGGCCAAGGCAGCAGACAAAGGCGTGACTAATGTCAGCAGTGAACTCGGCCAGCTGAATGATTTCACGGGTCCCGCCGATCTGATCGTCGCCAATATGGTCCTGCATCACATCGCCTCACCCGCCATGTTTTTTCATGACGCACGCGAGCGACTGGTCGCCGAGGGTTACCTCCTGATTGCGGACCTGTGCCATCACGACCAGGATTGGACCCGGGATGCCTGCGGTGATCTCTGGGCAGGCTTTGACAGTGATGAACTTGATGAGTGGGCCACACTTGCTGGCTTTACGCCCGGCCAGGGAGCCTACGTTGGCCTAAAGAACGGTTTCCAGGTTCAGGTCAAACTTTTTCAAACACAACCTTTCCCTACATCTTTAACCATGGAGAAAAGCAAATGACAGACTACAAGGTCGCGGATATCGAACTGGCCGAATTTGGCCGTGCTGAAATTGAACTGGCAGAAGCAGAGATGCCCGCACTGATGGCGCTGCGTAACAAGTACAGGACGGAACAACCGCTGGCGGGCGCGAAAATCATCGGCTGCATCCACATGACCATCCAGACGGCTGTACTGATGGAAACACTGATCGACCTCGGCGCCGAGCTGCGCTGGTCATCCTGCAACATCTTCTCTACGCAGGATCACGCCGCAGCCGCCATGGCAGCAAGAGGTATCCCGACATTTGCCTGGAAAGGTGAAACCGAAGAGGAGTTTTTCTGGTGTATTGAGCAGACCATCCTCCATGACGGCAATCCCTGGGATGCCAACATGATCCTCGATGACGGTGGCGACCTGACTGAAATGATCCACAGCAAATACCCGGAAATGCTCGACAAGATTCACGGCATTACCGAAGAGACCACGACCGGCGTCCACCGTCTCTACGAAATGCTCGAGAACGGCGAACTGAAGGTCCCCGCCATCAATGTCAACGACTCCGTCACGAAGTCAAAGAACGACAACAAATACGGCTGTCGTCACAGTCTGAACGACGCGATCAAGCGCGCCACCGACATGCTGATGGCCGGGAAACGCGCCCTCGTGATTGGTTATGGTGACGTCGGCAAGGGTTCAGCTCAGAGCCTGCGCCAGGAAGGTATGGTTGTTCGTGTCGTTGAAGTCGACCCGATTTGCGCCATGCAGGCCTGCATGGATGGCTACGAGGTGGTCTCACCCTACAAGCGCGGCATGAACACCCGCCGCCGCGAGGACATCGACATCGACCTCATGGCAAAGACCGACCTCATCGTCACCTGCACCGGCAACGTCAATGTGTGCGACCAGCACATGCTTTCGACCGTGGCCACTAATGCAATCGTCTGCAATATCGGTCACTTCGACACAGAGATCGACACCCAGTTCATGCGTGAACACTGGAAATGGGAAGAGGTGAAGCCACAGGTTCACAAGATCTATCGCAGCGACGACCCAAAGGACTACGTCATCCTGCTGTCAGAAGGTCGCCTGGTGAACCTCGGTAACGCGACCGGTCACCCAAGCCGCATCATGGACGGCTCCTTCGCAAATCAGGTGCTGGCACAGATGTACCTGTACGAGCGAGCCTGGGCAGATCACGATCCGAACCAGCGCCAGGACGTTACGGTTGAGGTCCTGCCAAAGGCACTCGATGAGGAAGTCGCCAGCTACATGGTTCAGGGCTTCGGCGGCGTCTTGACGCAGCTGACCAGCGACCAGGCGGACTACATCAATGTACCGGTAGAGGGCCCCTTCAAGCCTGAAGCCTACAAGTATTGATGAAACCGGAACTGAAAGACCTGCTCGATCTGCTCGACCTTGAGCAGATCGAGGTCAACATGTTCCGCGGCGTCAGCCCCGCCGAAGGCTGGCAGCGCGTCTATGGCGGCCAGGTGATAGGCCAGGCACTGGTCGCCGCTTACCGCACGGTTGAGGACCAGAGCCGCATTGCCCACTCGCTGCACGGCTATTTCCTACGCCCCGGCGACACAACCATCCCGATCGTCTACCAGGTTGATCGGATTCGCGATGGCCACAGTTTCAACACACGGCGGGTGATTGCTGTGCAGAAGGGTCGCGCAATATTTAGCATGTCGGTCTCATTTCAGGTCACTGAAGCGGGCATGCACCACCAGATTGACATGCCAGCGGGGATCAGTGCACCAGAAGCCTGTCCGTCACACGAGGAACTGCGGCAGCAACATATCGACCATATTCCGGAGGAATATCTAGAGTTCTTTAATCGTCCCAGTCCGATCGAAATGCGTTACCACGATCCAATCAACGAGCGTGATCCGGAACCAACGGCACCTTACCAGCACACCTGGATCAGAGCCTGCGACACGATGCCTGATGACTTGCGGTTGAACCAGTGTCTGCTTGCTTATGCGTCTGACATGACACTGATGGATACCTCGGTGCGCCCGCACGGCATCAGCTTCTGGAATGACAATTTCCAGACGGCCAGCCTCGATCATGCCATGTGGTTCCATGCACCCTTCAAGACTGATGAATGGCTGCTCTACTACCAGGACAGCCCCTACTCTGGCGGTGCCCGGGGGTTCAATCGCGGCAGCTTCTACACTCAGCAGGGTGAACTGATTGCCTCAGCGACCCAGGAAGCACTGATCCGCTTGCATCCTGGCGAGGCTTGAGCGAAGCTCGAACCATGTCTGAAACATCGCAATTCGTCGACTACATGGAGCGGACCCGGCTCTTCTACCGGGCACAAGGTTTTGAACGCGACTACGTCTGGGCGCATTTTGACGAGACACCGTTTCACCCGCTGGGGAAAGCGCTGGCAGACTGTCGAGTAACCGTCGTGACAACGGGCGTTACCTTTCCGGAGATCCCAAAACCCATTCGCAAGTCTGAGAGCATCCCGTTCAGCAAACTGCCAGCCCACCTCGACACATCGGAACTCGCCTGGGACAAGGAATCAACGCACACCGACGATCGCCAGAGCTACTTCCCGTTCGAGGTCCTGACGCAGCTCGCAGAAGAGCGCAGTATCGGCAGCCTCGCGCCGCGCTATCATTTTGTCCCCACGCAGTACAGTCATCGCGCCACCATCGACGAAGATGCGCCAGCGATTGTCGACGCCTGCATTGAAGATGAGGTGGACATTGCGCTGCTGGTTCCATTGTGACCCGTCTGCCATCAGTCCGTCAGTCTGACGGCGCGGGCCCTGGAGGCAGCTGGCATCGTGACCGTAGTTATCGGTAGTGCTATGGATATCGTGACCTGGTGCAGAGTACCGCGCTACCTGCACAACAACCTCCCCCTTGGGAATCCGTTGGGGGAACCCGGCGACAGGCAAAGTCAGCGAAGATCTGTTGAGCATGCCCTCCGGTTGGCCAGCGACATGTCGACACCCGGTGTCGAGGAGGCTGATGTCCCGTGGACGGGCCGTGATGACTGGCGAAAGGTGTACGGCCGCGTCACCGATGCAAATCGTGCAGAGCTCATGAAAATGGGCGAGGAAAACCGCCGCAAGCGGGCGGAAAACAAGGCGAAAGGGCTCGCTCGCTAGAGCGCATCATCTACTGTTATCCCGGGCAATTCCCTGATCGAATACGCTGCCCGGCTATATACAATTTTGCCATGCCTTCCCATAATGGCTCGCCTTTAAATGCCTGCAGGAATCTCCCTTGGCCCTAAAAAACGAGCAAAAACTTAAAGATGTCGATGTTATTCAAGAGAATTTTGAAGCGCTGCAGTACATCTGCTCGGTTGAGATTGCGACAGCGGTATTTCTTGCCTATCACCTCGAGAAGCCGATACTGATCGAAGGTCCGCCAGGTGTTGGTAAAACTGAACTGGCGAAGACTACCGCAGACCTGCTCGATCTGCCCTGCATTCGCCTGCAGTGCTATGAAGGGCTGGATGAATCCAAGGCCATCTACGAATGGAAGTACGGCAAACAGCTCCTGTATACGCAGGTACTTAAAGAGACACTTGGCGAGATTCTTGACGGCGCCCGGGGATTATCAGAGTCCGTTGAAAAGCTGCATGAATTCGGCGATATCTTCTTCTCTGAGGATTTCCTTGAGCCCCGGCCGCTGTTAAAGGCGCTGAAAGAAGAGAACAGCTGCGTTCTGCTCATTGACGAGGTCGACAAGTCCGACCACGAGTTCGAATCCCTGCTGCTTGAAATGCTCTCTGACTATCAGCTGTCGATTCCGGAAATCGGCACAGTTAAAGCCATACCTGACAAAAAACCGCTGGTCTTCCTGACCAGTAACAATACGCGAGAAATCAGTGATGCACTCAAGCGTCGCTGCCTGCACCTGTACATACCGTTTCCTAATGCTGATCTGGAGCGCCAGATTGTCGAGGCCCGCGTGCCCGATATCCCCGGCCGTCTCAACCACCAGCTGGTCGCCTTCATTCAGGAATTGCGCGAAATGGATCTGAAGAAAGTCCCGGCGATCAGCGAGACGATTGACTGGGCCCGCACCTTGATCCTGCTGCACACCGAATCACTCGACCCCGATCTTGTCAGGCAGACCCTCAACGTCATTCTGAAGTTCCAGGAAGACGTCGAATCCGTCCAGGCAGAGGTCCAGGGGCTCACGAATAGAGCATTGAAAGCCTCATAACGTCAGGATGAAGACGGAGCCCTCAGCGTTACTTGGTCAGGCCCCAAATTATTGCCAAGGCAGAAAGCGGGGCGTCAGCTTCTAATGGAGGACCATAAAACGTGAGCCAGATGCACGACACGCTGGTGGACTTCGTTAAAGTCCTGCGCACCGCTGATATCAAAGTGTCTCCAGCAGAAACGCTGGATGCCATGGAGACACTCGATCTCGTGGGATTCGACGATCGCCGCTTCCTGAAAAATTCCCTCGCGCTTGTCCTGTCGAAAAATCCAGAAGAAAAAGAAGCCTTCGAAACCTGTTTCGAAAAGTTCTTTACCTTCGAGAAGATGCGTACGCTGAATGAGGACGAGGCAGACAACGACGCAGGCGCAGCAGATGACGGCGAGTTCGACGACGGCGATTTTGACAGCGAGGGCAACCCATCCGGCCAGTCCAGCGGCAAAGGCGGTGGCCAGGGTGGTGGCGCCGATAGCAGCACTGAGGAAGCTGAAGCCCTGGATTTCGAGCCATTAGCCCCGACCTCAGAACTGGGCAAGTTGCTCATGTCAGGCAACCGTATGGAAGTTCTCATCAAGATGACCGAAGCGGGCCGAGCGGTTGGTGTCAACGAAATCGTAGTATTCACCCAGAAGGGCCTGTTCACTCGCAAGATCATGGAACAAATGGGCCTGAAAGGCCTGCAGGATGAAATTGCCGATTTACAGGAGGGCGGCGGAGTTGCCGAAAAAGACCTGGCCGGGCGATTGAAAAAAGGCCGCGAACTGCTCCGCGAGCAGGTCAGGGACTATGTCGAGAAGCAGTTTTTCCTTCACGCGGATGAATCCGGTAAACAATTGCGTGAAGAACTGCTGAAGAAGGTCAAACTGTCAAATCTGGAAAAGCGTAATTTCAAGGACGTCCAGGAGATCGTTTTCAAGATGGCGAAAAAGCTTATCGCCATCCATTCCAAGCGGCGTAAAACCTTCAAACGCGGGCAACTGGACGTGCGCAAGACCCTGCGTAATAACATGCAGTACGATGGCATGCTGTTCAACGTCAAATGGAAGTCGCAGAAAGTCGACAGGCCCAAGGTTATATGTATTTGCGATGTTAGCGGGTCAGTAAGTAATTACTCACGTTTTCTGCTTATGTTCCTTTATAGCCTGGCTGAGGTGATGCCAAAAGTGCGCGCCTTTGCGTTTTCTTCTGACCTTGGTGAGGTCACGCGACTGTTTGAGAACAGCAATCTGGAAGATGCCATGGCGAAAACCATGCGCGACTATGGCAACGGGTCGACGGACTATGGCCAGATGCTGGAGGACTTTAAAGGCCACGTCATGAAGGATGTGAACGGCAAGACGACTGTGATTATCCTGGGGGACGCCCGCAACAACTACGGTGACCCAAAAGCAGAGATCCTGCGCGAAATCTACGACAAAGCACAACGGGTGATCTGGCTGAACCCGGAGCCGAAATCGGCCTGGACCGTGGGTGATGCCGAAATGAAAAAATACGCCCCCTGTTGTCATCAGGCTGAGGTTTGCAACTCGCTGACTCACCTCGAGCGCGTGGTTGCCAACCTGCTGCGCGTCACTTCGTGACCATGGCGGCAACACCGTCTCAAATCATATCGATTTCAATAAGTTAAGGGCGTTTTATCCTAAATTAGCTTAGTTTTTTTTATACCTGCTCACCGGGGACTGTGGTATCCTAATTAACTAGCATGGCCGGTCTTAACGCCTCCATCCTGCACTTCCTCCGGATGAGCATGCGCGCTATCAGTTTTCCCTGATCGACTATGCCATCGTTATACCCTAACGAAGTTGTGTATGAATAAAGAAGCAGACAACGCACTCCTGATGGATGAGCTGGCAACGCCACTCATCCGTTATCTCGCAAGAAAAGTGCCGAACAACGAAGACGCGAACGACCTTGCACAGGAAGCCTTTTTACGCATGCATAAATTCCAGCAGTCGAAAGACCTGGAAAACGCCCGCGCCTTTCTCTATCGCACCGCCAATAATCTCGTGATCGATCAGCAGCGCAGGGCGCGCGTGCATGACAGATACATGAGTGCCGAAATGCTGCCCGAACACTCCGATGAGGATGAAGACAAGTTCGCGCCGTCCGCGGAACGAACGGTTTCTGCCAAAGAGGAACTCGATCGGATCTACGAAATCGTTGACCATATGCCAGTCAAAGTCCGCCGGGCCTTCCTGCTGCATCGTGGCAAGGACATGAGCTATGCCGAGATTGCCTCTGAAATGAACGTCTCCACGAGCATGGTCGAAAAGTACATCATTCAAGCGTTAAAACTGATTCGGGAGAACGTTGCCTGACTGGCCCGCATCTGAGCGACTCATGATGCCCCTGCCGGGTTGCCCTGGGTCTGCAAGGGCTGACTCTTCCCACAAGCAAACCCTGGGATATATAAATTATATTCTTAATTCTCAAAAGATATAATAATCCCCCGATTCTCAATTATTCAGCCTGTTTTTAATTTTTTTTTAATTTTTTGTTCATTTTTATTCAGGGGTTAGGCTTCTCGTTCGTCTTATTAGTTACCGGTGCTGCACGCTACTGTGCTGCACCAGAGCAAGACGGGCCAAAAGCCATGTCTTACTACCAAGACTATCCAACTAGTTGGGGGATTTAACATGTTAAGAAGAAAGCCACTATCTGTAGCCGTTGCTACCGCCATGGGCGTAGCTACTACTGCAGGTATGATGTCTGGCAGTGCCTTCGCTAAAGAATCAGAGATGATCGAAGAGGTCATCGTCACAGGTTCGCGCATTAAGCGTGCTGACCTGGATTCTGCGAGCCCGGTCACTGTCATGACTCGTGAGGACTTCGAATGGAAGGGTGTGACTGACGTCGGTTACCTCCTCCAGCGAATGCCCGGTATGGCCGGTTCACCAATCGGCACAACAACAAATAACGGCGGTAATGGTTCAGTTCAGATCGACCTGCGCGGTCTGGGTTCAATCCGAACGCTGACACTCGTTAACGGCAAGCGGACTGTTGACAACGGTGACTACCAGACAATTCCCGCCACCATGATTGAGCGAGTTGAAATCCTGAAGGATGGTGCCTCCGCTGTTTATGGTGCTGACGCGGTCGCTGGTGTTGTTAACATCATTACACGTACAGACTACGAAGGCGTGTCTCTCGAAGCGTACACCACTGATTTCTTCGATATGGACTCAGGTGCGCAGCAGAGCTACAACTTCATTGCCGGTAAGTCTTTTGACGGCGGCAACGTGATGTTCGGCGCTGAATTCGTCGACCAGGAAGAAGCTTACCAGTCTGACGCACCCTGGGACTTTTTCCAGGATTCCTGGTACATCTATCCGAGCGGCTGTGAAAATCAGGTGACTGCAGCCTGGGACGGCACTGCTACAGGTGGTTGTTACCCGGTTGGCTCCTCGCGCATTCCAGAAAGCCGCATTGGCTTCCTGACCCAGGGTACATTCATGGCACCCGGTGGTGTTCTGACACCTCACGACGGCCGAACCTACAACTACGCACCGGTTAACTACATCCAGACGCCGTATGAGCGAACCAACGTTTTTGCTCACCTGAACTACGAGATCTTCGATGGCGTTCAGCTTGCAGCTGAGATTCGCTGGAATGACCGTTCGTCTGCCCAGGAGCTCGCTCCTCAGCCATACAACTCACCGACTGACCCCGCTTACGACGGCGTGTTCAACGGTACTGCCTATTCCGGTATTTCTGAGCAGAACTACTACCTGCGCCAGTCTATCGACGCTTATAACGCAGCTAACCCGGGCGCACCGCTGGCTTACGAGCCTGTCCGTGACGCGCGTCGCCGTATGGTTGAAACAACTCGTCGTTTCCAGCAGGAAGTTGACCAGACTCAGATCAACATCTCGCTGTCTGGTGATTTCAACGACATCGCCTGGAACGTCTACTTCAACCGTGGCTTCCGCGATCGCACCGACCTCGATTTCGGCCAGTTCTCTGGCCCTCAGCTGTCTAACGCCATGGGTCCATCTGCTGACCTCGACGGCGACGGCATGCCTGAGTGTTATCAGGATGTTGCCGATCCGTCCTCAATTATCTCTGGCTGTGTACCACTGAACTTCTTCGGTGGCGCTGGTGCCGTGACGCAGGACATGATCGACTACGTGGCCATTGATCTGGTTGACACCTTTGAACAGGAACAGTACCAGTACGGTTTCTCTTTCTCAGGTAACGCCTTCGAACTGCCCGGTGGCCCGATGGGTTGGGCTGTTGGTTACGAATACCGCAAGGAAGAGCTGGCCTACTCACCCGACTCAGGCAAGCAGCTTGATGCGGTAACCGGTAACACGGGTGCAGGCACGACGGGTTCTTACAAGTCAGACTCTCTCTACGCAGAAGCCTTCCTGCCACTGTTCGACAATGGCAGCCAGTCTCTCGACATCACCGCCGGTGTACGTTGGGACGACTTCGACACCTTCGGTGATGACACCACTTACCAGCTGGGTATTGAATTCCGCCCACTGGAAACGTTGAAGCTGCGAGCGACGGTTGGCGAAGTCTTCCGAGCACCTAGCATCTACGAGTCATTTGGTGGCCAGGTAGACTCATTCCCGACCTACCTCGACCCTTGTGCTCAAACGCCGCTGCCCGCGGGTTGTGCACAGGCTTCTGTCCAGCTTGATACTCAGGTGCTGGCACGCGTCGGTGGTAACCCCGACCTGGTGCCTGAAGAAGGTGACACGATGACGGTCGGTGTGGTCTGGACGCCAGACTTCGACTTCGGTGATCTGTCGGTCGTTGTTGACTACTGGGAGAACGAGCTCGAAGGTCGTATCAGCTCTCTGGGTGTGAACTACATCCTGAATGACTGCTACGAGAACCAGAACGCTCCTGCGTGTGCGCTGATCCAGCGACGAGCAGACTACAGCATCGCCAGCATCCAGAACGCGCCATTGAACGTGGCGCAGTCTGATGCAGCAGGCGTTGATTTTGAAGTGAAGACAGCTTTCAGCACCGATATCGGTGACTTCGAAGCTGAGCTGCTGTGGGCACGTTTCCTCGATTTCGATCGCAAGGCGTTCCCGGGTGATTCAGCCTCCGACCAGGTTGGTCGATACAACGGCTCTGCCTTTGCAGAAGACAAGATCAACTACACGATCGCATGGCGTCGTGGCGACTGGACTGTCTCCTACCTGGGTGAATATGTCAGCGAGCTTGAAGCAGACGTAAGTTTCCTTCCGGTTACGCAGGATATTGACGACCAGCTCTATCATGACCTGACAGTGATCTACCAGCTTGGCGACACGGGCTTCCGTTTCTCCGGTGGTATCACCAACGTCACAGACGAAGAGCCTCCATACATTGACTTCGGTTTCAACGCTTCAACTGACCCGTCTACTTACAGACTGTTCGGTCGTGGCTACTACTTCCGAGTCACCTGGAGCCAGGAATAAGATTAATAGACGAAAGTCTTAAGTCTTAGAGAAAGGGCCGCAATAGCGGCCCTTTTTTTTGGCTTTTTTATGGATGTCTACTTGAAGGCTTTGCCCGCGGACCTTGAACAGGTCCCATGGGTACCAAACCAAGTAACTCTGAGGGCTCTCGGTTCTTCTTGAGGCTTGGATTCTGGAGGGGGTGTTTATTGCCAAAGGTTGTCGGCTTCGACGAGTTCGTAGAGGTCTTCGGCCTGCTTGATGAGTTCGCCGGCTTTGGCGCGGTAGTGATCGCCGGTGTCAGGATCGTTCTTTGATGCCTCGATAACGCGGTCAGCGCCCATCTGCCATTTCAGACAGAAGTGCCGCAGCGCTTCTCTCGGTGTCGCGGCAACATCTCCCTGGACGTGATCCATTGGCACATTGTTACCTGTCACGACCCAGCGAAAACTAGCCTTATCGATATTCTCCCTGATCTGCCCGATGACAACCGCATTGTTCATCGCCCAGGCAACGCGCGCCTCTATGCGTGCCCCCTGGAAGACTCCTGCGGCGACAATCACATCGACGGCCTTCTTCACTTCTTCCTGTGCCCATTGCTGGGTCATTTCATCGAAGGATGTCATCAAAAGTCCCGGTATTTTTCTAACTGTTCTTTCACTGGAAAGGCGTAGCCATGAACCAGCCGGTGAGCGACAGGCGCGGCTTGCGGGCAAAAGGCGTGACGTACGTTACGGCGTGAATGTGCCTGATATCGAACAACGTCAGCGAATTGAACCTGGGTGCCCAGGCATCCCGCGGCGTTCCATCTTCTTCGTAGAACTGCAGCAGGCCACCCCAGTCAGGATGCCATTCCGGCGTAAAGCTCAGGACGTAAGCGAACCTTCGGTGCTCCTGCTGCACTTCATCTCGATGTCTGGTGAGGAAGTGACCGGGCTGGTAGCGCGTATAGTGCCCGCTGACACGATTGATGGACTTATCACCCGTGACGCCCTGGACAAACTCAATCATTTGCGGAGAGGCAATAAACTCATCGAACAGGCGCGCCATTTTACTGCCGATATTCTGTGGGCGCCCTGCGCCGAGGTGACAACTGCCGTACAAAAAACCCACACCGGCGGCCGCCTGCTCGCGGATTGTCTGATTGATCTTTTTCTTCTGCGTGACGGACATGGCGTCCATCCTGTCCTTACTGGTTGTCTGCATCTTGCCGTCGAGCACGTAGACCAGTTCAAAAGGTGCCTGCTCAATTTCACCGGCCACCTGTTCAATCACCTCAGGCTGCAGCAAGTTATCCACCCGCACCCGATCATCGCGTGAGAAACGCTGGCGCAGGGATTTCACATTCAGGTTCGGGTTCATCATGACTTCAGTGCCCGCAGTGCCCACGCCAGCTGTCGCTCACTCTCATCCATCAGCGGCGTCTGCAACTCTATAGTAAGGCCCTGTGCTGACCAGTCACGGGCCAGGGCCTCGATCTGCTGCGCTGAGAGTGCTGCGTCCATCATGGATTCCATTCTACCCATATAACTGGTCACTTCATGTTTCATCGTCCTGATCCAGCCCATCACCTCTTCTTCAAGGTGGTACTGGAAACGCTGCTGGATTCGAGCGGTTTCCTCGTAAAGCGTACGAATGGTGCCACCGGCAACCTCTTCACCGTACTTATCCATAATGCTGCGGAGACCGTTGAAAGGTTCTATGACGCGACGAGCCATGGCACCCGCTTCTTTTCTACCAATCTGCCCTCGAATCACCTGATAGCCGGACTGAAACATATCTTCAGCGAAAGGCAGAAAATTCAGCGCCTGCAGTTCAGTCAGGGCCTGGTGATTGGCGCGACATTCTTCATAAATCAGGCTGCCTTCAGCGTGACTAACGATGATCAGCCTGCCACCGCTGGCGACGAGCTCCGGCAGCGAATGCAGTGCTTGCAGCCCGGCGTACTCGACCCCGAACTGGCTTACAACCAGGTCCATTGCTGCTGGCACTAACGGCAGCTTCGATGCGTCAGCCACGACAGTCAGTGCTGCAGGGTAATGTCCTTTCAAGGAGGACAGCCCGGCAGCAGAATAATCCGTAGCGATAATCTCTGCCGGCGTCAGCTCGGCAGCCGCCAGGTATTCGAGCACTGCACCG
>Ga0181575_10001336_pt1 | contig 17793 bp, 19 predicted proteins | sample 101ome_23_FD_145599 | JGI IMG/M metagenome (GOLD analysis project Ga0181575, IMG submission 145599) | Coastal salt marsh microbial communities from the Groves Creek Marsh, Skidaway Island, Georgia - 101411CT metaG (spades assembly) | ecosystem: Environmental > Aquatic > Marine > Intertidal zone... | reverse complement strand
TCCAGAGCCTGTAGAATCATCTCTTTCCCAATTTGATGTTAAAAAATATGAATTTGGTGCAGCTGCTGGTAGAGAATAATTTGATGTTATTCTCCAATGGTCAGCACCAAAAAATGTAGTGTCACCAGAGTCCAAGACATTGGCTGTTCGATTGGAGAGGGATAAGTTCCCAAGTTTTCCATTTGATGTTCCACTTATTGTTAATGCCATAATCTCTCCTTATAATACTACCCAATTACTGCCACTTGGCACAGTTACAGTAACTCCACTTGCTATTGTAATTGGACCAGTTGACATTGCGTTTCTGTTAGTTGAAATAGTGTAATCGTTATCAACACTTTGATCGTTCTCAACAAAGACCTGATCGCCACCAGCACCAGTCGCACCACCACCAACTGCACTCCATGCTGATCCAGTATATATCTCTGCTTGACCAGTAGTGCTATTAAATCGTAGGTAACCAGCAGCTGGACTGCCATCTCTTTGTGCTGTAGTTCCTGATGGAATATAAGCTGAACCAGTATCACTAGACTTTTGAACAAGAGTAGTTCCTGGATTAACTGCTATGCCTAGTGTTTCGTTACCACCATCATTGTTTTCTGTAAAGGAAATATTAGTTGATGCTACTAATTTACCATTCAAGAATCCAGCAGTTGTGTCATTACTTGATACTTTTGTCTTAACATCTGTATCTGCCGAAATAGTATTCCATGCAGAGCCATCATAAAACTTTAAATTATTATCGGTAGAGTTATAGAATAAATCACCTTCATCAAGTGAAGTTGTAGGATCAGCTGAACCTATTCTATAAATGTTTGCAAATGAATTAACATCTGTAATGTTACTAGATACTGTATTAACATTGCTGATTGAACCAGCAACTGTATTAATGTTAGATGCGTTACTAGCTACACTATTAATATTGGTAGCATTACCAGCTACTGAATTAACATTAGCTATGTTGGTTGATACTGTTCCAATATCAGTTTCATCTGCTGCAACTGTAGTAACATCTGAACTTATTCCAGCAACTGTTGTGACATTACCTGATATACCAGCAACTGTAGTTACATTGGAATTGTTAGCACTTACTGTAGTTATTGCATTAGTTGCTATTGTTCCATCTTGAATGTCAGCAAGTAGTGCAATGTCAGCAGTAATAGCTGATAAAGTAGATACATCTGCAATCTCTGGTCCAGCTTCTGGATTACCAGTTGTTGCATTAAAAGCTAATACTTTACCTTTTCTATCATCCTTACCTGGCAACTCCATATCTATAGTAGTAGGATCAGTTACTGGTGCTGTGATTGATCGACTTACATCCTCAGCATTTTGCTGAATAAAGATAGTAAGGGAGTCTAATTCGTCATTTAAAGTGGTTGCAAATAAATCTCCACCAGTTGTGAAGTCAGATGTTCTTTCAATTGTTCTCGCACCTACAATGGTTATTGTTCCAGCTGATGGTGTTGAAACTAGTGTAATACTACCAGTACCATTGGCATTGATAGTAACTGTATAATCTGTAGTGAGTGTTAGCAGAGTAGTATTGTTGTATACTGCTATATCTGTTTGGGCTAGAATCTCAAATGTAAACGCATAAGGTCCAGTTCCACTTGCTGTGAAAACTACCCTTCTTGCTACATTACTAATTGGAACTGCCATAATTTATTTTCCTTTGTTTGTCAAGTTAATTCTAATGGATTTTAAAAAAATATGAAACATTATTTTACTCTTTTACCATGTTTTCTTAATCGCTCATAATTTGCACTTAATCTTTCTTGTAAACTAGCAGAAAATCTTGAATTGTTTATTATTGTTTCTTGAGCTTTTTTATATTCAGTATTAATAATGTCTTGAATTGCTGATTGTTCTTTAGCTAAATTAAAATTATTTATATTTCTGTTTTTGTTAAAGGCAGCAATACGATCCTCAAGCCCATTAGTTTCATAATGGTTTATAATTTTAAAATGAATCTTTTGATCTTTAGTGGCTTCTTTTATTATTTCATACATTTCCTCACCAGTAAATCTTACATTGACAGTAACTCCATCAATAACCTTTGTATAAAATTGTTTTGGCTCGTATTCTCCTAACCCTAATGCAAACATAATGACACGAGATTTATCAACTTTCCCTTTAGAATTATCAAAAGGATTAAAAGCTGCAATCCAACTGCCATTACCAATTTTTATCTTTTTACCTGATATTGGATCAAGTTCTTTTTTTTCAGCAGCAAGTTCACCTTTTGTTTTTACTAACCTTCTATGAGGTGTTTTATAATATGCTCTATCAGCAACCTCTGCCCAGGCAGCAACCATACCCTCAAGTGGATTTTTATAATATCCAGCTGGATCAGTTTTAACAGCTTTATCTATTACAGGAATTTCTCCACCAGCCAATATTCTTTCAATATGTCTAAATGCAGCATTTTCCATTAAACCTAACACAGGTGTGCCACCACGAACAACTTCAGCAGTTTTTTTAGAAATACCAGAAAACATATTATATAAATGTAAAGCTGCTGGTTCTGTACCATTTACAGTAAACATATCCATAAAATCACCAATACCAGTTAAATATGTTTGTTCTCCAAAATATTCGGTAAATGCCATAGTTGCTGCTTGAAAAATATTCATATCATCATCATCAATTTTTGCTTTTGGATTCAAAGTAAAATATTCTGCTGTACTTGCAGCAATTCCCAATAAAGCAGATAAAGGTTCTAAGCCTTTATATGAAACATAAACCTTATCATGTGCAACATGAATAGCATCTTTTCCTAAAAGTTTTGTATACATCTTTACATAACTAGGTTTAAACTCATCCCTATTAAATACAATAGAAAAAGGTCGCCAACCTTGTGATTTTAACAATTCTCTATCTTGATAATTTGGTGGACCATACCCTGTTATTCTTCCACTAAAACCTTGATCCATAAAGTAGTATAGACTTCCACTCCCAAGAGCCATTCTTGCTAGAGCTTTATCAGCTTCTCTCCCACCCTTTAAAATATTTTGATAACCTTTAATATTTAATGGAGTTCGTTGTAAAACTTGAGATGTTATGTTTGCTGGAGTTCTTACAAATACTGCAAAAGCTCTAAGAGGTGCTATACCATATTTTTGTCCAACATTTAATCCTTTTGATAAAGCTAACCACGCACCTTCTAAATCATTAGTAAAAGTATTTACTCTAGCATATTCATTTATATCTTCTAAAATCTCAGGATAATCTTGTGGATTGTTAAAAATATCTGCTTCAAACTTTGCTGCTATTTTCTTTGCATCTTCATCAGACAATCTACCATCTACTAATTTTAAAGATTTTATTTGTTCATCATTTAAAAAAGGTTTTAAATCATCTAAGTTTTTTGTTCCTTTGATTGCATCATATAATTTTAAAGATTGGTCACTAGCATGAAAATTTAACAATTGCAGTTTATTCATTGCTTTAAAAAATTCATCCTCTGCCATTAAAGCTCTACCTGGTAAAGTGGCAGCATGACCATAAAATTTAAATAATGCTTGTTGGGATTTAGCAAAATCACTATCAGCAAATTTACCCATCCCTTCCAAAAGATTTATATCAAAAGAATCTCTACCAGGTCTATCCATTTCAAGTTTGGTCTTTGGATCAATTGGCTTATTTTCTTTAAAAACTTGCTTCATTAATTTCCATGAATATGCAATATTATTAACAAACCCTTTTTGCATAGCAAATACAGACCTAAATTTAATTGCATCCTCAGTTTTAGGAAACAATATCTTTCTTCCTTTGCCTATTGCAGAAGCAGTAAAATACTCTGGAACTTGCCATAAATGAAATAAAGTATTTCCAGCCATGTTTTTTAAATGTGTATAAGGTCCATATAATAAATTATTAACATAACCAGACCACCACATATCTTTTAATTTTCCAAAAGTAGAAGATTGTGCTAATTTTGATCTATCACCTTTAGTGCCTAAAGCAAGATATCTATCTGCCATTTTATTAACAGAATCACTACCACCAGCATTATCTATTATATTTTCAAAGTGCAATGCTCTATCTTTTGTGGCAACTCTTTTCATGCTTAAAACACCAAGAGAACGAGCAACATCTGCTTGTCTACCTTTGACAGCTTTCATTATATTGCCTTCTAAAGCAAGTGCGTTTAAAAACCTTGTTCTTAATTCTTGTGAAACTTCGTCACCATTTCTTCTTAATGTTTGAATTTTGTTTGCATAATGAAAAGTGTTTTGACTTGCATCATTTAAAACAACCATCATTCTAAATGTTTCTTTAGGATCAGCTATTGTTTTTTGACTTTTATCTAATATATAGGCAAGAAATTTTTCATCATAATTATTTTTATTATTAACTTCTATTTGTTTTATTTTTGCATCATCTATATTATCAAAATAATCTGTTAATTTTTTACCAGTTTTATCATCAAATACAGCAAACTTATTTTTTGTTGCTTCTGTTTTCCCAGCTTGTACTGAATAAGTTCTTTTAAATTGTTCAGCAATATCTTTGTAAGATGTAATCTCAACAGCATCTGCACCATATGCTTCAGATACAGTATTAAAATGTTGTTTGAAGGCATCTGGTCCATCAATCCTTAATGTGTTAAACGCACCAGGTGCATACTCTGTTTCACCCCATTTTTTTGGTTTTGTTATTACTGGTGCTTTTTCTGTATTATATAAAACTTTATCACCAAAACCTTCGTCAGCTTGTTTGATAATATATTCACCACCCACTTGCCCTTCTTCTAAAACTTCTTTTTCAAAGTCAGGCATTTCTCGAGTTGCTTGTTCATCTAAAGATTGATTTGCTTTTTCATTTGAATTTTTATTTTTATCTGCAAAAGTTTTAAATGCTTTACTTTCTGTAACAGCTTTTAATATTTCTTGCTTTGTTCCACCAGCAACAACAATAGATTCATCTTCTTCAGCTTCTACACGAGTATCAACATTTGGATCTAATATTGTTTCTTCTACAGGATTAGGTGTGTTTTTTTCTATAGCCGAAGAAATCATAGTATCTAAATTTTTAGAAGATTCACTTCTCATTTCTTTGCCTTCTTAGTTTTTTTAATGTTTTGTTTTATGTCTTTTAAAACTTCAGTTCCTTTTTCTGTAACAACTTTTGCTATTTTCTTTGATTTAAAAAGACTTCCTAAACTTAAGAGCTCACTAAAAGTTTCTACAGGTTGTGCATATTTTGTTCTTAATATTGCAACCTCATCAAAATGTTTTTTTACATCTTCGCTTGTAGGAAATTTATCTATCAAAGCTATGACATTATTTGCAGATTCTGGATCAATATTAGCCATTTTTAAAAACTTTTTACCAATCTCTGAATATTCTTGTACAGTTGCACTTTTATTCATTACACCACCTACTATGTTTAAAATTTCAACAACATCACCAGGTAAGCCAAGAAATGCTTGAGTAGCACCTTTTACTGGTGCTTTTGCCATATCTAATACAGCAACCCCAAAATCAGCAAAAAATCTAGCATACTCCATTGGATCGGATTTATCGTAAATATGTAAAGGTATTTTTTCTCCACCAGCTTCTTGTATTTCTTTTACAACTCTTTCTGCACCAGCTTCTTGAGATCGAGCCATCATACCTTTTGATTTTTGTAATGCTCTTTTTTTAAAACCAAATGTTTCTGCTTCATATTTTTCAAAAGCATTATCTATAGATGGGAACATAATATCATTCATAACTATTGCTCACTTTTACTAGCTTCCTCTAATTTGTCATATTGATTAATTGCATTAATGATATCAGCATAAAGCTGTTTTTGTTCTTCTGTTGAAGTTTCACTATCAAATTTTGGACCATAATATTTTTCAAAAAATTCTTTATTTAAATGCCCAGATTTTTTAACATCTTCTCTTAAATTTTCTAATGGTTGACGATCTTCTTCATTTAATCCATAAAAATCAAACTCTTCTGGATTGTCCAATATGTCAGATAATATTTTAACAATCTTATTTGTATTTTCTTGAGCTTGTTCCATTAATGGCATAGTTTTATATTTTTTAATAACTTCGTCTCTAACTTCCTTTCTATTAATAGGAAGCCCTTTTTTTTCTAATTTATCTAACTCATCTCTATATTCATTTAAAGCTAAAGGTAAAAATCTTTTAAAAACATTATCATATTGCCAACTACCAATAGATGCTTCAACCACACCAAATTCTCGTTGTATATATCTTCTATCTTCAGTTAAATTTTTATCTATAACATTGTTATATGTTGTTTGAAATAATTTAGCTTCTTCTTCATTTATTAAATTACCAACAACCATACTCATAATTTCGTTAAACCCAACTTCGCCATTTATAATTTTATTATTCATTGCAGTTATAAATTCAAAAGTATTTTCTATCTCAGTTGGCTCTTCTAAAAACTTTCTGTAACCTTGAGCAACTTTATCTTCAAAACCTAAAAGAGTTAAACTTTCATCAAGTATAGCTTTTATATCATTAATCTCTGTTGCTTCATCATGTGTAATTCCATCTTCTTTTGATTTTCTTATTAACTTTTTTAAATCATTAAATTTCTCATAAAATTCTTGTTTTTTATTTAAAACAAATTCTTTGTCTTGAGCTTGTTCTTGCTGTATAGTATTGTTGACAATATTTCTTATAGTTTCAGCATATTGTGCTTTGTCACCAATTAAATCATTAAACTCTTTAACTTTGCCAGTTAATATTGCAGCATACAAATCTGTTCTTTCAAGATTATTATCCTTTAACCATTTTTCTGATGTTATAGTATTTGTTATATAAAACTCAGTTTCTTGTTTTGTTAAGGTATCAATTCTAGTATTTAATGTTTTTTTCTTTTCAGTTTGATCACCATAACTAATATCAATACTATCTTTTAAAAGATTTCGAAAATTTTGTATTTCATTAATTTTTTCCGAAATAGTTAAAGCAGAATTATTAAGAGTAGAAGATAAATAACTAGGCAAACTATCAATTCCTTTATTAAAATTGCTATCTAGACTTACATTTCGTGCAGATTTTTGTTGTTTAAATAATTCATCTCTAAAATTTTTATGATGACCACTAATTAATGTATTAAGTTTCATTGCAGAATTTCTATCAAAACTTATAAGAGCTTTTGCATATCCATACAGAGCATTTGTTTCAACACTTAACTCACTAATATTAGTAATTTCACCATTAATAATTTTTTCTTTAATTGTAGCAGCATCTGCATTTACATTATTTTGAAGCTCACTATATGCTTGATCTGCTATTAATTGATTAGTTTGATCTTTCTTTTTTTTCTGTGCAGTAGCTACACCAGTTACAGCTTGTGTTATTTTATCTAACGCAAAATTAAGAGCTTCACTCTGTCTACGACTCGCAGCAATAGTTGGTCGTAAATCAACAGGCACACTTGTATTAGAAAGTAAATCTCTTGCTGGTTTTATTAAAGGAAGTTCTGCCATATTATTAACCTATGTTTGTGATCCATAATATGCAGCTTCACCAAGATAACCAACTGCTTGTAAATTACCAGCTCGTCTTGTTTGCTCTGCTGTAGCTAATGCTTGACCAGCTTGGAATCCAGCACTTCCTTCTAATGTAGATGCTTGTCTAATAAGAGTTTGATATGCTTGACCAGCTTCAGTTGCATTTTGAACAGTTATATTTAGAGCTGTACCAGAAAACGCATCTACCCCACCAGCTGCTGCTCTTGCAAATGCTGCTGCATTAAATCGTCTTTGCTCATCTATAACATCAAGAGCTTGTTCTTCTTTATCTAATGCTGCTTGTTGAGTTTTTATCTTATCAAACTGACCTTGCAACTCAATCATTTTAGCTTCTGTTTTAGCTTGTTTTCTAGCTGCTATTGCTTGAAAAATTTTTAAACCAACTGCGACTGCTTCCATATTATGTTCCTTGATGTGTTGCTACTTTATACTCCATACCAAGAAGTGTTAGCTTCAATGGTACATCCTGTTCAATGGTTATTTTACCTTCATCAGTATAACCAAGTATTCCATGTAGAGTTTTAGTGCCTGTAAATGCTGGTACTGCTTCATCTAATATATCTGATCCTAAAGCTCTAAAAGGAATATTTGTTCCATTAATCTTCATATGTTGTGAGTTTAACACCAAAGCATTAACCTCTACTATTCTTTTCTTAAATCCTAATCGTGTTCCTACTGCTAGTCTTAACTCTACTGGCATAGTAACTGCCTTAGTTGTAAATGGTAACCCAACTTGAAATGATGATGTCGATGCTCTAGCAAATGTAACTGTGTTACTTGATACAGCTTGTTGCGTTTGAACTGCACCATCTAAGATAATATCTACTGTAGCTGTATCTAAATGTGCTACAGTTGCAGATGAACCTGTTGTGCCAGTTACTGCACTATCAACTAACATATCATCATCAAAATACTCTAAAAAGTAATAATCAGTAGAATCAATCGTTCTTTTAACTACAGTATATATTGTTGTTATATCAACTCCAACATCTAAGTAATTACCATCTGTATTCCATTCTGATGGTGCTATTACATTCTGTGATCGAAGCAATGAATAGACTGCCATCGTTCCATCATCTGCATTTGTAATAAGTAACAAATCATTCTCATCTGTAGCAACTGATTTTCTTAATGCTATATTTGTAGGGTTTTTAAGTAAATGTCCATTAAGTAAACTAACTTTTGTAGTTATATATGATAACGATGTATCAGTAAAAGCAAACTCACTTAATGATTTACCTTGTCTTTGTAAAAACAAAGTTCCTGTTTCTAACTGTTGCACTCGTACATTTTCTTTTGCACCATTACGAGTTGCAGTTCTTATAAAAAAGTTCAATGGAGTGATAGGATCAAGACCTTGTTGTGGTACATAGAACTCACCACCAGTAGTAAAGATTTGTAAATCACGACCACTTGTAATATCAACAATACTGTTAAAAGTAGATGTATCAAGAGTAGCTTCAAGTGCATCATCTTCTAATCCTTCTTCTGGATCAAAGTCAAAGAACAATCCCACCTTACTACCAAAGACTGTAGATGGTCGTGACTTAACACCACCAAAAAATAATCTACCTTCATGAAATGTTACTGTCCTAGGATATCCTCTTGTGGCACTCCATACAGCTTCGTATCCAGTTTCTAACTCCCAACTTCCACTAGCTATAGCACTTGTATCAAAAAATGGAAACTCTGTTACGACTTTTACAACAGTTGAACTTACTCGTTGCACAATTTTTGCTCTACCTTGTGGTGAAGCATTAATATACTGACCAACATGAGATGCACTAAATACACCACTACTTGCTGTTATCTGTACATTGCCTGATACTTTGTTAGGAGTAATTGTTCCAGTTGGATTGCTTGATGCTGGTACATAATCATATTTTGGTATCGAATCAAATGTAATAGCAGATGCTGTCCAGTTGCTATCTCCAGCACCTCTTACTATCTTTATAGGTGCTAAATCTTCTTGTACTACTATTAATGTATCAGCACTTTGTACCCAACACATTTTCTCAACAATAGTACCAGTTAATCCTAATGAGCTAGTATCTAAATAATCATTACCACTACCATTAATATCTGTAATAACTTGTTTGTTTTTGACTACAATCATTCTATTGTGAGTGAATACTAACATATAAGAATCACTTGTAGAAAACTCAAATGATACTAATCTACTACCATTAGCTACAGAGTCTGAACCTGTATTAGGTAGCGATGCTAAATACTTTGAACCAGGTCTACGATGAATACCACCTTGTGGTTGTACCACAAAGTTATTACATTCTTCTAGTGCATTGGTGTATGCTTGTAAATCTACTCTTGCACGAAGAAGTGGATCAAGCTCACCTGTAGAAAAGTTTGTTTGTAAACTTACAAATCTTGCCATTAATTACGAACCTCAATTAGCGAGTAATCATCAATATAGTTATTAGGTTGTGTTTGTCCATCAATACTAATAGCTGTTCTAAAGTAGCCACCTCTACCATTCTCACCTGGTGTTCCTACAGCTACTGACTGCCAGTATGCAGCTTTATCAGTTTGATCTGTAATAGGCAGGGATAAATGCCATGCCATGTAATATTTTAAAAACTGTACAAAGTAAGTAGGCATTTCAAATGGTTCAACATCATATTGATAGTCAACATAGACAGTTGTTTCATTAGTCAACAACTTGTCTTGTAAAATTCTATAAGCATTAATTGGTCTTTGCCCAGCTGTGTTTGATATAAACACTTGCCTTGGTGGACCAATGCGATCACTTGGTAATTGATATTCGTATGTATATTCTGTCGTAGGGGTAGTAGCTAGTCTTGCAACTTGAACTTTCTTAAAGCTAAATGTCCAAGGATATTGCATAAGAGATTGTTTCTTTATATCTTCAAACAATGAAGCACAAATATTTGCTGAATCAGTTCCTTCTGTAAATGAGCTGATTGATTTTGCACCAATCATTAATAATGCGTCTGAACAAATTCCTAGTGCTGTATCTCCACTTGCCATACTTTCCCTTTATAAAGACAAAAGGGTAGCCATAAGACTACCCTTAGGTTTGATTAATAGATGAAAATTAATCTGAGTCAGTTGCTGTAATTGTAAGACCATCTGTCACATCAACGACACCTGAAGCATTACTTGCAACATATACCCAGCTCAATGCTTGAGTGCCACCAGTTGAAGTTCTGCATAAAATTACATCACCAACTTCTAATGTATCAGAAAGATCATTGAAGTAGCCAGATGTGTTTACATCAGCAATAGCATCTGCTGTACTGTAACCATATAAGGATACTGCATTTCCACTCTTTGATGCACCATAAGTAGTGAATCCTGTTTTGTCAAAAGCCATTCTCTATCTCCTTATTCTCTAGCTGTTAATTTAACAATACCTTCGTCATCGATAGCTATTGAACCAGCAGAGAAAACAGAGTTGACTAAGAAAGAAGTTTTCTCAGCAACATAGTTAATCTCAGTTCTAGCTGCAATACCTTCGCCATAACCGACTGCATCTTTATGGAAAGCATAAAGAGTTCTGTCGCTTGAACCATCGATAGGTAATCCACCTTCTGATCTATCTCCAAGTACATGGAAAGTAAATCCTAAGAATGTGTTAATCTCACCAGCAACTAATGCACGAACTGTATTAAAGTCTGCACTTGTTACACTAGTTTCAGATAGTAAAGAAGCTAAAGAATTAGCATGAATAATCATGTGTCTATCTGTTGGTGGAACATTGTTTGTATCCAACAACTTCTTAGCTTCTCTTAGCTTGGCTACATTCATATTAGTATCTGTACCACCAATATCATTAGATACAGTTAATGATGTAGATGAACCATTAAGTGCATCTAAGATTAACTGGTCTTGTCTTCTACCAATTGCATTAGATACAACTTGAACTAGCTCTTGTCTTTCATCAAAATTAACTTTAGCTTGATTAAAGATGTCAGAATACTCTGCTGCATTGTAGTCGCTAAGAGTACAAGTTACTTGTGAAAATGAAACATTAAGTGGTGTAACATCAGATTGTGGAACTCTTAACTGAGCAACACCTTTCCCAATCTTTGGGAACTTAACTGTTGAACCTTCAACTCCTCGTCTTTGTCTAACTGCACCAACAAGCTGTGCTTTACCTTGGTATGCTTGTTTGACTTCAGCATCAAAGAGAGTAATGAAAGCATTAGATAATGAAACTGCCATATTAACTCCTAATAAAAAAAATTAAAGTAAAGTTTTTTTCGTTGGAATAAGCCAAAATTTGCTTTTGGGTTCTAACTTGCTATTTACGATAGCCAGTCGCAGTCTTACTGAGTACAAGGGTTGATATAAAATCAATATGCCTTAGTTTTCTTCTAATGGTTTTTTTAATAAAATGCAACAAAAAAAAGGGAGTCCGAAGACTCCCAAACTTCCTGGGGGAAAGTTAGTTTATCCAAATGTTTGTTGAAACATCCTCTCAACTTTTTGTCTGTAAGCTGGATTTTCTTTGTATTCCTTGCTACCAACCATTTGATAGAGTTCTTCCTTAGAAGGCATACCATCAACAGGTTGAGAATTTACTGGAATCCTTGTTCCTTCAAATGCTTCTCTTAATTTTGTAATAACCTTTATCCCTTTTGCTGTGCCACCCATGATTTTAAACTCCTCAAAATCATCCTCACCTAAAACACCTTTTCTAACTAGACCATTAGCCCAATCAATAGTATTTTTAATAATCTGGTCAGCATTAGGACCAAGAGCTTTCTTTTCTGCTTCTAATGATTGTTGTGCAACTTGTGCTTCATTACCTTGCATTTCAACAACCTTACCTACTAAATCATCAAATGCACCTTGACTGATTCCATATTCTTTTGCCCATGATGTAACATGAGATTTAATAGGATCATCATCAGGTATACTACCAAAAACTTCAGTATTGTATTTGCCATCTTTAGGTGCTTTGTGACTTCCTTGTGAGATTTGTTTCCTTAAATCCATCCAAGACTTAGATAACTTTTCAATCTCTGGCTCACTTGTTTCACTATTCCAAAAGTTCTCAGGATACCAATCAGGTCTTTCTAAGGGTTCGTCATCTTCTTCTTCGATCGCTTCTTTGTGGTCGATCTCTGCTGCTTGGGGGTTTGTCTGGTTCTCATCTTCTTCTTGCGAAATGGTCGCTGAATCCAATAAGCCAGATTCTTCCTGAGTTTCTTGAGAAACTTCACTACTGGGTTGGTTTTCATTTGTCTCCATTATAATTTTCTCGCTTTCGCTATTCTATTAAAAATATCTCTAACCACACTATTTTGTCCTTCTCTGTAATACGCATGACTAGAGTCCGATCCAGGAATCGCAACAGGTTGATCTAAATAAACTTGCTTAAGCCAGTTAAGTAATTTCATCCCATCTTCATCCTTGAATACTCTAAGCACCAATCTATTATGGTCATCTATAATTTGTTGATTATCTTTTATTTCTTTATTCTTTGGTTGTTCTAAATCTTCCCACCCAGACATTTACACTCCTTTAGCTACTGCTTGTTGTACTACTTGTTGTGCAGCTTCAGGATTTTGTTGTGCTGCCATTTGAGCCATTTCCTGTGCTTGTTGCATACGAATAGCTCTCTCTTGAGGTGATAGTATTAGACTTGCTGGTACATTGAGTTTATCAGCTACATAATCTAACATATCTCCTACCTTAAGCATCATCTGACCTTCAGGTCCAGCACCTTGTGCAATCTGAGCAAACTGTAGAATACCATTTACTTCTTCCATACTTTGAGCTTGAGCAAGTGGTGCTACTGGACTAATCTTCACTTCTAGTCCATTTACTTTTAATGGTAAGTCAATCAATCCTCTATCATCCATAACTTGCAATATCTTTGCTGTAAGTGGGATCATAGTTTCATTAATTAATCTACCAAATGCAGAACCAAGATTCTGTGATAATTCTTTCATTCTCTCAACAATCTCTGTTGCTGAACGAGCTGACATATTGTCTGGTGGTAATGACTCATCAAGTAAGACTCTCTTAATGTTCATTCTTAAATCATTAATAACAATCTGAGATACATTAAAATCACCAGCTCTTGGTAGTGGTCTTAATGATTCTCCTTGTGGTCCACCATTTCTTGCTACAGGAATAATAGCACCAGGTACAATCTTTAATGTAGCTGGATTCAATACTCCATCATCTGCTGCTGTATATACTCCAGCAATAGCAAGTGATGCGTTCTTAAGTAATAGCTCTAATGTTTTATTTAATGTTTTGATATCTGCAATAGCAGTAACAAGTGGTCCTCTACCATATATCTCACCTGATACTTTCATGTATCGAGATACAATCCAAGGAGTATACTTCATGCGTCTATAAACTATTTCAGACTTACTTTCCTTGTGAATAACATGGTAACAGTAATCACCTCTTTTAACATCAAATATAGTAGCTTCAATTAAATCCACATCTTCTGTTGGTTTCTCATCTATCTTTCTTTGTAGCTTCTCATCTATCTTTGCATCTTTCCATTGCTGTTGGATGGCTTCACCTTTCATTCTCATTCTTCGATAAACATTATCTACCTGACCATTCGCACCTTCTTCAAAAGAAACTAAGAACTGAGGAACAGGAATAAAGTTAATAGGGGAGTTATCATCTCCTGGTTGAATCATAAGCACAGCTGTACCAACTGCAAGATCAAGTAAGAACTCACCCATAGCAATATCAAAGTTTGTTTGCTTGAGTGTTGAAAACATTTTTTCTGTATAAACATCAAGTGCTGCTTGAGCTTCTGATCTTCTTTCTAATGGAATATCTGGACCTGGCTCTAACCTACACCACTTTCTTTGTGGTGGGAATATGCCAGATTGCAGACGATTAGCAAATCGTTGTGTTGAGTTAATAGCAGTAGAATCAAACACTCTAGCCATCTTCTTGCTACCACCTACTTTACCTTCATAGTAACCATCATATAAATTTCTTTGTGGTAGTGCGAACTCATAACAATCTTCATATAAATCTCTAAAATCTTCTTTACGACTTAAAGCAATGTCATGTCTTTTTAAAACTTGTTCTGGTGTTAATCTCATCATCTCTGCCATAATTATGCTGCCTTCTGTGCTTTGTATTGTGCCAATAAACCTCTACCTTTTCTTGCTAGTTTATGTGCTGCTGCTATTGTTTGTGGAACTGGCTCACCCCATGGATGTGCCGACTTAGCTAATCTAGTTGATTCGCCTTTTGGATTCTTCATTGGACCAGAAGGATTAGAAAAAGCTCTAACTAAATACATTCCTTTTCTTTTTTTCTTCTCAGGAGTATCTGCTTTACCTTTAACTCCAGGTTTTAAATTCATCCCTTGAGCATTATAAAATTTTCTACCCTTTGCAGATAATCCACCTGATTCTTCTTTATGTTCTTTTCTCATTATTCATACCAAGTTAAAATTATATGTGCCATGTGTGCTGCACCATTGACATTTGTTAATCGAAATAAATAAGTTGTTAGTGGTGCTAAGACAAACTGAAAACTTCTACCTCCAGCACCAGCAGATGCACCTCCAGTTCCACCAGGAATAAAACTAGCATACTTTTCTGTTCCTAATGTTGTTACAGTAGGATTAAGAAGTATTGCACTTTGTGATGTGTTAGATGAATTAAAATTTCTGTTAAGTGCTGGAACAGATGTGCCACCAGTAACAACTGATCCTGAATAAATATAAAACTCTGCATCCCCACCAGTTTCGACATCCTCATGTAAGTGAGCATACACTCCACTAGCAAATGCAATAGCTACATCAATACTTGCACCAGATGCTAATTTAGCTGAATCAGGATATAATTTATTATAATAAAATCCTTTGCCTTCATGTAATCGTAAATGATTAATATCAACTGTAGGCATAGGTTTTTCACTAGATACTAAAGTCTGAATATTATCTTTATCAACATAACTTGGATTGTTATGGATACTTTTTGTATTGAGTGATTCTCTAGTTACAGTTATTGGCATTAAGTATACCTACTCGTTTTCTTTGCTATACTCTTAGGTTGTTTTACAAACTGTTTACCAGCTTTTGTACCTTTGCGTTTCTCAGCTGTAGTACGAGCATATTCAGAACTAGACATAGCTTTTATAGCAGCTTCTGGCAAATATCTTTCTCCAGTTGCTTTTGGACCTTGCGTTGATGGTTTACCAGATTTAGTTCGCCATTTTTGCTTAGTCCAACGAACTAATCTTTCTTGACTTTCCTTCACGATGTATACCCACCACCTCTAGCTTTGTAAGTCTTAGCTAACATCTGAGCTTTACGAGCTGACCATTGACCAGGTTTTCCACCTTTGCCACCAGCTTTGATTTGGTTAAAAATAGCTTTACGCATTTTAGGATTGGTATAATTACCAGCTTTATTAACAGTAGACTTTGCCACTATGCACTCTTGCGTGACTTAGCCATAGCTATTGCCATAGCTTGATCTTTGCTTTTTACTACAGCACCAGAGCCAGACTTGAGTTTTCCAGTCTTATATTCCTTCATAACCTGACGAACTGCACCATTCATAGTTTTCTTTTTCTTTGGTCTACCTACTTTTGAACCATATGTTCCTTTACCATAAGGCATACTATTCTCCTATACTGTTTGTGAATCGCCACCAAGCTTTGATTGCATACCTTGGTCGTCAGTTTGAGCAGTACCGAATCTTGCTTTTGCAAGTAATGCCCTTCTTCCTCGTTTCTTTACTGAAGCTAACTTAGCAGCTTCTTCTTCTGCCATAATTCTTTTTTCCTCATCTAGCTCTTTTCTTCTAGCTTCAGCTTCTAATTTTTGTTGCTCTAATTCTTTTTCTTGTGCTTTGATAGCAGCAGAGTTACTACCTCCACCACCACCACCTCCGAGAATACCACCCATAGTTATTTCCTCATCATGTAATAGTTAGCTTTGTCTGGACCATATCCTCTCAATATTCCTTCTTCAGTAAAGCCAAGAAATCTTGCCCAAGATACTGCCCTCTTATCTCGGATTCTAACCGTTATCTGTAGGCGATGCAATGCAAGGGATATCGGAACTATATCAATAAATCGCTTTGAGTATTTTGTAAGGGTGTAAGGTTTGTTTCTTATCTTATCATCTGCAATCATCCATGCTTCAGCTACCCCATTCCATATCGGAACGATACCAAAAACCATTACAGGATTTAAATGTAAAAAAACAGTAGCACAAAATCCAACTTCACTTTGCCACTCTAATCTTTCTCCGATATTAAGATATTGAGATTGAGCTACTAAATCTTGTTGGGTAATGTTCATTGCTTCATAATGAACTGAGCTAAATGGCATAAAGAATACACCATTAGGTTTTTTCTTATTTAATTCATCAAAGAGATGTGAATACATCAAAGTCTGTATTTGCTACAGTCTGAGCAATAAAGGTATTCTTATTCAATCCTGATCGTGTCATGCGTTTATGTTCCCCACCACCAAGCAGTAAGTAACCAAAAGCATCACCAATGTGCGAATGTTCATTCTTGTTAGGAGAATCTTTGAATCGTTCTTGACCAGCACCTATAGCTAGTCGTTTAAAGTGATATCCACCAGCAAGTGATTTACGAAGGAGTTTACATTCTCTTGAAATAATTAAACCTGGTTTACCTTCTACCAGTCTTAGCATTGGTGCAGCTGCTGCTTCTCGTCTAACCATAAATTTGTTAGAATGAGTAGGTTGTGCATTTAGACCTAGAGTTTTCAAATGGTCAAATGCTGTTACTTCATAGATAGCATCTCTAGCTAAACCAGCTGGATCACCCCATACCATCAGTTGAGCTTTAGGGAACTTCCCATTTAACTCAGCTAATAACTGATTACCAAACCTTTCCAATCCCATGTCAAAGGTTACGATTTCGTGTAGAACAATCCACCTACCATTGTTGAGTCTTTGCCCAATTACAGCTGCTGGTGTTAATCCGAAGTCCAGTCCTATTTGAATTGGAAGGTTAGGATCGTATTCTACATCACCTGACATTAACATATCATCGTACTCATGCCAAACAGGTTTCCCTTCTTGCACATAAGTATATTTACCTTCAGCATAGCATCGTACCCAATCTAAGTTCTTTCCACCTAGCATTTGCATATAGTAGCCAGATGGTAAGTTGTTGATATTTTCAGCAAGGGGGTTCAGCTTCCACCACCTCCCACTAGCAAAGATATGGTCGTTTGCTTCTGGGTTCTCTGGTAAAACATCTGGTGGCACTTCAACAACTCCACCTGGTTGTTCAAAAAACTTCCATCCAAATTTTCCTGTGAGTTT
>Ga0181575_10001328_pt1 | contig 17855 bp, 18 predicted proteins | sample 101ome_23_FD_145599 | JGI IMG/M metagenome (GOLD analysis project Ga0181575, IMG submission 145599) | Coastal salt marsh microbial communities from the Groves Creek Marsh, Skidaway Island, Georgia - 101411CT metaG (spades assembly) | ecosystem: Environmental > Aquatic > Marine > Intertidal zone... | reverse complement strand
GGATTTTTACGTTGTAGTCGATCACGCGTTTAACGGGCACCAGCACTTTCATTTTGGGGCGGTCGCCTTTCAAGTACTCGGGTAAAAGGGAACAAATCAAACACTAGAGTGTCAGATTCAACTATATGGGAGGATTTAAGAAGACCCTTCGTCTGAGTCAAGTTGTTCAAGGCCAAACTAATTACGATTATTGACTAGATTGCTCATATGACAGCTCAGGCAGCGAGGTGTATGCACCTTCCTAACCTCTGCGCCGTTTCCTATTCTTTCTTTCCTCCATAATAATTTAATGGTTAAAGATCTGCCGCACATTACATAGGTGATGAAATCATCTTATGTTTTTCAAACAGTCGACTGTTCTCAGGAGAGATGAATGACGGCGGCAGCAGTTGATATTGTGAGGACTGTTGAGGAATTGCGGAGTAGGGTTGCTTCTTGGCGGTCAGAAGCTTTGAGCGTGGGACTGATCCCTACCATGGGTGCGCTTCACGCCGGGCATTTGAGCCTCGTAGAAGCAGCGCTTAAAAAATATGACAGGGTAATAGCTACTCTGTTTGTGAATCCACGTCAGTTTGATCGTCCCGAAGACCTAGCGAAGTATCCCAGGACAGAGGACGACGACGCGACTAAGTTAGCGTCAGCTAATGCACATTTGCTGTATGCACCAAACGTCGATGAGATATATCCGTCTGGATATTCTACAAATATCTCAGTCTCAGGTGTTAGTTCAGGATTGTGTGGTGGCGATAGACCAGGCCATTTTGATGGCGTGGCAACTGTATGCACAAAGTTATTTCTACAATCCGGAGCAGATGGTGCTTTTTTTGGAGAAAAAGATTTTCAACAATTACGCGTGGTTCAACAATTTGTCAGAGATTTAAATATCCCAATACTAATTCATCCATGCCCGACAGTGCGCGAAGATGATGGACTTGCCTTATCGTCAAGAAATAAACACCTCTCCGATGAAATGCGCACTCGCGCACCCGTGTTGCACCAGCGCTTGAGAGCAGCGGCAGAACAGCTACTGAATGGTGTCCCAGTAGATATTGTTATGAAAGAATCCAAAGATTTTATTTTAAAATCGGGTTTCGATCGTGTGGACTATTTTGAGCTCCGAGATGCTGAAAATCTGGAACTGCTGAAACAAAATTCCTTGAATTCAAGACTTTTTGTAGCGGCTTGGTTGGGCAAAGTTAGACTCATAGATAATATAGCCGTTATACCTTCTCAGCTCAGCTGCTAAGAAAATTTTAGAGGACTCAGTAAAGTCATGATCACTGCTTTGGACAAAGATAGAATTCGGTTGCGCGATCACGCTCGTGAGTTAGCGCAAGGACCTATAAGGGCTCGGGCTGCTGAAGTTGATAGAACAGAGCAATACCCATGGGATCATGTTGATGCGATGAAAGATGCAGGGTTCCTCGGTATGACCATTCCTAAAGCTTATGGAGGGCAAAGCAAGGACTGGCTTGATGCTGTTCTCGTAATCGAGGAGATGGCTAAGACTTGCTCAATTGCAGGGCGCATTGCGGTTGAAACGAACATGGGAGCGGTTTCAGCGATAATGGCTTATGGCTCTGAAGAACAACGTAAACTTGCGGCTGATATGGTGTTGTCTGGAGACAAGCCTGCGATCTGTATTACTGAGCCAGACGCGGGATCAGACGCCAGCGGTATGACCACGCGAGCAGATAAGCGAGGCAACCGGTATGTTTTGAATGGAAAGAAGCATTGGATTACTGGGGGCGGGGTGTCGAGGCTTCATTTAATATTTGCAAAGATATTTGATGAGCAGGGAAATTTTGAGGGTGTAGGAGGGTTTCTAGCTATCAGGGATGAAACCCAAGGACTTGAGATTGTAAAGCGTGAGCCAACAATGGGACTTCGTGGAATTCCTGAAGCAGAAGTAGCGTTTAATGATATGGAGCTCCCTCCTTCCGCACTAATCATGCCGCCCAGAGGCCTGAAGAAAGGCTTCGCGGATCTTATGACCGCTTACAATAGTCAACGTGTTGGTGCGGGCACAGTTGCACTAGGTATCATGGAAGGTGCCTACGAACTTGCGCTCGATTGGACGGAAGAGCGGGAGCAATTTGGGCGTCCGATAAATGAATTTCAGGGTGTGCAATGGCGTCTAGCAGATATGTCAATTCGTATCGCAGCAGCACAAGCATTGATTTATAAAGCGGCAGAAAGTGGTAAGGACGGCTTCCCTGATAAAATTATGGCTGCACAAGCCAAAATTTATACCTCGGAAAATGCCATTCAAGTTGTTAATGAAGCTTTACAGCTGTTTGGAGCTAGGGGGTATTCGAGAAACTTACCTCTAGAGAGAATGGCTCGCGATGTTCGCATGTTTACAATTGGAGGAGGTACAGCAGAAGTGCTACGAAACGTGGTTGCTTCGGGCTTGTTAGGTAAAAAACTACCTCAAACGCGAGATGGTTATATGCCAAAAATGGAGGCAGCAGAGTGATTTAGTAAATTATCTTTGCGCTAAACCTGCGTTTTATCTCGTAATATTTCTAGTAATATGGGTGTTTTAATTTCTCTCACTTTTTGGCGTCGCGCTCTAACTGCTCCCAGTCAAACATTGCAGGCTCTTTGGATGCGAAACGCTTGATGGCGTCTTTGTGAAATTCGGTTGGGTAAAGCTGGGCTTGCCCGAAAGCTTCAAATTCTAACATTGTGCGATGATCGCTTTCGAAGCTTTTTTGCAACAGCACCTTTGCCGTTGCTATTGCAGTTGTTGAAGCCTTGCAAAAACGTCGAGCAAAGTCTGAGGCTTTTGTAACTAAGTCGTCATCGTTTTCTACAATGGTATGAACCAAACCAAGGCCTTTAGCTTCATCGGGTTTCACACGCCGTCCCGTGAAAATTATGTCTTTTGCTTTCTGCATGCCGATAGCGCGAGGCAATGTATAGAGCAGGCCCCAGTCTGGAATGAGGCCAATACGAGCAAAGGAACATGTAAAGCGTGTTGAGGGACCGGCAAAGATGAAGTCTGCCATAAGTGCTAAGCCAAAACCGGCTCCTGCTGCATGTCCGTTTACGGCCGCTATAACAGGAAGTTCAAGGTGGAGAAGCTCAAAAAGCCGAGTTTGCGATCGACGCATGCGGGCTCTACCAGCAACGACATCATTGCGTTTTGGGTCATTCATGGCTTTTACGTCGCCACCGGCACAAAATGAATTACCAGCTCCAGTTATTACTAACGCTTTTACTTCTGTCCCTGCTTTGGCCTTGAGGTCCTGAATAATCCAATCAAGGTCCGCGCGCATTTCTTCGGATAGGGCATTGCGCGCCTCTGGGCGGTTAAGAGTGATGACCGCCAAACCATCGTTTATCGAATATAAAGCGTGCTGAAGTTGCATTATGCATCCCTTAGGTAAAATCTGGTGCAGGTAGGACTTGCTATAGGTTATTTTTAAACTCTTTCTGAGAGCCAAATGGCGAGTTTTGAGCCACGTTTGATAAAAAAGCTCATTACTTCATAACCGGGAGCTTGTTCAGCGTCATGTTCGAGACCGATATCTCGGTGTTCAAGCTCTTCCGCACGAAATTCAGCGATAGATTGTTTTAGCTGATTTTCACTTTCAGGAAGTCTGTCGAGCTGGCTCTGGTAATGCTCGTCGATAGCCTCTTCGACAGCAACTGTGCATGCCATTGCTGCCTTTGGCCCCATTAGTGCCGTGGCCGCCCCTAGGGCAAAGCCAGCAGCGTGCCATACTGGTAAGAGAGCTGTTGGCCTAATTCCTCGATCGCTTATGGCATCTGAGAAGTAATTGAGGTGCTTCTCCTCTTGTTCGGCCATATGTTGAATTGTGGGAGCATACTTAGACTTTCCCAGAACAGCGAGCTGACCTGCATAAATCCGTTTTGCCCCAAACTCTCCCGCATGATCCACGCGAATTATCCGTTCAATTTCTTCTTTTTCTGAAGGATCACCTGCTAGGCGCTGTTTCGGTTTTTCAGTCATTTTGAAAAAATCCGTTTTACATCTCTTAAGACCACATAGAGCGCGCTTGTTCCGGTGACCAGAGCAATTAAACCATTCCATCCAGCCATGGAGATTCCTAGGAATGACCAGGCTATTTCATCACAGCGTACTACAGGCCGGGTAAGTAGCTGTTTTCGAATATCTTCGATATTGCCTGTTCCAAATCCTTGAAACCCAGACCCACATTCTGCCGTTCCAGCCCACCAATGCTGCTCTACACCTACATGAAAAGCAGCAAAACCGGCCCCTGTTAATGCTGCGGTGGCAGCGATTGCGAGCAGAAGAAGACTTATGGCAATCCGGCTTTTGCCTTCTGCCAATAAAGAAAGAAATGAGAAAAGTACCACAATACCCCAAGCTTTTCTTTGGTCTATGCACAAAGCGCAAGGCGCTAGGTTTCCAAGGTGTTGGAACGCCAGAGCTGCAGCAAGTGTAGCAAGCCCAATACCAGCCATTAGGGCAGCCGCATTTAATCTGTTGATCGACGCGAAGAATTTCATCTTATCAAGATATTATCTGATCTGAGCTCAACGCGAGCGTGGTGTAAGATTAATTCCGCGTTCGCTGTTTTGATTCATTTCTCCAGCTAGAGCACTCCAACTGTCACGGATTCTGATGAGTGCTTGTCGCTCTTTCTTGGTGTCAATTTTTGCTTTTACTGACATACCTGCTCGCAGCGAACTCAAGCCTGGACCGGGTTTTAGCCGAAGCTTAACTGGCAAACGCTGAACTACCTTTACCCAATTTCCAGTCGCATTTTGCGGTGGGAGTATTGCAAATTCTGCTCCAGTCGCGGGACTAATGCTTTCAACTTCCGCATTAATCGAAACGTCGGGATAAGCATCTGGTGAAATCACCGCAGTTTGGCCAACTTCGATGTTTGTAAGCTCTGTTTCCTTTAAGTTAGCGATGACCCAAGGAGTTTGATCAACAATTAAACTAAAAGCTGCATCGCCGGCATCTAAATGCTCGCCAACTTGTAGATGCATATTCGAGATAATTCCCGATGTGGGAGCAATTACCACAGTCCGCTTTAGATCTAGCTTCTTAGCTTCAAGCTCGGCCATTCTGCTGAGGTAGAGAGCACGCTGTTCCAGAGGGCGTTCCGGAACTCCGGAAAGTGCAGCTTTTACCCGCTCAACCTTGGCTCTAACAGTTCTTAGACGGTCTTTTGCAACTGATAATTGGAGTTCAGATTCGTCTGCGCGAGAGCGAGTGGTCACCCCACGGGTAAGAAGGCTGCGCTGGCGCTCTACATCTTTGGTGTAATAAGCAATACGGCTCTGCCACTCGCCTTCTTCCGTTACAGCTTCTTGTAACTCAGCTTGCAGGCTCGCAATGGCAGCGCCAACTTTTGCGAGTTCAGCCTCTGCATGGGCTACGGCAATTTTGAAAGGCTCTGGGTCAACTCTAAAGAGGATATCTCCAGCTTCAACTCTATCGTGATCTCTAACGAGTACGTCTATCACTCGGCCATCTAGGTCGGTAGAAATTTGCACGATATCTGACTTCACGTAGGCATTTTCAGTGCTGACGTATCGTCCGCCCGTAAGATAAAAATACCCTGCAGTAGCGATGGCCACAGCTGGTAGACAGATCAGCAATACAAAGCGAATTAGGCCACGTGAGAGTCTGCGGAAAGCCATAAATTTTACTCCGCCGCGGTACTTTGCGCGGCTGTTTCGGGCATTGTTGGACGTGATTGGACAACTTCAGAGAGTCGACCCTTAACCATGGTCATGAGATCCATAAGAGTTTCACGTTGATCATCACTGAGGTCTCTTGTTGCCTCTAAAACGATTTTGTCAGCTACGGCTCGTATTTTTGCTTGGGCCGTTGCTGCGCTAGGAGTTGGAAATACGCGCTTAACACGCCGGTCAACGGGATCGGGCTCTCTGCGTACAAGTCCATTTTCCTCTAATCGATCGAGAAGTCGGCCTGCCGTTGCTCTCTCAACCTCCATCATTTCGGCTAACTCTGTTTGGGAGCAACCTGGTCTTCGGGCTAATCGAGCGAGAACCATCCACTGAGCGCGTGTAACGCCAAGGGCACTTACCTGGCGATCAAACTCAGTTCGCATCAATCGTGATATGTCCGCGGCCAGAAAACCAACGTGACGGTCGTCTTTCAATGAACTAACACCTAGTGGAGGGCATGATCAAAACAAGATATATTGCCGAATAAAACTGTTGGCAAGACTATTGTTGCATACGTTACGAATTTTTTATTGCATCTTTGAAATACGCCATAGTCACAAGGATACAAACGCCAGTCATGGCTATAAAACCAACCTGATATGATCCTGTGATTACAACAATTGCTGATAGCGCTTGTGGAAAAATAGTAGACCCAAAAAAAGTCAGCGCCAAAACGCCAGAGGTCGCAAGTCCTACTTGGCCAGGAGGTGCGCGCTTAGCTGTTTCATAAAGCATTACTCCATTCCAAGCTAAAACACTTAGGCCAAGAACTAAGCCAAGAGTACCAAGCAAGAACACACCCCATCCAGCATTTGCACTCAATAAAACAATAAGTGCACAAGCCATCAGTATAGGAAGAACTGTTAATAATCGAGCAGTTGGGGTGGTGTCAGCTAGCCAGCCCCATGCAATACGACCGAAGATTGCTGCTACTCCTGCAACCGCCATAGGCAGAGCAGCGAGCTGTTTTGAAAGGCCAACACTGTCTTCTAAGTAAACAACTAAAAAACTTGTCACAGCTACTTGGACACCAGCGAAAGCGAGGCTAGCAAGAGCTATTCTTCGGAGATATGGGTATTGCCTTAAAAGGGTTAGAGCTAATCGAGCAGATGTAAAACTATTGCCCATTTTTGGGCCTCGCTCATCTAACAAAGTAGCGGCGGTCTTCAAAGCAAATAATGCTGCTAAACAAACAATGGCAAGACAGATAAGAGATGCTCTCCAACCTATTGATGCTTGGAGAAGTGGCATAGTTACACTTGCTAAAAAGTATCCTATGGGAACGCCAGTTTGCTTGATCGACATGATCAGGCCAAGTCGGTGGCCTGGAGACCATCTCGACAATATAACGGAGCTGGCAGGCGTCATTGGACCGTACCCAAGTCCAATTAAGAGTGCTGAAGCGAACAACGCTATTGGATGACCTAGTGCTGCAAAGACGCATCCTATGGCAGACATGCCCACACCTATTCTTACAGCATTTATACCTCCATAGCGGTCCACTAAACTGCCGCCTCCGAGTGCAGAAATTGCTGCAGCAAAAAATACTATTCCAGTAAATACTCCTATCAATGAGGGGGAAACTTTAGCTTCCACTGCTATTTGAACCGCAAGTATTGCGGGTGAAAGTTGAGCTGCTGCACCCAGACCTTGGCCGCTCATGGTTGCAGCAATAGCTAAAGTGGTGCGGCTGGTCCACTTTTCTTCTGGTTGTTTCAATTTTTAATCAGTCTATCAAGTGTCGGCTATTTGAGGCACTAGACCGCAGTCTTTCCGCCGCCTTTGCAATTATTTTTGCCATCCGTTCCGATGCGAAGTCTGTTTGAGACAGAGCTATACCAATATCAAAAATTTCATCATATCGATTTATGAGACCGCCCTTCAGTCTAAAGCGAGACATCCCTTCAAAAACTATCCGCTTTCCTTTGACACCTTCAAGCTTTGAAGAGTAGGAAAAACGCCAGTTCGCATAACCGATATTATCGTTCGCCAAAGGTTCATTCATATCCCAACGAAACGCCTCAGCATCGCGCCAAAAATGATTTTCGAGCATATCCCGGATCGCGGAGGGGCCAAGAAATTCTCCATAAAATGTGTCATGGTAAACACCATCCTGGGTGAATAAAGCTCCCAGAGCTGTTCCATCCCCAGCTTCAACGGCAGCAGTGAAGCGAGAAAGAATGGCATCAAAAGTCATGTGTGTCGTCTCCATGAGTTTATGATAACGGGCACTAAGAATTTTATGCCTACCAAGGCAGCTGGAACCGAGGCTGAGATGAATATGGTTTCGTACGAAATACCAAAATCTCTTAAAATTTTAGCAAAAAAGGGAAATGATAGCATTCCAAGAGCACCAAAAAATAGAACGCCCCCAGTAACCGGTCCTACCTGACCAGCTGGAGAAAGGCGGGCAACTTCAGATAAGAGTAATCCGTGCCAAGAAAGAGCAGAAGCCCCGAATGACAGAGAAATAAAGCCCACGAGCCAAATATCCCAACCCTTTGCCAAACCTAGAGAAGCTGTCGCTGCCGCCATCACAAAAGCAAGAACGGCAAGAACCATTCTGGCTGATGCAAACGAAGATCCTATCCACCCCCAAAAAATCCTAGCAAACGCGGCTACTCCGTTCACGATAATTAAGATTTCTAGCGCTATATCTTTCGGGTAACCTAATTCTTGCTGAGCATAGGTAGCGAAGATGGAGTTAAAGAGACCTTGGCATCCAACAAAAGCAAACATTCCAAGAGATAAGTCTCGCAAAGCAGGGGTCTTCGCTGCGTTAGAGATGTTTCGGATCGCATCTGACCAGCGAACTGGATAGCCTGGATTTCTGTCATCATCGAAGCTGCGCCGCATTGGATGAATAATAATCATCAAAACCAAACAGATGATTGATGTTGCTAGGAATGCACGTGTCCACGTCTCTGGCTGCGCAGCATCGACTAATAACCAAGCTGCCAGTACTGCAAATTGACCACCTACAGGGACCCCTGTTTGTTTTATGGAAAAAATTAGAGGTGCGTACTTAGCTGGGCTACGCCTTGCCAATAGATGAGAGCTGGCCGGGGTAGAGAACGAATTTGCAGCACCCATCATGAGCGCGGCAAGAGCAAATGCCCATAAGGTGCCAACCATACTAAGAGCTAACCCTAGTCCCAGACCCAAAAGACTTATTTGGCTAGCGCGGATAGCTCCCCATCGGATTATCAGTCCTCCTACACTGGCCTGAAAAAGGCCTGAGATAGCGTAAAAAAGGGTAGTGTGATATAGAACAAGCTCAGCATTTAACATCAAAGCTTGCCCTGCCTGAGGCGCAACGTTCGGTAAAACCTGCGCTGCCATATAACTCATGGCCTGCTGAAAAAGCATGGCAACTATAACGATATAAAGTGCAGCGTTCATTTTGATTTACGTTCTGGCAGAGCAAATAGTAGACCGCATAAAAGCGATGGTAGAGCTATAATCGTGAAGCCTATTCCCGGAATTCCAAGAGAAACAAAAACGGCGCCATGTAAGGCTGGAAGGACTATCAGACCTAGAAAACAGCAAGATATAATTCCACCCATTACTACAGGTACTTGGCCTGAGGGCGCTTGTCGAGCTGCCTCTGCCAAGTGCACTCCATTCCATGAAATACCGGTTGCGCCAAAAGCTACAGCTGCCGCAGCAAGGCCCCATATCCCCCAATTTGGATCAGCCATTCCAACTGCAGCAATAGAAACAAACATGGTTATTGAGAGCCATATAAGTAGCTTTCGAGGATCCATTCGCCCTCCGGCTATCCAGCCCCAGAATATGCGCCCAACAATCGCAACAATGCTAGCAGCTGCGTACACCCTACCAGCAACTATTGGCTCTAATTTCACTTCCTCTACAGCAAATGCAATGAAGTAGTACATGAAAGCAACCTGTAAGCCAGAGAATGCAAAACCTGAAAAGGCTAATTTCTGCAATCCCGGTGTAGCGGTTGCTGCTTTAAAACTAGATTTGATATCCTTGAGAGATATCAGACGAGACGGTGACCGTTGATCATCGAAACGGTTACGAAAGCGTTGCATCCAAATAGCAGCAAGCAAAGCAGCACAACTGGACGCCATCAAAGCAACTTGCCAAGAAAACGCCTCTGCCAATGGGACCAAGACTGCACCCGCGAGAAATCCTCCCACAGGAACCCCTGTTTGTTTTATGGAAAAAACTAACGGCGCTTGGGAAGGTTTTGAGAAACGAGCCAAGATTTGGGAACTTGCTGGCGTAGTAGGCCCCATCCCACAACCCAGCAACAACGCTGCTGGAATAATTAGCCAAAATTCTCCAAAGCTGGCGATCAGCATTGCAAGTGCTGCAGCGATTAGGCAAATCTGGCTCGCTCTTAACGGGCCAAACTTAATAATTACGCTTCCGGCAGCGCTCGAAGAAAAGAAACCTATGCAATACACTAGTAGGGAATAGACGGCGATTTTTGAATCAGTCAGCCCAAAATCTGGTCCAATGAATTTCCAAAGGCTTGGAATAGCTGAAGTGCTCATTGTCATAAGCGACTGTTGAATGAGCATGGCGACGATAGCCGCCCTTAAGTAAACCATGGCTTCAGGCCTAAATTCTTCGGCTGCGATAGAAAAGCCGTCGCCGCACGGTTTGGAGAAAGTTCCCAGTAAAAAAGCGTTTTCACATTTTTGATTGGGCTGTAAAGATCGATCCATATCCAAGCCTTGCCCAGTCTGGTGGTACGGGGCAGGGTCTGGGATCTATATGGGGAAACTTAGCTGATATTCCGCGCACAATTTCTCCGGTCTTCGATGTTGGTGTTGGTGCGGCGGTCCAGGGAAACGCATCAGCTGATGAATAAACGAATAATAGGAGTGGCCGTGTTTGGTCCGTTAAATTGCTAGATGAGCCATGAACTGTCCGACAATTAATAGCAATAACGGTCCCTGCAGGGCCTGTTAGATTTACAGCATCTGCAACTCCAGCCTCATTTTCTTCATCAGGTCTAATAGATCCTGTCCAATTCTCATTTAGATCATAATGAGAAAAGATCTTGCCGTTGTGACTTCCAGGAACACAGGCTAGTGGACCTGTTTTAGTAGTTACATCATCCAAATAAATACCGATCGTAACTGGGCTATAATTGGTATGGGGCCAAGCGGGTATGTCTTGGTGCCATTTTACGATTTCACCACCGCCTGGCCATTTGTAATTCAGTTTGGCGCTGTGAAATTTAACATCAGGGCCCACAAGATCTGCTGCTATTCCGGTCAAAAACTCTGAAGTTGCTAATTCCCAAAAAAATGGATGAGCATCGACAGGGCGCCTGAGGCGACGCACATGAGGTGTCTGTGATGAATGATTGGGTCCTAAATCAAAAAATTCATTGGAAGCTTCGAGTTCACGACTTTTTTCTAAAAAATCGGCTGACATTTGCTGAATTTTTTTAAGCAGCTCTGGCGGGGTTATTGCAGGAGAAGAAGTGTATCCTTCACTGAAGTAACGTTTGCGCTCTTCTTGTGAGAGTATGATCGGAGGGTGATTGATTATGTCTTCTGGCGTCATAGCTGCATCAATTATCCAAAGAGTCTTTTTTCAGGATACTTCAGTATTTTGATTAACTGGTAGTCTTAATATTGAAGCTCTTCTCTATCGCGAAATTGCTCTAAGGCTTCTGGGTTATCTAATGCTTCTTTGTTTTTAATTGGGCGATTGTGCACAACATCACGAACAGCGAGTTCGACGATTTTTCCAGAGCGTGTGCGAGGAATATCAGTCACTTGAAGGACCTTTGCAGGAACGTGTCTTGGGGATGCCCCCTCACGAATGCGTTTCTTAATTCGTTGCACAAGGTCGTCACTTAACTCTTGTTGCTCTCGCAGTCTGACAAACAAAACCACTCGGACATCACCATCAATATCCTGTCCGATAACTATACTTTCTAATACTTCCGGAAGCTGCTCTACTTGCCGATAAATTTCAGCTGTCCCAATACGAACACCACCTGGATTTAACGTAGCATCTGATCGTCCGTAGATCACCAGTCCACCACTTTTTGTAAATGCAGCGAAGTCCCCATGTCGCCAAACATTTTTGTAGGTAGAATAATACGCATCGAAATACCGACTTCCGTCTGTATCATTCCAAAAACCAATAGGCATAGAAGGAAAGGGGCCCATACAACACAGCTCTCCTTTTTCGCCGAGTGAAGTTCGGCTTCCATCTTCACGAAGAGTAGCAACGTCCATAGCAAGAGCTGGGGCTTGTATTTCTCCACGCCAAACCGGTTGGGTGGGGACGCCACCTACAAAACACCCACAAAGGTCGGTTCCGCCAGAAATAGATGCCAAACATACATCTGCTTTTACGCTCTCGTAGACGTAGTCGAAGCCTTCTGGAACAAGAACAGACCCTGTTGAGAGAATTGTTTTAAGATTTTTTAGATCATGAGTTTTGGCAGGGTTTATGCCACCCTTATGGCAACCTTCTAAATACTTCGCCGATGTTCCAAAAACATCAAACTTTTGTTCTTCCGCATAATTCCAAAGAACATTGCCGTCTGGATGAAAAGGAGAACCGTCATAGAGCATTAAAGTGGCGCCCGCAGCTAAACCGCTGGCTTGCCAATTCCACATCATCCAACCCAATGTTGTGAAATAAAAATGACGCATTCCTGGTTTCATATCAGTATGCAAAATGTACTCTTTGAGGTGCTGTAATAGGACACCGCCAGCCTTGTGCACGATACACTTTGGTGCTCCTGTAGTGCCTGAGGAGTAGAGGATATAAAGAGGATGATCAAAAGGGAGATGGATGTAATCTGGAGGCGCGTCCGAATGACCTTTTAACCAATCTTCAAGCATCAACGAGTATGGAATGTCAGTTATATCCGTCTTGTCTTCTAAGAAAGGAATGACAACAATTTTCTCAAGTCCTTCAAGCTCTTCTGCAACAGCTTTAATTTTTGATCTCAAATCAATGCGTTTATCAGCGTACACATACCCATCTACAGTTACCATCACTTTTGGTTGAACCTGTCCAAAGCGGTCCAGCACACCTTGGGCACCAAAATCTGGCGAACAAGATGTCCAAGTTGCTCCAATTGCTGCGGCTCCTGCCATAATTGCAATTGCTTCTGGTATGTTTGGAAGAAACCCAGCAATTCGATCACCAGGCTGAATCCCCATCGCTACCAATGCACGAGAAACTTGTCCCGCCATGCTGACAAGTTCGTTGCCAGACATGGTTTTTTCTAAACCGTCTTCTCTTCTGAAAATTAGGGCAGGTTGTTCGTTGCAATGCCGCAAAAGGTTTTCTGCAAAATTTAATCGCGCGTCGGGAAAGTAAGAAGCACCGGGCATTTTCTCGGCATCTATTAAAATACGTTCACCTTTTTTTTCTGAAATGATGCCTGCCCAATCCCAAAAATCAGACCAGAATGCAGGCTGATTAGATACAGACCATGAGTGAAGCTCTGCATAGTTGGAGAAAATTCGTCTACGTTCCGTCTGCTGCCAGTCTATAAATGCTGCAAGATTGGAGGCAGAAGCACGTTCTGCTGAGGGCTGCCACATCGGTTCTAACATCGAACTTTAAACTCCAACTCCAGTGAATCAGTAAGCTATATCCTATTTCTAATTTGTGATCAGCTTGGAATGCGTCAGATGCATAGCGGGTCGGCGTTTTTAGCGATCGCTTAAGTTATTTTTTGAAGTATGCTCGATAGTCGAGACAATGACTACTACAGCTTCTCCTTCGCGCGAAATTCGCCCAGTTGCTGCTGCACTTTATATGCTGGGTGCATGTTCATTTTTCGCTTTCAATTCAATCTTTGTTAAACTCGCTGCTGATACTGGTCTTCATCCCTTTCAAATTGCGTTTTTCAGGAATTTTTTTGCGCTCCTTATAATTTTACCCGTTGTGCTTTCGACATCAGGTCCGCACGTCCTTATTCCTAAAAAGCCAGCTATGTTGGCTTTGCGCGGTGGCCTTAATGGTGCGTCGATGATGGCCTGGTTCTATGCCGTTCCCTTGATGGCAATCACCGATTTAACTGCCATCGGCTTTACAGCTCCAATTTGGGCGACACTTCTAGCCGCGATATTTCTCGGTGAAAAAATGCGGCTTAGGCGTTGGAGCGCTATCTTTATTGGCATATGCGGAGCTTTATTGGTTGTTCGTCCTGGGTTTCAGGAGCTTAATTCTGCCGTCTTTCTTGTGCTTTTTTCGTCCGCAACATGGGGTGCTACTCTGATTGTAATTCGACGTCTTACATCTTTGGAGCATATAAACACAATTCTGGTTTATCAGGCTCTAATGATGGCAGTCATTGCCTTTTTGCCAATGCTTTTTGTCTGGCAAACGCCCAATCTGATGGGATGGCTCTGGATGTTTGTTCTTGGCGTGTTAGCGATGGGCGCTCATTCTTTACACGTAAGGGCATTTTCGATGCAGGAAGTTTCCGCGCTTCAACCTATAGATTTTGCGCGCTTTCCAATTGCGGCGGTTGGCGCATTTCTCATTTTGGGTGAAGTTTTAAGTCCTTGGACAGCGCTGGGCGCCCTTATTGTATTTACCTCCGGAGCATACATATCCCATAGAGAAGCAAAATTAAGAAATGAAAATACTGTCGAAGGGCGTGCGGGCGGAAGTTCAATTTTGGCTAAGTCAAAACCTTAATGGTTAGTCCTACATTTTATATTGATCGACTATCGCCAATTATGCGTGCCACTGTGTACGCATTATGCGCTGCTCTGTTTTTCTCGTTCATGGCAATTTGTATTCGAGCTGCCAGTGAGGAGTTGCATCCGACCGTCATAGTTTTTTTTAGGAATATTCTCGCTTTGCTGTGGATGGTGCCTTGGCTTAGCCGGGCTGGCCTTGGCGCCATGCGAACCGATAGATTTTCATTGTTCTGCGTGCGGAGTTTACTCGGCCTTGTAGGAATGACTAGTGGATTTTGGGCTGTGACGCTTATACCAATCTCCCAGGCGACAGCACTTTCCTTTTCATCACCTATTTTTGCTACTATCGGAGCCGCTCTTTTTCTAGGCGAGATTGTCCGAATTCGTCGCTGGAGTGCTGTCATTATTGGATTTTTGGGCGCAATGATTGTTGTTTTAGGTAACAGCAAGGGAATTGCCCAAATTGGAGCATTGGAACTTGGTGTTCTGCTAGCTTTGCTGAACGCGGTAATTATGGCCTCAAATAAACTCGTTCTTAAGTCTCTCACCAGAACAGAGAGACCGGAAGCAATTGTGACATACATGGTGCTTCTTCTCACGCCACTTTCACTTTTTCCAGCACTTTTGTTTTGGTCTTGGCCAAGTTTGTACTGTCTTTTATGGCTAATAATATTGGCGTTAGTTGGAACAGTCGGCCATCTGTGTATGACGAGAGCGTTTAAATCTGCAGACGTCACGGTTGTACTGCCTTTTGACTTTGCTCGTTTGCCTATTTCTGCTCTTCTGGCGTTTTTTATATTCTCAGAGATTCCCACATTTTGGACTGTATTGGGCGGAGCAGTAATATTCGCATCAACATTCTATATAGCTCGCCGAGAGGCAGCATTAGCCCAACTGCGCGAAAAATAAGAGTATTGATTATCCCCTTTTCAGACTGACTTGTTCATGCAGTAATTGCGTTCTTGAGTGATAAGAAAGCAGGGGATTTAAAATGACATTAGCATCAGTTTCAGAGTTCGATGCTGACTCTCCTAAATTTTTGCGAGGCAAATACGCCATATGTGGGATTGGTGAAACTACCTACCGTCGTGGGTCAGAGGAGTCGACACGCAATCTTGCAACCTGGGCCATAAAAAATGCCATGGATGATGCTGGGATTGGGCCGTCGGATATCGATGGGATGCTATCTTACTCAGGAAATGACTCTGTGCATGCTCCTTGGGTCGCAGGAGATCTCGGGATACGGCTAAATTTCTATATGGATGTTCATGGGGGCGGATCATCCACTGAGGCTCTCATTGGAATTGCCATTGGTGTGATTGAAGCCGGTATGTGCAAGACCGTTGCAATTTACAGGGCTATGAATGGTTATAGTCAGGTGCGTATCGGTGGAACTGGCGCCCGTTCTGCGGTTCCAATAGTTGGTGACCAAATTCATAATAGGGCTTATGGCTGGCAATCAGCGGGGCAGATGTTTGCTCCTACTTTCCTACGCCACATGTATGATTATGGAACTACTCCGGAGCAAGTTGCAGCTGTAAAAGTGGCGCATTCAAAACATGCGTCTAACAATCCCAAAGCCTACTATAAAAACAGGGTAACGATTGAAGACGTAGTTAACTCGCGCATAATTTGTAAGCCTCTGCATTTGCTCGATTGCTGTGTCGAAACAGACAATGCGACCTGTATTATTGTTACCAGAATTGATCGTGCTAGAGACTGTAAAAATCCTCCTGCTGTTATCCAATCAGTTGTTGGTCGATGCTGCAAACCTAGAAGTGATATGCACTATCAACATGGACCAATCTCAACGGTTGCTGGTCATTATGCAAAGAACATTCTCTGGCCCAATGCAGGGTTAGGACCAGAGGATGTTGATGTTACAGGCTCTTATGACGCCTTTACTTTCACTACCATGCTGCAACTTGAGGATTACGGTTTTTGTAAAAAGGGCGAAGGTGGTGATTATGTCTCCTCAGGAGCTATCGAGCTTGGAGGGATGCGCCCTAACAATACGTCAGGTGGGCATCTATGTGAGGGCTACACCCACGGTATGAATATGGTGATCGAAAATACCCGACAACTTCGAGGGGAAGTAGATGACAGCTGTCCTGTTGGTCCAGATGGTAAGCGGCAACATACCCACGATTACAGCGAGGGAGGCTGTCGTCAGGTCAAGGATGTAGAGGTGACGGCTAATCTCGGGTGGGCAATGCCCGGAACTGGTTCTGCCATGGTTATGGCTAAAGACTCGCGCTGAAGGGGAAATAGATATGCCAATCATTGGTGAATATATGGGTATGGCTCTTACTATTGATGACCAAGATAAGGAAAATCGCGAATTCTTTAGCTGGTGCGCGGCAGGTGAATTTCGTCTGCAAAGGGGCAAGAAATCAGGATTGTTACGCTACCCACCAACCACAGCATGTCCTTGGACGACTGATCGAGATTATGATTGGGTGCCGGTTGAAGGAAAAGGAACTGTGCATTCATATGTTGAAGTTCATCATCCCATTCAACCAGCCTTCCGAGACAAGGTTCCCTATATGATTTTGTTAGTTGACCTTGATATCCAGAAGGGGGAACCATCCGAGCATGAAGCTATTCGGGTCGCTGGAAACCTGGTTTCTCCAGACGGTGAATTTGCAGCGCCTGAAATTATAAAATCTGTTGGGATTGGTACCCGGGTCAGAATGGTTTTTAAGGAAGTTACTGAAGGATTTTCGCTTCCCCATTGGACGATCGACCTCGATGCAAATCAGCCAGATAGCCCTTGGCGTTACCCTCAGGAGTAATACATGTCAGGAGATCCAGTTTACCAGCGCCAAAATTTCGGTAATTCCGTTGGTTTTGGTTCGCGGCCAGCGCTGTTGTTAGTGGATTTTCAGGTTGGATTTGTCGATCCAGGTGTGTTTGGAGGGGGAAACATTAAACAGGCAGTGTCAAATACGCAGAGTTTATTGGCTGGAATGAGGGATATTGGAGCACCCATTGCCTACACAAGAGCTGTATTTGATAAAAGCTCTGCAGATGGAGGTACCTTCGCCATGAAAGTGCCAGGACTTTATGAACTTGAGGATACTGCTTCGATAAGCCAGATAACGCCAGAGTTAGCCCCCCGTCGAGGTGAGTTAGTGCTGAAAAAGATAGGCCCGTCAGCTTTCTTCTCGACCCCTTTAATGAGTTGGCTTCTCAAGCATTCTGTAGATACTTTGATAATAACAGGGGCAACTACTTCAGGCTGTGTGCGAGCGAGTGTTGTTGACAGTTGCTCATACGCTTTACGCACTATTGTTGCTACTGACTGTTGTGGCGATCGGGCGATTGAACCGCACGAGGCAAATCTTTTTGACATTGGGCAAAAATATGCTGATCTAATGACGGGCGATGAAGCGCTTTCAATGGCAAGAGCTGCATTTGCCACTAATCATTGATTGTCACTCAAGCTTATAGGTATTTATTCCCAATTCTTCCCGAAAATCTGCG
>Ga0181575_10001318_pt1 | contig 17899 bp, 30 predicted proteins | sample 101ome_23_FD_145599 | JGI IMG/M metagenome (GOLD analysis project Ga0181575, IMG submission 145599) | Coastal salt marsh microbial communities from the Groves Creek Marsh, Skidaway Island, Georgia - 101411CT metaG (spades assembly) | ecosystem: Environmental > Aquatic > Marine > Intertidal zone... | reverse complement strand
CTGACATGGTGATGGTCATACTGAACGTGCCAGTGTCTTGACCGTTGAACACGTCGTGTTTGGTGACGTTTGAGAAGTTCACCACACCTTCGATAACTTGACTTGACATAATGAGATAATCCTCGTTTGTTAAAAAAGAGTTCCATCGGAAGGCCAGCGCAGTGATGCCTACTCAGAGCTACTGGTCCGGTCAACAGTGATAGCCTTTCCAATGGAACACCTATAGTATCTCACGTTCTGGGCCGTGAGTCAATCCCTTTTTCCTAGATTGGTACTTTTTGGCATCCTTTTTCCTGTCCTTGTGTACACCTCCCTTGTTGTGATCGTGTTTGGCTACAGGATTCCAGCGCCTCCCTACTTTAGTTTCTCCTGTAGTATTCATTAGTATATATCCTTTAGTTTAATTCTTTAGTTTATACACTTTAGTAATCTTTAGTAATACTTAAGTATATATTATCATAGTTTTCCTGTAATGTCAAGATATCATCCTGTGTAATATTACCGTCAATATCTATTGACTCCATGTTTTCTAGTTCCCAGTTTGCAGCAATAGATACTGTCAAACATTCTGTACACAGGTCGTAGTGTACCCCCCTTACGTCCTTTTTGACTGCTTCAGCGTCATCTAGGATAACGTCACACGCCTTACATCTCATCTGGGTAACCTCCGAACACTTGGTTGTAAGCCTTCACTAACTCGTTGTAGCTCATATCTCTGTACTTTTTACGTATCATTGCACGAGCTAAGTTTAACGTCTCAGCAAAGCCTATGAAGTTTAGCTCGTACTCAGCTACGTCACAGATCATCTGCTCTTGCGTCAGATCTGGTTCGTTGTGGTCATCCATTTACCTGTCTCCTGTTGCAATCATAATAGCCCAAAACACCACAAAGGCCACACAAAATCCCCAAAACAACACTATACTGCCTCCCGTCCGTACCATTTCATAGGGATACCTCTGGAGTCCCAATCGTCTGCCTTGTAATTGTAATACACCTGATAGCCTAGCACAGCGTCATCACGTTTGCACTCGTCCGGCATACACTGTGGAGGGTCTACAAAGGGTGTAACATCGCTCTGTAAGGCCTCAGGAAGCCCACAGAGAGTTTCTAAGTGATTAGCAATGGTCTTGTGTACCTTCTGATAACGTCGCTCATACTCGCATCCAAGGGCTCTCAGGTGATGCCATGTCCACACGTACGCGTTAGCACTAGACCGTACCCAGACCGCACTGGGATGGTTCTTGTGGGTGCTTTTGTACGCCACCTGTGTCCCGTCAAGCTCGTTGTGAGCCGTAGAGAGTAGCTGGGCAGTTTCTAGTATCATCTTAACCACGTGTCGGTCACACTGTAGCCTTGCTGCCTCGTGTGGGTCACGGTCTAGGTAAAATATGTTCATAATCAGTCCTCCAACAAGTCCACATCCGTTAGTTTACCAGACTCGTGTATCACTTTAAAGTAGAGTGCTTCGCTGTTTGCGTCCTGCATAATATCTAAAGCCTGTCTTGCGGCTTGCTCTGGATCATCAGCGTCTAACATGATTTCCCATTGTACCGTATAAGTTTTCATAATCAGTCCCCCTCTGCGTGTTCAATGTCTACGTTTGCTACGCACACCGTCTTACCGTTCTCTAGCACTGCGACCACCCACGACGGGTAATCCGCAAGCCACTCTCTGCGTACCCAGCCACGTAATTCGTCGGCTGTATAGTATACATCTGTTTTTAACTGATCTGGGTATAGTGTACTCATATTTCCTCCCCGTGTGGTTCCCCTATCCCATGTTTGTAGTACTGCTCTTGTCTAAACTCAGAATCACAAGTATCGCACAGTCCCGTATCAGTGTCAACACCGGCGACAATCTCGTAACAACCATCGCAGATGTGCGTGTACTCTATTTCCGTTAGTCGCTTGTACGGGCCTGTGCCGTCACAATAATGGCTGTAGTCGCTGTAAATGTCATCTTCGTTCATGGTTTAGATCTCCTTTGGGCGCTCTGGCCCTCTCCCCTAGTATTCCTCTGAAAAGATTAACCATGCGGTTATCACTAGACAACCGAAACCCCATAACCATACAACATCAGTTTCCATCAGTCAAACCTCCCGATCTTTGTCTCGCCTGTGTCGTTGTCTCTGATAGCCGTGATCGCGTAAGGGTAGCAGTACAGGGTAAACCTGTCGAGGTACGCTATCGTTGCGTACGGTTGCAAGTCTGGATCATCTGGCGACTGGTACGCTCCGGACTCTGCTACAGTGCCACCAAAAGGATACTGGAACCCGCCAAACCCATAAACAGCGTCCATAGTGTGCGTTATGTCGTCTAGGGTAGCGTCCTCTGTACCCTGTGTCGCGTGGATGAAGAACTCTGGCAGTAGTCCTAGGTACTCCCGTGTGACCTCTGGGTAGTGGCTGTGGTTCCAAAATACGCTGTAGTCTCTCATAGTATTACCCTCTCGCTATTACGTTACGCTGTTGCTTTTCCATTGATCGCCCGTGTCCAATGTAGCAGACCACAGACACCGTTTTGTCCCAACAGGCGCGACACTTGTCGCACTTGCCTTGCCTTGTGTATGCCTCGCACACTACCGCATCTGTGGGCACTGTGTCAAGCGTTGCAATGGTAGACGTAGTGCTACCCTGTATCGTCTCTCCCGTGATGCTGTCGGATGACAAGCGCACCACTACGTTAGGCAGTGACTCTAGCCTAGCTAGTACCAGCGCAAACTTGCTGAATTTGTACATACGCGTCGGTATCCAGTGCTTGACCCACGGCGTACGCTCGCAAACGTCTAGGATCTTTCTAGCGAGTCTAATGTCATACATATCGCCAGAGTCAAACCACCGGAAATACCGATCATTGTCTAGCTCTGCGACCATATCGTCACACCAGCTATCACGTTTCCAGTCATCGCGGTTGTGCTCGCGTGGTGCTCTGACATTCTTAAACCTGTAGTTACCCGTAGTCGCATAGCATCCGCTACACGCTGGCACTAGGTTACCCGTGGCATCTCTGGACGCTGGACACGTATCTAGCGCTTGTAGCGACCACGATCTACACGGCATTTTGGATGCCTTCGATAGTTTAAGCATAGTGTTACCCTCGTGTTTAAGTGTTGGCTTACCAGTGAGCACCCTAGCAGATGCCCACCAGTAAAACAACCCTCCCTATAAGAATTTTTCCCCATCCCACACTATGCCGTCGCAGTAATTTCCTTTCTGTTTAGCGGAGTCTAGTGTTTGATTAGTCCACTGTTTTAGTATTACGCAGTCAAAGTGTGGCATTGTCTCCAGTGCTTTAGCGTTTGGTGCGCTGACATATTTAATGTCCCATCCACCCTCGCCCGTCTCTGGATTGCATACGTAAACTTCATAAGTGTTGTATGTTTGCATAGCTCATGCCTCCCTGATTGCGTTTGTTCGGGCCTTCCAGTACAGGTGATCGCCTTTGTCCTGTACGTGATCGGGCATCCGGTGAAACATATGATCTATGCCTAGCTCGCGCAGTGCGTCGTATGCTTCCCATCGTCGCTCGTTGTTGTCGTCTCTCACGGCTTGCTCAATGTTAAAGATAAGACGCGACACTGCATATTCTGTGGCTTTGTTCATGTACATGATTAGTGCTCCTGTATCTGTATGTTGATGTGTTTAAGTGCTCGCGCCAGTGAAGCGCTGGGGTTACCCTTAGCACTGCGTTGCGCCTGTCTGCGCTCAATAATACGCCGAAGCGCTACAAGATGGTAGTAAGAATTAGTTTTCATCTATAGGTGCTCCTGTCTGGGGTGGCTATGTGTCCCCGCTCGCCATGTGTGTACTCTGAGGCATAGCGAGACAGAACACAAGTGTAAATATTACACATAAATTCCCTGGGCCAAACTGTTGACACTGTGGTGCATTGTATGCTTGCGATTCCCTGAGGGTCCTACACTGGCACACACACTCTGTCAACGTGAATATTACACTTGATTACGTGTGTCATCTGTGGTTGCGGCCTCTGGTTTACCCCATGCAAAACCTGTGCCAACTCTGGGGGCCTCTCGTGTTGGCATGAGTTTTGCATTAGCAAGATCCGTGCCAACATTGGAGCCTGTGGATAACTCTGCGCCTGTGTGTAACCTGTGGATAACTTGGGGTGGGCCTTGTGTTGACACGGGGGGGAGGGGGTTGACCTGTGTTAATTATTGTTGTAGCCACCTCTGTTCACAAGAGGGTAAATTTAGGCTAAAACTAGCAAAAAAGAGCATAAGTTACCCACAAGATAACCCTTTGTTTTACCTCGTGTTTACCCAGCGGGGCCACAAGTGCACTAAATCAGTACGCCTATAGTATAACTTGTGTATTATTTACATAAAATAATGCTTGACTTTTAAGTAAAAATATGGTATAATATAAGGTAGAAACTAGGATGTAATTAGTACAGCGAGTGTGGGACTAAAGTTGAGTGTGTTATAGTTCGTATAGATCCCCTCTTCTGTTGCAACCTAGGCAGGGGACTCATGCGAACTAGCGTTAAACACAAGGAAACAGGAGAATGTCAGGAGAAGACACCCTAGAACCTAAAGAAAACACCCTAGAAGCCCAAGTAGCAGCTAGAAAAGAAATAAATTTAAAGAAAAGACCCAGAGGTAGGCCTAAGAAAAAGGAAATTAAGGCTAAAACTGCAGGGTCTAGGGGTAAAGTAGGCAGACCTAAGGGTGATGCCTCTATAATTAATGAGTACAAAGCTAGGATGTTAGCTAGTCCTAAGTCAGAACTAGTACTACAGACTATATTTGATGCTGCAACTAACGACGAACACAAGAACCAAGCGGCTGCTTGGAAGCTAATCATGGACAGAATACTCCCTGTGGGGGCATTTGAACGAGAGGTGATAAAAGATGCAGGAAGAAGTGCGATTCAGATTAACATCACTGGTGTCGGAAGCACAGAAATTCTTGGAAGCTCTGAAAACGGAAGCACAATCGAAGGTGAGTACACTGAAGAGTAAGATCTTTGGTTGTAACTGCGGTTGTGAGGACTGCTCAGGTTGAAATACTTTACTAGAGAAGAGTTTAACTGCCAACATACTGGTGAGAACCGTATGGAGGACGAGTTTCTACTCAAGTTAGACCAACTCAGGGACAACTGTGGTTTCCCTTTTGTTATCACCAGCGGCTACAGAAGCCCTAGCCACCCCATAGAAGCTAAAAAGGACGTACCGGGAACCCACGCGCAAGGCATCGCAGCAGACATAAAAATAACAAACTCTGCACACCGGTACGCACTAATAAGAGAAGCTCTGTCTATGGGATTTAGTGGTATAGGGGTCGCTGGTGACTTTATTCACGTAGATACACGGGGTACTGCTCCGGTAATCTGGACGTATTCCTAATGCTATTTTCTAAACACGAAACATTAACCACTACAGATACGACCACCATATTTGAAGTTCCTAACGGTTACTCAGCACACTGGAATCTGCTGTTTATAAGCAACCACGGCGGGTCTACTAACAACGTAACTATTTTTGTAGACAACGATACGGACGGAGACGGAACATATACAGACCAGTTTTACGTTTTTGACGGTAAACAGGTTACGTCTAAAGACTTTCTTCAGGTATCTGATGCTGTGTTTGTGTTGCACCCAACAGACCGCATACGAGCGTCTACGTCTTCTGCTGGTGATGTTACAGTACTTGTAACTTTTGATTTGATCTATACTGGCATATCTTTTTCTAATTTTAATACAAACTAATATGATTACTATTGTTGGTGCTGATTGGTGTCCTGCGTGTCAGCGGGCTAAGAAACTAGCTAAAGAGTTTGACTTAAAGTACAAGTACGTACACATACCTCCGGGTCAAGCAGGATGGGACTTAGTAGAAGAACTGACAGGCAAACGGTCTATACCACAGATATTTTACCACTTCGGTGGGTCAAAAGAGTTTAGAGAAGCCCTCAACAGCGTAGGAGAACTTACACAATGAAATCAGTAAACGAAATGGTACTAGGTTTTGCAGCAGTACTCTTTGCCTCTCTGGTTACTATAGTAGCCAAAGCAGAAACCGTTATCAACTACGACGATGGATCTACGTACACACTAGAAGAAAACCAAGAAATCTACATTAGCACCCCCAACAGTGCTCTGTTCAAGAGACAACTGATGAGCAACAAAGACACGTTCTTTAGAGTACAGAAACCGTGGACTAAGCGTGACTACGTACCACAACCTGCTGATGATTTTGCTGTAGGATCACACGAGTGGTGCAAGGCGTACGTTCCGTGGTCTGAAGGTTTAACCTTTGACATGATCTCATGGCAACGCTCCTGTGACACCAACAACGATGGTAAGTACGGCTGTGGTGACGCTAAGTTTGATAACTCAGATGACGCTGGAGTTTGCACAAACTAAGTGGAAGTATTTTTAATAGGCTGTATAATGATGCTTCCTATGATAACTGGAGGCATCACTTTTTACTATAGCTGGAAAGTGTGTGACTGATCTAAACGTACAACTGTTGCCGTGGCAGCAGGAAGTCTACACTGATCCTACTAGGTTTAAGGTAGTCGCTGCAGGACGGAGAACAGGGAAGTCCCGTCTAGCTGCTTGGATGTTAATCATCAATGCTCTACAGACCGACAGAGGTCAAGTTTTTTACGTTGCGCCTACGCAGGGCCAAGCAAGAGACATTATGTGGCAAACCCTGCTAGAGCTAGGACACCCTGTTATCTCAGGTTCGCACATAAACAACCTGCAGATCAGGCTGGTCAACGGGGCCACGATTAGTCTCAAGGGAGCCGATAGGCCAGAGACAATGCGTGGTGTGTCCTTGAAGTTTCTCGTGATGGACGAGTACGCAGACATGAAACCTGACGTATGGGAGCAGATACTCCGTCCAGCACTGGCAGACCAAAAGGGTTCTGCTATGTTCATAGGTACGCCTATGGGACGTAACCACTTCTACGAGTTGTACAAGTACGCGGAGTTAGGGGACGATGAGACTTACAGGGGCTGGCATTTCACCAGCTACGATAACCCGCTGTTGGACGCCTCTGAAATCGACATGGCGAAGAAATCAATGTCGAGTTACGCCTTTAGACAAGAGTTCATGGCCTCGTTTGAAGCCAGAGGCTCAGAGATGTTCAGAGAAGACTGGATACAATTCGGAGAAGAACCGGAGGTTGGCGATTACTACATAGCTGTTGACCTCGCTGGTTTTGAAGAAGTAAACAAGAAACGGACAAAGAACTCTAAGCTAGATGAAACCGCAATCGCTGTTGTTAAAGTTAGTCCTGATGGTTGGTACGTTGATAACGTTATATATGGGCGGTGGAGCCTTGACGAGACTGCCACCAAGATATTTCAGGCGGTCAGAGACTACAGACCCATTAGCGTTGGTATTGAGCGAGGAATCGCAAAGCAAGCAGTAATGAGTCCTCTGTTGGACTTACAGAAGCGCTACGGCACGTTCTTTAGGGTCGAGGAACTAACCCACGGTAACAAGAAAAAGACTGACAGGGTGATGTGGGCTTTACAAGGACGCTTTGAAAACGGTTACGTAACACTAAACAAGGGCGAGTGGAACTCAAGATTCTTAGATCAACTGTTTCAGTTCCCAGATCCTCTGACACACGATGACTTGGTTGACGCCTTAGCTTACGTAGATCAGTTAGCACAAGTAGCGTACCACTACGATTTTGAAATTGATGACCACGAAATACTAGACGTAGTAGCAGGATACTAAAGTGGAAAAAGAAGTTTTTAGAAAGTTTAATACCTATGGCATCTACGCTATTTCTGCCGTAGTGTTTTTTACACTGGGTTACAGCGTAGCAATACTCTAAGGACAATACTATGGCAGAAGAAATCTTAAGTCCAGATCCTCTGATGATTGAGGAGTCTCTGGAAGAGTGGGTAATGACCAAGTGTGAAAACTGGCGTGATTACTACGAGTCTAACTACGAAGCAAAGTTTGAAGAGTACTACAGGCTCTGGAGAGGGCAGTGGGATCCCGCAGACTCCCAGAGAGGATCAGAGCGTTCCAGAATCATTTCCCCCGCGTTACAACAGGCTGTAGAGTCTAACGTAGCAGAGCTAGAGGAAGCCACGTTTGGCAGAGGTAAGTGGTTTGACATTGCTGATGACACTAACGACAAAGACAGACAAGACATCCAGTACCTCCGTAACAAACTTACAGAAGACTTTGACAACACAAAGGTACGCAAGGCTGTAGCAGAGTGCCTGATTAACTCAGCAGTCTTTGGTACAGGCATAGGTGAGGTAGTTCTTGAGGAGATCAAGGAGATGGCTCCTGCTACTCAGCCCATCATGGACGGACAGTTGCAAGCCGTAGGCGTCAACATCACCGACAGAGTAGTAGTTAAATTGAGGCCGGTGTTGCCTCAGAACTTCCTTATAGACCCTGTAGCAACAACTGTAGAAGACGCTATGGGTGTTGCTATTGACGAGTTTGTGTCTAAACACTCCGTAGAGTTACTGCAGGAACAGGGCGTGTACAGAGAGGCTTACATTGAGTCTGCTGCTCCTGACACAGACCTAGAGCCAGACCAAGACCTCACGATCTACAACGATGACAAGGTAAGGTTAACCAAGTACTACGGACTCGTGCCCCGTGAGTTGCTTGAGGCTGAAGACGTAGACGTAGAAACTGATTCTATGTACGTTGAGGCTATCGTTGTTATCGCCAACGGTGGCACTCTCTTGAAGGCTGAAGCTAATCCGTACATGATGCAAGACCGTCCTGTGGTTGCGTTCCCTTGGGACGTAGTGCCCGGAAGGTTCTGGGGTCGTGGTGTGTGCGAGAAGGGCTACAACAGCCAGAAGGCGCTGGACACTGAGCTACGGGCTAGGATTGACGCCTTGAGTCTCACGATTCATCCAATGCTCGCTATTGACGCCACTAGGTTGCCTCGTGGGGCTAAACCAGAAGTACGTCCGGGCAAAATGATTCTAACTAATGGAGATCCTCGTGAAGTACTTCAACCGTTCAACTTTGGGCAAGTGGGTCAGATCACTTTTGCACAAGCTCAGGCGCTTCAACAGATGGTACAGCAAAGTACAGGAGCCGTTGACTCTGCAGGTATTGCTGGTCAAGTTAACGGAGAAGCAACAGCAGCAGGTATAAGTATGTCTCTGGGCGCTATCATCAAACGTCACAAGCGTACCCTCATTAACTTCCAGCAGTCGTTCCTGTTGCCTTTTGTAACTAAAGCTGCACACAGGTACATGCAGTTTGATCCTGAGAACTACCCTGTAGCTGACTACAAGTTCAACGCTACGTCAACTCTGGGCATCATCGCTAGGGAATACGAGGTGACCCAGCTAGTACAACTGTTGCAGACCATGAAGCAAGACTCTCCGATCTACCCTGTACTGATCCAGAGCATCATCGACAACATGAACCTGAGTAACCGTGACGAGTTGATTGCATCTATGCAACAGGCGTCTCAGCCAGATCCTCAGGCTCAGCAGATGGCTCAGATGGCTCAACAGACTCAGATGGAGTTCCAGCAGAGCCAGACTTCAGCGTTGCAAGCACAAGCGGCTGAGTCTCAAGCCAGAGCAGCTAAGTACGCAATGGAGACACAGTTGCTTCCAGAAGAGTTACAGATTGAGAAGCTGGAAGCAATCACAAGAAATCTCAAGGAAGGAGATCAAGAAGACAAGGAGTTTGAACGCCGCCTAAAGGTAGCAGACGCCCTACTCAAAGAAAGACAGATAGAAGGAAAACGTCCTAATGCTAATGACACAAACAGAAATGAACCAGTTCCTAACGCAAATCAACCAAGCGTTCCAAGACCAGTTCGACAAATTGGCGGCACTGGAGGCCAAAATAGAGGCCCTAGAGGGCCAAATGTCGGTCCTGCGCCAGAAGGAGGGGCAGCCTGATGCCAAAGGAAAAAGATCCAAGGCTAAAGCGAGCGGGAGTTAGCGGCTACAACAAGCCTAAGAGGACGCCTAATCACCCTAAGAAAAGCCACATAGTTGTTGCTAAAGAAGGCGACAAAGTTAAAACTATTCGCTTCGGTGAGCAAGGAGCTAAGACTGCTGGTAAACCTAAGGCTGGTGAAGGCGACAAAATGAAAAAGAAGCGAGCATCGTTTAAAGCTCGTCACGCTAAAAACATAGCCAAAGGCAAGATGTCTGCGGCTTACTGGGCAAACAAGGTAAAATGGTAAGGAGATAGTTATGCCGATGGTAGGAAAGAAAAAGTATCCGTACACCGCTAAGGGTAAAGCCAAAGCTAAAGCGGCTGCCAAGAAAACAGGCAAAAAAGTAAAGAAAATGAAGGGCTACTAAAATGCCAAAAAAAGGACTGTACGCTAATATCCACGCCAAACGCAAGCGCATCAAGGCTGGATCAGGTGAAAAGATGCGTAAACCGGGGTCAAAAGGCGCTCCTACAGCTAAAGCCTTTAAGAAGGCCAAGAAGACAGCTAAGAAATAATGGTAAAATTCACGTAAAATAATGCTTGACTTTTGGTCAAAAATGTGGTATAATATATAGTGTACTTAGGTACAACACTTAACAGAGACAACCCAAGAGGCCTCAAGATGGATCAGGAAACACAGCAGTACTACGACAATTACTTTAGTCTTTTTACTACTGATGGCTGGAAACAGCTTATGCAGGACTTTGGTAACAATGCTCTGCAGATTAACAGTATAGAAGCAACTAAAGATGCTGACGATATGTTCTTTCGCAAGGGACAACTAAACGTATTAGCCCACTTGATTAACATGGAAACTATTGTTACAACTAACTACGAAGAAGCGTCAAAGACTGAAGAAGAAGATGATTAAAGTATTTGACTTTCGTTGTACTAACGGACATATATTTGAAGAATTTGTAGAATCAGGCACTACATCCAGTAGGTGCGGGTGTGGCGCTAACGCTACAAAGATTGTCTCAGCTACTCAGCATATCCTAGAAGGGTCATCAGGGGACTTCCCCGGAAGACACATGAAGTGGGTACGTGAACACGAGAAGGCTGGACAAAAGAGCAGGGAATCTCAACTATAGAGGCAACTCCCATTTAATCCTCCATAACCTAATAATAATAGGCGGGGTAAGTTTAGAATGTCACGAGCAACATTAATTGATGAGCGTAAGGAAGAAGATCAGGAACCAACAGACCAACTCGACACACAGGATACTGTAGAGACTCCTCAAGAAGAGGAACAACCCCAACAGCCTGAAGTTCCAGAAAAGTACAAAGGTAAATCTGTAGAAGACCTCGTACAGATGCACCAAGAGCTTGAGAAGTTTTCAGGCAAACAGAGTACGGAAGTTGGAGAGTTACGTAAAGTTGTTGACGATTACATCCAGACACAACTCTCAACCCAACAAGCACCTCAACAACAGCAACAACAAGACGATAACGATAACGATGACGATGTAGATTTCTTTGTCGATCCTAAAACCGCTGTTAGTCGAGCTATAGACAACCACCCTAAGATAAAAGAAGCACAGGCTTACACACAACAGTACAAACAACAGGCTACTCTTGCACAACTCAAGTCCTCTCATCCTGAGATGGAGCAGATACTGCAAGACCCTAAGTTTGCTGAGTGGATCAAAGGGTCAAAAGTCCGAACACAGTTGTTTGTTCAGGCAGATCAACAGTACGATTACGATGCTGCTAACGAACTGTTTAGCCTCTGGAAAGAACGGAGTCAAGTAGTTCAACAGACTGCACAAGCAGAAAGAAACGCACGTAAGAGTTCAGTGAAGACTGCATCTACAGGCAACGCTCGCGGAACAGCAGAGGGATCTCGTCGTAAAGTTTATCGTCGTGCTGACATTATTAAACTTATGAGAACTGACCCTGAGCGTTATCAGTCCATGTCGGACGAGCTGCTTAAGGCTTACGCAGAGGGTCGGGTTCGATAGCCTAAAGGAGAATTACAATGGCTGGTGAAACCTCTGGTGCCTATTTTACAGCTAATGCTGTAGTAGACAAAACCGCTGCGGCTACTTTCATCCCTGAGATTTGGTCGGATGAAGTAATCGCTGCTTATCAAAAGAACCTGAAGATGGCTCCCCTTGTCAAGCGTCTCGCTATGACTGGCAAGAAGGGTGACGTTATTCACATTCCTAAGCCCGTTCGTGGCTCTGCATCTGCTAAGGCAGAAGCTGTAGCAGTTACGATTCAAGCTAACCTTGAGTCAGAGTTGACTGTCACTGTTGACCGTCACTTTGAGTACTCACGTTTGATTGAGGACATCGTAGAAGTACAGGCTCTGTCCTCTCTGCGACAGTTCTACACTGAAGACGCTGGCTACCAGCTTGCTCTGAAGGTAGACACTGACCTCATCAACGCTGCTACTGGTTTCGGTGACGGAACTCGTACTCAGTCTCCCGCCAACACTGGTGCTGACTGGGTAAACAGCAACAGCTACTACTTCAATGCCGCTGCTGGCCTTGCTACGTACGCTGTTGACACTGTAACGTCTGGTGACAACTTTACCGACCTTGGCTTCCGTGAAGCAATCAAGTTGATGGACGATGCTGACGTACCTATGGACGGACGAGTTCTCGTTATTCCTCCTGCGTCACGTAAGTCTATCATGGGCATCGACCGCTACGTGTCTTCCGACTTTGTTGGTGGTCGTGGTGTTGAGTCTGGCCTCATCGGTAACCTCTACGGTGTAGACATCTACGTTTCTAGCAACGCTCCGGTAATCGAAGTGGCTGCTCAGAACTCTGCGTCTACCGATGATACCCGTGGTTGCTTGTTCTTCCACAAGGACGCTCTCGTAATGGCAGAGCAAATGGCTGTACGTTCTCAGACCCAGTACAAGCAAGAGTACCTCTCTACTCTGTACACGGCTGACACTCTGTACGGTGTTGAAACTTACCGTCCCGAAGCAGGATTCATCCTCGCTGTTTGCGACGAGTAAGACTCTAGGGGGTCGGCAACGGCCCCTTTTTCTCTTTCCTTGTTTGTTTTCTTAGGAGCAGTCTATGCCAATCTTTCGTGGTGATGGCGGTTCAGGTGATGCCTCTACGGATGCTTATGCGTCACAGGTAGCTACCAACGCACAGGCTGCTACTACAAAAGCAAACGAAGCCGCTGCTAGTGCAACTAACGCTGCCACAAGTGCAACTCAAGCAGCAACCAGTGCAACTAATGCCGCAACGTCAGAAACTAACGCAAGCACTAGCGAGACTAACGCAAGCACCAGTGCAACTAATGCGGCTACTTCTGCCACTGCGGCGGCTACTAGCGAAACCAATGCTGCTACTAGCGAAACCAACGCTTCAACCTCAGAAACTAACGCAGCTACTAGCGCTACTACAGCGACAACTCAGGCTACCGCAGCAAGCACTAGTGCAACTAATGCGGCAACTAGTGCTACCACAGCAACGACACAAGCCACTGCGGCGGCTACATCAGCGACTAATGCAGCTACTAGTGCGACTAACGCAAGTACTGCACAGACTGCCGCTGAGACTGCACAGACGGCTGCTGAAGCTGCACAAACGGCAGCAGAGGCTGCACAAGAGGCTATCGACGGATTTTTCTTAGGAGCGCAAGCAAGCAATCCTACGGTGGATCTCAACGGTAACGCCGTTACTACTGGTGATTGGTACTTTAACACAGGTGACAACACTACTCGTATTTACGATGGTTCCGGGTGGCAGACGGTAAACCCTGACCTCATTGGTGACACTACGCCACAACTAGGTGGTACACTGGACGCTAACGGTAACACGATTGACATGGGCGTAAACGTCATCACAGATACCAAAGTAGGTCAGTGGGACACTGCTTACGGCTGGGGAGATCACAGTACCGCTGGGTATCTCACAAGTTTTACAGAGACTAACGATCTGACTTCTGCAGTTACGTGGGCTAACGTGCCTGATGCAAACATTACGCAGTCTAGCGTTACACAGCACCAAGCCGCCTTAAGTATTACAGAGTCCCAAATTAGCGATCTCCAGAGTTATCTCACAGGAAATCAAACTATTACTTTGTCCGGTGCAGTCACTGGATCAGGAACAACTTCTATCACAACAACGCTGTCAACTATTGACGGAGGTACTTATTAATGGCTACTACTATTAAGCTAAAGAACGGCTCAGGCGCACCGTTAGCAGGGGATCTTGTCCAAGGTGAACCTGCGCTGGATCTTACTAATAAGCGCCTCTACACAGAAGACTCAGGCGGTACTGTTATTGAGGTTGGTACTAATCCGACCAGTTTGACTACAGGTACGTTCACCTCCACAGGCATCGACGATAACGCCACAAGCACTGCGATTACGATTGATAGTGGCGGCAATGTCACAATAGATGGATCGGACGCCAGCACATCTCTTGCGTCCACGGCGATTCTAAACTTAAAAGCTGGTGACGCAAATAACGAATACTCTATTTTAAGATTTGCGACCAGCGCAGATGGCTCCATTGCTTATATTGGAGCCAAGGCAACTACTACAGGCGCATACCCAAGTAGCGTAGGCAATTTGGAGTTTGGCGTCCAAAACGGTGCATCAACTGTTACGGCTATGACGATTAATAACTCTGGCCTCGTTGGTATTGGCACTGATAGTCCTGCTGACGAGCTTCATGTAAATGCCGTATCAGCAAATGTAAATATGCGGCTTACAAGAGACACAGATACTGGCGCACGAATAAGCGGCTCTGATGGTGCAAGCACTCCTGTTATTAAGTTTGACACCATAGCATCAGGCACTGCCACAGAACGTATGCGTATCGACCAAAACGGTAACGTTGGTGTTGGCACGGATAGTCCAACAGCAGTTTCTGGAGGTGTTGTTGTAGAAGCTGAGTCAGCAACTGGAGCAGAGTTTATTGCTGGCAATTCTACTCAAGGAACGTCTGGCGGTGAGTTAATTGGCGGCTACCTGTTTAAAAACAGTGATACCTCTGCAACTGATCCTCACTATGCAGGGATTGTAGGAAAAGCGGCTGATCAATTTGGTTTTATTGATTTAGAGTTTTACGCAGGACGTGACACTTATGAAACAAGCGGCACTCCGCACTTATTTATCGACGGAGGCAACACTAATTTAGGTAACGTGGGTATTGGCACTACGAGTCCTTCTAATCCGCTAAACGTTATTGCAACCAACACAAATGTTCTTATAGAAGGCTCTGGCGTTTCTTCAACGGGCATTGCTTTTGAAACCAACAACACAACAAGAGCGTCTATCGGTGTTGCCAACGCCTCTACCGCACTGTCGTTTTTCAGTGATGCTGGTTCAACAGAAACCATGCGTATCCTTAGCAACGGGAACGTGTCTATTGGAACGACAGGCGATGAAGGCAGATTAGCCGTATACAACACAGGGTCAGCAGGTTCATCTAGTCGAATTGCAATAGGTTCTGGTAATACTGGAACCTGTGACATATTTTTTGATGACACTGACGCTAATAACAGAGGCGTAATACGTTATGACCATTCTAGCGATTTCATGTCGGTGTGGTCTGGTGGCGCAGAGCGTATGCGTATTGATAGCTCTGGTGATGTCTCTATTGGTACTACGTCCTGTGATTTTCAATCAGCAAACAGAAAAATCTTACAAGTAGAAGGAACAACTGATGCAATTTTAAACTTGAGTGATGGTACAAGCCACTTTTATTTGCATCAACGCGGCGGCACGACAGGAATTGATATTTGGAACGCCGCCAATTCGTTTATGCGGTTTGCTACTAATAACACAGAAGCCATGCGTATCACCTCCAGCGGCAACTTCATTGTCGGCGATACTACAGCAGGGAACGCAAAAGTCACATCTGTTAATAGTATTGCCTTCGAAGCAAGGGATAGCGCTAAGCCGTATTATCAGTGGTACAACTCAGGGGCAGGAACTGATTTAAAGTATTGGCGCGTTGGCAACGGTACAGATGGGTCTATGGATTGGCAAACAGTCAACGATGCTTATAGCTCCGCGACAGTTAGGATGAAACTAGACTCCAGCGGCAACTTGCTGGTTGGCATGGAGACTTTAAGCACTTCTGATAGTGGCGTTCAAATTAAGGCCGATGGTCTTGTTCGCTCCAACAGATCGGGCGGTCAACCACTTATATTAAATAGAACAACAAATGATGGCACTTTAGTTTCTTTGTTACAGGATGGGTCAACAGAAGGGACAATCTCTGTTTCTGGAACAACTGTTTCCTACAATGGTGGTCATTTATCTCGCTGGTCACAATCAGATACAGATGATGTTTCAGCAATCTATAAAGGTACTGTAATGTCCAACCTTGACGAAATGTGCGAGTGGGACAATGAAGATAACGAACAGTTAAACAAAACAAAGGTCAGTGATGTAGAAGGCGATGTAAACGTAGCCGGCGTATTTGTAGCTGAAGATAGTTCAGATGATCTTTCTGATTACTATTTAGCAATGACGGGCGACATGATTATTCGTATTGCTCAAGGCACTACCGTTCAGCGAGGCGCTTTATTAATGTCGGCTGGCGATGGCACGGCAAAACCCCAAGACGATGACATTGTACGATCTAAGACTATTGCAAAAGTTACATCAACCAATGTTACCTGTACTTACGCAGACGGTTCCTATTGCGTCCCCTGCGTTGTAATGGCTTGTTAAAAGGAGCATAAACTATGGCACACACATGGACTGTAGCAACGATGGACTACGATGTTACGCAGGGCGATAACAGCAATGTCGTAACGTGCGTACACTGGCGTTGTTCAAAGACTGATGGGGATCATTCTGGCTCATCCTACGGCACTGTTGGCCTTGAGCCACCCGGAGAGTCGTTTGTCGAGTGGGATGACATCACCGAAGCAACTGCTATTGGTTGGGCAAAGGCGGCTCTGGGTGACGAGCAAGTAGCGGCTATTGAAGCGGCTATTGATGCACAGATTGCAGAGCAAGCTAATCCTACGTCTGGCACTGGCGTTTCTTGGTAAGCTAATGGATGGATCCTCTATCACTTATTGCTATGGCGTCTACAACCTTCAAAGGTATACAGACGCTAGTAAACAGAGGTGCTGAAATTGAGGCTGTGGCTCAGAAACTGGGGCAGTGGTATTCCTTTGCTGCTGACATAAAACAAGCAGAGAAAGAAGCTGAGAGTCCCGGTGTCTTCAAGAAGTTATTCGATGGAGAAACTGTAGAACAACAAGCACTCAACAGTATAATAGCCAAGAAGAAACTAGAGGAACAAGAAAAAGAAATACGAGAACTAATTGTTTGGTCTTACGGTGTTGAGACTTACCAAGAGATGATAATGCTCAGACGTAAGATTAAAGCACAGAGGGAAGAGGTAATCTACAAACAACGCAAGAGGCAACGTATGTTACTAGATAGTATTTTGTTGTCTATCGCCGCTGCTGTAACAGCCGGGATCATCTACGGTACAGTAGCAATTATTAAGGGTGCATGAGGATGGCAGATCAAGGGATGAAAGAGGTAATGGATACGGTTTCCGTAGCAACAGGTGTTGGTGCTTTGGCTGGCGTACTGCCTTCCTTGGCTGCGTTGTTTACACTCGTGTGGACAGGTATACGTATCTGGGAAACAGACACAGTGCAAGGCTGGCGTAACAGGAGTAAGTCGTAGGTGTGGCAAGCGCTCATTAGTCCTATTGCTGGACTCGCTAAGACTTGGCTGAGTAATCGCCACGAGCAGTCGCAAGCAAAACACCAAGCCACAATGCAGGTTATACAGAACACTGCTACGTGGGAACAACACATGGCACAGGCTAGTGCGTCCTCGTGGAAAGACGAGTGGTTCACAGTAGTCCTGAGTGCGCCTGTAATAGCAATTATGTGGGGCGTAGGTATGAACGATCTTGATATCATTGGTCGCGTAGGTATGGCCTTTGCGGAGCTAGACAGGTTACCTGAGTGGTATCAATATCTTTTGTACGTTGCAGTCACAGCCAGCTTTGGCAT
>Ga0181575_10001314_pt1 | contig 17935 bp, 16 predicted proteins | sample 101ome_23_FD_145599 | JGI IMG/M metagenome (GOLD analysis project Ga0181575, IMG submission 145599) | Coastal salt marsh microbial communities from the Groves Creek Marsh, Skidaway Island, Georgia - 101411CT metaG (spades assembly) | ecosystem: Environmental > Aquatic > Marine > Intertidal zone... | reverse complement strand
CCCTTTCCCAGCCCCGAACGAAACCCCCGCCTGTGGCGGGGGTTTCGTGTCGTAGAGGTGCGCCACGCGAATGCCCGCCTAGGGAAGAGACAGGATCATTTGCCACATCCGCTGCGCGAACTCAACTACCGTGATCCTGTGAGTGAAGACCTGGAGTACACGCGGCGGCTGCAGCGGTTACAACAAGCGCGCTGGAAACAGGTACTCGATGTGCAGCGTCCCTATCGGTGGAACCTGGAGCGTCTGTGCTCCGGGCGGGTTCTCGAGATTGGCTGTGGAATCGGGCGAAACCTGAGAAATCTTCGTCGGATGCCCACCCCTCCGGTCGGAATCGACACCAACCCAGAGTCGATCTTGGTCGCTCGCGATCAAGGGTTCGAGGCCTACACCCTTGATGAGTTCCTCTCCGCCTCCGTGTCTGCCCCAGATAGTTTCGACACACTGCTGCTCAGTCATGTGCTGGAGCACGTAACGTTTGAGGAATGCGAGCAGTTACTCACTGCCTACCTGCCACTCTTGGCTCCTGGTGGTCGCGTAGTGATCGAATGTCCTCAGGAAGCAGGGTTTCCCTTGGACGAAACTCATATTCGATGGGTTGATTTTGACGAAGCTAGACGCCAATGTGAGCAGGAAGGACTCATCGTCGCGAGGCAATATTCATACCCGTTTCCTCGCTGGGCAGGGCGTCTGTTCGTCTACAACCAGTTCGACACCCTCGCCTTCAAGCAATCTGCATCGAACGGATAAGGAAGATACCCGGAGAGGGGAATCCGAAACCGACGACAATCAGCTTCACAGGGGTATTAGGGAGTTCGCCGCCTACGTGCGCGCGTCTGCGGACACCGAAAAGGAACCCAGTCGCATACCGGGAGTTAAAGGACCGGCGCTCATGTAGCCATTGAACAGTGCGCGGTTCAAGAGAACGTCCACTCCATCATGCAGCGTCAAACGGCCTTGGTAGTTGTCGAACTCCCCGTCGATCCCCGTCGGGCGAAGCCCTTCGACATCAAAGAGCGTGATGCGTCCCCAATCGCCGGTGCCATCGCTGGGGTTGTTCGCGAACACCCGAGCAGTAATCGTGCCGTTGCGACCGTCGCGGATCAATGTGGGGCTCTCCACGTACAAGAAGCGATTACCGGGGCCGTTCCACCACGCGACGCTGGACCCCTCGTTGTCGGTGAAGGTGCGGCCTGTGCCATCAACCGCCCGAACGTTGAAGTCCATTCCCAGCCCACCGTTGTCGCCCAATCCCACACTCGGTCCGCCAATGCTGTAGAAGCTGAGACCTTCCCTCTTGAGGTCAGCGAAGACGCTCGGACCCACACCCAGCGACAGCGAACCTTGTGCCGGCGTTTTCTTGGTGGACTCGGCGGCCTGAGCAGGAGCCACCAAGGCCGTGGCCAGTGCAGTAGCGGAGGCCACCGTGACGATCGATCGGAACTTCACGCGAGATATCCCTTCTCGAGACAATACGGATGAAGAGTACGCGCAAAACACTGTCTCACGCAGCCTCCTCGACGCCTTCGTCTTTTTGCTGCGGAGCAACGCCACCCCTGGCAAGGTGTCACCATGGCGCTTCGAGTCTGCCCCCTGTGTGAGGCCACCTGCGGATTAACCCTCACCATTGACGGCGACCAGATCACGGACATCCGTGGCGATTCCGAAGACGTGTTCAGTCGCGGCTACATCTGCCCGAAAGGCGTGGCGCTCGGTGAACTCCACGCCGACCCCAATCGGCTCACCCAACCGATGATCCGTCAGGTGGACGGAACACTGGCCCCCGCTACATGGGACGAAGCTTTCGACCTAATCCGCGAGCGCGTGGGCCCCATCCTCCGGGACCACGGTCCGTCCTCGGTGGGTCTTTTCTTGGGCAACCCCAACGTCCACAACTTATCGGGGGCCTTCTACCTACCCGCGTTCATCAAGGCGCTCGGCACCACGCAACGATTCTCCGCGAGCACCGTCGATCAAATGCCCAAACAGGTCGCGTGCGCGCTGATGTACGGCACGGCATTGTCGGTTCCGGTTCCCGATATCGACCGCACCGACTACTTCCTCATTCTTGGAGCAAATCCGCTGGTCTCGAACGGCTCGATGATGACGGCGGCAGATTTCCCAGGACGGCTTCGGGAACTTCGACGACGCAAAGGACGCGTCGTCGTGGTCGATCCTGTACGCACGCGAACGGCGGCGGCAAGCGACGAGCACCTGCCCATTCGTCCCGGTACCGATGCCCTGTGGCTGGCATCCCTGGCACACCTGCTCACCCAACACACGCGCCTGGCCGCCGCTGAACCATGGATCGATTCTGCCCAGTGGGATCAGGTCACGTCGGGTCTTGCCGACTTCTCACCGGAAGCCACCGCGGCCTTCACCGGTATCGATGCGGCCACGACGCGGCGTATCGCGCAGGAACTGTTGGATGCTCCCAGCGCTGCCGTGTATGGGCGTATGGGTACCACAACATCGGGCCTTACAAACCACGATGCGGTCACGCCAATGGCCACTCTGGCCTCGTGGCTGATCGACATCATCAACATCGCGATCGGCTCGCTGGATCGACCCGGGGGCGTCATGTTCCCTCTCCCCGTTGCCGGCGGCCCGTCCACGGAGGGGACACCCGGCACTGGGCACGGCGTGCAGATTCCTGGTCGGCGGCGCACTCGGGTACGCGAGCTTCCCAGCGCTCTCGGAGAGTTCCCCGCGTCCGCACTAGCGGAAGAGATCGACACACCGGATCCGGATACGGGTGAGCACATACGTGCGGTCTTCGTCATCGGCGGCAATCCGATCGTGTCGACTCCCAACCAACATCGACTGACCGCCGCATTCGGCCAGCTCGACCTGCTAGTCAGCGTCGACCCCTACATCACCGCTACCAGTCGCCTCGCCGACGTGATCCTTCCCGTGGCTTCACCGCTGACCCGACCCCAGCACGATGTCGTCTTCAATAATCTGGCAGTGCGTAATCAGGCTCGCTACTCGCCCGCACTCCTGCCCATCCCGGATGGAGAGAAGGACGAAACCGAGGTGGTCGCCCAACTGGCCGCCATCGCAGCCGGAATTGTTTCCGGCGAGGAGCCGACCGCGGCGCAGATTGATGACCTCATCGCCTACACCGTGGCCGCCCAGGCAGGTAACGACGTCGCTTCCCGAGCCTACGGGCAATCGCCGGAGGAACTTCTCGAGGCGGTTGCGCACCGCAGCGGTGTGGACCGAATCCTGGACCTGCGGATCCGGTCAGGTCCCTACGGTGATGGGTTCGGTGCGCACCCCGATGGACTGACCCTGCAGCATCTCATCGACACCCCCCACGGAATCGATCTCGGGCCGCTGCAACCTCGCTTGCCCGAGGTCCTGCGGACCCCGTCCGGACGCATTGATGTCGCGCCGCCCGTGCTGCTGGATGCACTTGCCAGCGCATCACGCCTGCTCGCCAGCGACAGTGCTCCACCGCGGTTCACCCTGGTAGGCCGGCGTCAACTGCGCAGCAACAACTCGTGGATGAAGGGTCTGCCCACCCTCACCGGCGGATCCAACATTCCCACCGTCCTCATTCACCCCGATGACGCCTCAGATCTCGGGGTGCTCGACGGAGCGGACGTCACCGTGTCCAGTTCGACGGGTTCCATCACTCTCCCCGCCGCGGTCAGAGATGACATCGCACCGGGATGCCTGTGTATTCCGCACGGATGGGCCGAGGCCAACGTCAACGCACTTGTTGATGTCGAGACCATCGATGCCCTTGCGGGGACGTCTGTGTTGAGTGGAATACCCGTCGAGGCTGTCGCCTCAACGTAGATCCCTTTCCTACGCTTCCAGGGGCGCTCGGTGTCGCCGAGCCACACGCGGAACCCACATCAGCGCTATCGCGATCGTGACAACTCCCGCAACGATCCCGAACTCCCCCATGATCCACGGGCTCGCCGATGCGAACATCAACGGCCACGCACTCTGCACGAGGTAGTTCCAGGAGCCGTGAGCGAATGTCGCACCCCATACGTCTCGGTGCTTCTCCCATAGGGCGCCAACGAAGAAGCTGAAGCCCGAAATCGCGAGTGCGAACAGCACAAGGTTTGCCCACATGGGGATTCCGGTATTCGAGTACACGCCGGGAACGAAGATCACCGGCACGTGATACGCGAACCACATCACCAGCAGAAGAGAGTTCGCGCTGAAAAACGAGCGGGTGCGTCGCAGCTGGGGCAGCAGATACCCGCGCCAGCCGAGCTCCTCACCAAACGCAAGCACGGATGCTTGCAGAAGGCCGATCAACACGGCACCGATCGTCACGTTCCAACCGAGGAAGGTCATCTCCGCCAACGGCAGGAACGTCAGCAGTCCATACGCAAGTGCCATTGCCACGGCCGGGATAAGCGCCAACAGCAGCGTCAGTACCGCAGGACGTCCAAACGTGATGTGCTGCTTGGTAATCACGCGACTGATCAGAGCGGAGATCGCGGGCACCGCCATGAACCCAAGCACGAGTACCTCAGCGACAGACTCATCGACGATGTACATCCCCACGATCAGGGGGGTTCCAAGCACCACGACAGAGAGGATGAACGTGCGAATGGCACGTCGACCGTCCACGTTGACGAAGGTGCTCATTTCAAGCCATCAGGCTGCGTGAGAAGTCGAGGTCACTAAACGTCGTAGCGATTGGGCCCCGGTGTTCCTGGCAGGATGTAGAAGACGAAAAGCACGACACTGCCGATGGGAACGAACACAAGCAAGTACCACCAGCCGGATAGGTCTCGATCGTGAAGGCGCCGCACGGAGACCGCGATGGACGGCAGGATGAACGCGAGCACGATCACCATGAAGATCAAGACTGAGAGCCATTGCAGGAATCCCACGTTCTGGAAGATGATCAACACGATGGTCAAGACGATCGCTGCGACGAATTGCACAACGCCCACGAAAAGCGCCCACCACCAGAACTCCGAACGGGCAGCCCGTCCGTCGAAATCGCCGTACTTCTTCCAACAGGTGCCTACCGCATCACTGAACCCCATGCCGACGGCCTCCTCGCATATTCTTCATTGTGACCTGAGCTCCAACTGCAAGACCCGTGATAGTACACCTTCGTTCCAAAACCTCAGGCCCTGTCACGTCGCAGACCCTTTAGTCCGAGTGCAGAGAGGGTGTGCGTTCGGACTACAGATCTCCGCGTTCGTCTCACGCACTTACACGCCTGCGACTAGCTGAGCCCTAGCTTCTTGGCTGCATCTTCAAAGGCACGGCGATCAGTATCGCTCAGATCGGACCACTCAAGTTGATTGACGTCACGGGGGGCGACACTCCCGCCTGTTGGTCCAGAGACACTCTGGTTCATCTCCGATTCAGGCTCCGGAACGGTCAACGTCTCATCTTGACTTGTTTGCCTACGCAAGGACCAAATAACGCCTGCCACAAGCGCCGCAAGAAGCACCCCACCAACGATCGCCAGGGCCCAGGGCACAACGGAGCTGCTCGCATTCGTTGCCACGGAATCTGTCAGAGGCGTTTCGGCCGACAGTGGAGCGCCCGGCGCCTTCGACGAATCGGCCCCGCCGCCTTGATTCGAATTCACTGTCGGTGCGGTGGTGGGGTCTGGTGCGGTGGTGGGGTCTGGTGCGGTGGTGGGGTCTGGTGCGGTGGTGGGGTCTGGTGCGGTGGTGGGTGGTTCCGATGGCGCCATGCTCGGCGACGGCTCGCTTGGGAGGGGTCCTCCACCGGCCCAGGCCGTACCAGAACCAAGCGAAAGCATTGGTATCGAAATGAGGATGACAGCTATGCGTGCGAGCCCCTTTGTACGAACCTCGTTCATCTGTGCTGTAGCCGGCTAACTTGATTGCGATGGTGGCCCAAGGCGTCGCTCAAGTTCCGAACGCATCTGTGTCATGGATGCGAGGAAAGAGCGATTGGATGCTTCCACGCGGGCCGATTCTGCTGCTGCCGTATCCATCGCCGTGAGGATTGTCTGAAGTGCTCCGTCAATCGCCTTGCGCATTGTGCTGGTTTCATGCAGGAGGCTTGTCATGTCATTTTCCTGAACACGGATCTCATCGAGTGAGGTTCTGAGTAACCCTCGGGCGTCGGTTCGCGCATCATCCCGCAAGGAATCTGCCATTGACCGAGCCGCCTCAACAATCTGGCGACCTTCATCATTACTAGCACTGACTGCTTCCTCAGCAGATCGAAGCGCCACTTCCAAACGGGTTTGAGCCTCGAGGACTAAGGCGTCTGAAATCCTTCTAGCTTCATCTCGAATGCGTTCTGCCTCCTTCTGAGCGGAAGCCGCCATGGCATCAGCCTCTGTTCGCACACGCTCCAAGATCTCTTCCGCGGCCGCATGCGCTTTAGATGTTGTTTCTGAGCTGGCAGCCTCAGCGTCTGCGACAAGTTCCGTTGCGCGGTCTTGGGCACGGGCGAGAGCGGCCTGAATCTTCTCACTCGAGTGCCTCTGTTGCTTCTCGCCTTCGCGTCGAATCTCCGCTGCCTGCGTTTGTGCGGCCTTGATAATGTCTCCAGCCGCTCCGACAGCAACGAGCGAAAGTTCGTCAGGACTGAGGTCTTGAAGTCGCCTGTTGTCATGACTTGAGGCCTTGGCGTCCGCAAGTTCCCGCTCCAATTCCTGCACGCGGTTTTGCAGCTGCTCAAGAATCTGCGCAGGGGAAATGGAGTCCCCCGTGCTTACAGGCGTATTCGACACAAACCCTCCATTTGAACGGATCCTCATACTAGCGTCGTTCGTCCGCGTGTCTCCACGAGGATGAGGGTTTCACACCCTATACTCAGCGCCCGCCGCTACTCCACAGATCCCATTCGCGGTCAAGAAGACGCGCATACCGTGGGTCGCTGGCGTCTGGATATGCCGAGCGGCCCTCACGACTCGTTAGAGCATCTCTGGCCGCGCGACGACCCTCTTCTGCCTCAGAGCGCCTCCGTGTCTCGTTGACGAGGCGCTCCCGTGCTTCTTCCAACTCAAGGCGTACAGATTGAAGCTCTAACTTCACTGAGGCCAATTCGTCTCGGTCCACCGCGGTTTCCCGATGACTTGCTTCCGTCATCGACCGCGCCTCAACTAATCGGGCACGCTCATTGTCGAGAGAAGATCTGGTTCTCTGCAATAGATCTCGCTCTTTGGCCAACTCATCCTGCAGGATCGCAGCCTCGTGTTTCGCTTGTCGGGCTGCGTCTTCGGCGCTGGAAAGCTCATATTCGCGGCTCTCCTTATCCTCCAGCCACACAACGCGCGTCTGCTCAAATTCAGCCCGCGCAGTATTCAGCTCGGCCGCCTGCGCCTCAACATCGTTCTTCCACTCCTCTAATGATTGTTCGCGCACTTGGAGATCATTCGAAAGCCGGCTCAATTCCTCTTCCCGGTTCTTGGCCGAGAGCCGCTTTTCATTGAGTACGTCCTCCTGCTCCTCCAGTACAGCCTCTCTACGACGCAATTCGTCCGACCGTTGGGCTAGGTCGTCATCCCGAAGCGACAAAGCTGCCTCACGTTCAGAAAGCCTCTCTTCCAATTCACTTACGGCCTCTTGCCTCTCACCCAAGCCCCGGACTACTTGAGTCGCTGACTTCTCACGTCGCTCAATCTCTTGCTCTCGAGATTTCATCTGGTCCTGTTGGGCGAGAAGCGAGGCTTCCCTGCCTTCTAGATCACTAAGCTCTTGCCGGCTATTTTCTACCTGCTGCTCCAGAGCAATTCTGTCCTTTAGCAGTTTTTTCTCCCGAAGATCCATTTCGGCCAAATCGGTCGCCAACTTCTCACGAGCCGTCTCCATTTCGTCTCGCAAATCTTCAAGTTGCTCTCGCAGCGACTCAATATTGGCCTGGTCCCGTACGATCTGGACACGCTCATCCTCCAACGCAGAGCGTGTCCCTTCAAGTTCAGCGCGTAGTTCGCGCAATGCACTGCGCTCCGTATTGAGTTCACGCTGTTCACGTCCCATCACTTCGTGCTGTTCACCCAGTGCATTCAATACGGACGACGAGTCGTCATCCCTTTTGGACGTAAGCAAACGCTCCCTCGCAAATGCCGATTTCGCTCGCTCCAGATCGGCGCGGTCCTCTGCCAGTTGTTCTTCTTTCGCCTTCAATTCCACATAGAAGTTGCGGACCTTTTCCTTGAGTGCTCGAAACTCCGGACTAGCCTCGTTCGTGGCATTCACGCTGGTGTCATAAATCTCATCCTGGACAGAATCGTCTTGACTTCGGTTCTGGACCTCAGCAGATGTCTCTTCGGGCTTAGAGTCGGCTCCGGCTATCACCTGTGCGGCGTCACGTTCGTTCTGGCTTCGACGCTGTTCGACAATTCGAAGAACATGAGCTCGAACTTCCTCGGGTGAAGATTGCTCGACAAGGTCATTCACGGTAATCCGCTTGGGCCGCGGCTCCACTTGAACTTGCTCAGTGCCTGTCTCTGAGCCCACGGACGCAGGCTCGTCGTGCGCTGGGCCCATCGGATTCTGCTCACGCGGTGCCGGATCGTCGGATCCAGCACTGTTATCGCCGCTACTAACTGTCGTGGGAAGAGTCGGCAACACCTGCTCAGACGTTTCCTCAGAATCGTGGTCGGCGTCACCGGCTACATCGGATGTGGCGAGCAGAGTAGCGCTCCCCACCCGCCTCTTTTCTAGAGACACTCGCTTGGCTCGCCGCCTGCGACGGAACATCAGCAGGTCAAAAATAACGAAAAGGAGAGCGCCCAGCAAAATCAGGGACAAGAGGGGGTTACCCGCAACGAAGTCAACGACACCGGACACCAGTCACCACAGCCTTTTCATACATTCTTTTCAGAAAACGATGAGAGTATGCCGTATTCTTCCGGGTTTGGTGCCAGGACCCCGGGCGGCAGGACTCGCTCGCCAATGATCGCTGAGTGTCGGCGCGCCGTCGGACACGCCTAGCGAGCGAACTCGCCCCGGTAGTACTCGAAGAGCCAGCCCACGATGCCCAGCAGTAGCACGGCACCGCCGAGAACGATGACCCATACAGCGAAGACCAAACCCATGGCGATCGTCGCCGCCCCCAGGGCCACCACGAGCGGCCACCACGAATGGGGGCTGAAGAATCCGTACTCCGGATCGGCCTCATCGATTTCCCCATCGGATCGGTCTTCGGGCCGGGGGTACACGCGCTTGGCGGTGTAGAGGACGTAGAAGGCGACGAGGAAGGCGAGTGCCCCGGTCAAGACGAGAAGGGTGGTGCCCACCTCGTCGCGACTCAGGTACCAGTAGGCGCCGCTGATCGCCCAGAAGAACAGGAATCCGAGTGCGAACGTCCAGCCCTCAATCTTCACGAGGGGCCTCCCTCGGATTGGCTGGCACTCGTGCTTATTTGGGGTTGTGACCGTGCACTGGGCGGGGCCAGCTCCGGATGGTGAAGATCGAAAGCGGGGCGCTCAGAGCGAATGCGGGGAAGCGACGTGAAGTTGTGCCGCGGTGGCGGACAACTCGTCGCCCATTCCAACGACCCTCCCCATCCCCACGGATCATCGACGGTGACCTTCGGGGCGTTCTTCATGGTCGTCAAGACATTCCAGATGAAGAACAGGGTCGAGATGCCGAGGATTGCTGCACCGACGGTTGAGACGATGTTCAACGTGGTGAAGCCGTCGACCGGTAGGTAGTCCCCGTATCGGCGTGGCATGCCCTGGACTCCGAGCCAATGCTGGACCAGGAACGTCACCTGGAATCCGATGAACAGCAGCCAGAAGTGGATCTTGCCTAGACGCTCGTTCAGCATCTTGCCGGTCATTTTGGGCCACCAGAAGTACAGGCCCGCAAACATAAGGAAGACCACGGTTCCGAAGACGACGTAGTGGAAGTGCGCGACAACGAAGTAACTGTCAGACACGTGGAAGTCCAGCGGCGGAGCCGACAAGATGATGCCGGTCAGGCCGCCGAACAGGAAGGTGACCATGAAGCCCATCGTCCACAGCATGGGCGTATCGAAGGAAATGGAGCCCCGCCACATGGTGCCGATCCAGTTGAAGAACTTCACGCCCGTCGGGACGGCGATCAGCATCGTCATCAATGCGAAGAACGGCAGATAGACAGAACCCGTGACATACATGTGGTGCGCCCACACAGCGAAGCTGAGGGCTCCGATTGCCATGGTGGCGAAGATCAAGCCCTTGTAGCCGAAGACGGGTTTACGAGAAAAGACCGGGATGATTTCGCTGGCGATGCCGAAGAAGGGCAGCGCGATGATGTACACCTCGGGGTGCCCGAAGAACCAGAACAAGTGTTGCCACAAGATGGCTCCACCGTTTTCGGGTAGGAAGACGACCGAGCCGAAGGTTCTGTCGATGAACATCACCACGAGAGCAGCGGCAAGAACGGGGAACGCCACCAGGACGAGCACCGAGGTGATGAAGATCGTCCACGTAAAGATCGGCATCCGGAACATGGTCATGCCCGGTGCGCGCATGGTCATGATGGTTGTGACGAAGTTGACTCCACCCAAAATGGTGCCGAGGCCGCCGATCGCCAAGCCGATGAACCACAGGTCCGCTCCGGCGCTCGGGGAGAAGACAGCGTTACTCAGCGGCGCGTAAGCGAACCAGCCGAAGGCCGCGGCTCCGCCGGGGGTCAAGAACCCTGCCGCGACAATGAGGCCGCCGAAGAGGAACAGCCAGTAGCCAAACATGTTCAGTCGGGGGAAGGCGACGTCCGGGGAGCCGATCTGCAGCGGCATGATCACGTTGCCGAATCCGATGAACAGCGGCGTTGCGAACAGCAGCAGCATGATGGTGCCGTGCATGGTGAATAGCTGGTTGTACTGCTCCAAGGAGATCATTTGCAGCCCGGGCAAAGCGAGTTCCGCTCGGATGACCAGCGCCATCAGTCCAGCGATGAAAAACCAGATCATCGACGTGAAGATGTACATGTAGCCGATGGTCTTGTGATCGGTCGATGTCGCCCAGTTGACGATCGCCTTGCCAATACTCGGGCGGCGCGGGGTATAGACCGGCGCTTCGGTCGTCGTGCTCGTGACGGGGGGCTCGTTCAGAAGAGTCATAGCCTGCGCTCCTCGGGGCGTTGTCCATCGCTGTTGATGCGATCGCTGTCGAGCTTCCCTGTCTGACCCTTCGCGCGCAGCTCACCCATCTTGGCGTCGAACTCGTCTCGCTCAACCACCTTCACCTGGAACAGCATCCGGGCGTGGTCGACGCCGCACAGTTCCGCGCACTTGCCGGCGTATGTGCCGACCTTGTCCGGGGTCAACTCGAAGGCATTGGTCTTCCCGGGAACGACGTCCATCTTGAACAGGAAGGAAGGAACCCAGAAGGAGTGAATGACGTCCGGTGAGTTCAACTCGAAGCGGATCTTCTCGTCGACCGGCAGGTACAGGGTCGGTGGCTCACCGGGTGAACCCTCCCCGTAGGGAACACCGACGTCGTAGGTGTCTTGATCGACATAGTTGAAGGCCCATGACCAACGAAAGCCCACGACGCCGACCGTCTGCTGCTGGTCATTGTCGAGGGTCAAGATCTCACTTTGGTCCCGAGCCGTGAACCAGAAAAGGCCGAGGATCATGATGAGCGGCACGATCGTGTAGAGCGCCTCGAGCGGGAGGTTGTACTTGGTTTGCTCCGGTACCTCGTTGGCATGCCGACGCCGGTACGCGATAGCGGCCCAGATCATCAGCCCCCAGGTGACGATGCCGACGGCCCATGCGGCGATCCACGAACCGTTCCATAAGTTCTGGATGATGGGCGCCTCCACCGAAGCCGGCTCCGGGAGGTCGAAGAAGAACGCTTCGTTGGCGGTGCACCCGGTGAGAGCCAGACCAGTGAGCGCGAGTGCTGCGGTCCCGATGAGAACACGTCTCGACCGGGATCGCTCGGTCCTCGCAGGCAGACGGGCAGCCACGTCGTGATCCACGAATCACCCTTCTTTTCCAGCGCCAACCCGAGTCTTTTTCCAGGGGGGAAACCCCCTGGAAAGACTAGCGCACCGAGCACCCCCGAACCCCCCGGGGAGAGGGAGAAAACAGCGGATGGAGGGTGACATCCACCACTCCCGCTAGCGTGCGGCTATGTCCGATCCGCAGGCACCGGCCTCCGCCGCTGACACACCCGAAATCTGGCCGGACCCTGGACCTGCACCGCTGGCTGGTTACCTCGATGCCGTTGCGGGCCAACCCGTCCTTCCGGTCGCCACCCAGGCCCTGGTCGCAGCCCTCGAGCAAGGCTGGTCCGACCCGGCTCGGCTGCACCACCACGGCCGTCGCGCAGGGCTGGTTCTCGATACCGCGCGGGCGGCGATCGCTGGCTTTCTGGGTGTGCCCGTGGCCTCCTGTTTCGTCGGAAGTTCCGGGGCCGATGTGCTGCGGGCGGCGATCATGGGGCTCTACCAGGCTCGCCTCACCGCCGGAGCCCCCGCGCGCATCCTCGTTGGTGCGACCGAATCCATGGCCGTGACCTTCGCGACCCGCGCCTGCCCCGGCGTCGAAACCGTCACCATCCCGGTGGATGCGTTCGGCCGCATCGACACCGACGCACTCTCCGCCGCCATCGGTGATGGCGCGGCTCTGGTGTGCGTTCAGCAAGCCAATGCCGAAGTCGGGACCGTGCAGCCTGTGCAAGACGTTCACGATCTGTGTCAGCAGGCGGGGATTCCGATGGTCAGCGAAGCCATTCAGGTAGCCGGCCATCGGGCCGTCGGCGACGCCTGGGACGTCCTAGTCGCCGTTCCTCGCGACTGGGGTGGGCCCCCGGGGTGCGCGGTGTTGGTCGTCTCGCCTGACGTTCGATGGCGACCGGACGAGGCTCCCGACCGCGGATGGGTCGGAGGCTTCCCCGACGTTGCGGCCGTGGCAGCAGCCGCGACCGCGGCGGAATTCGTCGAGCCCCACTGGGCAGCACAAGCGGCTCACCACACGGCCATGATCGATCGCATTCGAACTGCCGCGGAAACATGGCCGGGAGTTCAGGCTGTCGGAGATCCCGTGGACCGGCTCCCCCACATCGTCACTCTCGTCGCCGACGCAGTCGTCGGCGAAATTGTCGTCACCGAGTTGGACAAGCAGAGCATCGCGGTCGCAAGTGGATCCGCGTGCACCGCCGACACCCGGATGCCCAGCCACGTTCTCGAAGCGATGGGCGTTTTCGATCCGACCAGCTCGGGAAGCCTGCGCGTGTCCTTGCCCTACGGATGCACCGACGCATCAATCGACGCTTTCCTTCACGAAGCACCCCAGATCATCGCGGCCGCACGCGGCTAGAAGCGATCCGCTGCGGCACCGCCGCCCAGACACGGTTCTTCATTCACCACGGTGGCCAGTGTCGCCAGGTACTCCGCGCGGGTGATCTCGATCGCACCCAGGCTCGCCAGATGATCAGTGCGCCACTGCACATCGATCAACCTTTCGCCCGGGCAGGCACGCAGGATCTCTACTAGTGCGACAAGTGCGACCTTGGACGCGTCGCGTCGTCGGTGAAACATCGACTCCCCCGCGAACAATCCACCCACTTCGACGCCGTAGAGACCGCCGACAAGGTCGCCGTCCTGCCACACTTCGATTGAATGCGCGTAGCCGCGTCGGTGCAGTTCTGCGTAGGCGTCGACGAATTCTTCGGTGATCCAGCCATGTGGTCGGTTCGGGTCCGCGCATAAGCGAACGACGTCTACGAAGGACTGATCCACGGACGTGTCCATGCGGCGCACGGATGACGCCAACGACCGCGACACGATCAGAGATGCCGGGTCGAGCACGCCCCGCGGATCGGGTGACCACCAGCCGAGCGCTTCGCCCCCACCGCCGCCATGACCGGGGACTGCGACGTGCATCGGAAACAAGCCTTGCCGGTAGGCCGACACGAGCGTGCCGGGGTCGATCCCCCCACCGATGGCCACGAGGTCTTCCCCGGGTTCGGCGACGGAGGGGTCGACCAACTCCCACTCGGCGGGTGGCAGGGGCTCGGACATCTCAGCCGACCGCACGCGCAACCAGGGTGCGTTAAGGGCGGGGGCAGGACACGTGCTGGTCGATCTCGGCGGCAGCGTCGTCGCCGTACGCCGTGGCCAGCCGCTCGAGGAAGTGTTGCTGCGCGAGTTGGTATTCCTGGGTGCCGATCGTCTCGATCACGTAGGTGGCGACCAGGGATCCGACCTGGGCTGACCTTTCGTCAGAAAGACCCCATGATTGGCCGGCGAGGAAACCGGCACGGAACGCATCTCCCACACCGGTCGGGTCGGCCTTGCTCTCCTCGTCCGGAACGCCAACGAGGACGGGCTCGCAGCCGCGCCGCTCAATGCGGGCGCCGTCTGGGCCCAGCGTGATGACGCGCACATTCACCATGGCGGCCAAGTCAGCGGCCGTCCAACCGGTCTTCTGTTCGATCAGGGCCGCCTCGTACTCGTTCGTAAACAGGTACTCCGCTCCCTCGATCAGGGGCTTGATGTCGTCACCGTCCATCCGGGCAAGTTGCTGGGACGGGTCAGCGGCGAACGGATACCCGCGGAAGCGGCATTCGTCGGTGTGACGGCGCATTCCCTCCGGATCGTTCGCCCCGATCAGCACCACATCCGCGCCCCCGACCTGATCGACAATCGGCTTCAGCTCGATGTTGCGCGCTTCGGACATGGCCCCGGGGTAGAACGACGCGATCTGGTTCTGCTCGGTGTCCGTCGTGCACACAAATCTCGCCGTGTGGTGCGAGTCGGACACGTGCACACCGCGCGTATCAACGCCGTGTCGCTGCAACCAGGACTCATAGTCTGCGAAATCAGGGCCCACGGCACCGACGAGCACCGGGCTGAGCCCCAAGCACCCCATACCGAAGGCGATGTTGGGCGCAACACCGCCGCGTCGAATCTGCAATTCCTCCACGAGGAACGACAGCGAAACCTTGTCGATTTTGTCGGCCACCAGCGAGTCCGAGAACTTCCCGGGGAAGCTCATCAGGTGGTCGGTTGCAATGGATCCGGTGATCAAAATGGCCACGAGCATGGACCCTATCTGTGATGGCGCCGATTAGCCGCCACCAGCACAACCGCCGTCCTCGCCAGGACCGAACGCGAGGAACGCTTTAGTGGAAGGAGTCCCCGCAAGCGCATGAACCTTGGGCGTTGGGGTTATCGATGGTGAACCCCTGCTTCTCGATCGTGTCGACGAAGTCGATAGTCGCGCCGCTGAGGTACGGGGCGCTCATACGATCGGTGACCACCCCGACACCGCTGAAGTCCTTCAGAACGTCCCCATCGAGGTTGCGGTCGTCGAAGAAGAGTTGGTAGCGAAGACCCGAACAGCCACCGGGTTGCACGGCGATCCGAAGCGTGAGGTCGTCGCGACCCTCGGCCTCCAGGAGGGTTTTCACCTTGCTCGCTGCTTCGTCGGTCAGCACGATGCCGTCGGCCGTCTCGGTGTCCATCACGTCGCTCATGTATTCGTCCTTCTTCGTGGATCTGTTTCGTGCGTCTCCAGGGGTGATAACCGCCCGCGACGCCGGATTATTCCCACTATTGCATGATCCACGACAAGGGGCCAGCCGCCTTGCCTGCGGGCGTGCCCGGTTTGGCAGACTCTCCCCATGGCAGGCACGTTCGTCGAACCGGAGCAGACCCCGCTGGCCTTGCTCCTGCTCGGTCAGCAGGCGGATCCGGATAGCGAGCGAGGGGTCGAGTGTCCCGGGGATCTCCCCGCGCCGTCCGACCCCGATCTCGTCGCGCGAGCTCTCGCAGCCAAGCAGGCACTGGGCGATCGGCTCTTCATTCTGGGACATCACTATCAACGTGACGAGGTCATTCAATTCGCCGATGTCACCGGGGATTCGTTCAAGCTCTCCCAGCAGGCCGCCGCGCGACCAGAGGCAGAGTTCATCGTCTTCTGCGGCGTGCACTTCATGGCGGAGAGCGCCGACATTCTGACCAGCGACAACCAGAAGGTGATCCTTCCGGACATGGCGGCCGGCTGCTCGATGGCGGATATGGCCGAGATCAGTCAGGTCGAGGACTGCTGGCGCACCCTCGAGCGAGCGGGGGTTGCCGACAGAACGATTCCCATTACCTACATGAACTCCAGTGCCGCCATCAAGGCATTCACCGGAAAGCACCACGGCTCGGTGTGCACCTCGAGCAACGCCGAGCGGAGTTTGACCTGGGCGTTCGAGCAGGGAGACAAGGTTCTCTTCCTCCCCGATCAACACCTCGGTCGCAACACCGCGGTGCGTGATCTCGGCTTATCTCTCGATGATTGCGTGGTCTACGACCCTCGGAAGGACAACGGCGGCCTGAGCGATTCTCAAATCGAGGATGCCCGCGTGATCTTGTGGCGTGGTCACTGCTCGGTGCATGGACGATTCACCGCCGAATGCGTGGACGATGTCCGCGAGCGCGTACCGGGAGTGACCGTGATCGTGCACCCCGAATGCGACTATTCGGTCGTGGCCAAAGCCGATCAGGTCGGATCCACCGAGAAGATCATCGCCGCCATCGACAATGCCCCGGCCGGATCGAAGTGGGCCGTGGGCACAGAGTTGAACTTGGTCAAGCGCTTGGCGCTGAACAATCCGGATAAGGAAATCGTCTACCTCGACAAAACCGTGTGCTTCTGCTCAACGATGAACCGCATCGACCTCCCCCACTTGGTGTGGGCGCTGGAGAGTTTGGCGGCCGGCCACGTCGTCAACCAGATCGATGTCGATTCCGAAACCGAGCATTGGGCGAAGGTCGCGCTCGATCGCATGCTCGCCCTTCCTGGTCCCACTCCCGGGCGCGACTAGCGGCTCGCGACGAGCGCCACTGAGACCTTTACACGCACGTTCACAGGCCGGGGGCGTTCCACACAGCAAACCAGCGTCCGAGGTTCTTCTCCATCGGCAACTCTCCCTCGAGCAGGTCTCGCACCTGAAGCTCCAGCACGTTGTTGCGCTGCTCGTCGCTGCCCTGGGTGGGCGCGAACGGATAGAAGGTGCCCGCCTTAAACAAGTAGACGAGGGCTAGTTGCTGGTCGTCCGGCCCACGGAAAGACACCAGGGAGCACAACAACTGCGGGCCGAAGCCAGCCTCGACCAAGGAGACATTCACCGCATGCGCATCGGTGACAGCGGTCACGACATCGACCGGATCTGTGGCGAGAACTACCCAGTCGTAGCCGAAGCGGTCTTCGGCGATATCGACCGGCGGGCCTGCGTCAGCATCGAGAAGGGCACGCACATCGGCTTCTATCTCCGCGAAGGCGCGTCCTTCGGGGGCTCGGAAGGCTACGGCCGCTCGGCCCGTCGGGGTGAAATCGAGTGCGGCCTGCACGGTGATCGCCGCGGACGGCACCGCGAAGAGGGAGTCGAGGTTCGGACCGACCGGCTTGCGGCGACCGAAGACTGCGTCGAGGAGGCCCATCAGCACGCCGCCATCAACGTTGCCCGAGCTCCCTGGCGATGCTGGCCAACTGCGCCAGACGCTTTTCCAGCGGTGGATGGGTGGAGAACCACTGCTCGAGTGTGAATTCGCGCTTTCCGGCGACGGCCGGAGCAAAGGCGAAGGCGCTCACCGCCTCCATTTGTCGGATATCCCGGGTGGGGATGGTCGCCATATCTCCCGAGATCTTGGTCAACGCACTGGCGAGGGCGCTGGGTTGACCCGTCAACAGGGCAGCCCCTCGGTCCGCTCCCAACTCTCGGTATCTCGACAGCGCGTTGATCAGGAGATAGGAGACGAAGTACACGATGACGCTGACCACCATCACGCCGATGAAGACCAAGGCGGTGTTCTGATCACGTCGGCCACGCATCATCGATCCCCACATGGCACTGCGCACCATGAAGCCCGCCAGTATCGCGGTAAAGGACGCAACCGTCATCACCGTGACGTCTCGGTGCGCGACATGGGAGAGTTCGTGCGCCAGCACTCCTTCGAGCTCGTCACGATTCAGGCGCCGGAGCAGACCCGTGGTCACCACGACAACCGATCTGTTCGGAGACCGTCCCGTG
>Ga0181575_10001304_pt1 | contig 17991 bp, 17 predicted proteins | sample 101ome_23_FD_145599 | JGI IMG/M metagenome (GOLD analysis project Ga0181575, IMG submission 145599) | Coastal salt marsh microbial communities from the Groves Creek Marsh, Skidaway Island, Georgia - 101411CT metaG (spades assembly) | ecosystem: Environmental > Aquatic > Marine > Intertidal zone... | reverse complement strand
GCAGTACCAGGATTATCAGTCAACCAGTTACCGCGGTGAATGCTGTCGACGTCAAACCTGGCGCTACCCAGATTAACTGCGCAGCGGTCGCCGGTCGTCGTCTTTTCTGCTTCCTGGTTCTGTGTGTGCAGACCGCGGATTCGAACCTGGGCGCCCTGCGGCTGCAACAATAGCGTATCGCCAATTGCTGCTGTGCCGGCGAAGACGCTGCCGGTCGCGACAATCCCTGATCCGCGGACGGTAAACCGCCGATCAATGGCAAGTCGAAAATAACCTGATTCGGCCTTCGCCCGGGTCTCTTCAACTGCGATATCGAGGGCGAGCTGCAGTGTGTCCATACCGTCGCCGGTCAGGCAAGAGACCGGATAAACTTCGGCTCCCTGGAGAAATGTTGCAGCGACCAGTTGCTCAATCTCTGCCAGGACAACATCTATGCGCTCTGGTGCGACCCGGTCCGTTTTGGTGAGGGCGATGACGCCGGCGGGAATGCCAAGTATCTGCAGCACATCGAGGTGTTCGCGGGTTTGTGGCATCACGCCGTCATCAGCCGCGACCACCAGTAGTGCAAGGTCGATAGCAGAGACCCCGGCCAACATGTTGTTGATGAAACGGATATGGCCAGGGACATCGACAAAACCGATGCGGTGCCCGGTCTCAGTGTTGGTATAGGCGAAACCAAGATCGATAGTCAGGCCGCGCTGCTTTTCTTCTTTCAGACGGTCGGTGTCGACGCCAGTAAGCGCCTGCACCAGTGAAGTCTTGCCGTGGTCAACGTGGCCGGCTGTCGCAACAATCACGAGGCAGAGAGCCCCTGAATAGCGACAATCAGGATCTCTGCAGTTTCGAGAGTGCGCAGGTCAAGGTACATGGCGCCATCATGCAGGCGTCCGATCACAGGCGTAGGCAGTGCTCGCAGTGATGCTGAGATTGCCTGGAGTGTGCTGTCGCGGCCATCTGCAGGCTCAATTCTGAGTGCGATGGACGGCAGTTTGTCGAGGGGCAGTGCGCCACTGCCGATCTGACTTGCAACTTCGCAGATGGTGACGGAGGCTCTGCCTTGCAACTGGCCCGCAAGGTGAGGCAGGACTGCCTCAGCCATTGGCCTGATGCTATCCGGCTGGCGTGACAGATTGCGCAGTGTCGGCAGGGCAGAGGCCAGTCCATCCGGGTTGCGGTAAAGCCTGAGTACGTGAGTCAGCGCCGCGATGGTCATTTTGTCGACCCGCAAGGCGCGTTTGAGTGGATTCCGTTTGATCTTGTTGATCAGGTCACGCCGCCCCGCAATGATGCCGGCTTGCGGCCCTCCCAGCAGCTTGTCACCGCTGAAGGTGACGATGTCGGCGCCAGCTGTCAGTACCTCCTGAACGGTGGGTTCGTGTTCAAGGCCGTAGTCCTCCAGATTGACCAGCGTGCCGCTGCCGAGATCGGCCATTAGCGGCAGCGCATGGCGCCGCCCGATATCAGCCAGTTCCGCGTAGCTCACGTCTTGGGTGAAGCCGCGAATCTCGTAGTTGCTGGTATGGACTTTCAGCAGCAGCGCAGTCTCTGGTGAGATTGCCTGTTCGTAGTCTTTTGCATGAGTGCGATTAGTCGCGCCCAGTTCGACCAGCGTGCAGTTGGATTTTTGCATCACCTCAGGAATCCTGAATGACCCGCCGATCTCAACCAGTTCGCCGCGGGAGATACAGACTTCACGCCCTTCAGCCAGACTGTTAAGCGCGAGCAGCACAGCTGCAGCGTTGTTGTTGACGACAGTTGCTGCCTCGGCGCCGGTCAGCTCTGCTATCAGATTCTCTATGTGGTCGTCCCGGTCGCCACGCTGGCCTTGGGCAAGATCAAACTCCAGATTAACGGCACCTGTGGCAGCGTCCTCGATGGCGGCCATGGCTGATGACGGCAGCGAGGCACGGCCGAGATTGGTGTGTAGCACTGTACCGGTCAGGTTGATCACCCGGGTGAGGGAAATCTGGTTGTCGGCAGCAAGAAGTGCTGCCGTCATGCCAGCGATATCGGCGTCAGTCGCTATCGCTGAGTTGTCGTTGGCAAGCAGGTCTTTGCGCAGTTGTTTCAGGACTTCGCGGATCGCAGTGGTGCACCGACTGTGACCGTGACTTGCCAGTGTTGCCGCGAGGGCCGGACTCGAGAGTATCCGGTCAACCGATGGAATCGACTGCAGCACAGACTTCATGTCTCAGTCTCCGCTGGACTGTGCTTCCAGGGCGGCCTGTTTGAGCGGGCCGAGAGGCCTCACCCACGGTTTGGAGTGGGGTTGCCGATTTTCAGTCCAGGCCTCGGCAGCCGCATCGGCCGCGCTGCGATCATCAAATACCCCCAATATCATGACATACCAGTCGACACCTTGACTGCGGATGCGAACTGCATTGGGCGCTTCCAGGTCGTGCGCTGCGGCAAAGGCATCAACCTCTGCCATGGTCTGCAAAGCGATCAGCTGCACGGCCCAGGCGCTGTCACTGAAGCCGAAAATGCCAGTTTGTTGGGGCTGCGAGTTTGTCATCGTTTTGTCAGTCGCTACGGCAGGCGCTGCAGCGCTTTGCATAGCCGATGTTGCTGTCGGGGCAGCTTGCGGTTGCTGATGGCTGATGGTCTCGCCGTCAAAAAGCATTTCGGCCCGCGCTGCTGCTGCCTCTTCCTGAGGCGTTGGGGAAGCCGGGTCTGGGATGACGGCGATCCTGGTCTGATCCTCTTCCTGGCTGCAGTCCCAGCCGTCATCACGAGATACGCCATAGCAGTACCAGGTGGCATTCGTCACCAGCTGCTGCTCCAGGGAGGCGGGGGTGTCACAGGAATCATCGTCCAGGCAACTGCCCGTCTTCTCCTTGCCAAATGGCCAGAACGAACAGCCTGAGATCAGGCTGACGAGAATGATCAGGGTGAGGTAACGCATATCAGATCGCTTCTAACAACTCGCTTTTTTGTGGGAACAGACCAAAAATGCCACCGGTATGAATGAAGACAATATCCTTCATACCCTGCAGGCGGCCTGCCTGGATTTCATGCAGCATCGCATGAAACGCTTTGCCAGTATAAACCGGATCCAGAACAATTCCTTCCTCTTGTGCCAGCTTCGCGATGGTCTGGAAAATCGCTGGTGTGGCCCGACCATATCCCGGGCCGACGTACCCATCAATCACCTGAATCGGCAGTCTGGTCGGGTTCAGGGTGGCTTCATAGCGTCTTCGCCAGGCGCTGAAATCCTCGCTGACCTTGTTGACGAAGTAGGCCTCGTCGTCACAAACGTTGATCGCCATGATTTCGGTACCAAGCTCATAGAGCGCATTGCCCAGGATAAGGCCGGCGAAGGTGCCCCCGGAGCCGGTAGCAGAGATGATGGCATCGGGTGAGATGCCTGCAGCGGCGAAGTCCTGTTTCAATTCTGCGGCACAGTTGATATAGCCCCAGAGGCCGATCTCATCGGAGGCGCCGACGGGAATTCGAAAGGTTTTCAAGCCGCGAGCAGCGTAGTGTTCAGTCAGCCTGTTGAATTCGTGGTCCATAGCCTGGTAATCCGGCAGTTTCATGAATGTCACCTCGGCACCCAGCAGCTGGTCCAGCAGGAGGTTGCCATCAGCGATGTCGGGCTGACTGCCCCGCAGCAGGAGGTGAGCCTTTAGGCCCAGGCGTGCCGCCAGTGCGGCGGTAGCCCGGCAGTGATTCGATTGCACACCTCCCCAGGTCACCAGGACATCGGCGCTCTCAGCCAGCGCCTGACCGATGGTGTATTCTAGTTTGCGGATCTTGTTACCGGTCGCGACCGCGTCGGTCAGGTCGTCTCTTTTCAGCCAGATTCGCACACCCAGCTCCTCAGACAGCCGCTCAAGCAGTTGCAGGGGGGTCGGCAGGCTGGCGAGTAATATTCGCGGTGGTTCGATCATGCGCTTCCTTCATCCTGGCGTTGGTTTACAATCGCGATGCAGCAATATTCTGCGACACATGGGGACGCGGAGTGAACATGATAATCCGATTTGATTCAACCAGGCCGCGTTCGTTGGGGTCTGTTTCAAGCTTCTGCCGTCTGATCATGTTGCTTTGTTGCCTGGCCCTGCTAAATGCCTGCGACCGCGGACTTGAAGAACAGATTGTCCTGACTGGTGAAACCATGGGCACGACATACAGTGTCAAGCTGGTTGATTGGCGGGGCAACCCTTTATTGCTGCAGACTGAGATTGATGTTCGGCTGGAAGCGGTGAATGACTTGTTTTCAACCTACCGACCAGACTCCGAGCTCTCGCGACTCAATGCCATGCGCGGTGGTGGACCTGCCGCAGCCAGTGATGAACTGCTGGCTGTCTTGCGACTGAGTCGCGAGGTCCACCGAATGACCGCTGGTGCCTTCGACGTCACCGTGGGGCCGCTGGTGAATCTCTGGGGATTCGGGCCGACTGGCCCCCGCAACGGTGTGCCGACTGACGATGAGATCAGTGCTGCCCTGAACCAGACGGGTTTTGACCGGGTCAGTTTTGGCGATGGCGAGGTGTCACGCCCAGACGGCCTGTACATTGACCTGTCTGCGATTGCCAAGGGCTACGCCGTCGATGAGATCGCAGAACTGGTGGAAGCTGCCGGGGCGCTGCGCTACATGGTGGAGATCGGTGGCGAGGTCCTGGTGCGCGGCGATAACCAGCGGGGAGAACCCTGGGTCATTGGACTGGAAGCGCCGGACCGTGACAGCCGCTCGCTGCAGCGGGCACTGCCCCTTAAGGATACCGGCTTGGCGACGTCCGGCGACTATCGCAATTTCTTTCAACACGGCGGCAAGGTCTATTCTCACACGATTGATCCAAAAACGGGCTGGCCTGTAACTCACGGGCAGGCCTCTGTAACGGTGCTCCATCCGAGTACGGCGCTGGCAGATGGCCTGGCGACGGCATTTAGTGTCATCGGCCCGGAACAAACGCAGCGACTTGCAGAGGAGATGAATCTGCCCGTTTTGGCTATAATCCGAGGCGCGGATGGCTATCGAGAGGTGATGTCAACCGCTATGCAACGCTACCTTGAAGCCGATAAGTGAACCTATGATTGAATTTATTTTGAGTTTTGTCGTCCTGATGCTTGTGGTCGCTGGTATGGCTATTGGTGTGATTAACGGCAGAGCGCCTATTGCGGGTTCATGCGGCGGCCTGAACAATGTCGGCATTGATGGCGCTTGTGAGATTTGTGGCGGCGACCCGCAGAAGTGTGAAAATGAAACTGCCCCGGGTGCGGGTGGTGACTACTACGACGCGACAGATCGCTGATCGCCGCAATTGTTTCTGAACGTCGAGGTGCACAACTGGCGGGTAAGCGTGGCCTACCGCCTCTTCGGTACCCGTTCAGGCAACCGCCTGATGTCCTTTATCGGTCTTCTTTCTATTGTCGGCCTGACACTGGCTGTCGCGGTGCTGGTTACCGTGCTGTCAGTGGTAAATGGCTTCGAACGTGAATTGCGAGAGCGCATTCTGGGTGTCCTGCCGCACGGCACCATATACTCCCGACATGGCTTTGCTGACTGGCAGCGTGAGATGAAAGCCTTTCGGGCCCATCCTGATGTGACAGGCGTAGCGCCATTGATCGAAGGCACGGGGCTGCTGGTGAATGCGGGTAAGCTGCATGGCGTCCAGTTCCGTGGCATCGATACCCGGCTCGAAGCCGACGTGTCAATTTTGCCTGGCCTGATGACCTCGGGCGATTTCGACAGCCTGGCTGATCGGAAATTTGGGGTGGTGATTGGTGCTGAGCTGGCCGTAATGCTGGACATTGGCCTGGGTGACACCGTGTCTCTGGTGCTGCCGCAGGTCAGGTACTCACTGGGCGGCCCGGTGTTAACTACACGGCAACTAACAGTCACCGGGCTGTTTCGCGTCGGTGCCGATCTCGACAAGTCCCAGGTGCTGCTGTCGCTTGACGACGCTATGAAGTTAAAACGCCAGTCCCACATCGACGGCCTGGTTCTGCGCCTTGACGATATGTTCGATGCGCCGCGGGTTTTGCATGAAATCGTGCTGGAGCATGATAATCAGGACTTGTTTGGTGTTTCGTGGATGCGCCAGAACGGCAGTCTTTATGATGCGATCGGAACCCAGAAGGCGACGTTGTTCCTGCTGCTGATGATTCTCGTTGCGGTTGCAGCATTCAACGTGGTCTCCAATCTCGTGATGACGGTCGATGACAACAAGGGTGAGATCGCGATTCTCAAAACTATGGGTGCCTCAGCCAGTGATATGCGTCTGATTTTCATCCTGCATGGCATGATGGTTTGCGTAACCGGCCTGGCAATGGGGCTTTTGCTGGGCCTTCTGCTTACGGCTTGCCTTGAGAGTTTCTACGCTGGCGTATCTGAATTCTTCGGGCTCAACCTCATGAGCGAGTACTTTATCCGGTACCTGCCTGTCGAAGTCCAGGTAGAGGATATCCTGATGATTATCGGTGTGAGTCTGTTTATCTGCCTCTTGGCCACAATTTACCCTGCGACTCGTGCGGCAAACGCCAATCCGGTAGAGGTGCTCGCCCATGAGGCCTGATGATCGGAAGATGGCGCTTATCACCGAAGATGTTTCTAAATGCTACCGGCAAGGTGGGCAGGTAATCGAGGTGCTTGACGGTGTCAGCTTTGAGGTCGGGACTGGCGAATCAGTCGCGATTGTTGGGGTCTCTGGCAGCGGTAAAAGTACGCTGTTGCACCTGCTGGCGGGGCTTGATCAACCGGATCAGGGCTCGATTACGATCGCTGGTCACAATCTATCCAGGGCGTCTGCAAAGCAGGCCGGTGACATCCGCAATCGTCATATCGGATTCGTCTATCAGTTCCATCACCTTTTGTCTGAGTTTTCGGCGCTCGAGAATGTTGCCATGCCGCTGATGATTGGTGGTGAAGGCAAAACTGCGGCTCGCGCGCGCGCCGAAGAATTGCTGAGAGAGGTCGGTCTGACGCACCGTCTGACACATCACCCGGGACAATTATCTGGCGGGGAACGGCAACGGGTAGCCATCGCGCGGGCACTGGCGATGGGACCCGATCTGGTGCTGGCCGACGAGCCTACCGGCAATCTTGATGAGCAGAGCGCTGACCAGATTCACGATCTGATGCTGCGATTGGCGGCCGAATCAGGCATCGCGTTTGTGGTTGTGACCCACAACACGCAGTTCGCCCGGCGTATGCAGCAGGTCTACCGATTGCACGGTGGCAAGCTGGAACCAGATTCGTGAACCTGCCCCTCTTTATTGCCGGTCGCTATCTGATCAGCGGCAGGCGGTCAGGGTTTGCTTCCCTGGTATCGATCGTTTCGCTGCTGGGGCTGACTCTTGGTGTTATCGCATTGATCGTCGTGGTTTCAGTGATGAATGGTTTCGATCGGGAGTTGAAGCAGCGGATTCTCGGCGTGGTGCCCCACGTTCTGGTAGCGGGCAGCAGCGAGATCGAACTCGAATCAGGGCTTAAGGAGTTTCAACCGGTTCTGATAACCCGTTTCCAGGAGGCTCAGTTCCTGCTGGTCAACGGTCGTGCGAGCCAGCTGTCAACAGTCTTTGGCATAGACACCCGGGCTGAGTCCGCCTCTTCAATTCTGCCAGCGAGTATGGCGAGCGGCAGCCTAGCAGCGCTTGCGCCAGGTAGTGAGGGGATTGTGCTCGGGGCATCGCTGGCTCGCCGCCTCGGACTGCGTCTAGATGATCAGGTCACACTGATCCTGCCGAAAACAGGCGCTTCCGGCAACACAGTGCGGCCGCGTATAGCTGTTGCTCGTCTGGTCGGGACTTTTGCTGTCGGTTCAGAGTTGGATTTTCATCTGGGTTTCATGCACGTCGACGACCTCGTCACGCAGACAGGCAGTGCGCCGGAACTGCGCTTAACGCTTGCGGATATTTTCGCTGCGCCCATGGTCTCGGCTTCGCTGCGGGCGAAGGGCCTGACGGTCCGGGACTGGACTGATCGCTACGGTGATTTTTTTCAGACGGTCAGAATGGAGAAAGTCATGATGGGGATCCTGCTGTTTTTCGTCGTTGCCGTCGCTGCCTTCAGTATTGTCTCGGGACTGAGCATGCTGGTAGACAGCAAGCGCAGGGACATTGCCGTGCTGCGAACGATGGGTATGGATGAAGCGGGTATCAGACGACTCTTTTTCAGCCAGGGTCTGCTGGTGACATTGTCCGGGGTCGGGCTCGGTGTTCTATTCGGAGTGCCGCTGGCCTATAACGTGGCTGACCTGATGAGCATTGTCGAATCACTGGTCGGTTTCAGCATTGTGGAAGGCACTTACTTCAGTCAGATACCCACAGATCCCCGCTGGTTCGACATTGTTGTCATCGTGGTTGTCGCGCTGGGCATCGGCATGCTGGCAACGCTTTACCCGTCATCACAGGCAGCTCGGCTGGCGCCGGCTGAAGTGCTCAGTTACGAGTAACGCCGGCTGGTTTGCGGCTGCGTTTGCGTTGCTTATAGCGCGTAATCCGCCACCGATAGTAAAGACGTACTGCGACGAATCCGGCAACGCCGACCACGGAACCGCATATGAGGCAGCCGAGAATAAGGGGTTGCCAGATCTGACCAATCTGATCCATGAACCACTGAAAATTAGGGGCTTCGAGAGCCAGCTGACTGTCCTGCCCGAGGAGGACAAGGCCAACCCGATAGGCAAAGTACATCATAGGCCCCATCGTGATCGGATTACTGAACCAGACCAGCAGGATTGTCACGGGCACGTTACAACGAATCCAGACGCAGATTACAGCAGCTGGAATCATCTGAAATGGCATTGGGAGGAACGCACAAAATCCACCGACCAGTGCGGCAAAGGAAAGTGAGTAGCGATTGAAATGCCACAGGTTGGGCTCGAGAATCATGTCGCCAAGGAACTGCAGAGAGCGCGTTTTTCTCAGCTGCTCTCTGGTTGGCAGGTACTTCTTGATTCTCATCCGATCGTAAGCCTGATGTCCCGTTCCCGTTCGCTATTATAGGCGATAGCTTGCATTAAGATGTCAAATCTCGCCGTCGCGATGGTGCCGAAATCTCTCAGCGTCCATCGGGTTGGTCGTTAAGCTTTCAACATGCTGTTGCCTGGCCTCCTGTTCGTGCTGGCCACGGGCCTCACGGTGAGATTACCGTTTTTGCTGGCACCAGAAATGCTGGCCGTGTTCATTCCGCTAATGATTCCAGCCTTGAGGCTGGCTGGAACGAGGCCGGTGGCTGCCATCATGACAGGAGTCTTGCTGGCCACAATTGAGCTTCAGGCTGAAGTGGGCATGCGGTTGAAGAGCAGCTTCGAGGGTCAGCTCACTGGCAGAATCTGCTCGATGCCGGTGTCGCGCGAGGCGGACGTTCAGTTCATGTTCTGCCCGACAGAGACCAGCCATCAGGATCGTCGCTATCGCGTGTCCTGGAGGATGCCGGTGCTGAGCCCGAAACCTCACGAAGTCTGGCGCTTGTCACTAAGGTTGACTGAGCCGACAGGGTCACTGAACTTTTTCGTGTTTGACTATGAACGCTGGCTGTTCGTTAAACGTATTCATGGTCGTGGCTACGTCACGCGTGCCAGCGAGCCGGAACGCGTGTCGGAGGGAGGTGTGTCAATCGACGGTGTCAGGCTCGAAATACGAGAACAGCTCACGGCACGGGTGCCGCAAGCTTCCCTCGGCGCATTGCTTGCGCTCGCACTTGGCGACACCAGTTATCTGACCCCGCAACAATGGCAGGTCCTCAGCGCGACAGGCACGACTCACCTGCTGGTTGTCTCAGGCCTGCACACGGGTCTGATTGCCGGGATCAGCCTGTCCCTGTTGCGCTGGCTGGGTGTGTCTCTGCGAATGACGGTAGGCTTCGCCATAGTCATCACAACAGGCTATGCCCTGCTGGCCGGCTGGGGCCTGCCGGTGCAGCGTGCCCTGATCATGATTTGTACCGCTCTGATATGCGTGCTGTTGGCGAGGCGAGTACAACCCTGGACACAGTTTCTGGCAGCGCTGGTGCTGGTGTCACTGTTTGATGCGATGGCGAGCCTGAGTCAGGGGTTCTGGATGTCATTTGGTGCTGTTGCGGTGCTGCTGTTTGGGCTCAATGACCGGACGGTTGCCACGATGCGACCCTGGCACAAAGCAGTCGCTGCGCTGCAAGCACAATGGATCGTCTATCTTGGCATGATGCCAGTGCTGGCCGTACTTCTGGGTCAGCTGCCACTGGGTGCGATACTGGTCAACCTGATCGCTATTCCCTGGGTCGGTCTGGTCCTGGTGCCTCTGGTGTTCCTGGGCACGGTCCTGCAGTTTGTCATTGAGGCGCCTGCTCAGCTGTTACTGCATGTCGCTGCCTGGCAAATCAGTGAGCTATGGCGCTGCCTGACGCTGATGAGCAGCATCGTAACGGCGTTACCAGTGGCTGCGCTGGATTCAACCCGGTTTGTGCTCGCTGTCCTGGGAGCTGTTGTTCTGTTGCTGCCCGCCGGACTGGTAGCGCGCTGGCCGGCGTTGCTGGTACTACTGCTTTTGTTGCGTCAGACCCCAGGCCCGGCTGACAGGCCAGATCTGCGACTGAGTTTTCTGGACGTGGGCCAGGGGCTGAGCGTGGTGATTGAAACCCGTGACGCCGTGCATGTTTACGATACGGGGCCCATGGTGCCCAACAGATTCAGTGCCGCGGACCAGTTCCTTCTGCCCACACTGACAGCGCGCGGCTGGCGGCAGATTAGTGTCCTGCTGATCAGTCACTTCGACAATGATCACGCTGGAGGTCGGGCACAGGTGTTGGGGGCAATGCCGGTGCATCAGACGCTGGAACCTGGCCGCTGCAACCATCGCTGGATTTCGGCGGGGGTAAAGTTCGCCGCCTTCCAGGCGCTGCCCTCCGAGGCAGGGCGCAATGATGGCTCTTGCCTGCTGTTGATTCAGTCGGGGCAGCGGGTGATTCTGCTGACGGGTGATATTGAGACCCGTGGTGAACTGGCGTTGCTTGAACGGGCAATGCCACGACCTGACGCGCTGTCTTCGCCGCATCATGGCAGTCATTCATCGTCATCGCCGGCATTGCTGAACCGACTTCGACCAGACACTATCATTGTTTCAGCCGGTTACAATAATCGTTTTGGGCACCCGAGCCGTCATATTATGAAGCGTTACCAGCGGCGATCAATCCGGACACTCAATACCGCAGATACGGGAGGCATTGTCCTGACGGTGACTAATGATTTCATCCGATACCGCATGGCCCGCCCCGAATCACCAGCAGTCTGGCGAAGGCAGTCAAAGCCATAAATTTTTCGATACGTCAGGAGCGCTCGGTGCAGCGTCAGGGTTCCAGGCAGATTCGAGTGAAATCCCGCAATCGGTTTCGTCCCATGCTGATTCTGCTTGCGAGAGAGCGGGTTATGAAATGGTTGATGTCAAGACCCAGGCGTATCCGGCTGATAATCGAATCCATTTCCTGAAAACGCACTGAACTTTCGTTTCCCGTCTAAAGCGTTTAATCTGCGCGACCTTGTCGCTACACCTGAGGTAACTGACCGTGACTTTGACAGATTCCGTCCTTGAGCACCTGGATCTTGAACAACTGGAGGTCAATCTGTTCCGTGGTATTTCAGAAGACCATGGGCGGGAGCGGGTGTTTGGTGGTCAGGTCATCGGACAGGCTCTGATTGCCGCCTTAAGAACTGTCGAAGATCGTCCCTGTCACTCGCTGCATGGTTATTTCCTGCGTCCCGGTGACCCGAAGGTACCGATTATCTATGAAGTCGATCGCATTCGGGATGGCCGCAGTTTCACAACGCGGCGCGTTGTCGCGATCCAGAAGGGTGAGGCTATCTTTAGTATGTCTGCGTCTTTTCAGGTATTCGAAGAAGGGCTCGAACACCAGATCACCATGCCGGATGTGCCGAAGCCGGATGAGCTTCCCGCCGAGGCCGAGGTGATGGCGCGGCGCATGAAACAGTATCCGCAAGAGATGCGCCAGATGATGCAGGGGGAACGACCCGTGGAGATGAAGCGCGTCGAGGATTTCGATTACCTCAACCCGACAAAGATGCCACCGGTCCAGCATATCTGGTACCGCTCGAAGAAGACGCTGGGTGATGACGACGCAAGGCATCAGTGTCTGCTGGCCTATGCCTCTGACATGGGGTTACTGAGCACCAGCAATATGCCTCATGGTATGTCATTCATGACCGGGCTCATGACCGCCAGCCTGGATCACGCGATGTGGTTTCATCGCCCGTTCAGTTTCGACGACTGGATCCTGATTGCGATGGAAAGTCCTGCATCGGCAGGTTCACGCGGATTTATTCGCGCGAACATGTTTAACGAAGCAGGGTTGCTGATTGGCTCCGTCGCTCAGGAGGGGCTGATGCGAGTCGTCAAACGCTAGCGAGGGATGACGCGTCTCAACTGGTCAACGAGAGCGTCTTTGTCTTCGCGGCTGAGAAAACTGCCGATCTCTGTTTCGATGCCGTGAGATCGGATGCTCAGGGTCTTGTCCTCCCAGGGACGTCGCGGCGAGCTGACAAAGAATTTCGCCCACATACGCTGGAAAGTCCTCGCCTCGGTTGGTTGGCGGATGCCCGTCTCAATCATGACTTCGTGGTCGGAAACAGTGATGACTTCCTGGCGTGAGCACTGGCGCACGCAATAAAAAAGGCAGTAACCAACGACGCTGATTTCGAGCAGCGAGAAGGGCAATACAACCCAGGCTCCGGCGATTAGGAAGCCGGTTCCGATGGTCAGAGAGACTCCCATGAAGACCGAAAGAAATATCACATTGGCGCGCCAGCCCCAGGAATTATTGGGACGCAGTACGATTACGCCTGTCTGCGTGTTGTCATCGATATCAGTAAGGACCATCTGATTTAAAGAATCTCCCTCAGCGTGCTGATGAGTCGCGTGTTTTCGTCGTGCGTCCCAACGCTAATGCGAAGTTTATCTTCGAGCCCGGGACTCGCGAAGTAGCGGACCAGGATGTGTCGTTTCTTCAATGTGCTGTAGAGCACTTCAGCGTATTGCCCGGCTGGTACTGTTACGAGCAAAAAATTGGTTTGGCTTGGTTTCCCCGCAAACCCAAGCGCCTCGAGTTCGAGTAGGAGGCGGCCTCTCTCCGCAATGACTTTCTGCCAGCTTTGCCGGGCTGAAGCCTGGTCTGACAGGGCTGCCTCGGCGATCAGCTGGCTGATGAGGTCAAGATTGTAGCTGTCGCGGGTCTTGGTTAGCATAGGTTCGATCAATGAGGCCGCACCGAGGCCGTAGCCGAAGCGCAGGCCGGCGAGGGAGTAACCTTTACTCAGTGTGCGCAGGATAATGACATTCTCATGATCCTGGACCAGGGCTATCGTGTCATAGGGATGATCAACGAAATCGATGTAGGCTTCGTCGAGCAGGAGTATCGAATCAAGACGGCCTGCCAGCTGTCGCACGGTATCAATTGGCAACAGTTGGCCGCTGGGTGCATGCGGGTTAACCAGCAAGGTCAAGCGTACCTGGGCGTCATTCATTTGCTCGGTAAAATCCGCGGGTAGGTGCCAGCCGTCAATGAGCGGAACCCGTTTCAGTGGGCAATCCTGGACCTGAGCCAGCACCGGATACAACGAATATGTCGGGTCAGTGACACCAATCAGTTGCCCCGGATCAACGAAAGTCGTGATGACCAGGCGTAGCAGTTCATCGCCACCCCGGGTTGCGATCACGTTGTCGATTTCGAGCCCGTGCAGCCTCGCGGCAATTTCTCGAAACTTCGCCCCGGTGGCCGGCGGGTAGCGCCGTAACGCGGCCGGGTCAATGTTAGCTAGAACGTCGCGGACTGCTGAACTTGGCGGGTACGGGTTTTCGTTGGTGTTCAGCTTGATGGTGCGGGCGTCGTCGGGCTGCTCACCGCTGACATAACCGGACATCCGCCTGATGTTGTCGCGTTCAAAAGTCATGATGCGTTGAGTGGCGCGTAGCTCACGTCGACAATAAACAGTTCTGATTGACCTGCGGGCAGATTGACCAGGACGGAGGTGTCTTTCTTTTTGCCCAGCAGGCTTTTCGCCATAGGTGAATCCAGGCTGATCCAGCCAAGCGCCGGGTCAAATTCATCTGATCCAACAATCCGCAGCTCGGAAGTCTTACCGTCTTCGTCTTCAACTCTTACCCAGGCACCGAAGTAAATCGTGTCAGTGGCTTCCGGGGTACGATCGACGATTTCCAGATTGTCGAGGCGCTTGGTCAGGTAGCGTATCCGCTTGTCTATTTCACGCAGTCGCTTCTTACCATAGATGTAGTCGGCATTTTCACTGCGATCTCCGAGGGCCGCGGCATCTGATACGTTTTTCGTCACCGCGGGTCGCGTAACCCGCCATAGTTGGTTCAGTTCGTCGCGCAGGCGCCTTGCACCCTCAGGCGTAACATAGACCTTGTTCGTCATTTCGTCAGCAGCCAGGTGTAAAGGATGTAGCACCAGATTGATCCAGCAATAATGAGACTCAGCATCACTGCGGCAGAACCATAGTCCTTGGCCAGTTTCGCGTATTCATTAATCTCGATACCGGTGCGATCTACCGCGGCTTCGATGCCTGAATTCAGTAACTCGACGACAAGCACCAGCATGATGGCGCAGAACAGGCCAATTATCTCCCAGGCCGCGCTGGCAAGCCACGCGCCGGATGCAAACATAAGCAGGCCGATCACCAGTTCCTGGCGGAATGCAGCTTCGTGCTGGATGGCACTGGTGAGCCCCTGGATCGAAAACCGGGCAGCATTCATCAGGTGTTTCAGGCCAGTGTTGGCGGACTTGTCGAAAACGGGCTCAGTCAAGTTCTGCAGTCCTGATATTCTCTCGTGTAGCAGGCAGCGCAAGGTGCCACAGGTCCCGAATTTAGGCAAGTAAATAGATAAATCAAGGGGTTGAATCGCTTTCGGTCGACCCCACAAAGAGGATAATACGGATTTACAGGATGGTTCCCGTGCGAATTGATAAATTTACCAGCAAGCTTCAGGAGTCGCTGTCCGAGGCGCAATCCCTTGCCGTTGGCAGAGATCACAATCAGATAGCTCCGGCTCATCTGGTGAAAGCCATGTTGCAGCAGCAGGGTGGATCAGTACGCCCCATTCTGACCCAGATGGGTGTCGATACTGCAGCCATGGAAGTGGAGTTGGATGGCCTGATTGACCGCTTGCCAAAGATCAAGGACAACATCGGTGACATTCAGCTCTCACCAGATCTCGCTCGCTCGCTCAACCTCGCCGATAAGTATGCTCAGCAGTCGGGCGATAACTTCATTACTAGCGAAATGGTTTTGCTGGCCGCTATCGAGGATAAAAGCGGTGTTGGTGACCTGCTGCAGAAACTGCAGATCCAGCCTGACCCCCTGCGGCGCGTCATAGAGCAGGTGCGCGGCGGCAGCAAGGTCAATGACCCGAATGCCGAAGACACCCGCCAGGCCCTGGATAAGTACACCATTAACCTCACCGAGCGGGCTGAGCAAGGCAAGCTTGACCCGGTGATCGGACGCGACGATGAAATCCGGCGGACGGTCCAGGTGCTGCAGCGCAGGACCAAGAACAACCCTGTGCTGATCGGTGAGCCCGGCGTGGGTAAAACGGCGATTGTCGAAGGCCTGGCGCAGCGGATTGTCAACGGCGAAGTGCCGGAAGGGCTGCGCGACAAACACATTCTCGCGCTCGATATGGGCGCGCTCATTGCGGGAGCAAAGTTCCGCGGAGAGTTCGAGGAACGACTCAAGGCCGTCCTGAATGAGTTGGCCAAGGAGGAGGGGCAGGTCATTCTCTTCATCGATGAGATTCATACGATGGTTGGGGCCGGCAAGGCCGAGGGTGCCATGGATGCAGGCAACATGCTGAAACCGGCTCTCGCCCGCGGTGAACTGCACTGCGTCGGTGCCACCACACTGGATGAATACCGCGAGTACATAGAAAAGGATGCAGCGCTGGAGCGACGTTTCCAAAAAGTGCAGGTTGATGAACCTGACGTCGATGATGCGATCGCGATTCTGCGGGGTCTAAAAGAGCGCTATGAGGTTCACCATGGCGTTGATATCACCGACCCGGCGATTATTGCTGCGGCCCAGCTTTCTTATCGCTACATCAGCGACCGGCAGTTGCCTGATAAGGCGATCGATCTTGTTGACGAAGCAGCGAGTCTGATTCGGATGGAGATGGATTCAAAGCCTGAGGAGATGGACAAACTTGAACGCCGCCTGATCCAGCTGAAAATTGAACGAGAAGCGCTCAAGCACGAGGAGGACGAAGGCTCGAAGCAGCGACTCGAGAAACTGGAAGTTGATATCGACGCCATGGAAAAAGACTACGCCGACCTCGAGAGCGTCTGGAACGCCGAGAAACTCGCGCTGCACGGCGCTCAGCAGATCAAGGAAGAGCTCGAGCAGTTACGGCTGGACCTCGAGGCGGCGCGGCGCGCCGGTGATCTGACGCGGATGTCGGAACTCCAGTACGGCTTGATCCCTGACCTGGAGAAACAGCTCGAGGCGGCGGGCAAGACCGACAAATCAGATATGACGCTGCTCCGCAACCGTGTTACAGAGGACGAGATCGCTGAGGTTGTTTCCAAGTGGACCGGCATCCCGGTGGCAAAAATGATGGAGGCAGAGCGCGCCAAGCTACTGGCGCTCGAAGCAGAACTGCACAAGCAGGTGATTGGTCAGAACGAAGCGGTAAATGCCGTCTCCAATGCTATTCGTCGCGCTCGCGCAGGTCTCTCTGACCCGGCGCGGCCCAATGGCTCGTTTCTTTTCCTCGGACCGACCGGCGTGGGTAAAACCGAGCTCTGCAAGACGCTCGCGCGCTTTCTGTTCGACACGGAAGATGCCCTTATCAGAATCGACATGTCCGAGTTCATGGAGAAGCACTCTGTGGCACGGCTGATCGGTGCGCCCCCAGGTTACGTTGGCTACGAGGAGGGCGGCTACCTCACCGAGAACGTCCGGCGCCGGCCATATTCAGTTATCCTCCTGGACGAAATCGAGAAGGCTCATCCGGACGTTTTCAATATCCTGCTGCAGGTACTCGACGACGGCCGGCTGACTGATGGCCATGGCCGTACCGTGGACTTCAGGAACACGGTGCTGGTTATGACCTCGAACCTGGGTTCTGACCTGATCCAGAACATGGCAGGAACCGCACACGAGGAAATAAAAACCGCGGTGATGGAAGTGGTTTCCCAGGCTTTCAGGCCGGAATTTATCAATCGCGTCGATGATGCGGTCGTCTTTCATCCACTTGAGAAAGATCAGATTGCTGACATCGCAAAGATACAGCTGGCGACGCTGATCGATCGCGTCAAAGCATCCGGGATCTGCCTGACTTTTGACGATAAGGCGCTTACTCACCTGGTTGATGTTGGTTTCGACCCGGTCTACGGGGCAAGACCGCTTAAACGTGCTGTGCAGCGCCACGTGGAGAACCCGTTGGCCGAAGCGCTGCTCTCGGGCGAGTTTGTTCATGGCGACCACGTGCGGGTGGAAGAGCGGGGTGGCGAGATGGCTTTCGCCAAGGTCGATACCAGGACCTAAAAGTACTGTACAAATACCCAGGTAGTTGCTACTGTGTATGTATCCAGTACTGACGGCAGACGCGAGGAATGGGTGGAAATGAACACAAAAGGTATGAATACGAAAAGTATGAAACACAAGGATCTGCAGAGAGCGGCGGACCTGAAAAGCGGGCTGATAGGTGAGAAGCTGTCTGTCGTGCCGCTGGCAGAGGAAGCAGCGAATGTACGCCGGAGCGCAGAGTATCACTCTGCCCAGGCTATGGCAGCTGCTCGCCAGATGCGCTCGAGTCGCGAGAAAGGGAAAACCGGCCAGATCGTCTGTCATCACCTTAGGATGATGTTGACCACCGAGCCTGGGGCGATTGTTCTGTCAGCTGCCGCCAATGAAGAGGTCTCGCCTGAAAGGGATCAGTCGCAGTACCAACTAGGGTTCTGAAACCCGAATCCTAGCCACTCGGCGAGACGGGATTTGAACACCTCTTATTTGAACACCTCTTAGGAGCTCTTTGAGCTCCTTT
>Ga0181575_10001298_pt1 | contig 18048 bp, 17 predicted proteins | sample 101ome_23_FD_145599 | JGI IMG/M metagenome (GOLD analysis project Ga0181575, IMG submission 145599) | Coastal salt marsh microbial communities from the Groves Creek Marsh, Skidaway Island, Georgia - 101411CT metaG (spades assembly) | ecosystem: Environmental > Aquatic > Marine > Intertidal zone... | reverse complement strand
TAATATATCCACATCTGGATTCCGAAAAAGGTGCTCGGTCCTTTTCCCTGATGAGTGGAGTTCTTGCATTGAATATAAGAAACCAAAGCAAACGCAATATCAACTGGGCAGGAGCTTTGAATATCGCACAAGAAAGATACTAGAAGACAATGGATATTATGTAGTCAGGTCCGCTCAGTCTAAGGGTTTAATAGATCTTGTTGCCTTGAAGAAGGGGGAAGTTTTGATTGTTCAATGTAAGAGAGGCGGAATATTAGACAAGGAAGAATGGGACAGCTTACTTGAGCTTTCGGTTGCGATTGGGGCAACTCCTGTTTTCTCTGAAAGGTCGGATGGTTTGCAGACAAATTTCTGGAGAATAAACCGATCAAAGCCGAAACGGAAGGCCGAGGACGCACTTTCTTTGATGGCGATTTTCGCAAAGAAAAAGGCTTCTGCTTGATCCCTCCTTACGAAAATGCAAAGTTGGGGATAGGGAGGCGGCAAATTGGCCAGGATTATCCGAAGGCTAGATCTCTACGAAAATCCAAAATTCTGTAATCTTCCGCAGAGTTGCAGGAATGCTCTGGTCATTTTCCACTTCGCAACGCCGAGACATACCCCATACGGAATTATTGATTTCAGAGACAATAAGACATTAAAAATAATAAATGACAACATACCTAACATAAGATCCTGCATATCGACTCTGGGCAGCGATGGGATGATAACTGCAGACAGAAAATTTAAGATAATATTCTTACACGACACATTCAAGTCTCACATCTTTCAGTCGCCTTCGCCAAGGGAGATATCCTACTGGAAAAAGTTCATATCGGGCAATATATCGCATTCAAATGCTATACAGATGTGGAAGAAGGAACTAAGAGTCGATCTAAAGAATTTCCCTACAAGATCAAGAAAAGCTGTAATTGATGCAATCTTCCCTGATGAGTCCTCTGCCAAAACTGGGGGCTCAAGGGAATCTAGGGAAGTTATAGAATACTTCACGTCTAGATTTAGCGAGCTTGGATATGGTAGCTACGTTCCCAAATGGGGCAGAGAGTCTGTCGCGGTTTCTGATGTTTTAGATTCAATTGATATAGAGGAGATGAAAGCTAGAATAGATAGATACTTATCCAATGATTGGTATATGAAAAATCAAGGGGCTGACATAATAAGGTTTTGCTCCCTTATAAATAGATTTGCTCAAAGAGAAGAGATATCGAATGAGAAGTCTCCAGGCTCTGACTACTGGGATATAGTCAAAAAGAGAAAGTGAATTGGATGCAAAGAGAAATTGAATCTTATCTGAAGCAAAAGGGATGGAGATATAGGGTTGAGTCTGGCGAGGTAAGGCTTGATAGATGTCCTTTTTGCGACGGAACATCTCGTCGCCCATTTACAATAAATCCCGAAACCGGGAATGCCATATGTCATAAGTGTGACTGGAGAGGTGGGCTTACTCTACTAAAGAGGTCACAGGGTGATGTGGTAACTAAGATGTCAGATTCATTTTCAGCCGGGAAACCGGAGCTAGTTAAGCCCCCCAGAGGTCTGGCTGACAAATACGCGAGATTTCTTCAGGAAAATAAGCAGTACATGGAAATGTTCTGCGAGTGGAGAAATCTCAAGGAATCGACAGTGAGGAAATTTAGGATAGGTTACTGCTCGGAAAAGAAAGCGTTCTCATATCCTTTTTATAGGTCGGGGGATCTTATTGCTATTAAGTACAAGAGACTTGGGGTAGATGGTGAGAAGCAGATTTCCCGCTGGAAGTCGGACCGGAAAAACACCAAGACAGAATCGAGTCTTTTCGGAGCTGAGTTTCTTTCCGGCAATGAAAGGGTTGTAGTAACAGAAGGCGAAGATGACTGCATGGTTCTCTCTGAGGCTGGCATGTCTAACGTAGTCAGCTTACCGAATGGGTGCTCTCATATATCAGGTAAGTTCCTAGACACACTGGAGCCATTTAGGAATATAGTCATATGCATGGACAACGACGATTCCGGAATGCGCGGGGCTGAAAACTTAAGAGAACTACTAGGGGAAGATCGCAGTAGGATTATAGAATACCCAACTGGGGTTCAAGTCTCTGAAGGCCGATATTGGAATTCGGGAGAGGCAAAGGACGCAACGGATTTTTCCAGGGCGAATAGCCTTAATCAGCTCGTAGAAGCGATTGATAGGGTGTCCGCTGCGGATAACGATAGAGTCGTTCATATTCGAGATTTCATTGAAGAGCTTAGGGAAGACTTTATAAATGGGGATAGGTCCCGGGGGAGAACTACCGGGTTCCCAAGTTTGGACAATCTAATTGGCGGCAGAAGACCGGGAGAATTGACTGTAATATCTGGGAATACCGGGAGTGGTAAGTCAACCTTCACTCTTAATCTTGCTCTTAATATAGCTTCGAGCGGGGAAGGCGTATTGCTTGGCAGCTTTGAGCAAACTGTAATCGCTGTTCTTAGAAAGATTTCGCAATCTATTTCCGGAAAATGGTTTCATCTCAGAGAAGACGAGACTGGATCATCTATGCAGATAGATGATCTAGATGATGTTTGTCGTGTCCTAGAAGAGTTGCCCCTTTATGCGATTAATGTTTTCGGCAGGATGTCTACTGAAGAGTTCGTTGATTGCGCTGCTTACGCGAAGAGAAGACTTCGCGTTCCGACCGTAATATTGGATCACATACATTTTATGCTTCGGCACTCTCGGAGTGATACTGAGCGAATTGAGATTGATCACACAATGCTGGCCCTAAAGCAGTGTACGATCGAGAATGAACTTTATTCATATATAGTAGCGCACCCTAAGAAGAAAAACGATGAGAACTCCATAATTGGTGTGGAGGACTTCAGGGGGTCGAGCTTCATAAGCCAAGTTGCCGATAACATTCTCGTTGTATGGAGAGATCGAAATGTTGCCCAGCTTGACCCCTCTTTAGGTCGAGCTGAGATTCATAGTTTAAAATGCCGATCGGAGTGTGGATCGGAAGGCAAGATTGAGTTGGGGTTTTCTTATTCAGGGCAAAAGTTTGTAGATAAGCTCGGAAAGGAAATAGCCCCGATGGATTCAATCGAAGAAGGATTTATCGAGGATTTTGAGGATGAATTCTGAAGAAAATCCACCGTGGAGCGCCCTGCGACTTAGCTCCCCCGCAGGAACGTGGTATATAGCAAGGAGCCCTTCGGTAAAGAGGGCGCTTGAGGCGAAGTCGGATTCTGCCCCCAGGGCGGTTTTTTCCAGGGGAGAACTGCATGCCGCTCTTCCAGCGATCAGGAGCATGAACGAAGAAGAGCGGCATCAGTGGCTAAGGCAGATGATTCAGATCAAGAAATGTATTTCTGACTCAAGAATAGAACTTGTGAAGTTCAATAATGCTACATCTATCCTGAATCGAAAAGTGAGACGTTGACATTTTTAAGTGAGTAAAGATTAATTGTTTCCATATATGTCCTCCTCAGTTGTAATCTGGCAACTGTAATTACTTTGTCAATATAGGGTTATAAAAAAAATGCACCAGCAAAAAGGTTTTAAGGCTTTTTTCTACCATAATGGTTTGAAGGTTTATGTTGGTCGATGCGCAACAAGGGAAGATGCCAAGATTCTAGCAAAGAAAAAGAAGGAAGAATTCCTGAATGATCCTTCTGGATGGCCGTTGCACATCAGAAACAAAGTAAAGTTTTGGCAATATTTTGCATGCTCAGACGAACTTGCTGACATGAGACAGGTAAAGCTTTCCGATATTGCTGGACCTGAAGTTGCAGTAAGGCTTGCCGTATTAGAACAGGCAATATTTGATATGAAATATGTAGGCAATTGGGTGAGAGACAATTACGACATAAGAAAAGATGCGCTCGAATGGATAAATAGTGATGAGATGGGCGAACCATCATTTACCTTTAAGTCAATCGTCGAGGACATCCTTGGAGTTGACGCGGAGCAAGCTAGAAATGCAATATTGAAAAGCTATAAAGAATATATGAACAGGAATGGCATTGATGTCTGATAGAACGAGAAGCGAAATAGATCTAAAGTGCGAAGAGTTAAAAAAGCTACTAATATCTAAGAATAGGAAATATGGAGACAGTGCTCTTTCTCCTATAAGGATTTTCTCAAAGGCATCCAGCATAGAGCAGCTATTAGTCAGGTGCGATGACAAGATAAATAGGGTTGCTTCTACTGGAATAGAAACAAGCGGGGAGGATCAGTTAATAGATTTAGTTGGCTACCTTATTCTTCTTCTTATCGCTCTGGACCGAATGAAGGAGGAATCAACGAAACAGGAAGAATCAACATTGACTAATAGTGGCTTAGGGTATACTTCTGTAAGCTAATTTTTATACGAGGAACTATCAGATGGAAGATATTCTAAGCATTGATTTTTTAAGTAAATACAAGACAATTGAGCCGCCATTTGGGGGTAACGGCCTCGGCTACATTGTTTATAAAAGAACTTATTCCAGGGAGATACCTGGGCTTAATCGCTCTGAAGAATGGTGGGAAACAGTAGCGAGGTGCGTAAACGGGGCTCAAAAGATTGGGGCCGATTATACAAAGGCAGAAGCTGAAAGAATATATGATTATATATTTAACTTAAAATGCAGCTTCGCGGGGAGAGCCCTTTGGCAGCTTGGGACCGATATGATTGACCAGTTTGGCGGTCCAAGTCTCCTCAATTGCTGGGTAACCTCCATTGAGAAAATAGAAGACTTTGAATACCTCATGGACAACTTAATGCTCGGAGGAGGCGTTGGGTTCAGCATCGAGAGAGCCAATGTCCATTCTTTCCCGAAAGTTAAGTCTGGGGTTTCAATAACTCACATCCCATCCAACGATGCTGACTTCATTGTGCCAGATTCAAGAAGTGGCTGGAGTGCGCTCCTTAGGAGGGTTCTGAAGTCTTATCTATATAATGGCAAATCTTTTACCTACTCCACTATTTTAGTTCGAGGCAAAGGCGCTCCTCTAAGGACCTTCGGGGGAACGGCAAGTGGCCCGGAGGTTCTGGTTGAGGGCATAGGGGAAATCTGTGAGATACTTAGAAACAGAGAAGGAAAGAAGATAAGGTCGATAGACGCTTTAGACATAGCAAACATAATCGGGAAGATTGTTGTAGCTGGCTCTGCCAGGAGGTCTGCACAGCTAGCCGCAGGAGACCCCGACGACTATCTTTTTCTTCGAGCGAAAAGGTGGGACAAGGGAAATATTCCGCCATACCGAGGCAACAGCAATAACTCAATTCTGGCGGATGATTACGAAGAGATAATCGATGAAGTATGGAACGGCTATATGGGAAATGGCGAGCCGTATGGATTCCTAAACCGCAAGCTAGCCAGAACTATGGGGCGTCTTGGGGAGAAAGCTAATGACAGCAAGGTGATCGGAACCAATCCCTGTAGCGAGATTTGGCTAGAAGATGGCGAATGTTGTAACTTGGCAGAAATATTCCTACCAAAGATAGATAGTTATAAAGAGCTTTGTGATATCAGTAAACTTCTTTATAAGACACAGAAGGCTATAACTGGTCTTTGGTTTCCATATGAGAAGACTAGAAATGTGGTTAAAAGAAATAGAAGGCTTGGTCAGGGAATAACGGGATGGTTACAAGCGTCTGAAAAGCAGATATCATGGATTAGCAAATGCTACGATGAGCTGAAGCAGTTTGACGAAGAATGGTCTGCTAAGAAAGGAATAAATAAGTCCATCAAGTTAACGACAGTTAAGCCATCAGGAACTCTGAGCCTTTTGCCTTTCGTTACCCCAGGGATTCATCCGGGGTATTCGAGATACTTTATACGCAGAGTTAGAATAGGTAGTCACGACCCACTTGTTCAACTCTGTAGAAATCATGGGTACAAGGTTAGTTACGACATAGGCGTAGACGGCAGAGAGAACCATCTTTTCTCTGTGGTGGAATTCCCCTGCGAATATCCAGAAAGTACAATTATAGCCGAAAACCTAACGGCCATTGATCAGCTTGAGTGGGTTGTAAAGGCGCAGGAGCTTTGGTCCGATAATTCCATAAGTGTCACTGTGTATTACAAGAAGGAAGAAATGGAGGATATTAAGGATTGGCTCAAGAAGAACTACAAGAATAAGATTAAATCGGTATCCTTCCTTCTACATGCAGACCATGGATTCAAGATGGCACCTTACGAGCCAATATCCCAAGCTGAGTATGAGAAAACTTTGGCGAAGATTAAGGAGATAAAATCATCCGATTTCAAATCGGCAAATTCAGCTTCAGCTTCAGATGATTTAGATTTAGAATGTGACGGTGGTGCTTGTCCAATAAAGTAGCAGAAGACCCAGAAATAATAAAAAAGATAAGCAGAGCTATCTCTATAACAGACACAGTTCTTGAGATAAACGAAGATAATACTGCTAAAATAGGATGCTCGATAGATAGGGCTGTTGAGAGGAATATATCATTTGCAGTAAAGCCTAAGCCTTTAATGTTCATACTAGATCTCGACGAGATAGACCTGATTGGAAACTTCAATTTATTCTGTGAAGAGATAAAAGGGATGGGATGTGACCCTGTAGTATCAGAGTCGGGCACTCCCGGCCACATGCATTTGATATGTAAAACAGACAGCAATTCTCAATATGAATTACTGTCTGATATTTCGAAACGATTTAATTTAGACAAATCCATAAGAAGGAATTTCATAAGGCCACCTGGATCTCCTCACCGCAAGAAACTTCCAATAAGAATTGTATCTCACAACAACGCGCTGCAAATCCTCGAAGCGCTTGGCAGCTACTCTGGCGAAATAGATATCCCCTATACTCTAAGTAGAAAAATAAAATACGCTGATGGCTTGGGGGTAAGATACAAGAGTGGATCTGAGCTTACTCAAGCAATAGTCAATCAGTCATATAATAATGGGATTGGAGTACTTCAGCTTTATGATATTCTTAGAAATCCTATCAACAAGGGCGGCGAGGCATTAAGATCTAGAATAAAATCTAAGGGTAGCAAGTCTGCAATAAGATGGCTCGAACTAAGCTATAATAAGGCTGCTCAATATAAATCTAGTTCCGAAGATATAATTTACAAATTAAAGGTATTGGAATCAGTTTTAATAAATGACTTGAAATGGACGGGCAAGTCTGGGCTAACAGATAGAGATTTGATGTTGGCTCATATATTGGTGGCAAGAAAATCAATGTCTCTTAAATACAAGGCTAGCCTTCGGATGCTGGCGAGCATCGCAAACATAGGCTCCCTGATTACGGTAAGAAAATCGAATGAGCGACTTCAAGAGATGGGATTCTTAAAAAAGCTAAAGAAATCCAAGGGAAATCTTTCGAACTCCTGGGAAATCGTATGTAACGAATCTAACACAATAAACACTATGGGGGGGTGTGATTATAATGTGTCATTTGCGCGACACTTGCATTCTGAGGCTTTTGCCTGGGCTCTGGGAGGCGTTCGTGGCTTGGGCAAGGCAGGGGTACCCGTCATGGATGTTCTCGCGTTAGAGGGGCAATTGCGGGCCTCTGAGGTGGCATCTAGAACTGGGCTCTCCCGCCAGACGGTGTACCGGGTACTTCGAAGGCTTCTGGATGTAGGGTTCCTGCTATCGAAGGATCGAATATGGGAAATAAACTGGGATAAGATTAGCTTGCAGTTGAAGAATTACTGCGCGGAAACAGGAATAACTACCGCTAAGGAAAACCTAATAAGAATTAGAAGGGAGGAGTCTAGGATTAATAGGAATAAAGTTTTAAGTTACCATGGATGCAAAAAGATAAAAATAGAATATGCACAACACGAATGAAGTGTCATGTTTGATACCCCAGATTAAGGTTGATAGATTTACGGAATTGGAAAATGAAAGCCCAGGAAGAAATACTAATCAGAGAATTGCAGGATAGGATTCTTAGTGGAAGCAATTATTCTAATGAAATAGAGTCGCATAGGAATAACTTGCTTGAGTTTGCGCGGGAGGAAGTAGAAAGACACCCATTCTTTTTCAATTGGGGAAAGGGAGTGGGGGCTCCTTACAGCGAGGTTCTGAAGCTCTTCATATTCGAGCAATCTCTAGATATATCAAAAATAATTCCTCATGTAAGAAACATGAGCCCCAGAGAGGTAAGGGTATGCATAGAGAACATGGAGGAATACGGAATCCTAAAAAAAATCAATGAGTCCTCTTATAAGATGGCAGAATGCATATCATCAAGATTAGATAATCTTTCCAAGGACGCTGGGATATGCGAGATTGTTCTAATTGAATACCATAAGAGGTATGAGCAGATGAAGGATAAGTACTTACTAGATAACGCAGATAGCATAATAGAAGCAACGGAGCCTGTTACTTAAATTCACTTTCATATATTAAGACGAGCCTTGCTACGGCATTTGCCATTGCATTTCCTGAAGTATGACCTGCCTTATCTAGGCTACCCATTTTTAGTTCATTTTTAAATCTACTAAGCATTCCTTTGGTTCCATGCTTGTCTATCAGGATATTGCAGAATTCATCTATTGATATACCTGACATTATTTTGAATTCAGTTGCAAATGGATTTGTATCGAACTTATTTTCCAATAGTCTAAAGTGAGTTCGAGATTTTATCCATCTTATTTGGTAATCTTTGTCCGCTGCGTCTGGTTGGGATTTGTGACATTCGTGGCATAGCAGGAAAAAGTTTGAGGGGTTATCTGAGCCTCCCCTGCTAAAAGGCTCGATGTGAGCTTTTTCTGGGCGCGAAGACTTGAACTCAAGCCTGCAAGCCCAGCATGTATATTCCGCAAACTGAATTGGGATATCAAGCTCCTGCAAGAGTCTTAAGTTTGCAGTTGATATCATGGCGTGCGACGGAGGCTTCCTTCTTTTTCTGAGTTTATTTGGGTTCATTTGGTATTGTTGTAAATTTGACGAGCCTAGTAAAATACTGCATTATTATCGCAGTGGCTATAATACGTTTATTTGTAACAAATTTATCATACGAGGCAACCGAATCTGATCTAAGAGAGCTTTTTAGTTCCGTGGGTAAGCCTACTGTGATAAACATAATGAAGGATCATGAAACCAATGCTCCCAGGGGATTTGGATTCGTTACCCTTGACACTATGGGTGCGTCCCCAGATTGCTGGAGAGAAGAGCTACAAGGGCATATTTTAAAGGGAAGACCCCTTCACATTGATATTGCTATACCCAAAGAAAAAATGAAGAAAGAGAAAAATTAAATTGGCGGATAAAAAATCAGACAGAGATGTTGCGACGGGGCAATTCAAGCCCGGCAACAAGGCTGCTGCGGGGAGCAGGAGGGGAGGCAGGAGGCCCAAGGAAGTATCTGAAGCTTTGGATAATTATACAGTTGAAGGCTTAAGTTTACTCTGGAAGATTGCGACGGATGAAAATCACGAATGGCATAAGAGATTTGGCTTTGATGCCCTTAAGGCCATTGTTTCGCATGCAACACCTAAGCGCAAGGAAGTAACCGGAAACGAGGGTGGGCCTCTGGATATATCACTCCCTGGTTTATTTCATGGAAACAGCCTTCCTGAAGAAGAAGAAGGAGAAGGAGAAGAGGAGTAGGGTGAATCACCTTGAGTTCGGAGAGCTCTCTCAAAGGCTCAGAAGATACAAAGATTATCCCGTTGAATTTTGTCTCGATGTTTTCGGGGTTAACCTGGACACATGGCAAAAAACAGCAATGAAAGCGATGGCAAGCAACCAGAAAGTCGCGATTGCGGGATGCACTGGTGTCGGCAAGGACTTTTTGGCAGCTAATCTAATCTGGTGGTTTTTAGCTACGCACAGCTACCCTAAGGTAATATGCACGGCAGTTAAAGAAGAGACCTTGCGAGATAACCTATGGGCAGAACTCTCCATGCTCCAGAGAAAGTCCCCATTGATTCAAAAGCTATTTACTTTTGGACTAAAAAAAATAGCAGCCACCGGAGCTGAAGAAGAATGGTTTGCTGTAGCAAGAACTACCTCAAAGAGATACTCCAGCGGAGGTGGCAACGCCCAGGCGGAAGGCTTGGCTGGAAAATATGCGGAGGATACGCTGGCGGTTGTAGATGAGGCTTCAGGGGTGGACGACACAAATTTCGATGCACTTGAGGGAAGTGCCAATACCCCTAGGCGAAAAATGCTAATTATAGGAAACCCTCTCCGCAGAACTGGCAGATTCGCTCAGATTTTCTTGGATCCTAGGTTTGGGGGCGATTGGTATACACAAAATGTTTCATACCTAGACTCGGTAAGAACTTCTGGAACACCTGAAGTTAGAGCAATCAGAGAGAAGTGGATTGAGATGTATGGTAAAAACTCAGCCTATGTTCAGGCTAGGGTTTTCGGTCAATTTCCTTCGACATCTACAGACGATACGATATTTACGAGGGAAGAAATACAGGTTGCTTCAGAAAGGGAAGTGGATCAAGATTTGGATGCCCCAATATGTATAGGCATAGATGTGGCTAGATTTGGCATTGATGAGACAGTTTATGTGGCAAGGCGTGGCATGAAGATGCTCGAAATGATATGCGAATCTAGAACCGATGGGCCTCAGGTTGTTGGTCAAGCTATATCGATTGCGACGAAGCTTTGTCAGAAAGGGGAGGATCCGAGGAAAGTAGTTGAGTTTAGAATTGATGAAACCGGGCTTGGCGGATCTGGGGTTGTAGACCCATTAAGGGAGCAAGGTTGGCAAGTTGCGGGGGTTCATAACGGATCAAGATCTACCATGCCGGATGACTATTCGAACTTGGGGGCCGAGCTTTGGATGGAAGATGCTAAGAGCGCAATACTTTCTTGTGAGATGATAAAAGATGAAATTCTTGCGAATCAATTAGAAACAAGGCAGTATAAGTTCACGGGAAAATCCCGACAAAGGAGATTGTACACAAAAGATGAAATGAGACGAAGCGGAATGGGATCGCCAGATAGGGCAGATGCATTTGTTTTAGCTTTTGCAGATTCTGCGAAAATTGGAATCGGAGAAGCTGAGCTTCGTAATACCATTACATTTATGTAGCTATGTTTGAAAGAGTAAAAAGAGTACTGGGGATAAACCAAAGGGAATCCAGGAATGGCTTTGACTTTGAGTCGAGAGGCACAAATGCGGCCATAGTCCAGGCATTTCTTAGGGGGGAAGATATTCCAGATGCGACTCACTTTGGGTTAAGAATGAATGACCCCTATTGTCAGAGCGTATCTGTGTTTAGGTGTGTTAATGTTATATCTTCAACCCTAAGTCAGGTTCCTGTCTCATTAAAAAGAAATGGCAAAGATATTTCAGGTCCATACCGAGACTTATTTTATAAGCCAAATAAGCTGATGAACTTAGAGGAAATGATTGAGGCAATAATTGTTCAGATGCTAACTCATGGTAACGCCTTCCTTTTTATCGACGACCCTGATTCTAGGGGGATCCCAAGAGCCCTTTTCCCACTCCCGCCTCATTGTATATCCCCGAAGAGAGGTAAGAAGAGCTATCACCTAGATAGTTGGCTAATGGAGTCTGGTCCTAAGGAAGCGATTGAAATTCCAACAGACAGGATAGTACATTTTAAATATGCGAGCCACCCCAATGACCCAATAGTTGGCGTTGGTCCTCTCGTTTCAGGGATGTTGGCTATCGAGACGGACAATCTAGCTGCCGTTTACAATAGGTCAATGCTTAGAAACGGAGGCATGCCTTCTGGAATATTGAGCTACAAGGGCGTGGGAAGATTGACGGAAGAGATGAAAGAAGAGATTCGCCATAATTGGTACAAGACTTATGGCGGTCCAAGAAATGCGTCCAGGCTTGCTGTCACTAATGCGGATTGGAGCTGGCAGCAAACTGGTGCGAGCCAGAAGGATATGGATTTCATCGAGGCTCGCAGGTGGAATATGTCCGATATATCAAGAGCATTTAACGTACCGCTATTATATCTAAATGAAGAGTCGAACTTTGGAGCGCAAGCAGTTCGCGTTCAAAGAAAAGTTTTCTACGAAGACAATCTTATTCCTCTTGCGAGAAAGCTTGGCAATAAATTTACGGAGGGCGTGCTTGGTGGTGAGAATAAAAATGGAACTTTCTCTTTTGACTTTTCAGATGTTGCAATCCTTAGAGACGATTATGATGCTAGGGTGGACGCTGGGGTTAAACTTGCAAAGATGGGATTTAGTATAAATCAAATAAATGAAAATTTGGGATTGGGGATGAAGGCCGAGCCATGGGGCGACGATCACATGGTTCCGATCAACATGGTTCCAGTTCAGGATGTAGTAGATCACGAGGTAATTGTTCCAAGCGGGGGCTATGGTTCACAGTCTTTGGAGGAAAAAGATCCAGCAACTAAAGAAGATGAGGGAACATCTCTCGAAATAGAAGAAAAAGAAGCAGCCCAACATATTCCTCAGAAACTTAGAAATGGATTTTATAGATCGTTTCAATCACCATCAGGTCTTTCTGAGAGATGCAACAACAGACTAAGAAGAAAACTATTAGGACTGAGATCTAGGGTTTTATCAGCCATTAACCCAGAAGGCATAGACTTCGATGGCATAGATGAGGCAGTTTCAGAGTTAGATATAGCAGAAGAAATAATGCCATTTCTATTAGGTGCATATGTCGAAGGTGCAAAGTTTGGCATTGTAGAGAAAGGGGAAGAGGAAAATTCCGCAAGCCTCAATGGAGAAAGAGAATCGAACTACATAATAGAAAGCGCCGCATTATATTGCGAAGGAAGACATGATGATTTATCTGTTATATCTAACGATATAGGAATGTTAGTATCTCAGGATTTGCTTGATGGATTAAATTGCGGAGAAAAAACCTCAGATCTGAAGTGCAGGGTTAGAAACATATTTAATGTTGCAATAAGAAGTGCATATGAGCTTTCAGGAGAAGAAGTTTTCAACAGCTTTGAGACTGCGAGGTCCTCTCTTTTGGATACAAATCGGGCTTCTAAATGCGCAACGACCGAGCATTCTAGTGGGTTGATTTGCGAAAATAAAGAATGACATTTCCATGTATAGGGATGCAAATAAATGATTCATGTCCTTACGCTTGTTTCATCAAGTTTTTTCAATAATAATAAACATTAAATTTCCTTTTGGGAGCGTGACAACTATGAAGAAAACAGAACTTAATTCTAAAATAACAACTAGCGGAGAAGGCACCGAGCCGGGTGAATTGGAGAAGAGAAGGTGGGATACCCTTTCTCGATTTGGTCTGGATCGTCCTTCGGGATCTCTTGGGAGAGACTTAGAAGAAGACAAGAAAATTCTTCTTCAAAGAGGAGTTAGGATAAGGGAGACGGTAGTCGAGAAGGATATGGGCGAGGGTGTTATTCAGTTTATCGCCTGTACAGACGGCGTTAAAAGGGATGGGAATAGAGTTCGGAATGACGGATGGTCATTTACTAACTTTGAGAAAAACCCTCAGTTTCTCTGGTGTCACGATTACCATTCTCTTCCAATTGGAAAGCATATTAAGTGGGAAATTGCCAAGGATGGCGATGAGTCGGTTCTTCGTTTGTGGAGTCAATTTTGTAGTGCCGATCTTTATCCTTTCGCGGATAAGGTTAGGCAGATGTATCAGGGCGGATTCCTTCGTGCAGGGTCTGTGGGTTGGATTCCTCTGGAGTGGGAACCTTTAAAGGACGAAGAAGGGCGAACTGTTGGATTTGATTTTACCAGGAATGAGCTTCTCGAGTTTTCGGCGGTTCCTGTTCCTAGCGACCCTGATGCGATTGTTGAGGCTGTTCAAAGAGGAGTGGTTAACTCGGAAGATGTTGAGAGTTTTATGAGGTCTGGCCTTATGGAACCACAGCAGGGTGGGTTGTTTTACACCCTGTCCTATCGAGATGCAGATTCTGATATTTGCGCCCAGGAGAGTCTTGAGGTTGAGACCACGGAGAGTGAAGGAACCGAAGAGGTCGATGAACTGCTAGACGGATTAACAGGTTTCTCGGAAGAGGAAATTAACTGCCCGGGAGAGGCGGATCAGGGTGAAGTTTCAATCGAAGAAGAGACTCGGGAGATTGAGACGGATCATAGTGAAGTTTCAATCGAAGAAGAGGTTCGAGAGATTGAGGAGGACCAGGGACTATCAAGTGAGTTAAATATAGAAACTGGTATTGAGGATGAATCCGATGTTGAATCTGAAGAAGATTTAGAACTAGAATATCGGGCAGAGGGCGATGAGATGGAAGAAGCATATGCAAATGCGCAAAAGCTTGTTACGACGATCCAGGAGGCGAGCAGTCAATTTGCTGATTCTATTATTGCAGCTGTAATGGCGGCCCTTGGCGAAAGTGGCGATAGGGCAAATGAGTCAGAATCCAGAGAGTCCGAAGAAATTGACAACATCGAAACTCCAGTGTCGGTTGATATTGATCCCGAAGTCATTGATCCTGACCTCGTTGAGGAGATAATCACTCAGTCCTTACAGGATGGAATTGCTATGTCCCGCGTGGGGGCTAAGGTTTCGAAGCGAATGAAGGATCGGCTTTGTCGCTGCCGAGATATGTTGATTGAGGTTACCGACTCCATCAATGAAATAATGGATGAAGAAAAATCAGATGACAAAGACGACGACAATATGTCGAAAGATCTTGAAGTCGCCAATGTTGAATCGTCTGAATCGGCATCTCATGAAGTCGAGGAAAGCGAAGAGGAGAATGCTGAAGCAAAGAATGAAGGCATTGACATATTATCCTCGTTGCGATCCATTCAAGATGCGCTCGGGTTGTTAACAGATGAACACAGACAATGCGAGGATGACAATAATTCGGATTCGGATTCGGATTCGACTGACGAATCTATGAGTAAAATATTGCATAGAATTAAATCCTTGGGGGATGAAATTGGCAATATAGAAAATGACAATTCAGCTCCCGGATCAGGAATGGAGCCTAAGTCTGATTATGTTCGTGGTATTTTAGAAAAGATACGAGGTAAAGATTAGCTTTACAAATGTTTCAATAGATGATAAATATTTGATAAGCGTTGCGCAGTGGCCTATTGGCATCATTGCATAGCAGTGCGGCGTCAAGATAGTTTAGATATGATAATTAGCATTTTTAGCAAACTTAAAAAGGAGTAATACAATGGCTAATGAAAAGAATATTAAGGTTAATTCGGGTTCTGATGAGAACCTGCATTCGATTATGGAGGCCCTTGAGGGCATTTCGGCTCGCACCAAGGAGCTTGGCGCTGTTGCTGGGCAGTACGATGAGATGAAGGACACTGTGGAGCGTCTTCAGGCTCGATGTGACGAGCTTGACAAGCAGCTTCCGCAGGGCGGCAAGGTGTTCTCGGCGGAGACCCCGACCAAGACGAGCACGCTTCGCGAGTTTGGTGGTTATATCACTGAAGGCTGGCGACTGAAGCAGTATGGCCGCACTTCGGCTTCCTTTGCCGGGCAGACTCGAGATGCAAATAACCATGGTGATTTAGACGGATCGGGCGGTGTTCTCGTTCCTGAGATCACCTATGACAAGGTTATGCGTATTGTGGAGGAGGCTTCGATTGCCCGTCGCATTTGTCAGGTGATTCCGATGACTTCGAATACTATGGTTCTTCCGACTCGGAGCTCCGGACCTTCGGTTGGTTGGCTTGCGAATCAGCCGAACAGCGACGCGGCGACTAAGACCGGAGTTGCTTTTGATAGTCCAAGCTTGACTTCTAAGACCCTCATGGCGATTGACGAGATTTCGGCTGAGTTGGATGAGGATTCGATTGTTGCGCTTGAGCCTTTCTTTGCCCAGATTTTCGCGGAAGCTGTTGGCAAGGAAGAGAACAAGCAGACGTTTGTTGGCAATACGGCTGGGAGTCCAGCGGATCCCTTTATGGGAGTTGCCTTTGAAACCGGCGTGGCAGAAGCGGGTGATATCGGATCGGTTGGTAGTGCTACATTTAGTGATGTAACCTATAACGACCTTCTGAATCTGCAGTATGCGGTTGATCCGAATCTGGTCAACAAGGGTGTTTTTGTTATGAACTCGCAGGCCTTCAAGGAAGTTATTGGCTTAAAGGACTCTCAGGATCGCCCTATTTTCGCGACGGGTTATTCGCACTTTGGGCTTAATCAGGATCCGGCGGATCCTCAGTCGGGACAGGCGACTATGCTTCTTGGTCGTCCATGCTACTTGACCGATGTCATGCCGACTACTGACCTTGATACTGTTTTCGCTATTTACGGAGACTTCTCTAAGTTTGCGTTTGGGGATCGGAAGCAGCTTACGATCGATTGGTCGGATCAGGTTTATTATGAGTATGGCAATCTTGCCCTTCGGGTTCGTGAGCGTATTGCCCTGAAGGTTATTATTGCCGCTGCGTTCTCTAGGATAAAGACGGCCCCAGCCAACTGATAACACCGCACTGATCGTTTGGTTATTATTGCCTCTGCGTTTTCTAAGATTTCGAAGAATTGATCACTAATTTTAGATAGATTAGAAACGCAGTAAATTAAGCTGGACAATTGGGGGTGGGGGATTATTTCCCTCACCCCCAATTATATGGTACCTTTTTTATATGAAAGTTAAGTTACTAGAAACAGTCAGAACAGTGGTTGGGATAAGGAATGCTGGTGTAATAAATTTACCACAAGCAGAAGCCATGAGGCTTATTGAAGAGGGTAAAGCAGTCCTTGTGTCTCCTGAACACATGTCTACATCAGACGTGGAACCAGACTCTTTCCTTCGCGAAAATCGCATGATAAAGTCATTCATTAAGTCTTAATAATTACTCAAAGGCTATATTATTAGATTTCGTTTGGGGAGGGTTTGTTTATGTAGGAGTTAACATTCCCGGTTGAGATATTTACTAATCTGACTTTTGATGAGAATATAGGTCATGGGTAATTTAAATAGCAAATTCTCTGTGACAAGTTCCGGAACATCAGATCTTGCAGTATCGGGGGGATCTGAGCACTCGACTCTTCTTCATTTGAACAATACCATGAGTGAAGTATCGGGTTCATACTTTGGAAGAATTGACACCCAGAGTGAAGTATCGGGTTCATACTTTGGAAGAATTGACACCCAGAGTAGAGTATCGGGTTCATACTTTGGAAGAATTGACACCCAGAGTAGAGTTGCTGTAGTACCACAGCAGGAGGCTATAAATTTGCTATTCGGAGGAACAGGATTCCCAGTAACGGGAGGGAGCACCGTTTATATAGGCACAATTGTTGATACTACGGAATCAACTGCAAGAATAGCGCTTCCCGCATTAAGCATGTTCGAGCTTAGAGTTTCATCAAGCTCTTCGCCGGGCGATGGGGAGAGCTACTCGTATGTGGTAATGAAAAATGGAATTGCCCAGGATGGATCTGGGGACACTACGGATTTATCGGCTTCCATATCCGGAGCAGATGATACTGCAGCCTATATGAAGTTGAACACGGGGCTTCTTTTTTCAGGGGGAGATCAATTCTCTCTAAGGGTAATTACGTCGTCTGGATCTGCGACTGCGTATCACAGCTACTCAATAAAACTGGTTGGCTAATATGAAGAACAATTATATTTTAATATTATTAATTTTGCTTTTGCCTGTAACTGCGATGGCTGATAGGACTAGGTCTCCCATAACTGCAGATAATGGCATCATAGCTTGTGACACTTGTGTTACGGAGAGCGGAAGCCAGACTATAACAGACAAAACAATAAATGAGCCACTTCTAACACTGAAGCAGTCAGAGACACCTTCTCCAACTAGCGAGGGTGAAATATGGTGGGACACAGACAATGACGAGCTAAAAATAGGAAGTGGTGGGAGTACCATAACAATCGGGAGTGGCGGTGGAAGTGGCGGTGGTGCTTCAATTCTAGATGATCTCGGAGACGTTAATGTTTCTTCTCCATCATCCGGTGAAATACTGGTGTATGACGGGTCAAACTCTTTTGATAACAAGTCTATTTCTGGAGATATTACTATTGATAGCGAGGGGGTTTCTGAGATTCAGAATAATTCAGTTGAATTAGCTACGGATACAACTGGCAACTATGTTTCAGGAGCCACTGGAGGGACTGGCATTTCAATCTCTGGTACGCCCGCTGAAGGTTGGTCTCCCGGGATATCTGTGGACACGACAGTTATACAACAG